>PJUB01000076.1_pt1 | contig 81984 bp, 69 predicted proteins | sample 1512141 | NCBI WGS metagenome assembly PJUB01 (sample SAMN08177677, study PRJNA422409) | Soil metagenome, whole genome shotgun sequencing project. | isolation source: Soil enriched on filter paper: alkali lignin treatment | place: USA: Madison | collected 2015-01-15
CACCGCCATCGCCACGCTGTTCCTGGACCAGAACCTGATCATCCGCAGCTTCACGCCCGCCGTCAGCGACGTGTTCAACATCCTGCCCGGCGACTGCGGCCGCCCCATCACCGATCTGGCCAGCCGCTTTGACCTGCCCTCGTTCGCCAGCGACATCCAGCAGGTCTACGACCGCTACCAGCCGATCGAACGCCGCGTTGCCGGCACCCTGGACGGCAAGCACTACCTGCTGCGCCTCGTGCCCTATCGGGGCAGCGACAGCCAGGTCGACGGGGTCGTCGTGACGTTCATCGATATCACCCAGGTCACCCGGGCCGAGCGCCGCCACCGCATCCTGATCTCCGAGCTGCAGCACCGCACCCGCAACCTGCTCGCACTGGTCAAGAACGTGGCCCGGCGCACGCTGGGTGAAGGCGAGCCCTTCAAGCGCCTGGACACCCGCCTGGCCGCGCTGGACCGGGTACAGGGCCTGCTGGGCGAAAGCGGCAACGAGAAAATCGAATTCGGCGGCATGCTGCGCCGCGAGCTGGACGCCGTGGGCAATGAACACCAGATCACGCTCGCCGGACCGTCCGTCCAGGTGCTGCCCGAACGTATCCAGACGCTGGCGCTGGCGATTCATGAACTGGCCACCAACGCGGTCAAGTATGGCGCCCTGAGCCACGAAGCCGGGCACCTGGACATCGCCTGGCGCGTACAGCCCCAGGACGGCAAGGACCACCTGCTGATCGATTGGACCGAGACCGGCTTGCCGACCCCCCCCGACGCCACCCGCCGCGGCTACGGCCGCGAGCTGATCGAACACGCGCTGGCGTTCACCCTGCGCGCCAAGACGGCGCTGGAGTTCAAGCAGGACGGCCTCGTCTGCCGTATTGACGTGCCGCTGGAAAGCGAGGACGTCGCCGCGGAGCCCGCCGACAAGGCCTGATCGGGCGCGTCACCCGGGCTTGCCCAGGAATGCCTCCGAGTCACCGGACAGACCTACCGCCGGTAGTCCACCGCAGGCAAGGCGACGGGACTCGGATTGCGCGTCACCCATTCGACCGCCCCTTCGCACAGCAGGGCGGGCTCGCCCGACTTCTGCTTGATCGCTTTCGCGGCGGTGGAGGCCCGTTCCAGCTGTGCGGGGGGCAAGGCAGTCCCTGAGCCCAGATGTCCCAGCAGCGCATCGACCATGCGGCGAAAATCCGCATCCCAGTTCACGCCGCCATTGCCGTCCAGTTCGTTGGCGATTCGGCCTGAGAGACGGATGACTTCGCCTTGTACCGTCGCAGCAGGGCCGCTGGAGGGCACCAGCAGATTCCACAGCGCTTCGTGCTGGTCCTGCCATGCGCCGGCCTGGACGACGATGGGCGAGCGGCCGTCATGCATGGCCCGCCGCGCAACCGGGGCCACGGCGAACAGGCTGTACAGCCGATCGAGCGCGGCGCTGTACTCGTCCACCGAATCGCGATTGAACCCCGCGCGATGAAACTCGAACTGCGTGCCGATCTGCGTGATGAATGCTTCCATGCGCGGCGTCTGGCGCGCGCCGGCTGCCAACATGACGGGCGCCACGTTGGCGATGCCGACAATGCCGCTGTTGCTGCAGCGCTGGAGCGCCCATTCCAGCGGCGTGAGGCCGTCGGCCGTCAAGGCATCAGGGTTGGCGCCACGCTGCAACAACAAGCGAACGTTGTCCGCATGGCCGACGCCGCAGGCCTTGTGCAGCGCCGTGCCCCGCCCGCCCTCGCCGCTGTGGACGTCCGCGCCCAGGTCCAGCAGGACGTCCAGTCGACCCTGCCAATGCCCTGCGCGCGACTGCAAGGGCGTGTCGCCATAGCTGTCCGCCGCCGAAATATCCGCGCCCTGCTCCACCAACCAGCGGCAGAGTTCGTCGGGAAACGCATTGAACGCCAACGCCGTCTGCTTGAAGACCCCGCCGCGGGCATCCACGCTGCATGTGGCGAATACCGCTTTCAAGGCATCGACGTCGCCTTCGGCCAGCAGGTCATCAAAGTTCTTGGGTAATAGCTTCTTCAATTTCATACGACTGTGCAGAGGGCGGTGGGATTGTCCGATCGAGACGGTGTGTCAGACCTTGGCCAGGAACGCATCCGCGTCGCCGGCCTCGCACTTCCATTCGGCAAACACGCCCACCAGGTTGCAGTCGACGCAGCGGCAGCCGATGTAGTACCAGCGCACGTCGTTGCTGTCGGCGTAGAGCGCCACGCCCGACATCAATTCGAAGGTGTCTTCGTCGCACACGCAGACATGGCCGCCCAGGTCGGCCTCGTCGGCGAATTCGGCGCTGTCTCCCATGAAATGGACAACGCCGCACTCGGCGCAGGTGCGTTGGGCGACGCCGGCTTCCTCGTCGGACTCCAGGTTGAACGTGCGGTTGCCACAGGTGCAGACCGATTGCGCGTAGCGGACGGCGGGATATTCGTCGTGGCTGAACTTGGCGATCTCGGTCTTGATGTCTTCTGCCGACGTACCGTACCAGTAGTCGCCTTGCTTCTTCAGTGTCATGGCATTCCAGGAAAATTGACGGATCCCGAGATCCGATTTGAACGTGCTGCCCGCTTCTAGCGCTTGCCGAAGTCCTTCTGCTTGAAATCGGTTTCGCCGCGGTAGCCGTACATCTGCGAGACCTTCTGGAAGTCTTCGGGTGAAAATCCCGTCCACGAATAGTTGCGGACATTGCGCCGGGATTGGGCGTCGCGCACGTAGAACGACAGGGCCGCCTTTTGCTCAGGCAGGTTCACTGCCTTGTGCAGCGACGGCACGAATTCGTATTGGGCCGTGGGATAGGTTTTCTTCACGCCCAGCAAAGTGCTGACCGAGATCTGGGTATCGCTGAATTCGTAGCGGTTCACGAAGACGTAGTCTTTGCGGATGATGAGAAACGCGATCAGGCCCAGCCCCACCGTGGCGACGTAGAAGACCGGCGTATCGATGTGGCGGTCGACGGTGTAGCGGTAGGCGTAATTGAAGACCAGCGACAGCAGGCCGACGGCGATGACCAATTGGCCGAGCTGGGCAAACAGCCACTTGGGTTTGTTCTGGATATTGACGATCATCATTACCTCTGGGCGGGCATTTCCGTGATGGAGTCCGGGTGGGCTGGCCGGAAAATGGGGTGGCCGGCAACCCGCCCGGCCGTAGTGTGCCCCAATGCCGCGCAGGATGGATCGTCGAAAAACGGTTTGTTACCCCTTGGCCAACGACTCGGCCAGGGCCAGGGCCTGCGCCAGGAACGGCGACTTGTCATCCTTGCGGTAGCTGGCGATCACCGGTGACACGAAGGCATCGGCATCGATGGCCACATGGGCCACGTCGCGCCGTTGCAGGCGCTGTACCGACGCCGGCACCACGGTCACGCCCAGTCCGGCGGCCACCAGGCCGATGGCGGTCTGCAGTTCGTTGGCCTCTTGCACCACCTGCGGCGCATGGCCGGCGGCGCGGAACAGGCCCAGCACGTGGTCGGCAAAGTTAGGCCGCGGGCGCGCCGGGTACAGCACGAAGGGTTCCTGGGCCAGGCGTTCGACCGTGACGCTGGCGCTGCCGGCCAGCGCGTGGTGCAGCGGCACGGCAGCCATCAAGGGTTCGGTCATCAGCACGCGCCGTTCAATCGCCGGGTCGTCCAGCAGGATGCGGCCGATGCCCAGGTCGATGCGGCCGGCTTTCAGGGCTTCCAGTTGCGGCAGCGTGGTCATCTCGGCCAGGCCGACTTCCACCCGCGGGTCGGCGCTGCGCAGTTGCCGGATCAGTTCGGGCACGAAGCCGTACAGGGTGGACGGCACGAAGCCGATGCCGAACCAGCGGCGCTGGGTCTGGCCCAGGCGGCGGGTGCCTTCCAGCACTTCGTCCAGCCGCGCCGTCAACAGGCGCGATTGCTCCAGCAGGAAGCGGCCGGCCTCGGTCAGGCGCAGGGCCCGGGTGGTGCGCTCGAACAACGCCACGCCCAGTTCTTCTTCGAACTGGCGGATCTGGCGGCTGAGCGGCGGCTGGGCCATATGCAGTTTTTCCGCGGCGCGGGTGAAGCTGCCCGCTTCGGCCACGGCCTGGAAGTACCGAAGTTGCCGCAATTGCATGGCTTATTCAGACCTTAAAGGTATCAATAGAGACCCATATAGTCTTGGACTTCGCTCGATCCTGCAAGCGATACTGCGGCCTATTGTTCACACTGGCTGCAAAAAGTATGAATCCGGTAAGCATAGTCTCGGTCGAAGCGATCCTGGTGGACCTGCCGACCATCCGCGCCCACCAGTTGGCCATGGCGGTGATGCAGCGCCAGACGCTGGTGATCGTGCGGCTGCGCTGCAGCGACGACATCGAGGGCATCGGCGAAGCCACCACCATCGGCGGCCTGTCGTACGGCGAGGAAAGCCCGGAAGGCATGAAGCTGGCGATCGATACCTATCTGGCGCCCGCGCTGGCCGGCCTGGACGCAGCCAACATCCACGGCGCGATGCGGCGCCTGGAAACGGTGGCGCGCGGCAACCGCTTCGCCAAGTCGGCCCTGGAAAGCGCGCTGCTGGATGCCCAGGGCAAGCGCCTGGGCGTGCCGCTGTCGACGCTGCTGGGCGGCGCCGTGCGCACCCGCCTGCCGGTGCTGTGGACCCTGGCCAGCGGCGATACCGCACGCGACATCGAAGAAGCCGAATCGCTGCTCGCCAGCCGCCGCCACAACACATTCAAATTGAAGGTCGGACGTCGCGCCGTGGCCGACGACGTGGCGCACGTATCGCGCATCAAGCAGGCGCTGGGTGACCGTGCCCGCGTGACGGTGGACGTGAACCAGGCCTGGAACGAGGCCGATGCCGCCGGCGCGATCGCGCGCCTGGAAGCGGCCGGCGTGGACCTGATCGAGCAGCCGATTCCGCGCGCCAACCTGGCCGGCATGGCCCGGCTGGCCGCGCGCTTCGTGGTGCCCATCATGGCGGACGAGGCGGTGAACGGCCCGGAAGACGCGCTGGAGATCGCACGCCAGGGCGCGGCCGACGTGCTGGCGCTGAAGATCGCCAAGTCGGGCGGCATCCATGAAATGCTGCGCACCGCCGCGGTGGGCGACGCCGCCGGCATGTCGCTGTATGGCGGCACGATGCTGGAAGGCTCCGTGGGATCGATCGCCTCGGCCCACGGCTTTGCCTGCCTGCCGCGCCTGTCGTGGGGCACCGAGTTGTTCGGACCGCTGCTGCTGAAAGACGACATCGTCGCCAACCCGCCGCGCTACGCGGATTTCGAGATGGAGATACCCAGCGGCCCCGGCCTGGGGCTGGAACTGGACGAAGACAAACTGACGTTCTACCGCAGGGGTAACTGACCCCCCTGCCCCGATCACCCCCGCGCGCACGGCCCTGGCCGCTGCGCCGGCAACAATAATTCAAGCACGACGGAGACAGCATGCCATTTCGCCACGCCTTCAAACACCTTGCCCGGGCCTGCATGGGCCTGGCCCTGCTGGGGGCCGCCAGCGGCGCCTATGCCGACGGCTACCCGGACCGCCCGGTCAAGTGGATCGTGCCGTTCCCGCCCGGCGGCGCGATGGACAGCATCGCCCGCACGCTGGGCGAGTCGATGGGCAAGCAGCTGAACACCTCGTTCATCGTCGAGAACCGCGCAGGCGCGGGCGGCAACATCGGCGCGGCCAGCGTGGCGCGGTCCAAGCCGGACGGCTACACGATCCTGATCGTGGCCAACGGCATGGCCGTGAACCCGGCGCTGTACGCCGACCTGAACTACGACCCGATCAAGGATTTCGCGCCGATCTCGCTGTTGGCGGTGGTGCCGAACGTGCTGGTCACCAACCCCGCGCGCAACGACGTCAAGAGCGTGGACGACGTGATTGCCAAGGCGAAAGCGCAGCCCAACCACTACACATTTGCGTCGGCCGGCGTGGGCACGTCGATTCACCTGGCGGGCGAGCTGTTCGTGTCGATGGCCAAGATCGACATGCTGCACGTGCCGTACAAGGGCAGCGGCCCGGCCATCGCGGACCTTCTGGGCGGCCAGGTCGACTACATGTTCGACAGCATCACGTCGGCCAAGCCGCACATCGAAGCCGGCAAGCTGCGCGCGCTGGCGGTGACCACCAGCAAGCGCTCGGCCGCGCTGCCCAACGTGCCCACGGTGGCCGAAAGCGGCCTGCCCGGCTACGAACTGATGCCCTGGTTCGCCGCCTTTGCGCCGGCCGGCACGCCGCCGGAAGTCGTGGCCAAGCTGAACGCCGCCATGCGCCAGGCGCTGAACGAGCCCAAGGTGAAGGCCACGCTGGATTCGATTGGCGCGGAATCCATCGGCGGCTCGCCCGACGAACTGCGCGACCACCTGGCCAAGGAAACGGCGCAGTGGAAGGTGTTGGTCAAGGAACGCAACATCAAGATCAACTGAGCCGCTTGCGGGCTTGAATGGCGGCCTTCGGGCTGCCTCGGATGCGCCGGCCGGGCTTTGCCCGGGCCGGCGCTGTCGCGTCGGGCGCGCCAAACGCACCGTTTGCCGTGACGGCGAGCCTGCGATGACGTGCGGCGCGGCGATCGCGTGCCGGCTGCTAGGCCGGCGCCGTCGCATCCAGCAGATGATCGACGATGGCCAGGATCTGGTCGGCCGCCTGGGCGATGTGGCGTTCCAACGCGGCCTCGGCCTTGTCGGCCTGGCCCTGGCGGCTGAGCGCGATGAGCTCGGAATGTTCGTCGTGCGCCTGCTGGCGGATGGGCGCATTGACGATCTGGAAGCGGAAATAGCGCTCGGACTTTTCATGCAGGGCGCGCACCATCGCCAGCGCCGCGGGCCGCTGGGCGGCGCGGTACAGCAGCTCGTGCAGTTGCCAGTTCAACCGGCCCCATTGATCGGGCGCGGCGCTGTCCATCTCGGCCGCCACCTGGGCCGCGCGGTCCAGGTCGGCCGCCTCGTGCTGCTGCACGGCCAGGCTGAACAACCAGGGTTCGAGCCGCAGGCGGATGTCGAAGAATTCCTGCACTTCGGCGCGCGACAGCATCGAGACGTAGGCGCCGCGGTGCGCAATCATGTCGACCAGCCCTTCGGCGCTGAGCTGGCGGATGGCTTCGCGCACCGGCAGCCGGCTGACCCCCAGTTCATCGGCCAGCAGTTCCTGCCGCAAGGCCGAGCCGGGCGCGATGGCGCCGGACAGGATCCGGTCGCGCAGGTCGTCGACCACGAGGTCGACGGCGGTCTTGCGCACGAGGCGGCCGGCAGAGGATGAAGACGAGGCGGAGGATGCGGGCGAGGTCCGGGTCACGTGATACCTGATGCGTGAGGCCGCCCGGCGGGCGCCGCGCGGCTGAGGGATGCCGGCCATCAGCCGGCTGAGGCGGCGGCAGCCGCCATGCCCAGGAAAACCCCGAGAGACAGCGGGTGCCGGTAGCCCGTTTAATGCGAAGTATATTGGATCCATGATCCAGTTGAAACCGACAGCCTCGGCTGCCGGGTGTCACAGGCCAAGCGCCTGTTTTTTCTAGCCTTTTTATTTTGGATCCAATATCCAATTAGAACGATCCGACCGGAACGGCCCGGCGGACCTCGCAACAGGAGCAGCAGCATGAGCATTCAATGGCAAGGCGTCTTTCCCGCCGTCACCACCAAACTGAAACCTGATTTCTCGTTGGACCTGGACGCCATCCGCCAGGGCTTGGAACGGCTGATCACCAACGGCGTGGGCGGCGTGGTGATGATGGGCATGGTGGGCGAAAACGCCCAGCTGTCTCCCGATGAAAAACTGGCGGTGCTGCGCACGGCGGTCGAGACCGTGCGCGGCCGTGTGCCGGTGGTGTCCGGCGTGGCCGAAACCGGCACCGCCCGCGCCGCCGCCTTCGCGCAGGAAGCGGCTCGGATCGGCGTGGACGGCCTGATGGTGTTTCCGGGGCTGACCTACAAATCGGACGACCGCGAAACCATCGCGTTCTACCGCAGCGTGGCGCAGGCCAGCCCGCTGCCGATCCTGCTGTACAACAATCCGCGCGGCTACGGCGTGGACCTGACGCCCGACGTGGTGGCCGAACTGCTGCAGGAACCCACCATCGTCGCCATCAAGGAAGAGTCCTACGACACCACTCGCGTCACCGACCTGATCACGCGCTTCGGCGACCGGTTGGCGGTGGTCTGCGGCGTCGACGACCTGGTGCTGGAAAGCGCCGCGCTGGGCGTCACCGCCTGGGTGTCCGGCATGGCCAACGCCGTGCCCAAGGCGTCGGTGGACCTGCTGCGACTGGCGGCCGAAGGCGATTTCGTGCGCGCCCGCAAGCTGTACGCCGCGCTGACGCCGCTGTTCCACCTGGATACGGTGGTCAAGCTGGTGCAGCACATCAAGCTGGCCGAGCACCTGATCACCGGCAGCGCCGAAACCGTCAAGCCGCCGCGCCTGGACCTGGCCGGCGCCGAGCGCGAACGCACCCTTGCCATCACCCGCCAGACACTGGCCGACCTGGCCGCCTTGGGCTATTGATACGAGAACCGCCATGACACCCCTACGCCTGCCCGCGCTGGCCCTCAGCGCCCTGACCTGCCTGTCCGCCCTGGCCCCCGTGGCCGCCGCCGACTACCCGACCCGCTCGATGGAGCTGGTGGTGGCCTACCAACCCGGTGGCGGCAGCGACAACACCGCCCGCGCCATCGCCGAGGCCGTGCGCCCGCCTCTCCTGGCGCAGCCCACGGTGGTGATCAACAAGCCCGGCGCCAGCGGCTCGATCGGCTGGGCGTATGTCGCCAACGCGCAGCCCGACGGCTACAAGCTGGTGCTGATGACGCCCGAAATGCTGGTGGTGCCGCTGATGGGCATCGGCAAGACCACGGTCAAGGATTTCCAGCCGATCGCCCGATTCACCGACGATCCGTCGTCGGTGACCGTGCGCGCCGATGCGCCGTGGAAAACGGTGGAGGAATTCCTGGAATACGCCAAGAAGAACCCCGAGCGCGTGGCGGTATCGAATGCCGGCATCGGCACGGTGCCGCACATGGCCGCGGCGGCACTGGGCGAACAGACCGGCGTGAAGTTCGTGCATGTGCCCTACCAGGGCTCGGCCCCGGCCATCATGGGCCTGCTGTCGGGCGACGTGCAGGCCACGACGGTGGCCTACGCCGAACTGCAGCAGCACGTGGACACCGGCAAGCTGCGCACGCTGGCGGTCATGGCGCCCAAGCGGCTGGACACCCTGCCCGACGTGCCGACCATGAAGGAACGCGGCGCCGACCTGCAGTTCAGTGTGTGGCGCGGCATCGGCCTGCCGAAGGCGGCGCCCGCCGACGTCGCCGAGAAATGGCGCGCCGCCGCCCGCCAGGTGGCGCAATCGAAGGACTTCCAGGCCTTGATGCGCAAGCAGAACCTGACGCCGTCATACGCTGACCAACCGCAGTTTGCCGCGGACGTGGCCCGGCAGGAGCAGGCGTTCAATGCGCTGGTGCCGAAGTTGAATCTGAAGCCCTGAGGGCGTGCCGGATAGCGCCCCGGCTCAATGCCGGGGTTGAAGATTCCTTTACGCATTCAAGCCAGAAGATTCAAGCAGACGCCGCGCCGCATTCAATTCTTTCTGGAGCAATTCGGCATCTGGCAACACGGTGCGGTAGTTGGCCGCCATGACTTGGGTCGGCAGGCCATCCAGGGCATAGCGTGCCAAGGCCTGCCCCTTGTCGGCGCAGAGAATCAAGCCCACCGGCGGGTTCTCGTCCGCGTAGGTCCAGTGCGCCTTGGCATAGTTGCAGTACATATGCATCTGCCCCACATCGGCATGTGTCAGGCTGCCCAGCTTCAGGTCGACGATGACCAGACAGCGCAATTCGCGGTGAAAGAAGAGCAAATCCACCCGATACCAGGTCTGATCGATGCGCAGGCGGCGTTGCCGCCCGACGAAGGTGAACCCTTCGCCCAGTTCGAGCAGGAAGTCCTGCAGACGCAGGATCAGGGCTTCTTCCAGGTCGGATTCTGAATATTCGTCCTTGAGATCCAGGAATTCGAGTACGTAGGGATCTTTGATGGCGTCGCCTGGCGTGACCGCATCTTCGGGCTTGGGCATGGCGCCCTTGGCGAGCATGCTGGATTTGTCTTTCGACAACGCCGTCCGCTCGTAGAACTGGCTGCCGATCTGCCGATCGAGCTGGCGTACGCTCCAGCCTCCGCGGAGGGCTTCTGCTTCGTAGAATTGGCGCGCGTGGGCATCCTGGACTGACAAAAGACGCACATAGGCCGACCACGGCAGCACGAAAGCTTGTGCCAGGTCGGACAAGCAAGAAATCCCGGACGGTGTCTGGGAATTCCCGACGGCGATATCCTTTCCCAAATTCCCAGACGGTGTCTGGGAAATCTTGGCAAGCGGATAGGAAAGAAAAAAGCGCCGCATATTCTCCAGGTTGTTGACGCCGAACCCCCGCCCGAATCGCGCGCTCAAATCGGCAGACAGCCGCTCGATCAGCTGTTCGCCATAGCCGGCCCGCCGCTGGCCCTTTTGCTCGGCCTCGACAATGCGGCGGCCGATTTCCCAGTAGCTGGTGGTCATGACGGCATTGACACTGCGCGCCGCCGCCTGGCGCGCCGTATCCAGCAGCACCACGATACCGTCGTGGATATCGGCATAACTGGGGGGAATGGCGGCGAGCTTACCCGCCGCTGTAGACGCCTTGCTGACCATGCTGTGACCGTCCTGAATGAGATGCCAACATCACCTGGTCACCAGATTACGTGTGGCCTGAACCGCCGTCATCGGTGAATCAGTCTGCTTCGTCGACGGCTACCACGCTCAGGCGGTTCAGCCCCCCTTCTACTCCACCGTCGCGCCCGACTTCTTCACCACTTCCGCCCAGCGCGGAATCTCGGTGGCCATCAGGGCGCGCAGTTCGTCGGGGGTGCTGCCGACCAGTTCCATGCCCATGGTCTTGCCCAGCTTTTCCTGCACGTCGGGTTCTTTCAGGATGACGGCGATTTCCGCGGCGAGCTTGTCCAGGATGGGCTTGGGCGTGCCCTTGGGCGCGTACACGGCCTGCCACGAGGCCATCTGGAAGCCGGGCACGCCCGCTTCCTGCATGGTGGGCACGTCGGGCGCGAGCGAGATGCGGTCTTTGGTGGTGACGGCCAGCAGCTTGAGCTTGCCGGTCTGCAACAGCGGCAGCGCGGCGGTCATCTGGTCGAACATGAAGGTGACCGCGCCCGAGGACACATCGACCATGGCGGGCGGCGTGCCCTTGTAGGGCACGTGCGTGAGCGGCACGCCGATCATGCTGGAAAACAGCTCGCCGGCCAGGTGGGTGGACGTGCCGGCGCCGGACGAGGCGAAGGTGCGCTTGGACGGGTCGCGCTTGAGCAGCGCGATCAGGTCGGCCACGGAATTGACGCCCAGGTTGGGGTCCACCAGCAACACGTTGGGCAGGTAGGCGATCAGCGAGACGGGCTCGAAGTCCTTGACCGGGTCGTACTTCAGGTTCTTGTACAGGCTGGCGTTGATGGCGTGGGTGCTGATGGTGCCGCCGAACAGCGTGTAGCCGTCGGGCGCGGCCTTGGCCACGTACGTGGCGCCGATGCCGCCGGCCGCGCCGGGCTTGTTTTCGACGATGACGTTCTGGTGCAGCCGATCGCCCAGCTTCTGGGCCAGCACGCGGCCGACCACGTCGGTGGACCCGCCCACGGTGAACGGCACCACATACGAGATCGGCTTCTGCGCGGGCCATTCGGCGGCGAAGGCCGGCAGCGCCAGCGCGCCCAGCAGCGGTCCTGCCAGCAGCGCGGCCAGCGCGCTGCGACGTTGCGTGTTCATGGTTTGTCTCCTGCCTTGTCTATGTCATCAGGCATGCCCGCCGGCGGGATTGCCGGCGTGTACATGGCCCGTTTTCTCTGCCGCCCGGCCAAGGCTCGACGGCCTTGTCGGGGATGCCAGGCGGCGTATGCGGCGTGGTGCCTCAGCGGCCGTGCTGCTGGCGCCAGGCGGCGAATCTGTCCTTGGTGCCGGGGTCGGTGGGCGGGTACAGGCCCAGGATGGACGCGCCGTCCTGCACCTGGCGGGTGACGAAGTCTTCGAAGGCGGTCATTTCCACCGCTTCCACGGCGATCTCGTCGGCCAGGTGCGCCGGAATGATGACCACGCCCTCGCGGTCGCCCACCACGATGTCGCCGGGGAACACGGCCACGTCGCCGCAGCCGATGGGCGCGTTGATGTCCAGCGCCTGGTGCAGGGTCAGGTTGGTCGGCGCCGACGGGCGGTTGTGATAAGCGGGAAAGCCCAGTTCGGCGATTTCAGGGGAATCGCGAAAGCCGCCGTCGGTGACCACGCCGGCCACGCCGCGCTTCATCAGGCGGGTGACCAGGATGGAGCCGGCCGAGGCCGCGCGCGGGTCCTTGCGGCTGTCCATGACCAGCACGGCGCCCGGCGGGCAGGTCTCGACCGCGACGCGCTGGGGATGAGCGCGGTCTTCGAACACCTTGATGGTGTTCAGGTCTTCGCGGGCGGGGATGTAGCGCAGCGTGAACGCGGGGCCGACCATGTTGGGCAGCGTGGCGTTCAGCGGACGCACGTCCTGGATGAACTGGTTGCGCAGGCCGCGCTTGAACAAGGCGGTGCACAGCGTGGCGGTGCTGATGCCAGCCAGCCGGGCACGGGTTTCGGGATTCATGTCGGACACGTCGGAAGCTCCAGGGATCGGATGCGTAAGCAGGTTCAGAAGATTTCGGGTTCGGGCACGGGCGCGCCGAAGCTGGTTTCCAGGAAGTCGAAATCGCAGCCTTCGTTGGCCTGCAGGATGTGTTGCGAGTACATCCAGCCATAGCCGCGCTCGTAGCGCTTGGGCGGCGGCGTCCAGGCGGCGCGGCGCGCGGCCAGTTCTTCGTCGCTGATGTTCAGGTGGATGCTGCGGGCCGGTACGTCGACGGTGATGAGGTCGCCCGTCTTGACCAGCGCCAGCGGGCCGCCGATATAGGCTTCGGGCGCAGCGTGCAGGATGCAGGCGCCGTAGCTGGTGCCGCTCATGCGGGCATCGGACAGGCGCAGCATGTCGCGCACGCCCTGTTTCACCAGCTTGGTGGGGATGGGCAGCATGCCCCATTCGGGCATGCCCGGCCCGCCCTGCGGCCCGGCATTGCGCAGGATCATGATGTGGTCGGCGGTGACGTCCAGGTTCTCGTCGTCGACCGCGGCCTTCATGCTGGGGTAGTCGTCGAACACCAGCGCGGGGCCGGTGTGCTGCAGGTATTGCGGCGCGCAGGCGCTGGGCTTGATGACGCAGCCGTCGGGCGCGATATTGCCTCGCAGCACGGCCAGCGCGCCTTCGTCGTAGATGGCGGTGTCCAGCTTGCGGATGACGTCGTCGTTGTAGACCTCGGCGCCGGCGATGTTCTCGCCCAGCGTCTTGCCGGTGACGGTCAGTGCGGACGGGTCCAGGTGGTCTTGAAGGCGCGACATCAGCGCCGGCAGGCCGCCGGCGTAGTAGAAGTCTTCCATCAGGTATTTGTCGCCGCTGGGCCGGATGTTGGCGATGACGGGCACCTTGCGGCTGGCGGCGTCGAAGTCGTCCAGCCCCACGGGGTGGCCGGCGCGGCGCGACATGGCCACCAGATGCACGATGGCATTGGTGGAGCAGCCCATGGCCATGGCCACGTTGATGGCGTTCTTGAACGAGGCCAGCGTCAGGATGCGCTGCGGGGTCAGGTCTTCCCAGACCATGTCGACCACGCGGCGGCCGCATTCGGCCGACATGCGCATGTGGCCGACGTCGGCCGCAGGAATGGACGAGGCGCCCGGCAGGGTCATGCCGATGGCTTCGGCGATGGCGGTCATGGTGCTGGCCGTGCCCATCGTCATGCAGGTGCCATAGCTGCGGGCGATGCCGCCTTCGACTTCGGTCCATTGTTCCTGGGTGATCTTGCCGGCGCGGCGCTCGTCCCAGAGCTTCCAGGCGTCCGACCCGGAACCCAGGATCTTGCCCTTCCAGTTGCCGCGCAGCATCGGGCCGGCGGGCACGTAGACACAGGGCAGCCCGGCGCTGATGGCGCCCATGAGCAGGCCCGGGGTGGTCTTGTCGCAGCCGCCCATGAGCACGGCGCCGTCGACCGGATGGCTGCGCAGCAGCTCTTCGGTTTCCATGGCCAGCATGTTGCGATAGAGCATGGTGGTGGGCTTGACGAACGATTCCGACACCGAAATGGCCGGCAGTTCGACGGGAAAGCCGCCCGCCTGGAACACGCCGCGCTTGACGTCTTCGACCCGCTGCTTGAAGTGGCTGTGGCAGGGGTTGAGGTCGGACCAGGTATTGATGATGGCGATGATGGGCCGGTTGACCCAGTCTTCGGGGGCATAGCCCATCTGCATCATGCGGGAGCGGTGGCCGAACGAGCGCAGATCGTCTTTGGCCATCCAGGCGGCGCTGCGCAGGCTTTCGTAGGTGCGTTTCATAGGCGGGGGCAAGGGGAATAGGGACGGGGCGGAATCGTAGACAAGCCATTTAAACACTAATACATTAGTGCGTCAGCTAGGGAGAAACCCGCTACACTCCCGTTCCACCCGCCTTTACTTGATTTCGCCCTGATGCACAGCCAAAAGCTCAGACTGGACCGCTCGCGACACGCCGCGCCGCAGGTCTTCGAACATCTACGCGAACAGATCGTCTCGCTGGAGCTGGCGCCGGGCGCCCCGCTGTCGCGCGTGACGCTGGCCGAGGCCTATGGCCTGAGCCAGACGCCCATCCGCGACGCCCTCATGAAGCTGGCCGAGGAAGCGCTGGTCGAGATCTATCCGCAGCACACCACGGTGGTCAGCCGCATCGACATCGCGGCGGCCCGCCAGGCGCATTTCCTGCGCCGCTCGCTGGAACTGGAAATCGCCTACATCCTGGCGCAACGGCCCGATCCGCTCCTGATCCAGCGCCTGCAGGCCAGCATCGAGCGCCAGCGCGTCAGCCACGCCAATGGCCAATCGCAGCAGTTCATGGACGCCGACCAGGCGTTTCACCGCGACATGCACGAGGCCGCGGGCATGACCGGGCTGTGGCACATGGCGCAGCGCTACAGCGGCCACCTGGATCGCCTGCGGCGCCTGCACCTGCCCGAAGCCGGCAAGGCCGAACGCATCATGGACGACCACCAGCGGGTACTGGACGCCATTGCCGCGCAGGACGCGCCCCGGGCGCAGCAAGCACTGCGCGAACACCTGTCGGGCACGCTCAGCCAGGTGGCCGAGATCTGCAAGCGTTATCCGGATTACGTGCTGGCCGAATAAGGCCGGCGCGCCACGTCAAAGCCCCGGCCGTGCCGTGGGGTCTCGCGATTCAGCCGTTTGGGGCTGCCGGATCGCCCCGTTCAGGGTGCGCGGCCCACATCGTCCAGCGCGTAGCGCAGGATGACGGTCTTGCCGCCCTGCTCGGCATGCACCAGCAGCCCCTGCCCCGCCGCGTCCAGGCCCAGCAGGCCGCGTTCCTGGTCGGGCGACAGCTGGAACGGACGCCAGGTGCGGCCCTGGTCGCCGGTGTAGAAATAGGTGCGGGTGTAGTCGCCGAACGAAAACAGATGGTCGGCGTAGGTCTTGACCACCCAGCCGTTGCGCGCGAACCAGGCCTGGGCGATCCAGGTGCGCTCGCCGCGCACGGCGGGCGTGGCGGCCACGGCGTGCCAGGTCTTGTCCGTCGGGTCCAGCCGGTAGACCCGGTTGCCGGCCGTCTCCAGCACAGGCTGGCCCAATTGCACCTGCGCGTCCGGGTCCTGCACCGGCACGGGCGGCGGCACCGGCGTGATGCGGAAGGCAGGCGAGGCGCCGTCCTGGAAGCGGACCTCGAAGCGACGGGTCTGGATGCGCTCGGGGCGCCCCTTGCCGACGCGTTCGCGCCAGCTCCAGCCAACCGCCAGGTCGGGCGCCAGCGGATAGAGCGACCACCCGTAGGCCAGGCTGTCGTCGTCGTCGCCGGTGCGGGCGGCCTGCTCGCGAAAGGCCTTGTCGTAGCGGGCTGCGTCGGGCCAGACCTGTTCGCGCAGCGAAATGGCCCACCAGGTGCGCGCACCGTCTTCGCTATGCAGCAGGCGTTCGCCGTCGGGGCCGTCTTGCAGGGCCACGACGCGGGCCGGGGTCAGGAATGCGGTGTGGCGCTGCGGCGGGCCCAGCGCCACATCGGGTTCGTAGCGCCAGCTGGCGCCGTGGTCGTCGGTGCGCAGGGTTTCGGACACGGCGCCCGGCGCGCCCAGGCGCGCATCGCGCGAGGGGCCAGCCACCAGATACAGCGTCTGGCCTTGCGGGCCGGGGACCAGGGTGACGCCGGTATCGCCCCCGATGGAGCCCAGCAACGCGTAGCGGCCATTGTCGCGGCCGCCATAGACCAGGTTGCGGACCTCGCGGGCGGCAGCGGCGCTGCGCAGCGGGCTGTCGGCATGCGTCGGCAGCAAGGCGTCCAGCACGGGGGCTTGCCGCAGCGGTTCGACGTCGCGGGGGCCGGCGATCAGTTGGCCGGTCAGGAACTGCTGGGCGCCGAAGCGGTAAAGACGCGTGCGGGAATAGCCTGCCAGGGGCGGACCGTCAAGCTCGCCGATGACCTCGCTGCGGACCAGCGGCGGGCCCGGCGGGACTTGTTGATAAAAGCCGTAGGCCAGCACCCCGGTCACGGCGATGGCGGCCGCGCCGGCCAGCACCCTGATGTTCATCGCGATGGCCTTATCTCCCCGAATCCAGACCGCAGCCGCGCCACACGTCTGCAACGGATCGAGACTATACAGGGATGATGAGCCCCGGGGTCGTTGGCCCCCACGCGGCACGCGCTTCGCGCGCTTGCTGCCCCCAAGGGGCTGCCGGGCCTTCGGGCGGCCGGGCCTGGCGCGCCACTCTATACTGGGATGCTAACGATATCGATGTCTCACACGGAACGCCCCATGACAGCACGGCATGCGCATCTCACCCTGGTCCTGGCATTGCTGGCCGGGCCGGCCTGGGCCCAGGCGGCCGAGCCGGCTGACGTCTGCAAGGCGGTGACGGTGCGCCAGGGGGATCCGATTCCGGACAATGCCTGCGCGGTGAACATCGTGCCGCGCACGTCCGGCGTCGAGGGTATCGGGTTCGGCAGCGGCCCGGCCTGGCAGCCCGTGGATTCGCAGGCCATGCCGGGGGTGTTCTACGACAGCGAGTCGATCGCCGCGCTGTCCGAGCGGCCGCTCGTGATGCGGGTGACGGTGGCGTGGTTCTATGCCCAGCCGCGGGTCTCGGAGGCCAACGGCCAGCCCTATGGGTCGGTCACGCAGCCCGTGACGCTGAACTGCAGCAACAACACCTATACGGTCACCGAAACCCAGCACTATGCGGGTCCCAACGCCAACGGCGGGCTGGTGGAATCGATTCCCGTGGCCGGCATCGTCAACGCGCCGGTGGCGCGCGACCCGGTGCAGCGCAAGCTGCGCGAGGTGGTCTGCCCGGCGGGCGGCAAGAGCGCGCGCAAATAGAGGGAACGGGCGCTCCAGGCGCCCGTGCATCGCGATGCCGGGCGGCAACGCCCCGCCCCGCCCTACCCTCGCCAATACCGATACAGCCCGCGCGCCGCCGCATCCAGCAAAAAGCCCAGCACGCCGATCAGCAGCACCATGGCCATGAGTTCCGAATAGGCCAGGCGGTCGCGCGTATCCAGGATGAAGTAGCCCATGCCGGCCGACACGCCCAACATCTCGCACGGCACCAGCACGATCCACAGAATGCCGATGGCCAGCCGCACGCCGGTCAGGATATGGCCCAGCACGCCCGGCAGGATCACGTGGCACAACGTTTCCCAACGCGTAGCGGCCACGCTTTGCGCCAGCTGCAGCCAGCGCGCGTCCAGTTGCTGCACGCCGGCCGCGGTGTTGAGCACGATGGGCCAGACCGCCGCGAAGGTCAGCAGGAAATAGACCGGGTCGTCGCCCACGCCGAACACCATCACGGCTATCGGCATCCACGACAAGGGCGAGATCATGCGCAGGAACTGCATGGCGGGCGACACAGCGGCCTCCAGCCGCCGGTAGCTGCCGATGGCCAGGCCCAGCGGCACGCCGATGGCCAGCGCCAGCCCCAGGCCCACCGCGATGCGCCGCAGGCTGACCGCCACGTGCATGGGCAGGTCGGACCCGATCAAGAGTTCGCCCAGGCTGACGAAGGTGGGCCCCGGTGCGAAGCGGCGCGCCATGCCGCCGGCCGGCGCCAGCACGTCAGTACCCAGCCACCACAGCGCCAGCAGCGCCGCCAGGCCGGCCAGGCCCAGGCCGCACCGCGCAATCAGGCCCTGCCGGCGCGATGCCGGGGCGACAGAAGCCGCCGTCACGCCTGCACCGTCTCGGTCCGGCGGTACGAATCCGGGAAGCCGAAACGCTGCAAACCGCCCGCGGATTCGATGGCGCGCTTGACGAAGCGGTCGTCGACCAGCTCGGCCGCGGCGCGCGCCGGGTCCAGGTTGGCCAGGAAGCCGCGGTCGGCCTCGATCAGCGTGTCGCGCAGGCGGCGCACCAGTTCTTCGGTGTAGCTGGGGAACGGGTACGGCTGGAAGTCGATGCGGCGCTCGTCCCAGTCGGCATGGCGGATGGCGCCGCTGGCCAGGTATTGCTCGCGGTCCGACGGCGGCGGCGCCAGCACCTTGCTCAGCGCCGGCAAGGCATGCGGCGTGTAGCGGTTGATGCCTTCCTTGGACAGCAGCCTGGCGGTCTCTTCGCGGTTGTCGCGAATCCAGAGCTGGGCCTGGACGATGGCGTCCACCACCTTTTGCGACCACTCGGGACGCTGTTGCAGGTCGCGCTCGTGCATGAAGACGACGCAGCAGGCGTGATTGCGCCAGATGTCGCCCGTAAAGCGCAGCACCTTGCCCACGCCCAGCGTCTCGGCCACGGCGTTGAACGGCTCGGCCACGATGTAGCCGGCGATGCGGTTCTGCGCCAGCGCCGGCGGCATGTCGGACGGTGCCATCACCACCAGGTTGACCTCGCCCGCCGCCACGCCGGCGTCCTTGCGCGACACGGGCGTCAGGCCGTTTTCGCGCAGCAGGTACTGCAGCATCACGTTGTGGATGGAATACCAGAAGGGAATCGCGACGGTCTTGCCGCCCAGTTCCTTGACGCTGTTGATGGCCGGAGCCACCGTCAGGCCGGATCCGCCCACGTGGTTCCAGGCCACCACCTTGGCCGGCACCTGGCTGCCAAAGCGCGCCCAGACCGTCATGGGCGACAAGAGGTGCACCACGTTCACCTGGCCGGAAATGAAGGCTTCGATCACCTGCGCCCAACTGCGCAGCAGCGTGGGCTTTTCAGCCTTGACGCCGGCCTTGTCGAAAAGACCATTGTTGTGCGCCACCAGCAGCGGCGCCGCGTCGGTGATGGGCAGGTAGCCGATGCGCACGGGCGCGTCGGGCTCGCTCTGGGCCCGCGCGTTGAAGGCCGACAAGAGCGGCGCGGCGCCGCCCACGGTCAGCAGGGCCGAGAGTTTCAACCAGTCGCGACGCGACATGTGTTCAAGGCACATCAATAGTCTCCTTGGCGCTTTCAGTGTTGAACGGCCCCAGGCCGCGTACGTCCCGCAGCGCGGCGCGCAGGCGGGTCAGGATTTCCAGGCGCAATGCGCCCATTTCCGACAACAGGTCGGCGCGCGGCTGCGGCAGGTCCACCGGCCACACGCCCAGGATGCGGCCGGGCGCGCCGCCCAGCAGCACGATGCGGTCGGCCAGCAGCAGCGCTTCGTCGATATCGTGGGTGATCAGGACCACCGCGGTGTGGAAGTCGGCCACCACCTTGCGCAACAGGGCCTGCATCTCGCCGCGCGTGACTTCGTCCAGCGCGCCGAAGGGTTCGTCCATCAGCAGCACCGCGGGCTGGCGCGCCAGGCAGCGGGCCAGCGCGGTGCGCTGGGCCATGCCGCCGGACAGTTGCGCCGGGCGCAGGTGGCGGGCATGCGACAGGCCGACTTCGTCGATGGCCTGGTCGACCCGCAGGCGGCGTTCGGCGGCCGTCAGCGCGGGCTGGTGCTTGAAGTCCAGGCCGAAGGCCACGTTGCGTTCGAGCGACAGCCAGGGCAGCAGGCTGGGATCCTGGAAGGCCACGGCCACGCGCGGATGCACCCCGGTCAGCGGCGCGCCTTCCATCAGCAATGCCCCCCTGCTGGCCGGTTGCAGGCCCGCCAGCACGCGCAGCAGGCTGGATTTGCCCGCGCCGCTGGCGCCCAGTACCGCCACCACTTCGCCACGGTCCAGGGCCAGGTCCACGTCCTGGAACACATCGGCGGGCGCGCCGGCATAGCGCAGCGCCAGCCCGCTGGCTTGCAGCACGGGGCGCGGCGGCGTGGTCATCGAGCGGCCTCGGAAGCGGCGTGGCCGGATACCGCGTCCGCCGCTGCCTGGCCCGCGGGTCGGGCGCCTTCGGCGGCCAACCGCGCCTGGCGCTTGGCCAGCTCGGTTTTCAGCTGCACCAGGCTGGGCGTGACGATGGGCAGGAAGGCCGCCTCGCGCCAGCGCCGCGCGAAGCCGTCGCCCGCGGGTTTCAGGTAGGCCGCGCCGCCGCTGGCCTGCAGTTCGAGTTGCACCGCCTGGCTGGCGACATCGGCCAGGCCGATGCGCAATTCGAACAGGCGCCAGGGCTCGGCCACGAAACGTTCGCTGCGCACGCCGGCAATGAGGCGCGCGGTCAGGTCATCGAGTTGCGCGGCCAGCGCTTGCAGCGGTTCGCCCAGGATGCCGCGCGAGGCCTGGCCCTGCCCGACGTCCCGCGCCGCCCGCAGCGCGCGCCGGGCCAGGCCGATCGACAGGCCGCATTGCAGGCCGGCAAAGGCCGGCCGCGCCTGCGGCAGGTATTGCCGCGCGTCCGGGTGGATCAGCCATTCGGGGCCGATGCGCACGCCGAGCACCTCCAGCGCCGCGGTATTGCTCGATTGCAGCGCCAGCAGATTGAGATCGGCGCTGCGCACCAGGCCGTCGATATCGTGCGGCAAGGCCACGACGGCCGGCGTGCCGTCCGGCGCCGACACCGCGGCGGCCACCAGGAAGCCCTGCTTGCGCAGGTTGGTGACCCAGGGCATGCGGCCATCCAGCAGCCACTGCCCGCCGTCCTGGCGGGCGCTGATCTGCAGCGATTCGATGCCGCTCAGGAATTTCATGGCGTTGGACAGCGCGGTGGCGCCGGCCTGCTCGCCCGCGAGCAACGGCGCCAGCCAGGCCTGCGCCAGCGCCGTATTGGGGCTGCGCAGCAGGTATTCGATAAAGACCCGCTGGCCCCACGCGACGAAGGCGCTGGCCACGGAATGCTCGGCCACCTGCGAAACGGCTTCGATGGCATCGCCGATGTCGGTGCCCGGCAGGCCGCCCAGGGCCTCGGGCACGCCCTGGCGGAACAGGCCGTCGGCCGCCAGGCGCGGCAGCACGCTGGCCGGGTCTTGCGTGCCGTCGTCCAGCGCGCCGGCGTGCTGGTCCAGCCAGGCGACGAGATCCGGCGTCAGCACGGCAGGCTGGCGCGCGGTCATCGGTCGCCGCTCCAGGCGTAGGCGCTCAGTTGCTCGTTCAGCGGTGTCTGCGCCAGGTTGTTGCCGAAATTGCAGATCGTGGCCAGGCCCACGCCGACGATGACTTCCAGGGCGTTGCCGTCGGTGTAGCCGGCATCGCGCAGCGCTTGCAGGGCCTCGTCGCTGACGCGGCCGCGGGTCTGGATGACGGCTTCGGTGAAGGCGGCCAGCGCTTGCAGGCGGGCATCGGGCAGCACGCCCTGGGCGCGCAGCGCGTCCACCACTTCGGGCGACAGCCTGGCCTTGTTGCGGGCCAGCGCCGTGTGGCCGGCCACGCAGAAGGTGCAGCCGTGGCGGGTGCCAGCCACCAGTTGCACCACTTCGCGTTCTTGCAGCGTCAGCCCGGCGCGGGCGTTGATTTGCGACAGGGTCTGGTAGGCTTCGAGCGCCACGGGTGCGTTGGCCAGCACCCCCAGCAGGTTGGACAGGTAGCCTGCGCCCTGTTCGGCGGCGGCCAGCGCGGCGCGGGTGGGTTCGGGCGCGCTCTGCGCGGTGTGGACGGTCAAACGAGCCATGAGAGTCTCCTGGAAGACGTTCGATGAAAACACGATTGTGCGGCCGCACCGCAAAGCGCGACAATGCACGGGGATCGCAAGCTGATGCTCGATCTTATCGACTTTCAGCAATGCCCATATAACCATGCCATCTACTGCCGCCCCCAACACCGACCAAGCCGCCGTCGATGCCCTGCTGCTGTCCAGCCTGGAAGTGCAATCCAGCTTGTATCACCTGGGCCAATACTGCGGCAATTGGACGGCCAGCACCAGCGGCCGTGCGCGCGCCAGCTTTCATCTGATCCTGCACGGACGCTGCCGCGTCGACCTGGGCGGCGAACAGGCGCCCCTGACCTTGTCGGCGGGCGACGGCGTGTTCTTCCTGCGCGACGTGCCGCACACGCTGACGCCGCTGGACCCGCCCGATCCGGGCGCCCCCACCTGCCGCGCGATGCAGCCGCTGGCCCCGGCCCAGCCCGACGGCACGGGCCTGGCCTGCGGCTTTTTCCAGTTTCGCCCCGGCCTGGCCGACCTGCTGGCCGACACCCTGCCCGATGTCCTCTTGCTGCGCGCGGGCGATGCGCGCTATGCCGGCGCGCGCGGCGTATTCGACCTGATCCTGGGTGAAACCACGCGCGAAGGCGGCGCCTCGGCCGTGGTGCTGGAACGCCTGACGGACATGCTGATTTTCTTCATGCTGCGGCACCTGGCCATCCACGATCGCCAGGCCTATGGCCTGTTCGTGCTGGCGCGCGACCCGGCCATGGCGGGCTTGCTCCAGGCCATCCTGGCGCGGCCGGAAGACGACTGGACCCTGGACGACATGGCGCGCCACGTGCATATGTCCAAGGCCACGTTTCACCGCCGCTTCACGCTGCACAGCGGCACCACGCCCGCGCAGTTGCTGCAATTGCTGCGCATGCGCGTGGCGCGGCGCCTGCTGTCGCAGGGCGTGGGCATCCAGGATGCCGCGGAACGGGTCGGCTACCGCTCGCAGGCGGCGTTCAGCCGGGTGTTCCAGCGCACCGAGGGCGTGGCGCCCTCGGCGTGGCGAAAAGGGCTTAAAACCGGGGCGTGAAAGCGGGCGGTGCGCCCCCCGCTGCGGCATCCGGCTCAAGCCCAGGGCTCAAGACAGCCCCAGCAGCAGATCCGCCAACAGCGCCGGATGCGTGATGTGGGCTTCGTGCGGCGCCGCGATGTCGACCCAGCTCCAGCCCGGTTCCGACTTGACCCGCTTGCGCGATTCTTCGAGCACCGGCAGTTCAGGCTGGGTGCAGTGGATGTAGGTGCGCGGACGGCCATTGCCGATGGGATGCTTGAGCGTCAGCGGCGTGGTGTAGCTGGCCAGCGGATGCGCGGTCAGGCGCCGCTTGACCCAGGCTTCGTCGGCGCTGCCCGGCTTGAAGCCCCAGGCCGCGGGCAGCGGATCGGGAATCGGCACGGCCAGGCCGTTGGTGGCCTTGGACGCCGCGGCGATGCGGGCATCGGCATCCGCCTTGGGGTACACGGAAAACGCGTTCTGGCCGCTTTGCAGCACGATCGAGTCGAAGTACACCAGGTGCGCCAGCCGCTCGGGGATGCGATCTGCGACACCCGAGATCGGAATGCCGCCAAAGCTGTGGCCGACCAGGATGACGTCATTCAGTTCTTCGGACTGGATCACCTGCACCAGGTCTTCGACGAAGGTGTCGATGGTGATGGCCGGGTTCAGCAGGTGCGCGCGGTCGCCCATGCCGGTGAAGCTGGGCGCATAGACGCGGTGGCCGGCGGCCTGCAGCCGGTCGGCCACCGGCCGCCAGCACCAGCCGCCGTGCCACGAGCCGTGCGCCAGCACGTAGGTCTTGGCGCGGGCGGCTTGCGGCTGGGCCGCGATGGCCGGGGCCGCCGCCAGCGCGGGCAGGCCCGCGGCCAGCTTCAACAGGGTTCTGCGGTGCATCATCGTCATGCCGTTCACACCTTGGCCAGGGCCTGGTCCAGATCGGCCAGCAGGTCGTCGATGTGCTCGATGCCGATGGACAGGCGCACGGTTTCTTCGCGCACGCCGGCCTTTTGCAGCTCTTCGGGGTTCAACTGGCGGTGGGTGGTGGACGCCGGGTGCGTCGCCAGCGACTTGGCGTCGCCGATGTTGACCAGGCGGGTGAACAGTTGCAGCGCGTCCTGGAAGCGCGCGCCGGCTTCGCGGCCGCCCTTCACGCCGAACGTGAACAGGCCCGGGGCCTTGCCGCCCAGGTACTTCTGCACCAGCGCGTGGTCGGGATGGTCCGGCAGGCCGGCGTAGTTGACCCATTCGACCTTGGCGTGTTCGCGCAGGTAGCTCGCCACCTTGACGGCATTTTCCACGATGCGGTCCACGCGCAGCGCCAGCGTTTCGATGCCTTGCAGGATCTGGAACGAGTTGAACGGCGAGATCGCCGCACCCGTATTGCGCAGCGGCACCACGCGGGCGCGGCCGATGTAGGCGGCCGGGCCGAAGGCTTCGGTGTAGACCACGCCGTGGTAGCTGACGTCGGGTTCGTTCAGGCGCTTGAAGCGGGCCTTGTGCTCGGCCCAGGGGAACTTGCCCGAATCGATGATGGCGCCGCCCAGGCTGGTGCCGTGGCCGCCCAGGTACTTGGTCAGCGACTGCACCACGATGTCGGCGCCGTGCTCGATGGGGCGCAGCAGGTACGGCGACGGCACGGTGTTGTCGACGATCAGCGGCAGGCCGTGGCGGTGGGCCAGTTCGGCCAGCGCGGCGATGTCGGTGATGTTGCCCAGCGGGTTGCCGACGGACTCGGCGAAGATGGCCTTGGTGCGGTCGTCGATCTGCGCTTCGAAGGCGGCCAGGTCGCTGGGGTTGGCAAAGCGCGTGGTGATGCCGTACTGCGGCAGCGTGTGCGCGAACAGATTGTAGGTGCCGCCGTACAGCGTGCTGGACGAGACGATGTTGTCGCCGGCTTCGGCGATGGTCAGGATGGCGTAGGTGACCGCGGCCTGGCCCGAGGCCAGCGCCAGCGCGGCGATGCCGCCTTCCAGGGCCGCCACGCGCTGTTCCAGCACGTCGGTGGTCGGGTTCATGATGCGGGTGTAGATGTTGCCCGCGACCTTCAGGTCGAACAGGTCCGCGCCGTGTTGCGTGTCGTCGAACGCGTAGGCCACGGTCTGGTAGATCGGCACCGCCACGGCGCGCGTGGTCGGGTCGGGACGATAGCCGCCGTGCACGGCAATGGTTTCCAGCCGCCAATCGGGCTTTTTCGCTTCAGTCATGTGTCTCTCCTTGAGATGCGTAATGGTGGGGGGATCAGGCGGCGAACCCGCGCGCGGCGCGCAGGATGCGTTCGATGTCCCCGTGATTGTTGTAGGCGCCGACGGACAGGCGCAGGTAACCATACTCGACAATGCTGGCCACCACACCCTCGCGGGCCAGGTGCGCCAGCGCGGCGGCCGGATCGGCCACGCGTACGGCCGTGGTGGTGCTGCGCAAGGCATCGTCGGCTGGGGATACTACCTGCAGCCCCAGTGCGCGTAAACCATCGCTCAATGCCGTGGACAGTTCCATCACCCACGGTTCGATGCGTTCGGGCTGCGCCCATTCAATGAGATCCAGCGCGCCGGCCAGGCCGGCGATACCGGGATAGTTCAGGTTGCCCGATTCCAGGCGGCGGGCATCGCCCGCGTCCGACACGGCCACCTGCCATTGCAGGCCGGCCTTGCCCAGCGTGGTCACTTCGGACGGGCCGATATAGAGCGGGTCCAGCGCCTGCAGCAAGCGCGGCGACACGTGCAGAAAGCCCACGCCCAACGGCCCCAGCAAGCCCTTGTGCGAGCCGCAGGCGAAAGCATCCACGCCCCAGGCGTCGACCTGGGCGCGCAGCAGGCCCGCGCCCTGGATGCCGTCGACCACCAGCCAGATGCCGCGTTCGGCGCAGCGTCGGCCCAGTTCGGCGATATCGGTGCGCAGGCCCGTGCCGTACTGCACCCACGACACGGCGATCAGGCGCGTGCGCGCGTCGACGTGCTGCCACAGGTCATCCACCGTATAGCGGCCGGCGCGCGACGGCGGCACCCGCACCTGCACGCCGCGGCGGCGCAGATTGAGCCACGGCAAGGCGTTGGTGGGGTGTTCCTGGTCGTCGACGATGAGGTTGTCGCCCTCTTGCCAGGCCAGGCCTTGCGCCACGGTGTTCAGGCCTTCGGTGGTGTTCTTCATAAAGGCCACGCGGCGCGCGTCGCCGCCGATCAGGCGGGCCAGGCGCGGGCGCAAGGCTGCCGCGTCGCGCAGCCATTGCGGCTTGTCGCTGCGGGCATGCGTGATGCCGTCAAAGAAGTCCGCCACCGCAGCGGCCACCTTGGGCGCCAAGGGGCTGGTGTAGGCGATGTTGGCGTAGGCCTTGTCGCGTGTGATGGGAAACAACTGCCTGAATTCGTCCTGCCAGCTCATGCGCGACCTTCTTCGTCCATGCAACTTGGTATGGACGGATTCTAGGTATATGACGCGAATCTGGATAAGGCTAAGTTCTCATAACCATATGACCATATAGTCGCTCGCCGCACGGGTGCGCCACCCTAGAATTCATGCCTTTCTTGCATACAACGAATACGGGAACGGCATGCGGTTGATCTCTATACTCAAGACCGCCGGCGTGGCGGCGGCGCTGGCTTATGCCGGCGCATCCACGGCAGGCGTCACGGTCGACGCCATCAAGAAGCGCGGCGAACTGGTGTGCGGCGTGAGCCAGGGCTCGGCGGGCCTGTCCATTGCCGACAAGCAGGGACGCTGGACGGGCCTGGATGCCGACCTGTGCCGCGCGCTGGCTGCCGCCGTGCTCGGCGATCCCGAAAAGACCCGCTTCGTGCCGCTCAGTTCGCAGCAGCGCTTTCCCGCCCTGCAAGGCGGCGAGATCGACGTGCTGAACCGCAACACCACCATCACCTCGGGCCGCGACGCCGGGCTGGGCATCGTGTCCGCCGGCATCGTGTTCTACGACGGCCAGGGCTTCCTGGTGCCGCGCAAGCTGGGCGTGAAAAGCGCCACCGAGCTGGACGGCGCGCAGGTCTGCGTGCAGCCGGGCACCGTCAACGAGCAGAACCTGGTCGACTACTTCAAGAAGAACAAGCTCACCTATCGCCCCGTGGTGATCGAGAACCTGGTGGAACTGGAGCAGGCCTTCTACGCCGGCCGCTGCGACGTCTACCTGTCGGATGCGTCCACGCTGGCCGCGAGCCGCGCCGCGCGCGCCGCCAATCCGGACGACTTCGTCATCCTGCCCGAACGCATCAACAAGTCGCCGCTGGGCCCCTTCGTGCGCCAGGACGACCCGAACTGGACCGCGATCGTGCGCTGGACGGTGAACGCGCTGGTGGCCGCCGAGGAACTGGGCATCACATCCAAAAACGTCGACAGCCAGGCGCAGAGCACCGATGCCCAGGTGCGCCGCCTGCTGGGCCTGGACCCGGGCATCGGCAAGAGCTTCGGCCTGGACGAAGGCTGGGCCCGCCACGTCATCAAGGCGGTCGGCAACTACGGCGAAGTGTGGGACCGCAACCTGGGCGCGGCCACGCCGCTCAAGCTGGAGCGCGGCCTGAACGCGCAGTGGAACAAGGGCGGGCTGCTGTATTCGCCGCCGTTCCAATGACATGATCGCCACCCTTGCCCTGCCCGGGAGCCCCGCCCTGCGGCGCTGGCTGCCCGCCCTGGCCTGGACCCTGGCGCTGGGGGGCATGGCCGCCATACTGATCCTGCACATCGAATCCGTGCAGGCGGCGCGCGGCATCCGTGGCGGCTTCGGCTTCCTGTTCCAGCCGGCGGGCTTTCGCATTTCGGAAAGCCTGCTGCCGGTCACGCCTGAAGATCCGTACTGGATGTCGATTGCCGCGGGGCTGCTCAATACGCTGACGGTGGCGTGGGTCGCCATCCCCATCGCGACGCTGCTGGGGATCGGGCTGGGGCTGCTGCGCCTGTCGTCGCAGCCACTGGCCGCGCGCACCGCCGCGGCCATCATCGCGCCGCTGCGCAATACGCCGGTGCTGCTGCAACTGTTCGTCTGGTATGGCCTGCTGCTGCGCCTGCCGGATGCGCGTCAGGCGTGGCAGCCGCTGCCGTCGGTGCTGCTGTCCAATCGGGGACTGGCGCTGCCTGCCCTGCACGGTTGGCTGCCGTATGCCCTGGCGGCGGTGGGCGCTTTGCTGATCGGCTGGCTGGCGCATCGACGGTGGGGCCGCGGGATCGGATCCCGCTCAAGCCGGCTCGCCCAAGGCGCCACGTGGCTGCTGCCGCTGGCGCTGGCCCTGTTGGCCTGGACACTGCTGCCCCCCTTGACGATCGATCTGCCCGTCAGGCGCGGCCTGGGCCTGCAAGGCGGCTGGCAGCCCAGCATCGAATTCGCGGCGCTGGCCATCGGCCTGATCGTCTTCCATGCCGCGTACATCGCCGACATCGTGCGCGCCGCGGTGCGCGCGGTGCCGGTCGGCCTGGTGGAAGCCGGCCAGGCCATGGCCCTGACGCCGGCCAGCGTGTTGCGCCGGGTGATCGCGCCCTATGCCGCGCGCGTTGCGCTGCCGCCCTACGCCAACCAGTGCCTGGCGCTGGTCAAGAACAGCACGCTGGCGATTGCCATCGGCTACCAGGAACTGATGGCCGTCATCAACACCGCCATCACGCAGACCGGGCTGGCGCTGGAAGGCATTGCCCTGGCGGTCGCCGTGTACCTGGGCCTGGCGCTGGCGCTGGGCGGCGCCTTGTCCGCCTGGAACGCGCGCCATGCGCGCCACGGCCCCGGCGACAGCCACGGCGCCCGCCTGGGTGACCGGCCGGGCCTGCCGCTCCTGGGCGGGGACGCGCGCCGTGCAGCCCCCTGGCGCCGTTGGCTGGGATCGGCCGTGGTGGCCGTGCTGCTGGCCGCCGCTGGCTGGGCAGTACTGGATTGGGCCGTGCTGCGCGCGGTGTGGCAAGGCACACCGGCCGAGTGCGCCGCGGCCGCCGGCGCCTGCTGGGCCGCCGTGACCGACAACGTGCCGCTGCTGCTGTTCGGCGCCATGGCGCCAGAGGACCGGCCCCAGGCCCTGGTAGCTTGCGCCGCGCTGCTGGCCGGCGTGGCGGTAGCGCTGGGCGCTGGCCGCCTGCCGGCGCGCGTGCGCCTGGCGCTGATTGCGCTGGCGCTGGCCGTGACCGTGGCCGCGCTGGCCGCAGGCCCCTGGGGCGCGGCCATCGGCCCGCTGCGCTGGGGCGGCCTGCTGGTGACGCTGATCCTGGCGATCTCGGCGCTGGTGGCGGCGGTGCCATTGGCGTTCGGACTGGCGCTGCTGCGCCGCTCGGGCAGCCGCGGCGGCTCGCTGGCGGCGGCGGCGCTGATCGAGGCCGTGCGCGGCGTGCCGCTGGTGACGCAATTGCTGTTCGCCTCTTTCGTGCTGCCGCTGCTCCTGGGCGGCGGCGTGTCCAAGTTCAGCATGGCGCTGGCGGCGCTGACGCTGCACACCGCCTGCCTGCTGGCCGAGGTGCTGCGCGGCGCCTTGCAGGCCATTCCCGCGGGTCAGATGATGGCGGCGCGCGCGCTGGGCATGCGCCCCGCCGTGGCGTACTGGACGGTGATCTGGCCGCAGGCGCGCCGCATTGCCGCGCCCGCCGCGCTGGGCGTGTTCGTCGGCGCCGTCAAAGATACGTCGCTGGTCAGCATCATCGGCGTGTTCGACGTGCTGGGCGCGGCCAAGTCGGTGGTCGCGGGCACCGACTGGCGGCCCTATCACGTCGAGGTCTACCTTGCGGTAGCGCTGCTGTATTTCGCGGCCAGCCTGGCGTTGTCGCGCGTGGCGCGGGCGATGGAAGGCCGGCGGGGCTGAGCCCGCCTACCGCACCGCCGCCAGGCGTTGCAGCCAGGCGGGGCGCGGCGCGGCATCCAGCCAGTTCTTCACGATCAGCCCCAGTTCGGTATCGCCCGAAATGCGCAGCCGGCGCTGGAAGAACAGCGTATCGGCGTCGGTCTCGGCGCGCATCAGCGCCAGCAGGTCGGCCAGACGCGCCCCCAGCTCCAGCTCGCAGGCAGACCCTTCCCAGCGCGGGCGGAAGGCGCCGCCGCGCACCGCGAAACTGCTGCGCAGGCCCAGGTCTTCGACCGTGATGGCAAAACTGCGGCCGTCCAATTCCGGCGGCGGCGCCAGCCATTTCAGGCGCCGCGCCAATTCCAGCCCGGCCACGCAATGCAGCGAGGCCAGCGGCGCCGGCACGCGGCGCCCCAGACGCGCCACCACGGACGGCAAGGTGAAGGCAGTGTGGCTCATGCGCGCTCCTGCCAGGCGATGCCCGATTGCCCATGGAAATAGCCGTTGCAGCGGCCGATGCCGGCGGGCGGGGCAACCTCGTCCTGCGCCCGGCCTTGGCGTACGGCGTCCAACGCGGCGATGGCTTCCAACGTGCCGCTCGATTGCGGGCTGACGCGCAGCACCTGTGCGCCCAGGTCCGCCAGGTAGGCCGCCTGGTCCAATAGGTCCAGGCACGCGGCCGACTGCACCTGGATGCCGTTGATCGCCAGGAACTCGCGCGATTCCCGGGTGCGCATGTCCAGGCCGTCGGGATGCTCGATGCAGCGGAATCCGCAATCGTCCTTCTTCAGGCGAAAGTGGCGCGCGGTGAAGCAACGCGCCGAGAACGCCAGCGCCATGCGGCCCCACACCATGACTTCGGCCTGCAAGCCCGCCGGCCGCTCGGCCAGCAGCCGGGCCAGCGCGTTCACATGCATTTCCAGCGGCGCCACGAAGCGCGCCGCGCCCCGTGCGGCCAGCCATTCCAGCGTGCCACCGTGGTACGCGTTCATGTGCGGGCCGGCCACGAACGGCCGCCCGCCCAGATGGCGCAAGGCGCCCACCTCGCCGGCTTCCACCATGAAGTCATCCTGCTCGCACAGGCGCCGTAACGCCGACGCCTCGGCGCCGGTTTCGATCAGCGTGCGGGCCGACAGCACCACGTCCTTGCCGGCGGCGCGCAGGTCGCGGGCAAGGTCCAGCCAGTCGTCGGCGCGCAGTTCGTGGCGTCGGCTACAGACGGTTTCTCCCACGTAGAGGATGTCGACGGGGCTGTCGGCCAGCGCCGCATAGAATTCCAGCGTGCGCGCACGCGGCCAGTAATACAGCAGCGGACCCGCCGAAATGCGAAAAGCCTTGGGTTTCATTTCCATGGACGTTCGAATGCGCCTTGCGTGACTTGGGAACCCTCGGCATGGCGCGCCAGCATGGCGTTCCAGTCGGGGCGCGGGGAATAGCGATTGGGATCGGCATGGGCGCTGTCCAGCGCCGCGCGCAGCGTGGACACCACCTGCGTGACATAGGCGGGGCCGCGCTGGCGCCCTTCTATCTTCACGGCCGACACGCCCATTTCGGCCAGCTTGGGCAACAGACCAATGGCGTTCAGGCTGGTGGGTTCTTCCAGCGCGTGGTCGGCATGGCCGTCGACCTCGAAGCGGCCCTTGCACAACGTCGGGTACGCGGCAGGCTCGCCGGGCTCATAGCGGTCGATCAGGATGCCGTTCAGGCGCGCATCCAGGCGGCCATCCTGCTCGACCCAGCGCACCGCGCCGGCCGGCGAACAGACGCCCTTGTTGTTGGGCGAATCGCCGGTGGCATAGGACGACAGCAGGCAGCGCCCTTCGGCCATGACGCACAGGCTGCCGAAGCCGAAGACTTCCACCTCGACACTGACGTTGGCGCAGATGCGCGCGATCTCGGCCAGGGTCAAGACTCGTGGCAGCACCACGCGGCGGATGCCGAACTGCTCTTTCATCAGTTCGATGGCGTCGGCGTGCGTGGCCGAGCCCTGCACCGACAGATGCAGCCGCAGGTCGGGATAGCGGTCGCGGGCATAGCCCAGCAAGCCGGCGTCGGCCATGATGACGGCGTCGGCGCCCAGCGCATGGGCGGCATCGACCGCCTCGCGCCATTCGTGGCCGCGGCCGGGTTGCACGAAGGTATTGATGGCGAACAGCACCTGGCGCCCCTTGGCGTGAGCCAGGGCGACGCCGGCGCGGATATCGCTTTCGGTGAAATTGAGCCCGGCGAAGTTGCGGGCGTTGGTGGCGTTCTTCAGGCCCAGGTAGACGGTGTCGGCGCCTGCCTCGATCGCCGCCTTCAGCGCGGCCAGGCTGCCGGCGGGCGCCACGAGTTCCAACGGAGAGGTTCGGGTATGCATGCCGGCCAGTCTAGGGGCCGGCCGGCGGCAAGGCCTTGTCGCAGATCAAAGGGCCGGGCGGCGGCGGCGGCGCTCAGCCACCCATGGTCGGCCCCGGCTCAGGCCGGGTCGTCGCCATGCAGGCCGTGCTCGACCGCGTACACGGCCACCTGCACCCGGCTGGTCAGGTTGAGCTTTTTCAGCACGTTCTGCACGTGGATCTTGACGGTGCTTTCGCTGACATCGAGTTCGCGCGCAATGACCTTGTTGCTGGCGCCGCGCGCCAGGCACTGCACGATCTGGCGTTCGCGTGCCGTCAGGCGGTGGCGCTCGGCCTGCCCGCCCGGGCCCTGGGCCGCCAGGTTGGCCTGGCCGCGGAACTGTTCCACCAGCTTGGCCGTCATGCTTTCGGCGATGACCGGTTCGCCGCCGGCCGCGCGGCGCACGGCCGACGTCAGCACGTCAGCGTCGATGTTCTTGAGCAGGTAGCCGCGGGCACCATCGCGCAGCGCCTGGCCCAGCTCGTCGGCTTCTTCGGACACGGTCAGGATGATGACCGCGCTGGACGGCACGTCCTGCGTCAGGAGCTGCAGCGTTTCCAGGCCCGACAGGCCGGGCATGTTCAGGTCCAGCAGCACCACGTCGGGCTGCAATTCCTTGGCGCGCTTGACGCCTTCGACGCCGTCGCCGGCCTCGGCCACGACCTCGAAATCGGGCTGGCGCTGCAACAGCAGGCGCATTCCCGAACGGAACAGGGTGTGGTCGTCGACGAGCAGGATACGGATGGGCATGGTCTTGATGGGGTCAGGCGGCCTGGCGTTCGGCGCCGGGCAGCAGCAGCGCGATGTGCGTGCCGTGGCCGGGACGGGACTGCATTTTAATCGTGGCGTGCATGCGCGCGGCGCGTTCGCGCATGATGTGCAGGCCCACGTGGGCCTCGCCGCGGCGCGCCACTTCGGCCGGGTCGTAGCCCTGGCCATTGTCGATGATGTCCAGGCTGAAATCGCGTGCGTTGCGCACGCGAATCTCGACCCGGTCGGCCTCGGAATGCTTGCGCACGTTGGACAGGGCTTCCTGCAGGATGAACAGCACCTGCAACTGCTGCTCGGGCGGCAGCGGCGCGCCCTCGCCCTGTTCGAACGCCAGCGTGATGGGCAGGCCGGTCTGTCGCCGAAAGCGTTCCACCGTGTCCTGCATGGCATCGCGCAGGTCGCCCTGGCCCAGCTTGCTGCGGAAGTTGTTCAACAGCTCGCGCACGTCCTGGTAGCTTTCGTCCACGCCGGTGCGCAGCAGCGGCAGGATCTCGTCGATTTCGGCCTGGTCGCCGCGCTTGACCGCCGCGTCCAGCAGTTGCAGTTGCAGGTTCAGGAAGTTCAGCCCCTGCGCCAGGCTGTCGTGCAGGCCTTGCGCCACCAGCCCGCGCTCTTGCACCACGGCCAGCTGGCGCGCCTGGGCGGAGAGGCGGCGGTTGTCCAGCGCCACGCCCAGGTGCTGGCCCAGGGTTTCCAGCAGTTGCGATTCGGACGGGGCCAATTGGCGCGGGCTGCGAAAATGCAGCGAATACGACCCCAGCACCTCGTCGCGCGTCACGATGCGAAACACCGCCACGCTGGCAAAGCCGTCGCGCTGGCAGTTCAGGTCCTGCGGCGCCGGCGCCTGGCGCAGGTCCTGAATGACGATCACGCCGGCCTGGCGCGTGGCCACGCCACAGTAGCAATCGTCGACCCGCATGCAGTGTTCGGATTCGACCAGGTCTTCGGACAGGCCCACCGACACCACCAGGTTGAGCGTGTCGTTGTCCGGGTCCAGCGCGCGGATGCTGCCGCCTTCGGCATCGAACTGCAGCATCACCCGGCGCAGAAACCCCTGGCACATGGCCTCGATCTCGTTGGGCTGGTTCAGAAAGGCGGCCATGTCGTACAGCGCGCCGATGTCGCGGTTCTGCGCGGCCAGCTGGGCGGTCTTTTCGCCCACCCGCTGCTCCAGCCCCGTGTACAGGCCCTGCAACTCATCGGCCATGCGGTTGAAGCCGCGCGCCAGCACGCCGAATTCATCGCGGCTTTCGACCGGCAGGCGGGTGCTGAATTCGCGCGCCGCCATGCGTTGCAGCCCGTCGCGCAGACGCAGCACGGGCGAGATGATCCACAGGTACAGCAGGTAGATCATGGCCAGGGTGCCGGCGCTGGCAATCGCCGCCAGCACGCCCTGCGACAGCCGCAGCGACGTGGTCTTGCCAGCGTTGTCCTGCTCGATCATGCGCACCAGGGCATCGGCCCGGGCCACGAAATCGGGCAGCGTTTCCAGGTACTCGGCAGCGTCTTCGCGTTCGATGGCGCGCACCGCCGCCGGCCGCATGATGCGGCGCCAATAGTCGGCCACGCCCAGCCATTGCTCGCGGATGGCCGGATCGTTCGGAATGAACAGCGGCCGCGCCGGGTTGCCGCGCGCCAGCCGGGCGATGGTGTCGTCCATCAGGCGCAGCTGTTCGTCGGTGCGGACCTGGCGGCCGGCCTGGGGCCGCATCAGTTCCACCGCCACCCGGTTGGCGCGCATGCGCAGGCTGCCGGTGTCGTTGATGGCGGCGCCCGCGCCTTCCAGCTGCCACGACAGCCACAGCGTCCAGCTGACCATGCTGAGCACCACGATCAGCGCCACCAGCGAACTGGCGATGATGCGGGTGGACAGGCGATGCCGCGACGACGGCAGGCCGTCGGCATCGGCGGGGGGAACAGACAGGGGCATGGCGGCGGGACTTGCGGGGGCTTTGAAGGAAAATCGCGGAAGATCAGTGTAGTTCAGTCACACCCGACCGTGCGCCGGATGAAGGCGGCCACCGCGGCCGGATCATTCAGCGGCAGGCACGGCAAGCGCGTGTCAAGCACCGCGTCGGTCACCACCGCCAGGAAGCGGGAATCGTCCACGTGCAGCGGCGGCTTGCCCAACGCCGGCCGGTAGACCTCGATGCGCGGAATGTCCGCGTGCTTGAAGCCTTCGACCAGCACCAGGTCGGCGGGCGCCAGCCGCGCCACCTGCTCTGTCAGCGACGGTTCCGGGGCATCGCGCAGCTCGTGCACGATGGCGTAGCGAAACGGCGACGCCACCATCACCTCGCGCGCCCCGGCCTGGCGAAAACGCGCGCTGTCCTTGCCGGGCGGCTCCATCTGGAAATCGTGGTGGCTGTGCTTGATGACGCTGACCGCCAGCCCGGCCGCGCCCAGGAGGGGCAGCATGGCTTCGATCAGGGTGGTCTTGCCGCTGCCGGAGCGGCCGGCGATGCCGAATACGGGGGTCATGCTGGCTCCGTGAACAAAGGACACACGATGGGCAGGAACGCGTCCGCCCGCGCCGAGTATGCCAGCAAAGCCCCCGCCACCAGGTCGAAATACCAGCCGTGCAGGGTCAGGCCGCCCGCCGCGACACGCCGCCCCACGCAGGGCAGGGCTTCCAGGTTGCGCAGCGAGATCAGGATGGACGCCTGCTCGCAGGCCCGCCGCCGCTCGTCGCGGGACGCCTCGGGCATCTGGCTCAGCACGCGCTGGCGGGCCGGTTCGGCGATGTCCATCCAGCGGTTCAGGTAGTCGGGGTCGCCGTCGCTGCGGGCGGGCCGGTCCATCAGCGCGCGGATGCCGCCGCACTGCGCATGGCCCAGCACGATGATCCGGCTGACCGCCAGCTGCTCGACGGCGAACTGGATCGCGGCCAGCACGCCATGGTGGCCCTGGTCGCGGTCGGCCGGCGGCACCAGGTTGGCCACGTTGCGCACGGTGAAGATGTCGCCCGGATCGCAGCCCAGCAGCATGGCCGGGTCCACCCGCGAATCGCAACAGCCCACCAGCAAGGTGCTGGGGTGCTGGCCATCGCGCAGGTTGCGGTACAGCGACGGGGTGGCCTCGTAGTATTGATGCTGGAAGCGCTGAAAGCCATCGACCAGCCGTTCGATGTCGCCCATGCGTTGGCCCATGCTTTACCCCCCCGTCTGCGACATGAAGCGCACGATGCGTTCGGGCCGGGTGGTGAACTCGTGCCTTTCCGGCTTGGCGGCGATGCCGGCGCGGATCGCCTGCTGCAACGCGGCGTCGCTGGCCCCGGCGCGCAGCAATCGTCCCAGCGGCACCTGGTCTTCCTGGCCCAGGCACAGGTACAGGGTGCCGTCCACGCCCAGGCGGACGCGGTTGCAGGTCGCGCAGAAGTGCCGCGACAGCGGCGTGATGACACCCAGCGCCGGCGCCCCGGCGCCCGCCGTCCAGTAGCGCGCCGGGCCCGCACCCTGCCCGGCCAGCGCCGGCATCAGGCCATGGTCGGCCGCCAGCCGCGCGCCCAGGGCGCCCAGGTCGGCATGGGCGTAACGGCGGCCGCAGTCGCCCATCGGCATGGGCTCGATCAGGCGCAGGATGAAGCCCTGCGCCAGCGCGTAGCCCAGCAGCCGGCGCACGTCGGCCTCGGGCGTGGCGGCGTGCACCACGCTATTGAGCTTGATCGGCGCAAAGCCCGCGTCCCGCGCCGCCTTCAGGCCGGACAGCACCGCGTCCAGGCAATCGCGGCCGGTGATGCGGGTGAATTCGGCGGCGTCCAGGGTATCCAGGCTGATGTTGAGCCGGCGGACCCCGGCGGCGCGCAGCGCCCGGGCATGGCGGGCCAGTCGGGTGCCGTTGGTGGACACCGACAGGTCCACGACGCCGGGCAGCGCGGCAATGGCGCCCGCCAGGTCCGCCACGCCGCGGCGCAGCAAGGGCTCGCCGCCAGTCAGGCGCACTTTGCTGACCCCCAGGCCGGCGAACAGGCCCACCAGCCTGGCCATTTCGTCATGACGCAGCCAGTTGGCGGGCGTCTCGAAGCCTTTGAAGCCCTTGGGCATGCAGTAGCCGCAGCGCAGGTCGCAGCGGTCCGTGACCGATACGCGCAGGTAGTCGATGCGGCGGCCATGCCCGTCGATGAGGCCCTGCGGACCCGTGGCGGCGGCCTTGCCGGCAGGATCGCTTGCCGGTGGCGGGTTCATGACGGGCTCCCGAAGACCCGGTCGTCCTCTGCCCCGCCCAGGTCGATGCCGCGCACGTCGGCGCGCTCGACCAGCAGCTTCACGTACTGGCGCCAGGCGGTGTCGCGGCTCAGCGCCGACAAGGCCGCGGCGATCTGCGCGCGCACCTCGTCAAAGGGCAGCCGCCGCCCTTCCACCCGCCGCGTGACCCGCACGATATGCAGGCCATGGCGGGTTTGCAGCACCTGCGGCAACAGGCCGCCGGCCGGCAAGGCGAACACCGCCTTTTCGAATTCAGGCACCGTGTCGCCGCGCGCCAGCTGCCCCAGGTTGCCGCCCAGCGCCGCCGACGGACAGTTGGATTGCTGCCGCGCCACCTCGGCAAAGCGCGACGGGTCGGCCAGCAGGTCCGCCAGCACCGCGTCCGCATGGGCGCGCAGCATGTCCAGGTTCACGCCCGGCGTGACCTGGAACAGGATGTGGTCGGCCTCGATCAGTTCGCCCACCACGAAGCGCTGGGGGTTGGACTGGTAATAGCGCAGGCAGGCGGCCTCGTCGGCCTCGGGCGTCGGTGCCTGGCGGTCCAGCAAGGCGCCGATGACCTCGTCCTCGCCTGCGGGGTCGGGGTCGGCATCCGCCTGCCCGCCCTGCGCGCGCTCCACCCCCTGCCGCACGGCTTCATCCAGCAGCACCCGCCGCAGCACCAGCGCCGTGATGGCGGCGCGCATGGGGTTGGCGGCATCCGCATGCCGCGGCAGTTCTTGTTCCAGCTCGGCGTCGTTCAGTTCGACGCCATTGACGATCACGGGCATGTCCGGCTCCTTGGAAAACGCGCCTCAGCGCGGACGCACCAGTTGCCAGGCGCGGCCCAGGTAGCCCAGCGACGCAAAGCCGCTCCAGACGTGCACCAGCCGGGTGAAGGGAAAGATCACGAACAGCGTCAGGCCCATGAACAGATGCGCCTTGAACAGCAGCGGCACGTCGGCGATGTGGCTGGCGGCGTCGCCACGCAGGGTCACGATGTGCTGCGCCCAGGTCATCAGGCGCACCATCATCTCGCCGTCCATGTGGCCGGCCGACAGCGCGATGGTCGACAGCCCCAGCAGCAGCGTGACCAGGATCCACAGCAACAGCAGCCTGTCGCCAGGGCGGGTGGTCTTGCGGATGCGCGGGTCGCTCAGGCGGCGGTGGATCAGGATCAACAGGCCGATCAGGCACAGCCCGCCCATGACGCCGCCGGCCACCATGGCCACGGTCTGCTTGAGCGTGTGCGACACGCCCAGCCAGTCCCACACCGCCACGGGGGTCAACAGGCCCGCCAGGTGGCCGAAGAACAGCCCCAGGATGCCGATGTGGAAAAGGATATTGCCCAGCCGCAGCTGGCCGCGGTGCAGCAGTTGCGAGCTGTCCGTCTTCCAGGTGTATTGCTCGCGCTCGAAACGCGCCAGGCTGCCGAGCAGGAACACCGTCAGCGCGATGTAGGGGTAGATGCCGAAGAGGAACTGATTCAGGGAATTCATGATGCTTGGGTCCTGAAAAGACGGGGATTCAATGGGCGGCGGGCGCGCGCGGATAGAACCGCACCGCCTGCGCGCCGTCGCCCGAGAATGGCCGCAGGAGCGGCTCGACGCCATCGGGGCCGGCGCCGAAGGTTTCCATCGCCTCGTCCATGTCGCGCACGGGCGGCGCGGTCTGCTCGCGCGGCGTCACCCGCGACAGGCCGCGCAGCACGGCGAATACGCTGGCGTAGGGGCTTTCGCTGCGGGCCAGGCGCGCGCCCACCGCCGCCAGCACGTGGATGGCTTCGTCCAGCAGGTCCTGCGCCACGGCCGGGTCGATGACGCCCAGGAACTCCAGGAACAGCGGCACGTGGTCCGGCAGTTCGGACACCACTGGCTCGAAGCCATGGCCGCGGTAGGTGTCCAGCAGGTCGACCATGGCCTGGCCCCGGTCGCGGCTTTCGCCGTGCACGTGTTCGAACAGGTGCAGCGAATGGGCGCGGTTGCGGTCGAAGGTGGCGACGTAGTTTTCCTGCAGGGCGATCAGGTCATGGCTGGCCAGGTAGCCGACCAGGGGTTGCAGGGTTTCCTCGGCGTCGGGGTGGGCGGCAAGCTGCGCCTCGACCTCGGACAAGGCGTCCAGCAGATCCTGTTCGGGGTAGCAGAGCAGCGCGGAAAGCAGGCGGTACAGGTTCATGGTGTTTCTCCTGGGTCAGGCCGCGGCGGCCTTCTTGCGCGACTTGGGCATCTCGATGAATATCTCGCTGCCCTGGGGCTTGCGGCCGAACAGCGTGCCTTCCGACACCCCGCCCGAGCAGCCGTTGCCGAAGGTGAAGCCGCAGCTGCCCTTCTCGTTGAAGCTGTCTTCGACGATTTCCTTGTGGCTGCCGGGCACGACGAAGCGGTCTTCGTAGTTGGCGATCGCCATGATGCGATACATGTCCTGCACGGTGGCGTCCGTCAGGCCTACCTGTTCCAGCAGCGCGGTGTCGCGTTCGCCGTGCACGGTTTCCGACCGTTTGTAGGCGCGCATGGCCAGCATGCGTTCCAGCGCCTGCAGCACCGGCGCTTCCTTGCCGGCGGTCAGCAGGTTGGCCAGGTAGCGCACCGGAATGCGCAGGCTGGCCACGTCCGGAATCATCGCGCTCTTGCCCAGCGTGCGCTGGGGCATCCGGCCCGCTTCGGCCGCTGTCTGGATGGGCGACAGCGGCGGGATGTACCAGACCATGGGCAAGGTGCGGTATTCGGGATGCAGCGGGAAGGCGACGCGCCACTGCACCGCCATCTTGTAGACCGGCGACTGGCGCGCGGCCTCCAGCCACGATTCGGGAATGCCCTGTTCACGCGCCGCGGCGATCACCTCGGGCGAATGCGGGTCCAGGAACAGGCCCAGCTGCGACTCATACAGGTCCTGCTCGTCGCCCACGGCGGCGGCGCGTTCGATCTGGTCGGCGTCGTACAGCAGCACGCCCAGGTAGCGGATGCGGCCCACGCAGGTTTCCGAGCACACCGTGGGCTGGCCGGCTTCGATGCGCGGGTAGCAGAAGGTGCACTTCTCGGCCTTGCCGCTGTGCCAGTTGTAGTAGATCTTCTTGTACGGGCAGCCCGAAATGCACATGCGCCAGCCGCGGCACTTGTCCTGGTCGACCAGCACGATGCCGTCTTCTTCGCGCTTGTAGATCGAGCCCGACGGGCAGCTGGCGACACAGGCCGGGTTCAGGCAGTGTTCGCACAGGCGCGGCAGGTACATCATGAAGGTGTTCTCGAACGTCGAGTACATCTCTTTCTGCACGCCTTCGAACAGCTCGTCGCGGCTGCGCGACGCGAATTCGCCGCCCAGGTCGTCTTCCCAGTTCGGGCCCCAGACGATCTTGTCCATCTTCTTGCCGGTCAGCACCGACACCGGGCGCGCGGTGGGCGGCGTCTGCGACAGGGGCGCGTTCTTCAGGTGTTCGTAGTCGAAGGTGAAGGGTTCGTAGTAGTCGTCGATCTGCGGCAGGTTGGGGTTGGCGAACAGGTTCGCCAGGATGCGCAGCTTGCCGCCCTGGCGCGGTTCCAGCTTGCCGGCCGCGGTGCGCTTCCAGCCGCCCTTCCACTTTTCCTGGTTTTCCCATTCTTTGGGATAGCCGATGCCGGGCTTGGTTTCAACGTTGTTGAACCAGGCGTATTCGACGCCGTCGCGGCTGGTCCAGACGTTCTTGCAGGTGACCGAGCAAGTGTGGCAGCCGATGCACTTGTCCAGGTTCAGCACCATGCCGATTTGGGCGCGTATCCTCATGATTGCTTCTCTTCCAGTTGCGTTGCGGCGGCGGGGTCTTCCACCAGCGGGCCTTCCAGCCAGTCCACTTTCTTCATCTTGCGCAGCACCACGAATTCGTCGCGGTTGGCGCCCACGGTGCCGTAGTAATTGAAGCCGTAGGCCTGCTGCGCGTAGCCGCCGATCATGTGCGTGGGCTTGAGCACCGTGCGCGTTACCGAGTTATGGATGCCGCCGCGCTTGCCGCTGGTTTCCGCGCCGGGCACGTTCACGATCTTTTCCTGGGCGTGGTACATCAGGCACATGCCCACCGGCACGCGCTGGCTGACCACCACGCGGGCCGTCAGCGTGCCGTTGACGTTGAAGACTTCGACCCAGTCGTTGTCGACCAGCCCGGCCTGCTTGGCCTCGGTTTCGGACACCCACACGTGGGGGCCGCCACGGCTTAGCGTCAGCATGCGCAGGTTGTCGGAGTAGGTGCTGTGGATGCCCCACTTCTGGTGCGGCGTCAGCCAGTTCAGCACCAATTCCTTTTCGCCATTGGGGTAGCGGCCCAGCATCGGGGCGATGGTCTTGGTGTCGATGGCCGGCTTGTAGACGCACGAGCCTTCGCCGAAATCCAGCATCCAGCGGTGGTCCTGGTAGAACTGCTGGCGGCCCGTCAGGGTGCGCCACGGGATCAGCTCGTGCACGTTGGTATAGCCGGCGTTGTAGCTGACCTCTTCGCTTTCCAGGCCCGACCAGGTCGGCGCCGAAATGATCTTGCGCGGCTGCGCCTGGATGTCGCGAAAACGGATCTTGTCGTGCTCGCGGCCCACGGCCAGGTGGGTGTGGTCGCGCCCAGTGATCTTGCCCAGCGCCTCCCAGGCCTTGACCGATACGTGGCCGTTGGTCTCGGGCGCGAAGGTCAGGATCATCTCGGCCGCGTCGATGGCGGTATCCAGCCGCGGCCGGCCCTGGCTCACGCCCGTCTCGGCCACGTGGTCGTTGATGCCGCCCAGTTCGTGCACCTCGTGCTCGGTGTTCCAGTTGATGCCCTTGCCGCCGTTGCCCAGCTTGTCCAGCAGCGGGCCCACCGACGTGAACTTGCGGTAGATGTCGTTGTAGTCGCGCTCCACCACGGTCATGTTGGGCGCCGTCTTGCCCGGCACCAGGTCGCACTGGCCCAGCTTCCAGTCCTTGGGCTCGAAGGCCTGGCCCAGCTCGCCCGGGGTGTCGTGCATCAGCGGCGTCAGCACCAGGTCGCGGCGCTTGCCCAGGTAGGGGCCGCCGATGTCGCTGAACTTCCTGGCGAGCAGCTTGTAGATTTCCCAGTCGGTCTTGCTTTCCCACAGCGGCTGCACCGCTTCGCTCAAGGGGTGGATGAACGGGTGCATGTCCGACGTGTTCAGGTCGTCTTTCTCGTACCAGGTGGCGGTGGGCAGCACGATGTCGCCGTACAGGCAGGTGGTGCTCATGCGGAAGTCCAGCACTGTCAGCAAGTCCAGCTTGCCTTCGGCCGCATCTTCTTCATAGGTGACCTCGGTAGGCCGGATCGCATCGCCTTCGTCGCCGAAGACGGCGTTCTGCGTGCCCAGCAGGTACTTCAGGAAGTACTCGTGGCCCTTGCCGCTGGACCCCAGGATGTTCGAGCGCCACACGAACATGTTGCGCGGGAAGTTGGCGGGGTCGTCGGGGTTTTCGCACGACATGCGCAACTCGCCGGACTTCAGTTGTTCCACCGCATGGGCCACCGGGTCCTTGCCCGCAGCCGCAGCCTGGTCGGTCAGGTCCAGCGGATTGGTGCGCAGTTGCGGCGCCGACGGCAGCCAGCCCATGCGTTCGGCGCGGGCGTTCAGGTCGATCATGCTCAGGTCGCTGTAGCGGCCGCGGTCAGCGGTGGGGCCCAGCACTTCCTGCACGTTCAGCTTTTCGTGGCGCCATTGGCTGGTATGGGCGTAGAAGAACGACGTGCCGTTCATCTGGCGCGGCGGGCGCACCCAGTCGGACGCAAACGCCAGCGGCGCCCAGCCGAACTGCGGCCGCAGCTTTTCCTGGCCCACGTAGTGCGCCCAGCCGCCGCCGCTCTTGCCCACGCAGCCGCACATCATCAGCATGTTGATGATGCCGCGGTAGATCATGTCCATGTGGTACCAGTGGTTCAGGCCGGCGCCCACGATGACCATCGACTTGCCCTCGGTGTCATGCGCGTTCTGCGCGAACTCGCGCGCCACCTGGATCACCTGCGCGCGCGGCACGCCGGTGTGCTTTTCCTGCCAGGCCGGGGTGTAGGGCACGTCATCGTCGTACGACGTGGCCACATTGCCGCCGCCCAGGCCGCGGTCCAGGCCGTAGTTGGCCATCTGCAGGTCGTACACGCTGGCCACCAGGGCCTCGCTGCCGTCCGCCAGGCGGATGCGGCGGGCCGGCACGTTGCGCACCATCAGCTCGTCGTGTTCGGCGCCGAAGTACGGGAAACCCACGCCCACCACGGCGTCGGCCTGGTCGATCAGGCTGAGCACCGGCTCGATCTCGCGGCCGCTGCCGCCGTCGCGCGATTCCAGGTTCCAGCGGCCGACCTTCTCGCCGCCATTGACCGCGCCCTCGCCCCAGCGAAAGCCGATGCTGCCGTTGGGCGCCACCAGGTCGCCGCTGGCGGCATCGAATACCAGCGTCTTCCAGTCGGGGTTGTTCTGTTCGCCCAGCGCGCCGTCCAGGTGCGAGGCACGCAGGAAATGGTCGGGCGCATGAAAGCCATCGCGTTCCTGCAGCAGCACCAGCATGGGCATGTCGGTGTAGCGGCGCACGTAGTCGCGGAAATACGCCGAGGCGCCGGACAGGTGGAATTCCTTCAGGATGACGTGGCCCATGGCCATGGCCAGCGCGGCGTCGGTGCCCTGCTTGGGCGCCAGCCAGATGTCGCCGAACTTGACCATTTCGCCGAAGTCGCTGGACACGGCCACCGTCTTGGTGCCCTTGTAGCGGACCTCGGTGTAGAAGTGGGCGTCGGGCGTGCGCGTCTGCGGCACGTTCGAACCCCACACCATCAGGTAGGTCGAGTTGTACCAGTCGGCCGATTCGGGCACGTCGGTCTGCTCGCCCCAGACCTGCGGGCTGGCCGGCGGCAGGTCGCAATACCAGTCGTAGAAGCTGAGACACGCGCCGCCCAACAGGCTCAGGTAGCGGGCGCCGGCGGCGTAGCTGACCATCGACATGGCCGGAATCGGCGAAAAACCGATCAGGCGGTCGGGGCCGAATTGCTTGATGGTGTAGGCGTTGGCGGCGGCAATCATTTCCATCGCCGTGTCCCAGTCGGTACGCACGAAGCCGCCCAGGCCGCGAACCGACTTGTAGCGCTTGGCGCGCACCGGGTCCTGGCTGATCCATTCCCAGGCCGCGATCGGGTCCAGGGTCTTGCGGGCCTCGCGCCACATTTCCATCAGGCGGCCGCGCATCATCGGGTATTTCACGCGCTGGGCGGAATAGACGTACCAGCTGTAGGACGCACCCCGCGGACAGCCGCGCGGCTCGTGGTTGGGCAGGTCGGGCCGCGTGCGCGGGTAGTCGGTCTGCTGGGTTTCCCAGGTAATCAGGCCATTCTTGACGTACACCTTCCACGAGCACGAGCCCGTGCAGTTCACGCCGTGGGTCGAGCGCACCACCTTGTCGTGCTGCCAGCGGGCGCGATAGGCGTTTTCCCACTTGCGGTCTTCATTGACCTGCTCGCCGTGACCGTCCGCGAAGGTAGATTTCACCCGCGACATGAACTTCAACCGGTCCAGAAAATGACTCATTATGGTTCTCCAAGGGCGCCGGTCCGGCCGGCGCGTACTGCAATCGATGCTGTCAAAACCACTTTAGGCGCGTGCCGTGCAGGCGACCATTCGCCAGAGGCACAGGGCCGGCACGGCAGAGTGACTAGTCACCCCGGCCAGCCCGGTCCTCAGCACGGCACCGGCGCGTTGCGGCGCGCGTAGTACCACCAGGTGATCACCATGCAGGTGGCGTAAAAGCCGATGAAGCACAGCAGCGCGGCCTGCGCGCCGCCCGTCAGGTCCAGCGACGTGCCGAAGCTGCGCGGGATGAAAAAGCCGCCGTAGGCGCCGATCGCGCCGGAAAAGCCCAGCACCGCGGCCGACTCGCGCGCCGCGTCCGTCAGCGCCTGCTTCTGGGCGGCCGCCCCCTTGCCTTGCGCGGCCTGGGTGCGTTCGCGCAGGAAAATCACGGGAATCATGCGGAAGGTGGACCCGTTGCCCACGCCGGTCAGCGCGAACAGCACGATGAACATGGCCAGAAAGCCGTTGAAGTCACCGCCCTGCCCGTGCACCGGCAGGAACGCCATCACGCCCAGCACCGCGGCGATCATGCCGGCGAAGGTGAACAAGGTGACCCGCGCGCCGCCCAGCTTGTCGGACACCCAACCGCCCACCGGGCGGGTCAGCGAGCCCACCAGCGGCCCCAGGAAGGCGTAGGTGGTGGGATCGACCTGCGGGAACAGGGTCTTGGTCAGCATGGCGAAGCCGGCCGAAAAGCCGATGAACGAGCCGAAGGTGCCCACGTACAGCCAGCACATCAGCCAGTTGTGCTTGCGCTTGAAAATCACGGCCTGGTCGGCGAACGACGCACGCGCGTCGGCGATGTCGTTCATGCCGAACCAGGCGGCCAGCGACGCCAGCGCGATGGGCAAGACCCAGATGAAGCCGGCGTTCTGCAGCCACAGGCTGCGCGGCGCCGCGCCCGCCACGGTCTGCGGATCGCCGCCCAGGGCGCCGAACATGCCCACCGAGATCACCACCGGCACCACGAACTGCGCCAGGGACACGCCCAGGTTGCCGATGCCGGCGTTCAGCCCGGTCGCCAGCCCCTTCTTTTCCTTGGGAAAGAAGAAGCTGATGTTGGCCATGCTGGAACTGAAATTGCCGCCGCCCAGGCCGCACAGCAGCGCCAGGATCAGCAAGGTGGGAAACGAGGTCGTCGGATCACGCAGCGCGAAGCCCATGCCCAGCGCCGGGATCAGCAGCGAGGCGGTGGAGATCGCCGTCCACTTGCGGCCGCCGAACACCGGCACCAGGAACGAATAGAAGATGCGCAGCGTGGCGCCCGACAAGGCGGGCAGCGCGGTCAGCCAGAACAGCTGGTTCTTGGACAGCATGAAGCCGGCGCGATCCAGGTTCACGACCACCACGCTCCACAGCATCCAGATGCTGAACGCCAGCATCAGCGCGGGAATCGAGATCCACAGGTTGCGATTGGCGATGCGCGCGCCGGTCTGTTTCCAGAAGCCGGGGTTTTCCGGCTCCCAGCGCGCCAGGACATGGGTAGACATAGGGTTCTCCGATCAGAGGGTCAGGCGGCTTGCCGCCGGGCGATGGCGGCGCTTTCGGGCCGGAAACTGAAATGCATGAAGATGAGCGACACGCAGACCGTGCCGTACAGCAGCATGAAGGCGCTGGAGCGCACGCCGGTCAGGTCCAGCAGCACGCCGAACAGGATCGGCAGCACGAAGCCGCCCAGGCCGCCGGCCAGGCCGACGATGCCGGACACGGCGCCGATGTTGTCGCTGAACTCATCCGAGATGAACTTGAAGACCGAGGCCTTGCCGATCGCCATCGCAATGCCCACCACGAACAGCAGCACGGTGAAGCTGATGGGGCCCAGGGCGATGTCGAACTGGCGCGGGCCGCCGGTGGTCAGGACGGTGAAGTGCGTCTGCGGATAGCTCAGGATGAAGAAGGCCACCCAGCACACCCACATCACCCACCAGGTGGTCTTGTAGGCGCCGTAGCGGTCCGAGATCCAGCCGCCCAGGGCGCGCAGCACGCCGCCCGGCAAGGAGAAGCAGGCGGCCAGCAACGCGGCCAGCTTCATGTCGAAGCCGTATTCGCCGATGTAGTACTTGGTCATCCACAGCGCCAGCGCCACGTAGCCGCCGAACACCACCGAGTAGTACTGGCAGTAGCGCCACACCCGCGGGTCCTTCAGCATGGCGAACTGGGCCGACAGGCTGGCCCCGCCCGCCACGCGGTGCGAGGGGTCCGACGCCGAGAACAGCCAGAACAGGATCGCCGTCACCAGCAGCGCCACGGCATACACCTGCGGCACGATGACCCAGGCGCCGCCCGCCGCCGCGATCAGCGCGGGGGCCACGAACTTGGTGATGGCCGAGCCCGAATTGCCGGCCCCGAACACGCCCATGGCCAGGCCCTGCTTGCTGCGGGGAAACCAGCGCGCCACGTACGGCGTGCCGACCGAGAACGACCCGCCGGTCAGGCCCACGAACAGCGCCAGCACCAGGAATTGCCAGTACTGCGTGGCGTACGACAGCAGCCAGATCGGCACCACCGCCAGCAGCATCAGCACGAAGAACACGGGCCGGCCGCCGTAACGGTCGGTCCAGATGCCCAGCGGCACGCGCACCAGCGAACCGGTCAGCACCGGCATGGCGGCCAGCAGGCCGAATTCGGTTTCAGACAGGCCCAGCTGGGCCTTGATGGGAATGCCCAGCACCGCAAAGATCATCCACACCGCAAAACAGATGGTGAAGGCGAAGGTGCTGGATACCAGGACCCGCAGGGGCGCGCTGGCCGAGGGGTGAGTTGATGCCATGGTGATTCTCGCTTGTTGTGCACTCGGATACGACTGCACCCAGCGTAGGCATGCCGGCCCTTGCCCACCATTGCCCACCCGACCAAACACCCCCTTCCGTTGTGACTAGTCACCCCTGGGAAGCGGCCGCGTTTGCGCGGGATCAACCCGCCGCGCTGGCCGCAGGCCGGTTGACGGTATTAATATGTATTTGAAATGCATGTTTATTGCCGCCCTGGCGGCCACGACGGGCGGAGACCCCATGAACCCCCTGCTGACCCTGGAAGAACCCTCTGCGCCCCACGACGCGAACCGGCCGCCGGCGCCCGACTGGCGCGCCTTCACGGAAATGGGCTTTCGCCCGCTGTACCTGGCCGGCTGCGCCTGGGCGCTGGTTTCCGTACTGCTCTGGGTGTTCGCGCCCACCCGGCTGACGGGCCTGTTGACCGCCATGCCGTGGCACGCCCACGAGATGCTGTGGGGCTTTGTCGCCACCATCGCGGTGGGCTTCCTGCTGACGGCGGGCGCCAACTGGACCGGCAGGAATCCCCTGCGCGGCCTGCCGCTGGCGCTGCTGTGCGGCGTCTGGCTGGTGGCGCGCGCCGCCTACCTGGCGCCGGGCACGGTGGCGCTGTACGCGGCCGCAGGCGCCGACCTGCTGTTCTTCCTGTGGGGCGCCGCGGCGCTGGGCCGTTCGGTCTGGGTCACGCGCAACCGCCGCAACTACGGCGTGCCGCTGCTGCTGGTGGCGCTGGCCGTCGCCCACCTGCTGTATGTGCGCGCGGCCCTGGCCGGCGACTACCTGGCGCTGATGCGCTACTTCAATGCCGGCCTGCTGAGCATGGCGGTGCTGACCCTGCTGATCGCGCGGCGCGTCATCCCCTTCTTTGCCAAGCGCGCCGTCGCCGGCCTGGACATTCCCCCGCACACCCGCAGCGGCCATTGGCAGCTGGCCACGGGCGTGCTGGCCATCGCCTGCCTGCTGGCGGGTGCCCCGCGCCTGGCTGCACTGTTGCTGGCGGCCACGGGCCTGATTGCGCTGGCGCAATGGCTGGCCTGGAAGCCCTGGGCCGCGCGCCGCGTGCCGCTCTTGTGGATCTTGTATGCGGGTTATGCCGGCCTGGGCATCGGCCTGCTGGTGGGCGCGGCGCAACTGGCCGGCTATGTGCTGCGGCCCGCCTGGCCCGCGCACGTCATCGGCGTGGCCGGCTTTTCGGTGCTGATCCTGGGCATGGCCACGCGCACCGCGCTGGGCCATCTGGGCCGGCCCCTGCGCACCGACCGCAGCATGGTGCTGAGCTATGCGCTGGTGATCCTGGCGGCGCTGCTGCGCCTGGCCGCCCTGCTGCCCACCGCGGGTGCGCCGGGCCTGCTGCACGCGTCGGCCGTCGCCTGGGCGCTGGCGTTCGGGCTGTACCTGTGGCGCTTTGCGCCGTGGATGATCCGGCCGCGCTTTGACGCGCCGGCCCAGGGCGCGGCGCCGATGATGCGCATCGTGCCGGCGGGGCCGCGGCAGGCGCCTTGAACGGCACGCGGGCGGCCCCGCCGGCACCCGCGGCGAGTCCGCCCGACGCGGTCCGGACCCGGTCAGGACCGCGCGTCGCGCCGCTTGTTCGCGTCCAGCTGCTTCTTCATGGCCTTCAGCCAGGCCTTGACCTGCTGCATGTCGACGAACTGCGTCAATTCGAACTCCAGTTCGCCGATGTATTCCTCGGCGTCTTCGATCTCGGCGGCCAGGTCGTCCATCAGCTCGGCCGGGTCGATGTCCTGGTCCGGATCGAAGTGAAAGCGGGCCGCGAAGTGCTCTTCCACCGCCAGCAGTTCACGCCGCACCGCGGCCAGTTGCGCCGCCAGGTCCGGGCCGGGATCCGGCTCGGGCGGCACCGCCAGCGCCAGGGTCACCGCGTGGGCCTGGATTTCAGCCAGCTCGTCGGCCACCTCGGCATCGAAGTCCGACCCGCTGTGCTTCAAGTACACGGCCTTGAGCCGGTCCACGTCGCAGTCGGCCGGCGTGCCGTCCAGCACGATGGCCGCCAGCGTCTCTTGCCCCAGCTGCTGCACCAGTTCCGAGGCCAATTCGCGCTCGGCGCGGGTCAGCTCTTTCTGCTTGCAGGCATGGTCAAAGCACAGCACCAGCTTGGCCTTCAGTTCCAGCGCGGCCGACTCCAGGGGCGCCAGCACTTCCTCGAACTGCTTCTGGTACACCGGTTCCACCTCGCGCCACAGGCGCAGCTTGGCACGCGCGGCGTCGAGTTGGAGCGCGAGCGCTTCGGGAGAATGTTCTGACATGGCTGAAACCTGTTCGATGAATGCGGCGCACAGCGCGCCATGGCATGATTCGACGGCATTTTATCCCTGCGTGCGAACGCTTGCCGATTCCAGCCCCTGTCCCCACCCTGCAGCCATGGCTTGCACCTGCTGCACCGGGTCGGCCGCCAGGACCTGCTGGTTACGGGTCCGGCACACGTCGGGATCCGTGATGAACAGGGCCTGTGCAAACCCGCGCGCCTGTTGCGTCAGCTGCGCGGTCTTGGGCCCCCGAATTCGAGTGAAACGCTGCAGCGCGGCGTCCAACGTGGCGCCGGCATCTTCCAGGCAACGCGCCAGGTGCCAGGCATCTTCCAGCGCCTGGCAGGCGCCTTGCCCCGACGTGGGCAACGGCGCATGCGCCGCATCGCCAATCAGCAGCACGTTGGCCCGGCTCCAGACGGGCAAGGGCTCCAGGTCATGCACGGCGATCAGCCGCAAGGCCGCCGTGGGCGTGGCCTGGATGAGTCGGGGAATCGGCCCCGCCCATTCGCCAAAAAGGCGTTGCACCTCGGTTCTCAGATCCGCCGCCCCGGCCTCGGGGCGCAGGGGTCGCGCCTGGGCGGCGGCCCAATACACCAGGTCCCGCCGCACCGGCACCAGGCCGAAGCGCTCGCCCACGCCCCAGTAGTCCTGGATGGCCATATCGTCCACCAGCGTCCCGGCGCCGGACGCAACGCCGATCCAGTTCACGAAGCCCTGGTAGACCGGCGCGTTGTCGCCCGCCACGAAGCGGCGCGCGACCGAATCCATGCGGCCATCGGCGCCGATGAGCAGGTCGGGCCGAACGCACACGCCGTTGTCGAACCTGGCCACGGCCCTGCCGCCATCGTCCAGGTCGATCGCCGTGGCGCGATGGCCATACAGGACGTCGATCCCGGCCCTGGCAGCGTGGCTCAGCAGCACGGCCAGCAAATCGCGCCGCAGGATCGTATGGGTGGGATACCCCATCAACCGGTCCAGCAGCCCGATATCGATGCCGCCCAGCGAATGGCCCGCCGGATCCAGGCGGCGCATCGCCACGGGCCGCCCCCCCACCCTGGCGACGTCGCGCAGCAACCCCAGCGCGTCCAGCACCTGGCCGGCATTGGGCCACAGCGTGACACCCGCCCCCATGGTGGCCGGCCCGTCGCCGCGTTCGTAGACCTTGGGCCGGTGCCCCAGCCGGTGCAAGGACAGCGCGACGCTCAAGCCCGCCACGCCGCCGCCCACGATGCCGATATCCATGTTGAAGACTCCCTGGAATGTTGCCGTCCACCGCCTGCGGGTGGACCAGATTCGAAACGAGACGGCATCGTAGATTGACCCGACTACGATAACTAGCATGCAAAAATAGGATCATTTCTTACTTGAATCGGGATAATCATGCGACAGGCGATGGACCTGAATGCAGTGCGCGTCTACGCGGCCGTCGTCGACGAACAGAGTTTCGCGGGGGCCGCGCGCCTGCTGTCGATGCCCTCGTCCAACGTCAGCCGGCACGTGGCCACGCTGGAAAAAAGCCTGGGCGCCCGGTTGCTGGAACGCAGCACCCGCCACCTGCGCATGACCGAGGCCGGCCAGTTGCTGTACCAGCGCGCCAAGCCCCTGCTGGATGCGTTGGCCAGCACGGAAGAAGAACTGGGCGCCGTGCGGCGCGAACTGCGCGGCCCGCTGAAAATGTGCATGCCCGGCGAGGCGCCCCGGCTGCTCGCCCCCATCCTGGCCGAGTTCTGCGATCTGCACCCCGCCATCGAACTGGAATGCGATACGCGCCTGACGGGCATCGACGCGTTGCGCGAAGACGTGGACCTGTCCATCGTGTTCCACCGCGGCCGCCTGGAAGACAGCGCGCTCATCACCCGCGACCTGGTCACGCTGCCCAGCATCGTGGTCGCAGCCCCGGCCCTGCTCGCCAGGACCGGCACGCCGCGCCACGTGCGCCAACTGAAAGCCTTGCCCTGCATCACCACGCTCAGCGCGCTCAAGGGCCAGCCGTGGCAGTTCGACGACGGCGCCGGCGGCATCGTCAAAGTGCCGGTGCGCAGCCGCTACCGGGTCAACAGTGGCGAATTGGCGTTGGCGGGCGCCCGCCAGGGCATCGGCTTTGCCATCCTGGCGGCCATGTCGTGCCAGGACGATCTGGCGGCTGGCCGCTTGCAGGAAGTGGCGCTGGACCTGCGGCCCGCCCCGCTGCAACTGCTGGGCGTCTATACCCATCGCCACTCGGTGACCGCGCGCGTGCGCGCCTTGCTGGCCTTCATGCAATCGCGCCTGTCCCCTGAAACCTGACAGTTTGCTGATTCCAAAACGCTAATAATTATTATTCAGATAGAATCCGGACTGTCCCCAACCCCTGACCCTGGCAGTACCGATGTCCCTGCCCCTGCCCGCGGGCTCCGTTTCCCCCCGTCATCGCCCGCCTGAAAAACGCCGCGCCAAGGCGCTGGCGTGGGCCGCCGCCTTGCTCGCGATCGCCCTGGCCGCCTGGGGCGCGTGGCGTACCCTGTCGCCGGGCCCACGCACCCCCGCCATCCCCAATTACGACCAGCAGCCCGTGGCCGTCAGCGTCGCCGCCGCGCGCAGCGGGCCGCTGCCGCTGGACCTGCATGCCCTGGGCACCATCACCCCGCTGGCGCAGGTGGTCTTGCGCAGCCAGGTGGACGGCCAGTTGCAGCAGTTGCACTACACCGAGGGCCAGGCGGTGCAGCGCGGCCAGTTGCTGGCCGAGATCGACCCGCGCCCCTACCAGGCCGCCCTGGCCGCGGCCGAAGGCGAGCTGGCGCATACCGATGCGCTGCTGCACAACGCCCGCATCGATCTGGACCGCTACCGCACGCTGGCCCGCCAGGACGCCGTGGCGGGCCAGCAACTGGACACCGCCGAGGCGCTGGTGCGCGGCTACGGCGCCCAGCGCCAACGCCTGGCCGCCCGCGTGGCCGACGCGCGCCGTCTGCTGGCCCAGACCCGTATCACGGCGCCGCAGGACGGCCGCATCGGCCTGCGCCGCGTCGACGCCGGCAACCACGTCCGCGCCACCGATGCCGACGGCCTGACCACGCTGGTGCAGATGCAGCCGATCTCGGCGCTGTTCGCCCTCTCCGAGACCCGGCTGCACCTGTTGCGGCAGGCGCAGGCCCGGGCCGACGGCGCCGAGCTGCGCGTGCAGGCCTGGGACGCCGACGACCGTCGCCTGCTGGCCGAGGGCACGCTACAGGCGCTGGACAACCGGATCCACGCCGCCAGCGGCACCGTCAAGCTGCGCGCGCGGTTCGAGAACGCCGACGAATCGCTGTTCCCGAACCAGTTCGTCAATATCCGGCTGGCCCTGGCGCAGCAGGAAGACGTGCTGTCCATTCCCACGGCCGCGGTGCAATACGGCACCGAAGGCGCCTTCGTCTTCGTCATCGATAACGACCTGAAGGCTGCCCGCCGCGAACTCACCCTGGGCCGCGCCAACGCCGGCCGCGTCACCGTCGTGTCGGGCCTGGCGCCCGCCGAGCGCGTCGTGGTCGAAGGCGTGGACCGCCTGCACGACGGCCGCGGCGTGCAGGTCGTGGATACCCAGGACTGAGACGCCCCCCATGAGCCTGTCCCGCCCCTTCATCCTGCGCCCCGTCGCCACCGCCTTCCTGATGCTCGCGCTGCTGCTGTCGGGCATCCTGGCCTGGCGCCTGCTGCCGGTGGCGGCGCTGCCGCAGGTGGACTACCCCATCATCCAGGTCACCACGCCCTACCCCGGCGCCAGCCCCGACGTCACCGCCCGCGCCGTCACCGCGCCGCTGGAGCGCCGATTCGGCCAGATTCCAGGCCTTTCGCAGATGTCGTCGTCCAGCGGCAGCGGCATCTCGGTGATCACGCTGCAGTTCTCGCTGGACGTGTCGCTGGGCGTGGCCGAACAGGAAGTGCAGGCCGCCATCAGCGCCAGCGGCTCGCTGTTGCCCGATGACCTGCCGACCCCGCCGGTGTACCGCAAGGTCAACCCGGCCGACGTGCCCATCCTGACGCTGGCCGTCACGTCCGATTCGTTGCCGTTGCCGCAGGTCTACGACCTGGTCGACACCCGCATGACCCAGCGCCTGGCGCAGTTGTCCGGCGTGGGCATGGTCAGCCTGGCCGGCGGCCAGCGGCCCGCCGTCAGGGTCCAGGCCAACCCGATGGCGCTGGCCGCGCGCGGGCTGCAACTGTCGGACCTGCGCGACACGATCGCCAAAGCCAACTCCAACCAGCCCAAAGGCAGCTTCGACGGCCCGGTGCGCTCGGTCATCATGGACGCCAACGACCAGCTGCAAAGCGCCCAGGAATACCGCGACCTGATCGTGGCCTGGCGCAATGGCGCGCCGGTGCGGCTGGGCGACGTGGCCACGGTGGAAGACGGCGCCGAAGACCGCTACCTGGCCGCCTGGGTCGACCGCCAGCCCGCCGTACTGGTGAACATCCAGCGCCAGCCGGGCGCCAACGTCATCGCCGTGGCCGACCAGGTCAAGGCGTTGCTGCCGCAACTGACCGCCAGCCTGCCCGCCGCCGTGCAGGTGCGCATCCTGACCGACCGCACCGAGAGCATCCGCGCATCCGTACGGGGGGTGCAATGGGAACTGGCCTTTGCCGTGGGCCTGGTGGTGCTGGTCACCTTCCTGTTCCTGCGCAACCTGCCGGCCACGCTGATCCCCAGCCTGGCCGTGCCGCTGTCGCTGATCGGCACGTTTGGCTTCATGCACCTGGCGGGGTTTTCCACCAACAACCTGACGCTGATGGCGCTGACCATCGGCGCCGGCTTCGTGGTGGACGACGCCATCGTCATGCTCGAGAACATCGCCCGCTATCGTGAACAGGGCCACAGCCCGATGTCCGCCGCGCTCAAGGGCGCCGGGCAGATCGGCTTCACCCTGGTGTCCCTGACCCTGTCGCTGATCGCCGTACTGATCCCGCTGCTGTTCATGGAAGACGTGGTCGGCCGCCTGTTCCGCGAGTTCGCCATCACGCTGGCCGTGGCCATCCTGATATCGCTGGCGGTGTCGCTGACGCTGACGCCGATGATGTGCGCGCGCCTCCTGCCCGCCCACACCGAGCGCCCGCCCGGCCTGCTGGACCGCCTGCAGCAACGCTACGCCGGCTGGCTCGACGCCACCCTGCGCCACCAGCGCCTGACCCTGCTGGCGATGCTGGCCACGGTCGCGCTGACGGGCGTGTTGTACCTGGCCGTGCCCAAGGGCTTTTTCCCGGTGCAGGACGGCGGCGTGCTGCAAGGGGTGACCCAATCCGCGCAAAGCACTTCGTTCGAGGCCATGTCGCGGCGCCAGCAGGCGCTGGCGCAAAGCCTGCTGGGCGACCCCGACGTGGCCAGCCTGTCGTCCTTCATCGGCATCGACGGCATGAACGCCACGCTGAACACCGGCCGCCTGCTGGTCAACCTGAAACCCTGGAGCGAGCGCAGCGCGCCGCTGGCCGACATCATGGCGCGGCTGGACGCGCGGGCCCGCCAGGTGCAGGGCATTTCCCTGTTCCTGCAACCGGTGCAGGAACTGAACATCGAAGACCGCGTCAGCCGCGGCCAGTACCAGTTCACGCTGACCTCGCCCGACAGCGCATTGCTGGCCCGCTGGAGCGCCGCGCTGACCCAGCGGCTGGCTGCCGCGCCGCAATTGGCCGACATCTCGTCCGACCTGCAGGGCGATGGCCGCCAGGCCTACCTGGACGTGTCGCGCGACGCCGCCGCCCGCCTGGGCGTGACGCTGGACGACGTCGCCCAGGCGCTGTACAGCGCCTTCGGCCAGCGCCAGGTCGCCACGCTGTTCACGCAGTCGAACCAGTACCGCGTGGTGCTGGAAGTGGACCGTCGCCTGGCCGCCAGCCCCGACGCACTCGAACGCATCCACCTGCAAAGCAAGGACGGCCAGGCCATTCCGCTGTCGGCCCTGGCCAGCGTCAGCGAACGCGCGGTGCCGCTGGCGGTGAACCACCTGTCGCAGTTTCCGGCCGTCAACCTGTCGTTCAACCTGCCGCCGGGCGGCTCGCTGGGCGAGGCCATCGCCGCCATCGAGGCCGCGCGGCAGGACATCGCCATGCCGCCCAGCGTCGAACTGCGGCTGCAAGGCGCGGCATCGGCCTTCCAGGCCTCGCTGTCCAACACCTTGTGGCTGATGCTGGCCGCCGTGGTCACCATGTACCTGGTGCTGGGCATGCTCTATGAAAGCGCCATCCACCCGATCACCATCCTGTCGACGCTGCCGTCCGCCACCGTGGGCGCGCTGCTGGCGCTGCTGTTGACCGGCCGGCCGCTGGACCTGATCGCCGTCATCGGCATCATCCTGCTGATCGGCCTGGTCAAGAAGAACGGCATCATGATGGTGGACTTCGCGCTGGAAGCCGAACGCAGCCGCGGCCTGGCGCCGCAGGCCGCCATCCGCGAAGCCGCGCTGCTGCGTCTGCGGCCGATCCTGATGACCACGCTGGCCGCGCTGTTCGGCGCCCTGCCGCTGATGCTGGCCACCGGGTCCGGCGCCGAGCTGCGCCAACCGCTGGGCTGGGTCATGGTGGGCGGCCTCTTGGTCAGCCAGGTGCTGACGCTGTTCACCACGCCCGCCGTCTATCTGTTCTTCCACCGCCTGGGCCAGCGCCGCCGCGCCGCCGCCCCGGCCGCCGCCGACCGGCCGGCGCCATGATCCGCGCGCTGCTGCACCGACCCATCGCCTGCATTTTCCTGGCGGTGGCCCTGACGCTGCTGGGCGCGGTGGCCTGGCGCCTCCTGCCCGTGGCGCCGCTGCCGCAGGTGGACTTTCCCACCATCGAGGTGCGCGCCGAACTGCCCGGCGCCAGCCCCGAAAGCATGGCCAGCACCGTGGCTGCCCCGCTGGAGCGCGCGCTGGGCGCCATTGCCGGCGTCAGCGCGATGAGCTCGTCCAGCAACCAGGGCGCCACCCGCGTGCTGTTGCAATTCGCCCTGGACCGCAACATCAACGAAGCCGCGCGCGACGTGCAGGCCGCCATCAACGCCGCCCGCGCCGAGCTGCCGTCCGGCATGCCGGGCAACCCCACCTACCGCAAGATCAACCCGTCGCAAGCGCCCATCATGGCGCTGGCGCTCAGCTCGCCTACCCGGCCCGCGGGGCAGCTGTATGACCTGGGCGCCACCGTGCTGGCGCAGAAGATCTCGCAGGTCGTCGGCGTGGGTGAAGTGACGCTGGGCGGCAGCTCGCTGCCGGCCGTGCGGGTGCAGGTCAACCCCAACGCCCTGGCCCACTACGGCATCGCCCTGGACGACCTGCGCCAGGCCATCGCCAACGCCGCGCCCATGGGCCCGCAAGGCCAGCTGGACTCGGCCGGCCAGCGCTGGGAAGTCGGCACGCCCGGCCAGCCGCGCACCGCCCACGACTACAACAGCCTGATCGTGCGCCACGAAGACGGCGCCGTGACCCGGCTGTCGCAAGTCGCAAAAATCAGCGATTCGGTCGAAAACCGCTACAGCAGCGGCTTTCACAACCACAACCCATCGGTCGTGCTGACCATCAGCCGCCAGCCCGGCGCCAACATCATCGAGACCATCGCCGCCATCAACCAGGCCCTGCCCGGCCTGCGCACGCTGATGCCGGCCGACGTCGACTTGACCGTGGTGCTGGACCGTTCCCCCGGCATCCACGCCACCCTGCGCGAAGCCCACCTCACCCTGGGGCTGGCCGTCGGCCTGGTCATCCTGGTGGTCTGGCTGTTCCTGGGCAGCGCGCGCGCCGCCGCCATCCCCAGCGTGGCCATCCCCGTCTGCCTCATCGCCACCTTCGCCGTCATGTACCTGTGGGGCTTCTCGCTCAACAACCTGTCGCTGATGGCGCTAATCGTGGCCGCCGGCCTGGTGGTCGACGACGCCATCGTCGTGCTGGAGAACATCACCCGCCACCTGGAACGCGGGCTGGCTCCGCGCCAGGCCGCGCTGCGCGGCGTGCGCGAAGTGGGCTTCACCCTGGTCGCCATGACCCTGGCGCTGTCCGTCGTGTTCGTCTCGATCCTGTTCATGGGCGGCCTGGTGGAACGCCTGTTCCGCGAGTTCTCCATCACCCTGGTCGCGGCCATCGTGATCTCGCTGGTGGTGTCGGTCGCCATCATTCCCAGCCTGTGCGCGCGCTGGCTGCGGCCGGCGCCCCCCGTGGCCGCCCGCCCGTCGCGCCTGCGCGCCGTCTTCCGCCGCGTGCACCATTGGTATGGCGTATCGCTGGCGCGCGTGCTGGGCCACGCCCGCCTGACCTTGCTGCTGCTGGCCGGCGTCATCGGCCTGAACGTCTATCTGTATGCCCAGGCGCCCAAGGGCTTCCTGCCGCAGCAGGACACCGGCCAGCTCGTGGGCTTCGTACGCGGCGACGACGGCTTCTCGTTCCAGGTCATGCAGCCCAAGATCGACGTCTACCGGCAACTGGTGCTGCGGCACCCGGCCGTGCAGGACGTCATCGGCTACAACGGCGGCAGCCTGGGCATCAGCAACTCGGTCTTTCTCATCCGCCTCAAACCGGCCGCCGAACGCGCCGAATCGTCGGCCCAGGTCATCAACTGGCTGCGCGCCAACGCCCCGCCCGTGCCCGGCGGCATGTTCTTTTTGAACGTCGACCAGGACCTGCGCATGCCCGGCGGCTTCGGCAATTCCGGCGACCACGAACTGGCCATCATGGCCAGCGACGTGCCCGCCCTGCGGCAATGGTCGCGCCGCATTTCCCGCGCCATGCAGGACATCCCCGAACTGCGCGACGTCGACGCGGTCGGCGACGCCGCCACCCAGCAGGTGGTCATCCACATCGACCGCAGCGCCGCCCAGCGCCTGGGCGTGGACATGCAGACGATCAGCAGCGTGCTCAGCAATTCGTTCAGCCAGCGCCAGGTCGCCACCCTGTACGACCCCATGAACCAGTACCGCGTGGTGCTCGAACTGGACCCGCGCTACACCGAAGACCCCGAGGTACTGGAACGCGTACAGGTCGTGGCCGCCGACGGCAGCCGCGTGCCGCTCACGGCCTTCGCCACCTATGAACACGGCCTGGTCAACGACCGCGTCTTTCACGACGGCCTGTTCGCCGCCGTGGGGGTGGGCTTTTCGCTGGCCGAAGGCGTGTCGCTGCAACAGGGTCTGGCCGCCATCGACGCCGCCATGGCCAAGCTGATGGTCCCCGCCCACATCCAGACCCGCCTGGGCGGCGACGCCCGCAGCTTCCAGCAAAGCCTGCAGGACCAGCCCTGGCTGATCCTGGGCGTTCTGGTGGCCATCTACCTGGTGCTGGGCATCCTGTACGAAAGCCCGCTGCATCCGCTGACCATCCTGTCGACCCTGCCATCCGCTGGCGTGGGCGCGCTGCTCGCACTGCGCCTGGCCAACATCGAATTCACGCTGATCGCGCTGCTGGGGCTGTTCCTGCTGGTGGGGGTGGTGATGAAGAACGCCATCCTGATGATCGACTTCGCGCTGAGCCTGGAGCGCCGCGAAGGGCTGACCCCGGAGCAAGCCATCCACCGCGCCGCCCTGCTGCGCCTGCGCCCCATCGTCATGACCAACCTGGCCGGGCTGTTAGGCGCGCTGCCGCTGGTGCTGGGCATGGGCGAAGGCTCGGAACTGCGCCGGCCACTGGGCGTGGCGATTGTGGGCGGGCTGATGATCAGCCAGTTCCTGACGCTGTATACGACGCCGATCGTTTATCTGGCGTTGGAAAGGATGCGGCTGCGGGTGGCGGGGTGGCGCGGGCGGGCGGTGAGGCGGCCGGGATGATGGGGATGGAGCAATTCCTTCTTCCCTATCAGCATGATGAGAGGCCCATCGAGCACCTCACGGATAAACGGACTATCTTGATCCAACAGCTCGGCATACTGGGCCCGCGTCAGGTCCAGGATGTCCAATGCGCGGCCGGCGTCTGTCATGGCCACTCTCAGTTCGGCCTTGATGCGCCCTGTAATTCGGTCTCCGACCAGCAACAGGTCGATGTCGCTATCGGGACCGGCGTCGCCCCGCGCCATCGACCCAAATACGCACGCGATGTCGATGTCGTCAGCGTAGGCCTCAACGGCCTGCTTCAATGCAGGCACCGCGCCCGCCAACTGTTGAATCAACCGCCGTAGTTCGGGAAAGAAATGCGCGTCGTGATTGGCCCGGTAAAGCACCTGGTTGCCACGGCGCGCCCGCGCCAGGACGCCGGCCGCCGTCATATCGATCAGTTCGCGGGCCAATGCCCCACGCGACACGTCAAGCAAGCGAGCCAATTCGCCCGCATGGAATTCTTCGTCCGGCCTCAGGAAAATCAGCGTCAGTAGCTTTTTACGCAAAGTCGCCGGAAAAAGCGCCGTCAAAGCGTCCTGTTTGTCACTCATGGTCTGCTCCCGCAGTAGGACTAGCTCAGATGAGTGTACTCTTTTTGAGTCTTTTTGTTCTCAAAATGAGTCCTTTCGTTCTCAAGATGAGTTTGACGCAAAAGAACGGCCTCTCCCATGCAAAACGCCTCAAATTGAGACCCTTTGTTCTCAATTTGAGGCTCTTTCTTGTTTCCCGCCAGGCAGAAACTGGAGTCAGTCCCAGCACACCGTATAGATGTGGAACCCCGCACCCGGCTCGGGCGCTGCCGCGTGCTTGCCATAGGGCCAGCCGACGATGAGGCCGTCCGCCTCCAGCCCTTCGAGCCATTGCTCGGCCGTTTCCTGCCGGACCGACGAAATCACGTGGATGTTTTCGGCGGCGGGCCAATCGTCGCACTCCAGCGCCATGCTCCAATCCTGGTGCAGGCCGACATAGACGCCCTGCACGTCAGGCCGCTGCGCGATGGCCTGGAAATGCGCATGGATCTCGCGGATCGGCGGGCGTCCGTACTCCCACTGATTCGGCGCGATGGATTCTTCCTGGTCGTTGCCGGTGAAGTATTCATCCAGCGTCACCACCGGAAAATGCGCATCGTCCAGCGCATCCAGGGCTTCAAGCTTTTCCAGCAGTTGCTTGCGGGGGTCCATGAGGTCTCCTGTGAATCAAGGGTGGTTATCGGCGGCGGCTTTCAGGGGTGTCCAGCTTGGATCGTCCTGATACCCACCCATACAACCGAACTGAAGTCCGGCATTTCAACGGTGATGAAAATAAAGGTAAATCAAGCCAACAGGGGCAATCAGAATGGCTAGAGACCAACACAAAGCCATGGTCATGACTTTGACGAACAACATGAAGAAGGCGTTCACGTAAAAAACGTTCTGGCCAAGGATGTAGCCAACGACACTCTCGTAGACAAAACGCGAATACGGATATAGCAGTGTGTTGACTGCAAAAAACACATAAGAGCCGATCGCCAATGGCTGGGGACTGCTGCTCTGGCTCAGCGCAAACACCATAAGCGCAGGAAAGATCAGACCAAACAGGAATTGCCGGACGTAGTACTGGCGGGACAGTCCGCCGAAAGTCTTTGCGATGACAGGATGCACTTGGTTTCCCTAAGTTTTGATTGGCGCAACCACCCTACGCACCCTCAACCAAAAATAGCATTGGAACTTTCTGATTTTCAGTTGGTAGCCCCCCGTTCCCCCTCCGGCGCCCGCGGCGCCGCATTCAAGCGTTCCGCCAGCAACCCCAGAAACTCCCGCGCCAGCGGCGGCAAGGTGCGCCCTTGCAGCGTCACCACCTGGATGCTGCGCTGACGCATTTCCGGATTGCTGAACGGCACGGCCACCAGCCCCGCGCTGTCCATCTGCCCCATCAACGTCAGATACCCCGACAGGGCCACGATCTGGCTGCCGGGCAGCATCGGCAGAAAGGCCGCCGAATGGTTGGACACGTAGGCCGGTTCGATGTGCAGGCCGGCATTGGCGCAGGCGGCGTCGAACAGCTGGCGCACGGTCGTGCCCGGGTCGCCCAGCGACAGCGGCACCTGGGTCAGGTCGCGCATGCCGATGCTGCGGCGGGTGGCCAGCGGGTGGCGGCGGCACATGATGGCGTAGACCGGGGCGCGGCACAGCAGCTCGGTCTTGAGGCGATCGTCCTGCGCCACGGTATAGCGCAAGGCCATCTGCGACAGGCCTTCCAGCACGTGGCGGTTGACCTCTTCGGGGTGCTCGACCCGCAGGTGAAAGCGCGCTTCGGGGTGGCGGCGCTTGAAGTCGGCCATGCACATGGGCAGAAAGCCATGGGCAAAGCCCTCGGTGCAGGCCACGCGGATGGTGACATCGCCCAACGCGTTGCGCTGGCGCAGGCCGCTGGCCACGCGTTCGGCTTCCAGCTCGGCCGCGTTGGCGTACGCGGCCAGTTGCAGGCCGGCTTCGCTGAGCGCCATGCCGCGCGCCCGGCGCTCGAACAGCGCCACGCCCAGTTCATCTTCCAGCTTGGAAATCTGGCGGCTGACCGCCGAGGCGGCCACGTGCAGCGCGGCGGCCGCCGCAGCGATGGAGCCGCCGCGCGCAACTTCCAGGAAATATCTCAGACCAAGTGAAATCATGGCAACCTCGTCATGGCAACGCCGTCATCGCAGATCTGCCATCGCCCGTCCGTCATGGATTACCCGCAACGTGCCCCCGCAGCACCCCGCGCGACAGCGCCCCGCAAGACCCGTCCTCGGGGAAACGCGCCCAATCCATGCCTAAATGGCAATGCTCATATGCGAAATATCTAATTGTGGCACGCGACCAGCCGTAATAACTTTGTGCCTTCGCCGCCTACCCCGAGACCGCAGTGACCCGCGAACAAGCCATCCAGCATGCCACCCAAGCCTATGACGACGGTTCCCTCCTGGCCGAGCTGGCCGGCCGCGTCGCCTACCAGACCGAAAGCGAAGTGCCCGACCAGGGCCCGCGCCAGCATGCCTACCTGAACGACAACCTGGTGCCGGCGCTGACCGAACTGGGCTTTTCCTGTCAGGTGCATCCCAACCCGGCGGGCATGGACCTGCCCATCCTGGTGGCGCGTCGCATCGAAGACCCGGCGCTGCCAACGGTGCTGATGTACGGCCATGGCGACGTGGTGCGCGGCAACGCGGCCAAGTGGGAAGCGGGCCGCGACCCCTGGCGCCTGCAGGTCGACGGCGACCGCTGGTACGGCCGCGGCACGGCCGACAACAAGGGCCAGCACAGCATCAACCTGACCGCGCTGCGCCAGACCCTGCGGGCGCGCGGCGGCAAGCTGGGCTTTAACGCGACGTGGCTGATCGAGACCGGCGAAGAAGCCGGCTCGCCCGGCTTGGCGGCGTTCTGCGAAGCACACCGCGAGACGCTGGCGGCCGACGTGTTCATCGCCAGCGACGGACCGCGCCTGAGCGCCGCGCGTCCCACGCTGTTCATGGGCTCGCGCGGCGCGGTGAATTTCGAACTGTCGCTGCGCGCGCGTGAACGCGGCTATCACTCGGGCAACTGGGGCGGCTTGCTGGCCAACCCCGCCATCGTGCTGTCGCACGCCATCGCCTCGCTGGTGGACGCCCGCGGCCGCATCCAGGTCGAGGGCCTGCGCCCGCCCCCCATCCCGCCAGCCGTGGCCGCGGCGCTGGCCGACCTGGAAGTGGGCGGCGGCGCGGACGACCCCGAGATCAACGCGTACTGGGGCGAACCGGGCCTGTCGGCGCCGGAAAAGGTGTTCGGCTGGAACAGCCTGGACGTGCTGACCTTTGGCGCGGGCGACCCGGCCAAGCCGGTCAACGCCATTCCGCCCGAGGCCGTCGCCTGGTGCCAGTTGCGCTTCGTGGTGGGCACCGACTGGAAGGCGCTGGAATCGCACGTGCGCGCGCACCTGGACCAGGCGGGCTTCCCCGACGTGAAGATTCGCGTGGGCATGCAGGCCGGCGCCACCCGCCTGTCGCCCGACAACGCCTGGGTGCGCTGGGCCGCGGCCTCGCTGGAACGCACCACGGGCCGGCGCCCGGCGCTCTTGCCCAACCTGGGCGGCTCGCTGCCCAACGACATCTTTGCCGACCAGCTCGGCCTGCCCACCCTGTGGGTGCCGCATTCGTATCCGGCCTGCGCGCAGCATGCGCCCAACGAACACCTGCTGGGCAGCGTGGCGCGCGAAGGGCTGGCGATCATGGCGGGCCTGTTCTGGGACCTGGGCGACCAGGGCGCGGCCCTGCGCCAGAAAGCCGCGCCTGCCGCCTGACCGATTTCCCCACGATCTTCGACCCGTCCATGACTGCCCCTACGCTGAACCGCCTGTCCGCCGCCGCCCTGCTCGCGGCGACCCTGCTTGCCACCACCTGGACCCACGACGCCCGCGCCGCCTATCCCGAACAGGCCATCAAGCTGGTCGTGCCCTTCACGCCCGGCGGCGCCACCGACGCCGTGGCCCGCCTGCTGGCCAACAAACTGTCGGGCAAGCTCGGCCAGGCCGTCATCGTCGAAAACCGCCCGGGCGCGTCAACCGTCATCGGCGCCGACGCCGTGGCGCGGGCCCAGCCCGACGGCTACACGCTGCTGCTGTCGGGCAGCACCACGTACACGGTATTGCCGGCGCTGAAACCTTCGCTGCCCTACGACCCTCGCAGCAGCTTCGAACACATCGCCATCGTGGCCCTGGCGCCCGTGGTGCTGCTGGTGCAGAACAGCGTGGCGGCCCACACCGCCCAGGAAGCCGCCGAACTGGCCCGTCGCCAGAGCGCCAGCGGCGGCCTGATGTACGGCACCTTCGGCCCGGGATCCGCGCCGCACCTGGTGGGCGAAATGTTCGCCGAAGCCGCCGGTGCCAAGATGACGCCGGTGCCCTACAAGGGCAGCGCACAGTTCATCACCGCGCTCATCGGCGGCGAGATCGCGTTGGGCGTGGATACGGTGTCGTCCGCCGCGCCGCAGGTCAAGGCCGGCAAGGTGCGCGCCCTGGCCGTCACCGGCGAGCACCGCGTGCCGCAATTGCCCGACGTGCCCACCTTCATCGAAAGCGGCCTGCCCAGCGTGTCGATGGTGGGCTGGTACGGCCTGGTGGCGCCGGCCCGCACGCCCGCCCCGGTGCTGGATACGCTGAACGCCGCCGTGTCCGACATCATGCAGGACCCGCAGGTGCGCGGCGCGATCACCGATCTGGCGCTTGAACCCGTATACCTGCCCGGCCCGGCCTTCAAGGCCCGCATGGAAGACGAACTGCGCACGTTTGGCGAAGTGGGTCGGCGCGCCGATATCAAGCTGGACTGAGGCCTGGGCAGGCGGTTTCGTCACCCCGCGGGCTTGACGCCGCCATCCCCTGACAGACCGCGCTTCTCGCGACGCCGCCGGCCTTTGGCCGGTGTATCCCTGCCAGGAAAACCGGGCCGCACATCGCTGCGGCCCGCCCCACTCCGACCCCATTTAGACTAGAATCGGAACCATTCTCAATAAAATGCCCCGCGCCCCGTCTGTGGCCGCGTCGACAATAAAGAGGCTCGTTCTGAAATCCGGTTTCCGCTTATCCATGGCCTGGTTGCACACCTGGGTCGGCCTGTGGTTTTCCTGGCTGCTGTTCGCGGTCTTCCTGACCGGCACGCTGGCGGTGTTTTCCGAGGCCATCACGCATTGGATGACACCCGAGCATCACGCCGCCGAAGCCCGGGACGCGCAGCAGACGCCCGCCCCCGTCAACCGTGAACGCCGGCTGGAACTGGCCGTGCAATACATGTCGCGCCACCACGCGGGCGCCGGCATGTGGGAGATCTGGCCGGTCGACCGCTTTCACGACAATGGCCTGGTGGCCTATTGGTTCGACAAGAACGGCCAATACGCCGACGCCGAGCTGGATCCCGACACGGGCCAGGCACTCGCCGAGGATTCCCACGGCGCCGCCCGCGCCACGATCGGCGGCACGCACTTCGTCGACTTCCACTACACCCTGCACACCGATCCCGTCGGTCTGTGGATCGTGGCCTTCGCGGCCATGGCGATGCTGGTGGCGATGGTGTCCGGCGTGGTCACGCACAAGCGCATCTTCAAGGACTTCTTCACCTTCCGCGTCAAGAAAGGCCAGCGTTCGTGGCTGGACGCCCACAACGCGACCGCGGTGCTGACGCTGCCATTCCAGTTCATGATCGTCTACACCGGCATCGTCATCTCGAGCGTGACGCTGATGCCCGCGCCGATGGTGGCGGCCTATGGGTCCGGCACGCAAGCGTCGCGCCAGTACCTGGCCGAGCTGATGGGCGAAGACAAACCCGCGCCCACCGGCACGCCCCTGGCCATGCCGGCCCTGGAGCCGCTGGTCGCCCGCGCCGAGCAGATGATCGGCCAGAGCGCCCGCGCCATCGTCATCAACAACCCCGAAGACGGCGCCATGCGCATCGGCGTGTATGGCTGGAACGAAGACGCCGACACCTACCGCTCGATCAGCAACACCACGGGCATGGTGGAGTTTTCCGGCGCGACCGGTGAAGTGCTGCGCATGCGCCCGCCCGGCGGCGTGCATGGCGGCAGCGCGTCGCTGACCCGCCAGGTCATGTCCGACCTGCACATGGTCAAGTTCGGCGGCGCGGCCATGAAGTGGCTGTACTTCCTGTGCGGCCTGGCCGGCGCCGCCATGATGGGCACGGGCGCCGTGCTGTTCATGGTCAAGCGCCGCGCCAAAATGGGCAACGAATTCGGCGCCGCCACCGCGCGCGTCTACCGCCTGATCGAAGGCCTGAACGTGGCGGCATTGGCGGGGCTGGCCATCGCCTGCATCGCCTATCTGTGGGCCAACCGCCTATTGCCTGTGTCGCTGCCGCAGCGCGCGGGCTGGGAAGTGCGCGTGTTCTTCATCGTGTGGGCGCTGACGTTGGCGCATGCCTGGCTGTGCACGCCGCGGCGCGCCTGGATCGGGCAACTGGGTCTGTTGGCAGCGCTGTGCCTGCTGCTGCCCGTGCTGTCGCTGGTGACGCTGGGCGATCATCCGCTGGCGCAGATCGGCCGCGGCGACTGGGAAAGCGCCGGCGTCGAACTCACCGCCATGGCCACGGGCCTGGCCGCCGGCTGGGCTGCGATACGATTGCGCAACAGCCCCTTGTCGGCGCCCCCGCCGCGCAAGACCCGCGCGCAACAGGAAGCCGCAGCATGAATCTGAACGACGCATTCGGCATCGCCATGGCGCCGCTCTTGACCTATTCCGGCATGGCCTGCCTCAGCCTTGCCATGCCGCGCCACTACGATCAGGTCTGGGGCCGCGACCCCAAGGCCGGCCACACCCGCGTGCTGCGCGGCGCCGGCATCCTGCTGCTGCTGCTGGCGCTGCTGCCCTGCGTGGGCCTGTGGGGCAACACCGTGGGCGTGGTGGCCTGGCTGGGCTGGCTGTCGGCCGGCGCGCTGCTCTGGGTCGGCATGCTGTCATGGGCGCCGCGCCCGGCGATGGGCACCGCGGCGTTGGCGGTGGTGATTTCCCTCGCGGGCATCAGCTTCGGGTTCTAGGCTGACGCCGTCCAATTGCGCCGGCGCGGGGCCGCCCGGCGCCATTTGACCCGCATCAAACCCGGCCGACAAACAGCGCGGCCAAGTCGCATTGAGCACCATAGGTGGTGGTAGAGTTTTCTCACCCCACAACATATGGTGCCAGCGATGCAACTCGAACACATCCTCAAGCGCGACGGCCGGGTCGTGGAATTCGACCACGCCAAGATCGCCGCGGCCATCGCCGCCGCCGGCCGCAGCACGGGCGAACTGGACGCCGACATCGCCTTGGCGCTGACCGCCGCCGTGATCGACGCGCTGGCCGCCGACGGCAATGTCTGCCCGGGCGTGGAGACCATCCAGAACCAGGTCGAAGAAACCCTGGTGCGCGCCGGCTACTGGCGCACCGCCCGCGCCTACATCGTGTACCGCGAACAGCACGCCCGCCTGCGCGCGCTGCGCCACACGCTGGTGGACGTGGAAAGCGCCATGGAGGAATACCTGGAACAGCGCGACTGGCGCGTCAACGCCAACGCCAACCAGGGCTACAGCCTGGGCGGACTGATCCTGAACGTGGCCGGCAAGGTCACCGCCAACTACTGGCTGTCCAACGTCTTCACCCCCGAGGCCGGCCGCGCCCACCGCGAAGGCGACCTCCACATCCACGACCTGGACATGCTCAGCGGCTATTGCGCCGGCTGGTCGCTGCGCCAGTTGCTGACCGAAGGCTTCAACGGCATTCCCGGCAAGGTCGAATCCACGCCGCCGCGCCACATGTCGGCCGCCATCGGCCAGATCGTGAACTTCCTGGGCACGCTGCAGAACGAATGGGCCGGCGCCCAGGCGTTCAGTTCGTTCGACACCTACATGGCGCCCTTCATCCGCCGCGACGCGATGACCTATGCCGAGGTCAAGCAGGCCATGCAGGAACTGATCTACAACCTGAACGTGCCCAGCCGCTGGGGCACGCAGACGCCCTTCACCAACCTGACCTTCGACTGGACCTGCCCGGCCGACCTGAAGGACCAGATTCCCTACGTGGGCGGCGAGGAAATGCCCTTTGCCTACGGCGATCTGCAAGTCGAAATGGACATGATCAACCGCGCCTACATCGACGTGATGATGGCCGGCGACGCCAAGGGACGCGTCCTCACCTTCCCCATTCCCACCTACAACATCACGCCCGACTTCGACTGGGACCACCCCAACACCACGCGCCTGTTCGAGATGACGGCGCGCTACGGGCTGCCTTACTTCCAGAACTTCCTCAATTCCGACCTGGAACCGCACATGGTGCGATCCATGTGCTGCCGCCTGCAACTGGACCTGCGCGAACTGCTCAAGCGCGGCAACGGCCTGTTCGGGTCGGCCGAGCAGACCGGATCGGTCGGGGTGGTGACGGTGAACTGCGCCCGCCTGGGGCATACCTGCAAAGGCGACGAGGCCGCGCTGATGGCGCGCCTGGACCATCTGCTGGGCCTGGGCCGCGACGTGCTCGAAACCAAGCGCAAGGTGGTGCAGCGCTACATCGACCAGGGCCTGTACCCCTACACCCGGCGTTACCTGGGCACGCTGCGCAATCACTTCAGCACGCTGGGCGTGAACGGTATCAACGAGATGATCCGCAACTTCAGCGGCGACACCGACGACGTCACCACGCCCGCCGGCCACGCGCTGGCCGTGCGCCTCCTGGACCGGGTGCGCGAACGCATGACGCAGTTCCAGGAAGAAACCGGCCACCTCTACAACCTGGAGGCCACGCCGGCCGAAGGCACCACCTACCGCTTCGCCCGCGAAGACAGAAAGCGCTGGCCCGGCATCCTGCAGGCCGGCACCGCGGCCCAGCCCTACTACACCAATTCCAGCCAACTGCCCGTGGGCCACACCGACGACCCGTTCGAAGCGCTGTCGCTGCAGGAAGCGCTGCAAGGCAAGTACACCGGCGGCACCGTGCTGCACCTGTACATGAACGAGGCCGTGTCGTCGGCCGAGGCCTGCAAGGCGCTGGTGCGGCGCGCGCTGTCGAACTTCCGGCTGCCCTACATCACCGTCACGCCCACGTTCTCGATCTGCCCCAACCATGGCTACCTGGCCGGGCACCACGAGTTCTGCCCGAAGTGCGATGCCGAACTGCAAGCCAAACAGACGGCGTGCTGCGCGCCCGCTTGAATTTTTTCACCGGACGATCCCCGCCCGGCCCTACACCAAGGAACCTGCCATGCAAACCTTGATCTCTCCTGAAACCACCGCCCCGCAGGCCCTGCCCCTGGACGACAGCCAGCGGGTGCGTTGCGAAGTCTGGACCCGCGTCATGGGCTATCACCGCCCCGTCTCTTCCTTCAACACCGGCAAACAGGGCGAATTCCATGAACGCCGCTTCTTCGTCGAACGGCGTGCCTGACGCGCCCGGCGGCCGCCCGGCCGCCCCGGCTGCGCGCCGCCAGGCGCTGCGCGTAGTCCGGGCCGCGCCGCCGCGTCCGGTGGCGCAGCCGCTGCCGCGCCATTGCCCGGCGGTGGGCGGCCTGACGCCGTTTTCCACCGTGGACTGGCCCGGCACGCTGGCCGCCGTGGTCTTCATTGCCGGCTGCCCCTGGCGCTGTCACTACTGCCACAACCCCGAATTGCAGACCCGCGCCGCGCGCTATGACTGGCGCGACGTGCGCGCCTTCCTGGACACCCGCCAGGGCTTGCTGGACGCGGTGGTGTTCTCCGGCGGCGAACCGCTGAGCGAACCGCGCCTGCCCTCGATGATCCGCGAAGTGCGCCGCATGGGCTTTCGCATCGGCCTGCACACCGCCGGCATCTATCCGCTACGCCTGGCCGATGTCATGCGTTACCTGGACTGGGTGGGCCTGGACATCAAGGCCGATGCGCAGGGCTATGACGACATCACCGGCCGGCGCGACTCGCAACGCCCCGCCCAGGCCTGCCTGACGCAATTGCTGACGGCCGGCATGGATTTCGAATGCCGCATCACCTGGCATCCGGACTGGCTGAGCGAAACCCGCCTGCTGGCCCTGGCCCGCGAACTGGCGCGCCGCGGCGTGAAACGCTTTGCGGTGCAAAGCGCGCGGTCCAGCGCCGGCGCCGCGCCGGCCTGGCACCTGACCGCCCCCGCGCAGGCCACGCTGCAGGGCCTGTTCGAACCGTTCGCCTATCGCTGAACGCGGCGCCGGCCGGACTGGCCCAGCCGCGCCGCCAGCGCCGTCTGGAAGCGCGGCGACACCACCGCGCCCACGTTGCAGCGCGACCACGGCGACACCGCCGTCGGGTCCACGCTGAAGACGCGGCCGGGCGCCATGATGACTTTTTCCGGCATCAGGTCCTGCGCCAGCGTCAGTGAATTTTCCACGCCGGGAAACGCCGACCACAGATACAGCGAACGGGTGGGCCGCACGTACACGTCGGCCCCCAGCGCATCCAGCACATGCAGCGCATTGCGGGTGGCGGCTTCCAGGCGCTGGCGCAGCCGCACCAGGTGGCGTTCGTAATGGCCGTCGCGCAGCATCACATCCACCATGCGTTCGCAATATTCCGAACTGCTGACGTGCACCAGCGCCTTCAGGTCGGCCAGGTCGCTGGCCAGCGCCGCGCCGCAGGCGATGAAGCCCACCCGCAACGCCGCCGAAAACGACTTCGAAAAGGTGCCGATGTAGACCGTGCGCTCCAGCTGGTCCAGCGCCGACATGCGCACCGCCGACGTCGGCTTGAAGTCGGCCAGGGGGTCGTTCTCGACCACGACCAGGTTGTGGCGTTCGGCCAGTTGCAGCAGCTTGTAGGCCTTGGCCGGCGAGATATCGGACCCGGTGGGGTTATGCGCCAGCGACTGGGTGAAGAACAGGCGCGGCTTCTCGCGTTGCAGCAAGGCTTCCAGTACGGCCAGGTCGGGGCCGTCGGCCAGGCGCGGCACGCCCAGCATGCGCACGCCCGCCAGCTTGAGCTTGCCGAACAGCGGGTAGTAGCCCGGGTCGTCCACCAGCGCCGCCGCGCCCGGCGGCAGGAAGTAGCGGATCACCAGGTCCATGGCTTCGTTGGCGCCATGGGTCAGCACCAGTTGCGACGGCGCCGCGCTGATGCCCACGTCGCCCAGCTTGCGCACCAGGCTTTCGCGCAGCGGCGCATAGCCGAAGCGGCTGCCGTAACGGAACAAGGTACCCAGCCCCGTGCGCACCACCTTCTGGTGGTAGCGGTCCATGCGCATGTCGGCCAGCCATTCCACCGGCGGAAAGCCGTCGCCCGCGGCGATGGCGTCGGGCTGCGTCTTCAGTTGTTCGCGCATCAGCCAGACGATGTCCATGGCGCGGCTGAGCTGGCCCGGTTCTTCGTCGGCCGCGCGTTGCGCCGGGCCCGTGTCCAGCACGTAGAAGCCGGACCCGCGGCGCGGCTCGACCAGCCCGCGCGCCACCAGCATTTCAAACGCCACCACCACCGTGTTCTTGGCGTAGCGATGCAATTGCGCCAGCTCGCGCAGCGACGGCAGTTTGTCGCCCGGACGGTAGACGCCGTCGGCGATCTGGCGGCCGATCAGGCGGGCCAGGCTGTCGGCGATGGGAGCGGCGCGCGGGGCGCGGCCCAGGGGATTGTCGTCGTCCACGGGGTGGGATTCCAGTCGGGAGCAGGCCAAAATTGGTGCAGTGCAATGGTACTGTTCGTCCAAACTGTACCTCTGAATGCCGGTACAGTTTACCTAGAATCTGGCCACCTGATTCTTATATGGAGACATGCCATGGTGGCCGATTCACGCCTGCCGAACTTCCGCGCCCTCACCCCCGCCCAACGCCTGTCGGCCATCGCCGATGCCGCCGACCTGACGCCGGAAGAACGCCAGTTGCTGGCCGAACCCGGCGCGCTGGGCCTGGACCGCGCCGACGGCATGATCGAAAACGTCATCGGCGCGTTCGAGCTGCCGCTGGGCGTGGCCGGCAACTTCCAGATCAACGGCCGCGACGTGCTGGTGCCCATGGCGGTGGAAGAGCCGTCGGTGGTCGCGGCCGCCTCGTTCATGGCCAAGCTGGCGCGCAGCGGCGGCGGCTTCGAAACGTCCAGCACCCGGCCGCTGATGCGCGCCCAGGTGCAGGTGCTGGGCCTGACCGACCCGCACGGCGCGCGCCTGGCGCTGCTGCGCGAACGCGAGCGCATCGTGACGCTGGCCAACAGCCGCGACAAGGTGCTGATCGGCCTGGGCGGCGGCTGCCAGGACATTGACGTGCACGTGTTCGCCGACACGCCGCGCGGCCCCATGATCGTGCTGCACCTGATCGTGGACGTGCGCGATGCCATGGGCGCCAACACCGTCAACACCATGGCCGAAGCCGTGGCCCCGCTGGTCGAGGAAATCACCGGCGGCTCGGTGCGCCTGCGCATCCTGTCCAACCTGGCCGACCTGCGCCTGTCGCGGGCCCGCGTGCGCCTGACCCCCGACGTGCTGGACACCAAGGAACGCAGCGGCGCCGAGATCATCGAAGGCGTGCTGGACGCCTACACCTTCGCCGCCATCGACCCCTACCGCGCCGCCACGCACAACAAGGGCATCATGAACGGCATCGACCCGGTCATCGTCGCCACCGGCAACGACTGGCGCGCCGTCGAAGCCGGCGCCCACGCCTACGCCTGCCGCGACGGCCGCTACACGTCGCTGACGCACTGGGAAAAGGATGCCTCGGGCGCCCTGGTCGGCACGCTGGAAATGCCGATGCCGGTCGGCCTGGTGGGCGGCGCCACCAAGACGCATCCGCTGGCGCGCATCGCGCTCAAGATCCTGGCGGTACGCTCGGCCCAGGAACTGGGCGAGATTGCCGTGGCCGTCGGCCTGGCGCAGAACCTGGGCGCGCTGCGCGCCCTGGCCACCGAAGGCATCCAGCGCGGCCACATGGCGCTGCACGCGCGCAACATCGCGCTGACGGCAGGCGCCGTCGGCGCCGAAATCGACGCCATCGCCAAACGCATGGCCGCGGAACACGACGTACGCACCGACCGCGCCGTGGCACTGCTGGAGGAACTGCGTAAACCGGCCTAGGGGCTGGCATCGGCCGGTGGCCCACCGCCGGCCGCACAAGAACAGAGGCGGCGCGCCAGACCTGGCCGCCGCCCATCCATCAAGGAGACAGACATGGATAGAGACAGCAAGGCGTCCGCCGGACGCCTGGCCGAAGTATGGAACGACACGGTCGACCTGCGCCACCTGGCCTGGGCGATCGTCATCGGCATCAGCGTCAGCGTGGCGGGCTTTTACAGCGCCAGCAGCTGGCTGCGCACCCGCGTGGCCTCGCCCGAACTGGCCCACGCCTACGCCATGCTGGCAGGCCTGGCCGGCTGCGTGCTGGCCGGCGTGATCTGCGCACGCCTGTTCCCGCCCAAGCGTGAAGTGGTCGAGCACAGCGCTTCGCACGATCCCGCCTGGCGTGCCGAAGTGCTGGCCGAACTGGCCGCGCAACCCGGCGGCCTGGGCACGCTGGCGGACCTGCCGCCCGCCGTCGTGCAGGAACTGAAGGAACTGGACCTGTACGAACTGTTTGCCGCGCCGCCCCCCGCGCCCGCCGCCGTCAACCTGCCGCAAGGCGCCGCCAAAGAGGTGCTGGCATGAGCGATCCCGCGCTGCTTGAACAAATCATGGTGGCCGCGGCCATGGGCCTGCTGGGCGCCGTGGTGTTCGCCGCCATCGGCCTGGTGTCCGGCACCGACGAGACCACCACGCTGGCCCCGCTGACGCTGCTGGTCGTGCTGCTGGGCGTGCCGCCCGCCGGCGTCTTCACGTTCTTCCTGGCCGGCGCCGTCGCCAAGCACATGACCCATGCCGTGCCGACCGCGCTGCTGGGCATCCCCGGCGACACGCTGGCCACGCCACTGCTGCAGGACGCCAACATGCTGCGCAAGCTGGGCGTGCCGCACATCGCGCTGCGCAAGATGGTGTCCGGCGCCATCGTCGCGGCCTTCGTGGCCGTGCCGCTGGCGGTGCTGTTTGCCGTGCTGCTGGCGCCGTTCGGCGGCGCCATCACCAAGTCGGCGCCGTGGATCTTCCTGGCCGCGGCCGTGCTGATCGCCTACTTCTCGGCCGGCCGCTGGGCCGCGGTGGCGCTGCTGGTGCCCTTCGTGGTGGTGATCGTGGCGCTGCAAAGCCTGACGGCCAAGTACGGCGTCAAGCTCAGCATCAGCTATTTCCTGGGCATTGCCATCGGCCCGTTGATCGCCGACCTGTTCACCGTGATCGCGCCGCAGGGCCGCGCGAAGATGATGCGCGACAAGGTGCGCACGTTCTCGCTGGCGCCGGACGTGAAGGGCTGGTCGGGTTATTTTCCGAACCCGCTCAAGGTCATGGACCGCATCCAGACCCGCTGGACGCTGGCCACCGCCACGATCTCCAGCGCCACCTTCGTGTTCAGCCCGGTCGCCATGACCGTGGTGCTGGGCGAACTGGTCGGCTCGCGCATCAAGCATGCCTACCACCGCCTGACCACGGTGCTCAGCGCGCGCAACGGCGTTACCGAGGCGACCTACATCGCCGAGGCCCTGATTCCGCTGATCGCCTTCGGCCTGCCGCTCAGCCCGGTGGCTGCCGGCCCCGCCGCGCCGCTGTTCAACGCCCCACCCCGCTTCACGGTGGATGCGGCCACCGGCGAAACCCACAACCTGCACAACCTGCTGAACCACTGGGAATTCCTGGGCTACGGCATGCTGGCGGTGTTGCTGGCGGCCGTGGTGTCGTACCCGTTCGCCATGAACTTCGCGCGCCGCGCCGCGCTGTTCGTGTCGCGCAAGGTCAGCCACGAGGCCATCATTGCCACCTTCGTCGGCCTGATCATCGTCATCAGCGTCTGGGAAGGCCAGTTCCTGGGCCTGCTGGTGATCCTGACCATGGGCCTGTTCGGCGGCCTCTTGTCGCGCCTGTTCGGCTTCAATACCGGCGTGCAGTTCATGGGCTACTACACCGCCGTGCTGACGGTGCCGGCGCTGGTCAAGCTGGTGGCGTAACGCGCGGGTCCGGTCGGGGCGCTTGCGCCCCGCCCGGCGGCCGGCGTCCCCGAATAACCCTGCCGCCCTCCCTGCCGTTTCCCCCACCCGCTTGATCCCGCGCAAAGCGCAGCGCCACGCCTTGCTCTAGCCTCGGAACCACTGTTCCTAAGAAAGGCGAATTCATGACGTGGTTCAAATCTCTCACCCTTGCCGGCCGCGAGTTGCTGCCCATTGTCCAGGGCGGCATGGGCGTGGGCGTATCCGCCCATCGCCTGGCCGGCGCGGTCGCCAGCCAGAATGCGGTCGGCACCATCGCCAGCGTGGATTTGCGCCATCACCACCCCGACCTGGTCGAGCAGACCGAACACTGCCGTGACCGCGAGCGCATCGACAGCGCCAACCGCGTGGCCCTGCACCGCGAAGTGCGCGCCGCGCTGGACACGGCACAAGGCCGCGGGCTGGTGGCGGTGAACGTGATGAAAGCCGTGCGCGACCACCCCGCCCTGGTGCGCCAGGCCTGCGAAAGCGGCGCCCAGGCCATCGTCATGGGCGCCGGCCTGCCGCTGGACCTGCCCGACATGACCGCCGACTACCCCAAGGTGGCGCTGGTGCCGATCCTGTCCGAAGCGCGCGGCGTGGCCGCCGTGCTGAAGAAATGGATGAAAAAGGGCCGCATGGCCGACGCCGTCGTCATCGAACACCCCGGCTACGCGGGCGGCCACCTGGGCGCCGCGCGCCTGGACGACATCCACGACGAGCGCTTCGAATTCAAGCGCGTGCTGGGCGAATGCCATCAGCTGTTCCATGACCTGCAACTGGGTAGCGACGCCCCGCGCCTGATCGTGGCCGGTGGCGTGGGCAGCCACGAGCAGGTGCGCCACTGGCTGGCCAACGGCGCCGATGCGGTGCAGGTCGGCACGGCCTTTGCGGTGACGCAGGAAGGCGACGCGCACGAGAACTTCAAGCGCGTGCTGATGCAGGCCGACCCGACAAAGCTGGCCGAATTCACCAGCGTGGCCGGCCTGCCGGCCCGCGCCGTCGCCACGCCGTGGCTGACCCGCTACCTGCGCCAGGAAAAGACGCTGCAGGCCGGCGCCCGCTGCGACCCGCGCCGGTGCAGCCAGCGCATGGACTGCCTGACGCAGTGCGGCATACGCGACGGCATCTCGCGCTTCGGCCAGTTCTGCATCGACCTGAAGCTGGCCGCCGCCATGCGCGGCGAAGTCAGCCGCGGCCTGTTCTTTCGCGGTGCGTCCAGGCTGCCGTTCGGCGATGCGATGCGCAGCGTGCGGGAATTGATGGATTACTTGCTGAACGGCCGGATGCCCGCGGCAGCATGACGGTTGGCGGGCGCCGGGGTACGGCGCCTGGGGCTTTCAAAAATTATTGAACGACGTACAATATTATTCGTCGTTCAATAACTTACCGACCATGCCCGCCGCCACCCCCGCCGCCCCCGGCCTGCGCGAACGCAAGCGCCAGCACACGCTGGACCATCTGGCCCAGACCGCCTATCGCCTGTTCGAAACGCTGGGCTACGACGCGGTCACCATGGAACAGATCGCGGCCCAGGCCGACGTGTCCAAGGGCACGCTGTACAACCACTTTCCGGTCAAGGAAGCGCTACTGGCGCATCGCTTTCATGCCGAACTGGCCGCGAGCGCAGCCGATCTGTTGCCCGCCCTGCGCGCCCAGCCCGACTTCGCGAAACGGCTCAAGCGCGTGCTGCATGCGTCGGCGCACTGGTCTGAATCGAACCGTGCCTATCTGGGCCCGTACCTGCGGTATCGCCTGTCGACCCTGCGAGCGGATGACGTCACCGACAAATCGCCACGCAGCGGCATGCAGGCGCTGTTCGAAGGGCTGATCGCGCAAGGCCAGGCCGCCGGCCAATTGCGCGCGGACCTGTCCACCGAACGCCTGGCCCACCAGCTGCAGTTCCTGCACCTGGGCGCCCTGCTGCGGTGGCTGGACCTGCCCGGCGCCAGCTTGCGCAAGGAATTCGACGCCCTGACATCGCTGTTCGTGCAAGGCGCCGCCGCCCCCGGAAACGCGCCATGACATCGCAAACGCCCGCCGGCCCGTCGCCCGATCGCGTGCCCGGCCCCACCCCCGCAGCCACCTCGGCGGCCACCGCGGCCCCGGAAGGCGCCGAGGTCCTGGATTGGGCGGCCGCCCGCCAGGCCGGCCCCGCCATCGCCGGCGGCAAGGGTTGGCAATTGGCGCGCCTGGCCGAACTGGGCGTGCCGGTGCCGCCCGGGTTTGTGCTGTCGGCCCAGGCCGGCGCCGCCCATCGACACGGCCAACCCGTGCCGGCCGACGTCGCCCGGGCGCTGCGCGACGCCCTGCACGCACGCGGCTGGCTCGACACCCCCCTGGCCCTGCGTTCGTCCGCCCCGCAGGAAGACGGCGGCGCGGCGTCCTTCGCCGGCATCCACCTGTCCTGCCTGAACGTGCGGGGCGTACAGGCCGCCATCGAGGCGTTGCAACGCATCTGGGACTCGGCCTGGACGCCGCAGGCCGATGCCTACCGTCAGCGGCTGGGCCTGAGCCGTGATGACCGGACCATGGCGGTGGTCGTCATGCCGCTGGTCGACGCCACCGCGTCGGGCATCGCCTTCACCTGCGATCCGCTCACGGGGCGCCACGACCACATGGTGATCCACGCCAACTGGGGCCTGGGCGAATCGCTGGTCGCCGGCCAGGCGGACGGCGACGAATACCGGCTGCGCGCAGATGCATTGACGCTGACGTGGTCGCTGATGGACGCGCGCCTCGGCGCCAAGCGCCGAACCACGCGCCCCCTCGAAGGCGGCGGCACGCAACTGGTGGACCAGGCCGCCGAACACGCCGCCCGCGCCGTGCTGACGGCCACGCAGATCAACACCTTGGCGGCGCTCGTGCGCGACGCCGCGCGCGCACTGGATTACTCCGCCGCGCCCTACGATCTGGAATGGACCTGGGACGGCAGCCGCTTCTGGATCGTGCAGGCGCGCCCCGTCACCGCCCTGGCACGCCACACCTATCCCGGCCTGCAATCGCAGCCGTCATACTGGTCGCGCGGCAACACCCGCGAGGTGCTGCCGCAGCCCATGTCCGCGCTGGAATGGGATGGCGGCCGGGTCATGGCGCAACGCATGCTGACCTGCGGATTCGAGCTCAGCGGCTACCCCACGCTGCCCGGCGTGCGGATGGTGGCAATGTTCCAGGGCCGCGCCTACCTGGATGCCTCCGTCATCCAGTGGGTCGGCCACGACGCGCTGGGCATTGCGCCGCACGCCATGAACGCCATGCTGGGCGGCCCGCAGCCCGATATCCCGGTGCCGCGCCCCACCCTGCTGCAACGGCTGAACCATGGCCTGCGCCTGCTGCGCTATCTGCGCCGGGCCGCGCCGCTGCGCCGCCGCGCCCAAGACGATCTGCCGCGCCAGTTCGCGCGCGCCCAGGCCTGGCTATACGAGGCGCTGCCGGCCACCCCGGCCGCACTGGGCGCGCGCCTGCGCGAACAGTTCCTGACCGTGGCCGCGGCCGACGACCTGTTTTTCCTGCAAGGCTCGGGCGGCGGTGCGCTGTCCAAGCTGCTCGACATCGTGGAACGGGCCCGCCCCGGCGCAGGCCACGCCTTGACCGCCGCGCTGATGGCCGGCGGCGAGCCCAGCGTGACCGCGGCGCAAAGCTATGCCTTGATGGCGCTCGCGCAATTGGCATCGCGTGAACCGCAGGCGCTGGCCTGGCTGCGTGCGCCTGACCGCGACAGCGCCGCCTGGGCCGACCAGTTGCCGCCGGACAGCGCGTTTCGCCGCGCGTTGGCGGATTTCCTGGCGCGCTACGGGCACCGCGCCGTGTACGAAACCTATATGCGCAACCCGCGCTGGCGCGAGGCGCCCGGCTACGTCCTGGACAGCGTGCTGAACCTGATCGGCACCGATCCCGACACCCTGCGTGCCCGCCAGGAACAGGGGGCACGGGATGCCTGGCGCCAGGTGCGCGCGGTCTTGCCGTGGTGGCAGCGGCCGCTGGCCGCCAGGCTGCTGGCGGCCGCCCGGATCGAAGGCGCCCAGCGCGAAGCCGCGCGCAGCGTGCTGGTGGCCTACCTGGCGGCGGCGCGGCGCAGTGCGCGGGAACTGGGTGCACGGCTGATGGCCGCTGCGGACGACATCTTTCACCTGACCGCCGAGGAAGTGTTCGCGCTGGCCGACGGCCGCCTGGCGCCCGTCCACGCCGAACGGCGCGCGGCGGACCGGCGCGCCCAATTGCAACGGTGGGCCAGGACGCCGGACATCGACGTGATCGTCGAATATGACAACGCGTCGTCATCGCGGCCTAACCTTGCAGCCAGCACGGCCACGCGCACCGCCGCGCCCGCGGACGCCGACACGTGGCGCGGCACCCCGGTATCCGCCGGTCGGGCGCAAGGCCCGGCCTTCATCGCCCGCGACCCAGCCCAGGCGCTGGCCATACCCGTGGGCGCCATCCTGATCGCGCCATCCACCGACCCCGCCTGGACCCCGCTGTTCCTGCGCGCCGGCGCCGTGGTGATGGAAGCCGGCGGCTACCTGTCGCACGGCGCCATCGTTGCGCGCGAGTTCGGCGTGCCGGCCCTGGTCAACGTGCAGGGCATCCTGCAGCAGGCGGCAACGGGCGAGCTATTGGACGTGGATGCCACGCAAGGCGTGGTGCGGCGCCTGCACGCTGTCCCTAGCGCGCCGCCGGCAGGTTGAATTCAAACACGGCGCCCGGCTCGGCTCGTTCCACCAGCCGGATATCGCTGTGGTGCAGCTGCAGGATGCGGTGCACGATCACCAGCCCCAGCCCGCCACTGTCGCGCGGGCCGTTGGCCAGCACGGATGCGCGGGTGAACAGGCCGGCGCGCAGCGCCTCGGGAATGCCGGCGCCGGTGTCGCTGACCCGCACCTGCACGCCCTCTCGCGCCTGCCCCAGGCTCAGTTCGATATTGCCGCCCGGTGCGCTATGGCGGATGGCGTTGTCCAGCAGGTTGGTCAGCACGCGCTCGATCATGCCCAGGTCGGCCCGCACCGGCGGCAGTTCATGCGCGATCGCCGTGGTCAGCCGCTGCTGGCGGGCCTCGGCGGCCAGTTCGAATTTCTGGATCACGTCCTGAGCCAGTTCGGGCAGCGAAAAGGTCTCGGGTTCCAGCCGCACCAAACCGGATTCCAGCCGCGCCAGTTCGAACAGCTCCTGCGCCAGCCGGCCCACCTTGCGGCTTTGCGCCAGCGCGATGTCCAGGTAGCGGCGGCGTTCGGACGCATCCAGCGTGTCGTCCTTCATGCGCAGCGTTTCCAGGTAGCCGTGCAGCGACGTCAGCGGCGTGCGCAGGTCGTGCGAAATATTGGCCACCAGGTCGCGCCGCTGCTGGTCCTGCCGCGTCAGTTCGCGCCATTGTTCTGAAATGCGGCGGCCCATCTGCACGAAACTGCGACGCAGCAGCGAAATCTCGTCGCCGCTGGTGTCCGTGGCGTCCGCGGGCTTTTCCAGCGCCGCCAGCGCCCGGCCGTCGTCGCCGTCGAAATCCCGCACGGCCCGCGTCAGGCCGCGCAAGGGCCGGGTGATCAGCCCGAACGCCGCCAGGCCCGCCACCAGCCCCAGCAAGGCCACCAGCGCAATCGACCACAGGGTCGTGCGCAGCACCGAGCTGCGCGACACCGCCATGGCCAGCGCATCGTGCGCCTGGCCTTGCAGCACCACGTACACGTAGCCCTTGTCCTGCCCCGCCACCCGCACCGGCGCGGCCGAAAACACCTTGGCGGTGCCCAGGTGGCGCGGATCGTCGCCTTCGATGGGCAACGCCTCGCCCGCCAGGAAGCGCCGCACCGGCGCCAGGTCCACCCGGTCGCGCTTGATCTGCCCCGGCGGCGCCGCGTCGCCCACGATGCGACCGTCGTTGGACAGCAGGTACACCTCGACCGACGGGTTCACGGCCATCAGCATGCCGAAGAGCGAACGCACCGCGTCGGGCTTCCAGCCATTGGCGTCCATCAATTCGTTGGTGCCGGCGATATGCTGCGCCAGCCCGCTGGACAGCCGCTGCACCACTTCCTGTTCGTAGCGCACGTTGGCCGAAATCTGGAACCAGGCCGACGCGCCGCAGCAGGCCAGCAGCAGCAAGGCGAACACGCCGGACAGGCGCTGGGTCAGGGTCAGGCGCTTCATGAGGCGGATTCCGGTTGCGGCGCGGGCCCGGCCGCGAATTTGTAGCCGCGTCCCCAGACCGTCAGGATGCGCTGCGGATTGGACGGGTCGGTCTCGATCTTGGTGCGCAGCCGGTTGATGTGCGTGTTCACGGTGTGCTCGTAGCCTTCGTGCTGGTAGCCCCACACCTGGTTCAGCAGATCCAGCCGCGAAAACACCTTGTCCGGATGACGGGCAAAGAAGTGCAGCAGGTCGAATTCACGCGGGGTCAGTTCCAGGCGGCGATCGTCCACCGATGCCGTGCGTGCAATGGGATCGATGGCCACGCCGTGCTGGCGCAGGCTGCCGGCGTCGATGCGGGCGTTGCGTTCCAGCGCGTCGGTGCGGCGCAGCAGCGCCCGCACCCGCGCCACCAGTTCCAGCATCGAAAACGGTTTGGCCAGGTAGTCGTCGGCGCCCAGTTCCAGCCCCAGGATGCGGTGCACCTCGCTGGACCGCGCGCTGGTGATGATGATGGGCGTATAGCGCGCCATCGCCCGGGCGCGCTTGCAGATTTCCAGGCCGTCGATGCCCGGCAGCATCAGATCCAGCACCAGCGCATCCCAGTCGCCTTCTTCCAGCCGGCGCATGCCCTCGTTGCCATCGGCGGCGTGCTCGACGGCATAGCCCTCGTCGCGCAGGTGCAGGCGCAGCAGTTCGGCAATGTGGGCGTCGTCTTCGACGATCAGGACGCGGCGGGGCGTATCCATAGGCGGGCTCGGGTGGGTGGCACGGCGGGGGGCCGCAAAAACGTCAACCGCAGGCGTGAACGCTTGCGGGGGCACCGCTATTGTCGCCAATCCGTGGCGGCCAGTTATCACATTTATTTTAAGTTTGCGTGAGGACTTGGATATCGGCGCCGGGGAAGAATGGCTCCAACGACAACGAACCGCCTCCCCA
>PJUB01000077.1_pt1 | contig 81866 bp, 76 predicted proteins | sample 1512141 | NCBI WGS metagenome assembly PJUB01 (sample SAMN08177677, study PRJNA422409) | Soil metagenome, whole genome shotgun sequencing project. | isolation source: Soil enriched on filter paper: alkali lignin treatment | place: USA: Madison | collected 2015-01-15
CGCCTGGGCGGCGACGAGTTCGTCGTGATCCTCGAAGACCTGGACACGCAGAACGTCGTCGCCACCTCGCAGACCGAGACCATGGGCGCGGCCATCCTCGCGCGGCTGAGCCAGCCCTACCAGCTCGGCCTGCAGCAGCACCACAGCACCTGCAGCATCGGCGCCGCGCTTTTCGATGCGGGGAACGCATCGATGGAGGAAGTGCTCAAGCAGGCGGACATCGCGATGTACTACGCCAAGACCGACGGCGGCAACGCGCTGCGCTTCTTCGAGGCAGGCATGCAGACCACCATCACCGCGCGCGCCACGCTGGAGAGCGAGCTGCACGCGGCCATCGCCGCCCGGCAGTTCGTTCTTTACTACCAGAGCCAGGTCACCGACGAGAACAAGGTCACGGGCGCGGAGGTGCTGGTGCGCTGGCGCCACCCGGTGCGCGGCCTGCTGCTGCCGCACGAATTCATCGACGTGGCGGAAGACACGGGGCTCATCATCCCGCTCGGCCTGTGGGTGCTGGAGGCCGCCTGCATGCAGCTGGTGGCCTGGCGGGACGACCCGCGCCTGGGCCACCTGCAGCTGTCGGTGAACGTGAGCGCGCGGCAATTCCGCGAGGCGGACTTCGTCGACCAGGTGAGCCGGGTGCTGCAGCGCACCGGCGCCGACCCGCGCAAGCTCAAGCTGGAGCTCACCGAAAGCCTGCTGCACGAAAAAGTGGTCGACGCCATCGGCAAGATGAACGCCCTGGCGGCGCTCGGCATCCAGTTCTCGATGGACGATTTCGGCACGGGCTATTCGTCGCTGTCGTACATGACGCAGCTGCCGCTGAGCCAGATCAAGATCGACAAGTTCTTCGTGCACAGCATCGGCCTGAACCCGAAGGTGGAGCTGATCATCCAGACGATCATCGGCATGGCGCGCAACCTCGAGCTCCAGATCGTGGCCGAGGGCGTGGAAACACAGGCGCAGCGCGACTTCCTCGAGCGCCACGGCTGCCGCGTGTGCCAGGGCTACCTGTTCGGACGGCCCCAGCCGCTGCACCTCTACGAACGCGAACTCGAATTCGACACGGCCGCCTGATGCCGCCCTCGCAAGCCTCCCCGCGAGCCCGCCGGCGCTGGTTGCCGGCCGAGGGCAGCTGGCGCTACCACCTGCTGCTGGTGGCCGCGGGTGCCCTCGTGCTGGGGCCGCTGGCCGGCGTGACGGCGGCCTACATGAACTTCTCGCTCGGCTTTTTCGTCGGCGGCCAGGTGCTCGCCGGCCTGCTGGGCTCGGCCGTGACGGCGGGCTACGGCGCGAGCGGACGGCACGGCGCCAACTACATCCAGACGGCGGCCGCCTCGGTGGCCGCCATGAGCGGACTGGGCGTGCTGCTGCAGGCCATGGCATGGATGGGCATGCCGCAGCCGCCGGCATGGCAGCTGATGCTGTACCTGGGCTGCATCGGCATGCTGGGCGCGGGCGTGGGCATGCTCTACACGCCGGTGCTGGTGGAACGCATGCGGCTGACCTATCCGTCGGGGCTGGCCGTGGCCAACATCCTGCGCGCGCTGACCGATCCGGCGTTGCTGCGGCGCTCGGTCAAGCAGCTCGGCGGCGGCATGGGCATCGGGCTGGTGGCGGGGCTGGCCACCGCGCGGCTGGCGGTGCTGGGCGCCATCGGCATGTCGGCATCGACCTTGGGCGCGGGGCTGGTGGTGGGCGCGCGCATCGGCGTCCCGGCGCTGACCGGAGGCCTCATCGGACTGGCGCTCAAGCCGTGGTTCGTCTCGGCCGGCTGGCTGCAGGCGGACGACGCGCCGCGCAAGGTCATGTTCCTCATCGCGCTGGGCACGATCATGGGCGCGGCGATCCTGGACATGGCGCTGATCTTCCGGCGGGCACTGCCGGGCGCACGGCGGCAGGCCGCAGCGCCTGACGAGATGCCCAGGCCCGGGGTCACGCGCGGTCTCGCGCTCTGGGTGCTGTTCTGGGGCGCCGCCACCGTGGCCTGCGGGCATTGGCTGCTGGCGCAGCCGGTGTTCTATCTGGTGGTGGCCGTGGCGCTGGTGTTCGTCTTCGCGCTGGTCAACGGGATCTCGGTGGGCGTGAGCGATTCAAATCCGATCTCGTCGGCATTCGTCGTGACCGTCGTCATCCTCGCCGCGCTCGGACTGCGCGACCCCACGGTGGGGCTGATGGCCGGCGCGGTGCTGCTCATGGCCACGGGCGTGGCCTGCGACATGCAGCAGGACCGCTCCACGGGCTGGAGGCTCGGCAGCTCGCGCACGCTGCAGTTCCGCTACCAGGTGATGGGCATCGTGGTGGGCGCCGTGCTCGCGGTGGTGTTCGCGGGCCTGTTCATGGCGGCCTACCCGGTTCTGCTGCAGGACCAGACGGTGCTGAAGGCCGATCAGCAGCCGGGCGGCTGGACCTCGGCCATGACCTACAAGTTCGTCGGCGTGCTGCGCAGCCTCACCGACGACGTGCCTTACCAGCGCACGGCGATCGGCATCGGAATCGCCGCGGGCCTCGTGATCGAGGGCCTGCGCAAGTGGATCCGGCCGCGCGGCTTCGTGCTCGACGCGATCGTGCTGCCGTCGCCGTATGCGCTGTCGTTCGGCGGCTTCGTGCCGCTGTCGGCGTCGCTGTGGTTTGCTGCGGGGGGCGTGGCCGGCAGCCTGTGGGCCGCCCGCGCACCCGCGCGCGGGGACGCGCCACAGGACATGAGCAGCGCCTCCCTGTTCGGCGGCGGCCTGATCGCCGGCGACGCGTTGGCCGCGGTGGGACTGGGCGTGGCCAGCCTGCTCGCTGCCGTCACCTAGCCGCCACGAACCGGCGCTCGCGCATCCACTTGGTCATGACCCACTTCTCGCCGCGGTCCACGGTCGCGCTGGCGTGCAGGCAGCGCGCATCGACGCGCCCTCTGTCGTCGCCATATTCGAAGTAGCAGGCGTTGCCCCGGATCGGCGAGAACGCCAGGCCGAGTTGCGGGAAGACGGTCTGCCCGCCGTCCGGCACGTCGTTGAGATAGGTCACCAGGGTGCTCACGCGCTGTCCGCTTCGCGCGATGGATTCGCGGTTGGCGGCGTTGGTGGGCGCCAGGTAGTCGTGGTGAGGCTCGCTGCCCGCGCCGGTGGGGTAGTGCAGCACCTGCAGCCCCTCGCCGTTTTCCGGTGGCAGGTTCATCAGCGCGGACAGGCGCCGGTCGAGACGCGCGATCAGCTCGTTCTCGCCCGAGCGAAAGAACATGCCCCAGCTGGTGCGCTTGTCGCTCACCACGTCGCGCCCGCTCATCGGATCGACCAGCGTGGAAGGCTTCAGGCGCGGACGCGCCATCTCGATCACGGCCTTGCACTCGTGCGCATCTACGACATTGCCGAGCGCGGCGTAGACCGGATCGTCGCCGCGCGAATGCACGACGACCTCGCGATCGGTGGTCGGGATACGCGTGCCCGATGCGAGCCGCGCCACGGGCCTGCCGGGGGACTCTTCCGGTATTTCGATGGCATCGGCAGGCATCGCGGTACCGCGCTGCCGTGCATCGACGTAGGCCGACACGATGGCCCGCGCCGAGCGCTCGTTCATCCCCTGCCCGAGCATGGTGGAGACCAGTGCCTGCGGCGCCCGCCCGGCATTCAGATTGTGCGTGAGCCAGCGGCCCAGATCGGGCGAGAAGCGGACGACGGTGCTCATGGGTTCACACGGGCCCCAGCCGCGCGACCCAGCCCTTGTCGCCGAGCGTGAAGCCCTGGCGCAGCTGCAGCTGCCCGCCCGCGCCGTTGGCGATGCGCGTGATCATCGGGAACACGCGCTGCGCGTCGGCGTTCTGCATCCACGGCGCCGTGTCGATCTGGTAGGTGTAGCTCACCACCGCCATCGGATGCTTCGCGTCGGAGGTGTCGACCTTGACGTCGACGATCTTCTCGCGCTTGAGATGCGCCACGCAAAAATCGTTGGCGTGCTCGGCGCCACGGGTGACGTAGGGATGCGGCTTGTAGAACTTGCGCCCGGCATCCGTCAGCTCGAACCGCTTGACGGCGCCGTCCGGGTTCTCGCTGCTCTTCGGCACGGCCACGATGGTGCTGTGCACCAGGCCCAGCTGTTCCATCACCGGGAACTGGATGGCATGGCGCGCGCCGGAGCCGGCCTCGGCCTCGGTCAGATCGATGGGCCAGTCGAACATGGCCAGGCAGATGTCGCCGCGCTGGGCCAGATGCTCATCCAGTGCGGGCGCGAGGTTCTCCGCGGTGGGGGCCTTGGGGTCGTGGCTCGCGCTGCATGCGGCCAGTGCGCAGATCAGCGCAATGCCCGTCAGAGTCTTGATCGAGGCCCGGGGGCCCCGGCTCGGGCAGATGGAAAAGAGATTCATGGGGTTTGTGGTTGTTTTCAGGAGCAAGGGCGATCGCGGACTCAGTGCATGTCCAGCTCGTCCGCGACCCAGCCGCGCCGCGTGAGGTGCACGCCCAGGCGCACCTGCATGGTTCCTTCGCGCTGGATGGCGCGCGCCAGCAGCGGAAAGGCCTGTTGCACTTCAGGCGTGCCGGCCCACTGGTCGGGCGCGATGCGGTAGGTGAAAAGCAAGGAGGTCGCGGTGCGGCCGTCGCGCGTCTGCGGCGGATCCCAGCCGACCAGGCGGTCCAGGCTCAGGGTGGCCGCACAGAAGTCGCCCGGGTGTGTCACGGTCTGCGTCGTGGTGCGAATCACCACGGGCACCTGCAGGTAGTACTTGCGGCCCGCGTCGGTCAGCGCGTATTCGCGCGCCGGCGCGTTCGCTTGGCTGGCCGCGACATCCCTGCCCGTCACCAGGCCCAGCTTCTCGAGCAACGGCATCTGCTGCGCATCGGGTTCGTGCGATCCGGCCGCCACCGTGATCGGCCATGTGTACTTGGCCAGGCACACATGGCCGCGCTGCGCGAGATAGTCATTGACCGTCGCCGTGAAGTTGTCGCGGTCCGGAAAGCGCGCCTGTTCGTTGTCGCAGCCGGCCAGCAAGGCCAGCAGCGCCAGAAGAAAGCCGACGCCGCCGACGCGGCGTGCGAGGAATGAGGTTGTTTGCGTCATCGAATCAACGAGCCGTCTTCAGTTCACGCATTTGCCGGTCGCCGGTGGCTTGGCGGCAGGCTGGTAGCCGTCGCTCAGGACGCCCAGGAAGCAGACCAGGTCGGCGACCTGCTGCGGCGTCATGGCCGGCGGGGAGCCGGGCGCGCGCGGCCTGGTGCCGCTGGCCAGCGTCTTGTCGCCGCCCTCGCCTGTGCCCATCGGCACTTCCTCGTCGATGCTGCCCTGCTGCGCAGGCGGCAGGTCGTTGTACTTGCGGACCGTCGCCCCCGGCACATGGGTGGGTTGCAGCGCCCAGGCCGGGTTGGCCTGCGGCGCGCCGGTGCCGTCCTTGTCGGCCGGATACCAGTACTCCGGGTTGGTGTCGCGCGTGTTGTAGAAGTTGACGACCTGCTCCAGCGAATGGAGCACGCCGTTGTGGAAGAAGGCGCCTCGCGTCGCCACGTTGCGCAGCACCGGAACCTTGAACATGCCGCAGTAGGGGTTGGGGGTCTGCGGCGTGGCGGGCATGTGGTCGGTGCGGTAGGGGCCGCACAGCCCCATGTCGAAGTACTTCGGATCGTCGTTGGCGGGAATCGGATCCGGATTGTTCGGGATCGACCTGTCGTTGCGCGGCGCGCCCAGGGCCTGGTAGGTGAAGTCCGTCATCAGGCCGGAGTTGCCGTTGAAGTTGGCGCCCGTGTAGTGGCAGCCCGAGCAGTTGGCAACACCGCTGCTGTGGAACACGACCTCGCCGCGCCGTTCGGCCGGCGTCAGCGTGCCGCCTGCCTTGTTGAAGACGTAGAGGTCGTACTTGCTGCTGTACGGGTGGAAGCTCAGGTCCTCCGTCTCCAGCGCCTGGATGGCGGAGCCGATGGCGTCGAAGGCCTTGTCGGTGTCGTCGAGGACGTCGGCGCCGAAGGCCTGCCTGAACATGCCGGCATAGGCGGCGTTGCGCACCGCCTTCACGACCGCTTCCTTCGAGGGGTTGTTCATCTCCAGCGGATTGAGCAGCGGCAGCGCGGCCTGCGCCGCCAGCGTCGGCGCGCGGCCATCCGCCATGAAGCCGCCGCCGGGCGAGTTGGAGGTCACGCCGTCCGGGTTCGGCGCGTCGTCGTCGAAGGCGGGTGTCGATTCCTTGTAGCGCAGCGAGGGCACGGCGCGCGCGCCGGTCTGCGTGATGTCGGAGCCAAGTTGCACCGAGATGCTGTTCGGCGGCCCGTAGGCGTATTGCGGGTCGTGGCAGCTCGCGCACGACATGTTCTTGCCGCTCGACAGGTTCTTGTCGAAGAACAACATCTGCCCGACCTGGGCGCCCGGGCTCAGGGCCGGCGCGCGCGGGCCGGCGCTTGCCGCCATCGCCGTGCCCTTGCCGTCGCAGCCCGCCAAAGCCAGAAGCGCCACCGAGAGCGCCACGACGAGGGGGAGCGTCTTTTCCATTACCAGATTCATCATTCACCGTTGCTCGAAGGCCGGAAAAAGCTGTTCCAGGCGGCCCCGCAAGGAGTTCCGCCTGGAACAACGCCCCAGTTTTTCCTGGGGCGGCCTTCGGCTTACTTGATTGCCCAGACGTTGGTCTGGCTTGCGTCGGGGCCCGTTTGCGGGGTGATCTGGCCTTCCAGCTTGCCCGTGAGCGTGTCGACCTGGCCGACGATGTCGGCCGCATACAGCTTCTGCGTGTAGTTGCCCGGGATCACGTAGGCATGGTTGATGGGCCGCACCGAGTCGAAGTGCGTGTCCACGCTGCCCGCGAATTCCGGCAGCGCCGTGATGTTGGCCGTGATGAAGGCTTCGGTGTATTTGGCGCGGTTCAGGTAAGTCGCATCCACGGCCGGGTCGGCGATCTGGAACATGTCCTGCAGCGTGCGCACGAACGAGAAGTGGCTGTAGGAGTCGCTGTCCGCGATCTTCGTCTTCGCCGTGCCCACGTCCTGCTGGTTGGAGATGATCCCGAAGATCGAGTTGCCGTGGCCGAAGTTGCCCGAGCTGTAGTTGACCGGTGCGGTGGTGGCCGTCGCCTTGCCGTTCGCGTCCACGGTCACCGGTGCGGCGCCCGAGTTCTTGCCGCCGGCGTTCCAGCCGCAGCACGAGCCGTTGCTGCCGCCTTCGCCTTCGTCGTACATCACGACGATCGCGACGCGCTTCTGCGGGTTCTTCCACAGCGCGGAGTTCTGGATCTTCTTCACCACCATGCCGAGGTAGATGTCGGCGCGCATGACGCCGTTGGCCTGGCCGTTGTTGTTGCTCACGCAGCTGGTGTCGCTGCCGACGCCGTGCATGTCGTCGCACTGGTCCGGAACGATGAAGTTGATGTTGCCCACGTCGCCCGTGGCCAGGTCCTTGCTGAACTGGTCATAGACCCAGCCGTTCGGAATCGGGTAGGCCGAGGACTTGAGCCAATCCGCTTCCTGGTACTGGGTGCCGAAGATGGTGCGGTTGGTGGCCACGAACTCGGGCAGGTTGCGCGCGCTCTGGTAGGCGATCGACGGGCCGTGCTTGACCTTGTACAGGCCGTTCACCACGCCGAAGTTGGCGGTGCCGGTAAGGCTGGGGGTGGAGCCGTCGAGATTGGTGAAGCCGTTCAGGCGGTTGCCTGCGTCGTAGGTGGCGGTGACGGACGCGTCGGCGATGCTGTCGGCGCGAACGTCCTGGCCGGGGTTCATCGATTCGCTGTAGGTGCGGATGGTGCGGCCCGTCCTGGACATCAGCGTGAACAGGTTGTCGCCGAGGACGTTGTGCACGGTGCCGCTGGTCGGGTTGTCGCCGCAGGTGGTGCTGGCCGCGCTGTAGCCGGCGCGCGTGGCGCTGCCGGCGGGCGGCAGCGGGCCTTGACCTGGCAGCGGCTGGCCGTCGGAGGCCGTGCCGCCGGTGAATGCGACGTCGGTGATGGCGTTGGCGCTGCCGGCGATCACGCCGCATCCGAACCAGTTGTCGTCGTTGATGCCGAAGTCGTCGCCGCCGCCGAGCGCGGTGTAGTTCGGCTCGGACGGGTTGCCGGTCGAGTAGTACGTCGTCAGCTGGTTGTACTTGTTCAGGATGTAGTTGATGTTCACGGCCCGCGAGTTGCCGACGATCACGTCGGTCGACTTGTTCTCCTCGACGACCACGAAGATGTTGTCGTAGGCCGGCACGCCTTCCACGTTGAAGGCCGCCTGCTGCGCCTGCGCGAAGGTGATGGGCGCCTGCTTCTGCGTCGGCACCGACGGCGTGACCTTGCTGCCGTCCCTGTTGGTGATGGTCACGCTCGACAGGCCCACCAGGCGCGGGTCGCCGCCCGCGACGGCCAGGTTGTCGGGGAACATGTCCTTGCGGTCGAGCTTGGTCGTCGCATAGGTGTAGCGGTTGGTCAGCTGGTTGTCTTCGTACAGCACCGCGTACTGGCTGGCGCCGCTCAGTGTGTTGACGTCCGCCAGCGGGTCGGCGACCGTGGCCGTGCCGAGATTGAACGCCGGTCCGTTGAGGCGCGCGACGAGGTTGGCTTTCTCCGCCGCGTAGCTGCTGCCGTTGGCTTCCACCAGGCGTTGCGCTTCGCTCGACAGCGGGCTGATGACGACCTTGCCCGCGCCCTGGTCCGCGATCTGGGCGGCCGAGGCGCGCAGGATCAGGTGGCTGGCCACCGCGGTGCCGGTGGCGGTGTTGATCGCACCCGTGCCGATGTCCGCCACCAGCGGGCCGGTCTGGGTGGTGGTCAGCGTGAACTTGCCGCTGGCGTCCGTGACGGCCGACACTTCGCCGCTGTCGAGCACGCCGTTGCCATTGGTGTCGACGAAGACCGTGGCCTTCTGGTAGTAGCCGGCCTTGAGGGTCGGGTTGCCCGTGGCGCTGCCCGGCACGAAGCCGCTGGCGGCGACCACGCCGCTGTAGGTGGTGGGGCTGGCGGCGGGCGTCGTTGCGACCGGGAAGACGATGGCGCCGGGCCCGCCGTTGCCTCCCCCGCAAGCGGCGAGCACGCAAGCCGCGACCGTCGTCAAGGACGTGAACAGGGCTTTTCTATTGAGAATGTTCATATGAATCTTGGGGCTGAGAGTTATGGATGGTTTTTGCGGCCTGCAAGCGGCAACAGAGGCATCTGCTTTTGTATTAACAAATGCCACATCGAGGAGAAATGTAGAAATCGCGGGTGACATTTGTGTGTCAAACCGCAATACATCGTCGAATCTCACGCGCGTTTTTTCATCCGAATTTCCGGCGGCGCCATCGACTGACCAGGAGCTGACTTAAAACTTAGTTGAGAGTTAGCAATTAGTTAGACGTGGATTACAAGGGCGACGCATAGAGGCCGCCCGGCATGCAACGCAGCGCTTCCCGAGCCGGAGATCGCAATCCAAAAATCAATTGCTCCAGGCAAAAATCAATTCATCTGGGCATCCGGATTTTGGAAGTCACCGGATATCCAATTCTTGTTTTACTCAGTCAATTGCCAAGCCCGCCACGCGATCAAACTTTCCACGAAAAAGCTCAATGCGCTCCAATTGATTCGCAAATCAATCAGCTCTTGAATTGACGGCCGCGCATTGCTGCGGCAAAGCGATGCCCCGCTCGGGCTCATTGCCTACCCCCGCTAGCGCCGGCCACCGACCGAAGCGCCGCGGCGCAAGCCAAAAAGTGCGAGCTCCACAACAAGCAGACAAGGAGCGACCATGAGCTCATATGGCGTCAATACACCACCCTCCGGCGTGCTCGCCGCAGAGGGCAGCCGAAGCGGTGTCTCATGGGGCGCGATCTTCGCGGGCGCGGCCGGCGCCGCATCCTTGTCGCTGATCCTGCTGGTGCTGGGCACCGGCCTCGGCATGTCCTCCGTCAGCCCTTGGACCCATCAGGGCGCCAGTGCGGGCGCCATCGGCGTCGCGACGATCCTGTGGCTGAGCTTCACCCAGATCGCCGCGTCGGGCATGGGCGGTTATCTGGCAGGCCGGCTGCGAACCAAGTGGGCCGGCGTGCATACGGACGAGGTCTACTTCCGCGACACGGCCCATGGCTTCCTGGCCTGGTCTGTCGCGACGTTGCTGACCGCCGCGCTGCTCAGCTCCGTGGTGGGTTCGATCGTGGGCGCGGGTGCGCAGGCTGGTGCCACTGTCGCGAGCGGCGCGGCCACGGCTGTGAGCATGGCAGGGGCTGGCGCAGGCGCTGCCGCGTCGCAGTCGGCACAGGACGGCGGCACCGGCCCGATGAACTACTTCATCGATTCACTGTTCCGTCGCGACGCCAACGCTCCTGCCGCCGCGACCGGCGACTCGGGCACCGGGCAGCCCGCCATGCCGGAACGCGGCACGGCCGCGGCCAACGCCGAAGTCAGCCGCATCTTCCTGAACAGCATCCGCACCGGTGCGCTGCCGCCGGAGGATGCGCGGTATGTCGGCCAAGTCGTGGCGCAGCGCACGGGGTTGAGCCAGCAGGACGCCGAGAAGCGCGTGAACGACACCTATGCAAAGGCACAGGCCACGCTGCGCGACGCGCAGGCCAAGGCCCGGGAAGCCGCCGACGCGGCCCGCAAGGCATCGGCGTATGCCGCCTTGTGGCTGGTGGTCTCGATGCTGATCGGCGCCTTCGTCGCCAGCTTCGCCGCGACCTACGGCGGGCGCCGGCGCGACCTCTGAACGACCGACCTGCGTGAACACACTTCCTAGGAGATCCTCATCATGCGTTCGCTTCTGCTCTTGTTTCTCGGCGTGCCGATCCCGGTCATCATCCTGATCGCCCTGTTCTTTCACTAGGCGCCGGTTTCCGCGAACCTGGCCGCATAGGCGCGGAACATCGCATTGCGCTCTTCGAGCGCCTCCTGCGTCGGCGGCACCATGATCGGTGCCCCTTCCGCTGCAAATGCCTGGCACTGCGCCACATAAGGGCGCAGCTGCGCGTGGTAGGCCGCGGACGCCGCCTCCATGCGTCCGCCATGCTCGGTCCATGTGTTCGCCAGGATCTCCGCGGACACCATCGCCAGGGTCGTCCCCATGCCCGACAGCAGTGCAGCGCAGTGGCCCGCGTCGCCGATGACCGCGACGTTGCCGCGTATCCAGCTCGGCATGTGGGTCTGGCTCACCGAGTCGAAGTAGAAGCCCTTGGCCGCAGGGTCGGCGAACGCCGCGCGCATCGCAGGAACCTGCCACGCATCGACACGGGACAGCAGCCGATCGATGAGTGCGCGCTGGGCATCCAAGTCGCGGTAGTCATAGCCAATCTCGGGGCTGGCGGCGAGCATCAGGCCCTGCGGACCATCGCCCGCGTCACGCACGGCGATCGTCAGGCCTGGCACGCTGAGCATGGCGCGGTGCCAGTGCCGGTCGGCAGGAAGATCGACGAGCGCGACGTAGTGGCCGAAGTGACGGACATATTCCTTCTCGGGTCCGAAGGCGAGCCTGCGCACGTTGGAATGAAGGCCGTCGGCGCCGACCACCAGGTCGTAGCGGCCCTGCAAGCCGTCCGCGAAGCCGACTTCCACTCCGCCCGCGCCATCGGCGATCGATGCGATGGAAGCCTTGAAGCGAAACTCGACCCCGTCGGGTATGGCGCTCATCAGGATCCGGTTGAGGCGGTCGCGCGTGATCTCGACGTCCTCGTCGGTCTCGTTGGCAAACCATCGCAGGTCGAGGGTCGCGACCTGCGCCCCCGTCCCGTCGAGCACCGGTGCCGGGTCGAAGAACCGTACCTTCTCGTCATCGATCCTCGCCAGGACGCCCATGCGCCGCGCGGTGGCGAGCGCGCGCCCGCGTACGTCGATGGGCGCGCCGCCGGGACGCAGGCCGTCGGCGCGCTCGACGACGGTCACCCGGTGGCCGAGGCGGGCGAACCAGTGGGCGGCCGAGAGGCCGGCCATGCTGGCGCCGGAAATGAGTACGTCCATGGGCTTCTCCTTCGCCGACTACAGCTTGAATTCCCTGGCCATGCGCACCACCGCCTGCTTGTCGAAGGCGTTGATGTCGTCGATCAGCTCGTTGGTGAACAGCCGGTTCGGGTCGCCGAGCTCGCTGGCCAGCTTCGGGTTCTTGCTGCTCTGTGCGCTCATCTCGATGTTCGCCTGCCACTCGGCCAGCGACGATGCCCCCATGCGCTGGTCCGGATCGTCGCTGCGGCGCATCCAGCTGTTCTTGCGGTCCTTGAGGATGAAGGCCAGTTCCTTGCGGGCCTCGTCCTCGCTGCGGCCCTTGGGCCGGCTCTCGGGGTACGTGGCCCAGTGCAGGTCGATGGCCGCATCGAGGTTGGCGTTCGAGAAGATGGTCGACTTCGCGATGCCCTGGAAAAGCGCCACCAGCGCCTTGCGCTCATCCTTCAGCAGCTTCCGCTGCACGCACATCCAGCCCGAGCCGAGCTGCGCGAATTTGGGAGTGAGCGGCACATAGCGCAGCCTGGTCCCCACCAGCTCGATGCGCGCGGCGGCGGTGTCGAAGGCCACCATCGCGTCCACGCGGTCGTTGTCGATCGCCGCGCCGGCCGGCGCGCCGTCGCCGATCGCGATGTACTCGCACCCGTCGTCCTTCAGGCCCAGTTCGGTCAGCATGATCCTGGTGATGACGATGCCGGTGTCGCCCTGGCTGCGCACGCCGATGCGCTTGCCCGCAAGGTCCGCGGCCGACTTGATCGGGCTGCCGGGCTTGACCACGATCACGTTGGCATTGCGCGGCAGCCACTTGTAGACGCTCACCAGGTCGAGCGACGGATCCTTCGCCATCGCAGGCAGCAGGATGGCCGGCACCGCCGGCCCGAAGTCCACGTGCCCGGCGCGCAGGCTCTGCAGCGCCTGCGTCATGCTCGACATGTTGACGTATTCGATATCCACGCCCCTGGGCTTGTAGAAGTCGAGCCTGGGATGCTGGCCCGCGGTGGCGAAGCACTGCTGCGGATCGTTCACCGCCGCGGTGTTCGCCACCTTCATCACCCGCACGCCCTGCGCCAGTGCCGGCAGGCTTGCAGCGAAACCCAGGGCACCGAGGCCCAGCCCGAAATCACGTCGCGTCAACATCGCTCACTCCTTCAGACGGAAAAAAATGCGGGGATGCAGGGGCTCAGGCGTTCACCGTCCGCTGCGAGGCGTCGGCCGGCATCCAGTGCAGCACGCGGCGCTGTATGCGGCGCAGCAGGTCGCTCAGCACGATGCCGATCACCGAGAGCACCACGCACACCGCGAAGCTGCCGCCGGTGTCGGCCTGGGCCTCCATCTGCAGGATGAGCACACCCAACCCGGCCTGCGCGCCGACGAACTCGCCCACCACCGCGCCGACCACGCTGAAGGCCGCGGCCATATTCAGCCCCGCGAAGATATAGGGCAGCGCGCTCGGGAACTTGGCCTTGCGGAAGATCTGCCACTGCGTGGCGGAGAGCGAACGCAGCAGATCGATGCGGTCCGGGTCCACCGCCTTGAAGCCCGCGATGCTGGTCACCAGCACGGGGAAGAAGGTCAGCAGGCAGATGATCATCACCTTCGAGCCGATGCCGAAGCCCAGCCACACGACGATGATCGGCGCGACCGCCACCTTGGGCACGCTCTGCAACGCGGCGACGTAGGGCGCCAGCAGCGCTTCGACCTTCGGCATCTGCGACACCACGATGCCGATCGCAAGGCCGATGCCGCTGCCGATGAGGAACCCCAGCAGGATCTCGGTCACCGTCACGCCGCCGTGGTACCAGAAGCCGTCCTTCGCGAGCGGCCCGGTGGCCAGGCCACGCCACAGCGCGACCGCGATGTCGCTCACCGGCGGCACGAGGTGCTGCGGCACCTTGAACAGGCGCACGCCCGCCTCCCAAGCGCCGAGCAGCGCAGCCAGCAGAAGGATCGACTGCACCCGCGTCGAGGCGAGCGGGTTCGCACGGCGCTTCGGGTTCGCCTTGATCGCCGCAGTGGCGGCAAGCGGGGCGCGGTCGTCGGGCGATGCAACGGAATCGGTCTTGGCGAGCATGGCGGTGGTCATCTGGAACTTCCTGTCAGTCGAACGAGGCGGCGTGCGAGAAGCGTTCGCGGATAGAGAGCGACGCTGCGGCGAAAGCGGGGTGCGACATCACGTCCATGGCCCGCGGACGCGGCAGGTCGATGGGCAGCACGCGTTCGAGCGTGCCGGGGCGTGGCGACATCACGAACACCCTGTCGCCGAGGAACACCGCCTCCGGAATCGAGTGCGTGATCAGCACCACCGTCTTGCCGCTTTCCATCCAGATGCGCTGCAGTTCAAGGTTCATGCGCTCGCGCGTCATCGCATCGAGCGCACCGAAGGGCTCATCCATCAGCAGGATCTTCGGGTCGTGCAGCAGCGCCCGCGCGATCGAGGCACGCTGCTGCATGCCGCCGCTCAGCTGGCGCGGCAGCTTGTGCTCGAAGCCGTCGAGCCGGACCATGTGCAGCAGCTGCATGGCGCGCTCGCGCGCCTGCTTCGCCGGAATGCCCAGCACCTCGGCCGGCAGCATGACGTTCTCGAGGATGGTGCGCCAGGGCAGCAGGATGGAGCTCTGGAACACCACGCCCACATCGCGCCGCGTGCCCTGAATCGGCTGCCCGTCGAGCACCACGCGGCCGGTGCCGTAGTCGAGCAGCCCCGCGAGGATGCGCAGCAGCGTGCTCTTGCCGCAGCCGCTGGGGCCCACGATGGTCACGAAGCTGCCCTCCTCGATGGCGCAGTCGATGTCCTTCAGCGCGAGCACGCCTTCGCCGCCATCGCCGAAGTGCTTCGAAAGCCCTTCGATGCGGATGTAGTCGGGGCGCCCGCGCGCGCGCTGATGGTTCGTGCTGCTCATGCTCATGGCTTGGCTCCTTCGGGACTCAGGAAACGGACGATGTGATGCGCCAGGACCTGCGGCGCCTGCATCGCGGTGACATGGCCGATGCCGGGCAGCAGCACCGCATCGGCGCCGCGAATGCGGCCGGCCATCGACAGCGTCACGCTCGGCGGCACCACGCGGTCGAGCTCGCCGGCCAGCACCAGCGTGGGCGCGACGATGTCTGCCACGCCTCGCTCGAGCGCGGTCTGCACGGTCGCTGCGCGCCGCGCGGACCGTGGCGACTCCGGCCGCGCCTTCGCGAACATGCGACGCAGATCCGGGTGCTGATCGAGAAAGGCCTCGGGGAAGAACCAGGTCGCCAGCTCCTGTGCGGTGCCGGGCAGGCCGCGTCGCAATTCAGCCAGGCGCCGTGCATCCGGACAGAGCTCCTCGTAGGGCCTGGGCAGCGGCCAGGTACTGCCCAGCACGAGCTGGTCGACCGAGCGCGGGTGCAACACCGCCAGCGCCTGCGCAACCCGCCCGCCGAAGGACGAGCCAAAGACATGGGCGCGCTTGAAGCCGAGGGCCTTGATGAACTGCTGCGCATCGTCCGCCAGGTCCGCGAGCGTCGAGGCGTGCTCGGGCCCCTCGGTCTCGCCGCAGTCGCGCTGGTCATAGGCGATCACTGTGAACTGCCCCGACAGCCGCGGCACCAGCGCCGCGAACATCTGCCGCGACGCCTCCGCGCCGTGCATCAGCACCAGCGGCGGGCCTTCGCCTTCACGGTCGAAGGCGATGCGCTGGTCGCCGACCTGGACGAAGTCCGTCATGCGACGCCTCCTTCTTCCTGATCCATCCAGAACGTCATCTCGATCTTGAGACCACGAGGATCCTGCAGGAAGAGCTGGTGAATCGCCCAGCCCGGGATCGGCGCCTCCACGAAGGGAACGCCCAGTGCGCGAAGGTGCGCGCGCATTTCGGCCAGGCCGCGTGAGCGGAACGAGATGTGGTCGACGTGGCCCGTGACAGGGCCGCCCGGCTCGCCCGGCCGGTCCGGCGCCGACAGGTGCGCGTACAGGTGCACGATGGGCTGGCCGTCGGCATACAGCCATGCGCCGGGCGCCGGGATCTCCGGCCGCGCGCCGACCGTGAGTCGCATCACCCGGGTGTAGAAGTCCACCAGCGGCGGCAGTTCGTCCGGCGTGCAGCGGATGGTGAAGTGGTGCAAGGCAGTCACAGGCATGGCGTTTCCTCGAAGCTGTAGGCGAGCCCGGGCACGGAAGGCACCCAGCGCGCGGCGGCCAGCGCCAGCAAGCGGATGCCAAGCACCTCCTCCGGCTGCCAGCGGGTGCGGGTGCCGAAGACGTTGAAGGTGGCGTAGCAAAGCGTCCCCTGCATCAGCGGCACGTTGATCACGCTGCGCAACGCGTAGGCCTGCATCTGCTCGAAATCGTCGAAGGTCTGCGCAAGCACATGCTCGCCCTCGCCGACGAACACACGCCCCTGCACGAAGAGGCATTCGGTCCAGCGCGTCATGGTCTTTCGCTTGGCGCCGTTCACGGGAAAGCTCGACGCCTCCGACGAATAGAAGCGACGCAACAGGACCTGGCCGGCCGCATCGTGCCCGGTCGTCACGTTCTGCTGGATGCTGAAGATGCTGCCCGGGGCGATCAGCAAACGACGGCTGTCGATGCGGCGCAGCGCCTCGACAGCGTTCGGCGCCTCGGCCAGCGAGTCCAGAAATCCGGCGGTGATGGCGGTGGTCTTCGGTGCAGTGGGCGTGTCCATGGGGAAAAGTCTAGGACCAGCAATTCACCAAAGTGAAATAATTTCTGATAGCTCGATAACCCAGGAGTTATGGCCTTGCCCACCGCCCGAGACCCCGCCGCCGAGTTGCACCGCACACTGCTCTCACGCCTCAAGCTGCGGCAACTCTCGCTGCTGCAGGCCATCGACCGGCATCGCACCCTCAGCCGCGTCGCCGCCGAAATGCAGCTCAGCCAGCCAGCGATCACCAAGGCGCTGCACGAGGTCGAGGACATCTTCGGCAGCACGCTTTTCGAGCGCTCCAGCAGAGGGCTGGTGCCCACCGCCGCGGGTGACGCGGTGCTGCACTACGCGCGGCGCTGGCTTGCCGAGCTCGAGGCGACCACGCGCGTGCTCACCTCGCTGGAGGCGGGCCGCAGCGGCCGCCTGCGGCTGGGCTTCACGCAGCAGGTGCCGCAGCAGCTCATGTCGGCCGCGTTGACGCATCTGCTCGACCGTTCGCCGCGCATTTCGGTGATGGTGCGCGAAGGCACCACGGACGAACTGGTCGCCGGCCTCGTCGCGCGCGAGCTCGACTGCGCCATCGGCCGCTCCTACGACGGCGACGCGAGCGGGCTGGTGCAGGAGGCCATCCACGAGCAGGAGCCCTGCCTCGTGGTAGGTGCGAAGAACGTCGAGCGGCTGTCGCGAGGGCCGCTGGACTGGGCCCGGCTCGCCCAGCTTGACTGGATCCTGCCGCCGCCCAACACACCCATGCGCAGGACCTACAACGCCATCTTCGTCGGCGCCGGCGTCCAGCCGCCGCTGCCCATCCTGGAGACCACCGCGATCCGGAGCATCCAGACCGTGCTGCGCCAGGAGCCCAACGTCATCACCATCTTCGCGCGCGACGTGCTAGCCGGCATGGAGGACGCGGGCCACTGCGCCGCGCTGCCCTACCGGCTGAGCTGGAACCTGCCGCCGGTGAGCTTCTTCACGCTGAAAGAGCTCGAAGCGCACCCCACGGTGCAATCGCTGCGCGGCGCGGTGGTCCAGACCGCGCTGCGCATGAAGCGCCCGGCAGGCTGAGCCGGCCCAGGTCAGTCCACCCGCAACCTGGCGACTTTCGCCAGCGACTGCCAGACCGCGAGGTCCCGGTGGACGGTGGCGCCGAACTGCTCCGCGTTCTTGATCGGCGGGCGCGGCATGTTCTGCGCGGCGAACTTCTGGATGATCTCTTCGGTCGACAGGATGCGGTTGATCTCCTGGTTCAGGCGCGCGACCACCTCGCGCGGCGTGGCCGCCGGCGCAAAGATGCCGTACCAGCCGTCCACGTCGGAGCGGTAGCCCTGCTCGGTCAGCGTGGGCACTTCCGGCAGCGCGGGTCCGCGGGCGGAGCCGGTGCTGCCGAGTGCGATCAGCCTGCCGCTGCGGATGTGCGGAACCGGCGATGCGATGTCGACGAAGCCCACGCCGATGATGTTGCCCAGCAGGTCGGTCACCAGCGGCGAGACGCCCTTGTAGGGCACATGCGCGATGCTGATGCCGTACTGGGCCTTGATGCCCTCCAGCACCAGGTGGCCGGTCGAGCCGTTGCCCCAGGAGCCGCAGGCCAGCTTGTCGGGGTTGGCCCTGGCCTGGCGAACCAGGTCTGCCAGCGAGCGGATACCCGTCGCCGGGTTCGCCACCAGCAGAATGCCGGCGGCGCCGACCTGCGCGATGGGCAGAAGGTCTTTCTGCGTGTCGTAGGGCATCTTCGGCTGGATGACCGGGTTGATCGCAATCGCCGAGGACGGCGACAGCAGGATGGTGTAGCCATCGGGCGCCGCCTTGGCGACGGTGTCATTGCCGATCAGGCCGTTCGCGCCGGGCTTGTTGTCCACGACCACCGGCTGCCCGAGGGCCTGCTGCAGCGGCACGGACAGCAAGCGCGCGAAGATGTCCGAGCCGGCACCCGGAGGGCCGGGCACCACCAGGCGGATCGGGCGCGCCGGCCAGGCGCCGGCTTCGCTGGCCCATGTTTGGCCCTGAAGGGCGAGCAGCCCCGCGCCCGCCAGCAGGCGGCGGCGTGAAATGGTCGGTGGAATCATGCTGGAGTCTCCTTGTTGTGATCTCGGGCCGCGGCGGCGCCGAGGCGAAGCACCTGGCCGGTCAGGAACTGCGCCCGGGGGCCGGCCATGTAGTCGAGCAGCGGCAGGCAGGCGTCGGGTGCGAGATCGCGCGGCAGCTCCAGCGCGTTGATGCGCAGCGCGTGCGAGCCCCATTCGGCGGCCAGCGTGGCGACCAGCATCCGTGCCGCATCGGCATCGCCGGCCATCTGCCAGTCGAGCCCCGGTTCGGGCGCAGGCATCAGCAGCGTGAGGCTGGCGTGCGCTGCATGGCGCGTGCGGAAGCAGCGCGCCGCATCGAGCACCGCATCGAGCCGAGAGCCCGGCGGCGCATCCAGCGCGCGCGCATCGGCAACACCCGCGTAGCCCGTGGAGCCCGAATGGCTCGAATGCGAGCGAACCCATTTGTCCAGGGCGGCGCGCCACATCGGTTCGCGCACCGCCTCGCAGCTCGGGCGCAAGGGCGCATCGAACGCCAGGGGCGGACGTTCGCAAGGCGGCAACGGCTGGCTGCCTCCGCAAACAGACGAGCCGCCGTCGAGCACCAGCAGCCGGCCGGTGAGCACACGCGCGCCCGGACTGGCCAGGAAGCACAAGGCGTCGGCCATCTCCTCGGGCTCGGCCATGCGGCCCATGGGAATCTTCGACGCCGCCTGCGTGGGGTCCAGCCGCCCACCGTCGATCAGGCGTTGCACGAGTTCGGTTCTCACGAAACCCGGTGCGAGCGTGGTCACCGTCCAGTCGGGCCTGGCGTGCGCCAGCGCGCGGCCCTGCCCGATCAATCCGGCCTTGCTCGGGCTGTAGAGGCCGCGCCAGGGAATGGCCCTCAGGCCCGCCCCGGAAGCCACGTTGACGATGCGCGCCCCCGGCCGCAAATGCGGGGCGCACGCCTGCACCACGCGCGGCGGTGCCGCCAGGTTGAGCGCCAGCAGGCGCGCCGCGCCGCCGTCGTCATGGCCGGACGTCGCCTCGGCGCCGCCGGCCGACATGCCCGCGTTGTTGACCAGCGCATCGAGCGGCGGAACCTCCAGGCGCAGGCGTTCGATGCGGGCCGCGTCCGTCAGGTCTGCCACCAGGCCCAGCGGCCGCTGGGCTCCGGCCGGCCAGAGCGCTTCGGTGCGTTCCAATGCGGCCGCGTCGGCGTCGACCAGCACGCAGCGCCATCCCGCGCGCGCCAGGCCCAGCGCCGCGGCGCGGCCGATGCCGGCGCCTGCGCCGGTGATCAGCACGCTGCGAGATCCAGCCATCAGCCGCCTCGCACGTTGTGCAGCAGCGCATACACCGCATCGTGCGGTGCACGGCCGCCGACGGGCTGGCGCGCGCCGAACAGGGCCGCGTCGTCCTGCGCCAGTTCAGGTCGCGTGCGCTCCTCGATCCAGTCATAGACCACGGTTCGCGCGGCCACGCGCCACTCGCCGCCGCGACGCTCGAAGCGATCCGCATAGCGGCCGCAAAGAAAGGTCTCGCGATCCGGCTGCGCGGCCGTGGACTGCAATGCAAGAAAGGTGCTTTCCACGGCGGCCACGTCGCCGTGCAATTCGATCAGCACATTGGTGATCTGGTGGACGCGGCGCCCGCCCTGCCGCAGCCTGGGCAGCGCCTGCGCGATGAAGCCGGCGGCGCTGCCGTTCCAGGCCCCGTGGCAATCGGTGGCGTCCTCCCAGTAGGCCGAACGCAAGGCGTCCTCGTCGCAGCGGTCGATGCCCCGGCAATAGCGCAGCAGGCAGTCGCGGATCGCTTCGCGGTCCAGCAACGACTGCAAGGCTGCCGGCACGGTCTGCGGCTCGCTCATGCGGCGGCGGGCGCGGCGCGCCGGAACAGCTGCAGCAGGTTGCCTTCCGGGTCGCGCAGCGACAGCACGGCGCCGTGGGCGCCCATGTCGCGCAGGCCCAGCACCTGGCCGCCGGCGGCCGCAATGCGCTCCGGCGCGCCCTCGAAGTCGTCCACCTCCAGCACCATCACCAGCCCGCTCGCGGCAGGCGCGGCCTCCTCGAGGGAGGCCAGCGCCACGTTGGTATTGCCCGCGCCGTACTGGATCCAGCGGTCGCCATCGCGGAACTTCATCGGCAGGCCGAGCGCGCCTTCATAGAAGCCGTGCAGGCTGGCGGGATCCCTTGCCGCGACGAACACGTTCTGCACCCGCTTGGGCGGTCGCACCACGCCGCTCACAGCGAGGTCTCCGAGGCGCCGCCGTCCAGGCGCAGCACGTCCGCATTGAAGAAGCGCGATTCGTCGCCGGCCAGGAAGCAGATGGCGTCCGCAATGTCTTCCACCGTGCCCAGGCGGCCCAGCGGCGTGCGGCCGATGCGCTTGGCGTCGAGCTCCGCATTGCGATGCCTGGCCGTGCCCTCGGTGGGGATGGCGCCGGGCGCCACCGCGTTCACGCGGATGTTGCGGGCGCCCAGATCGGCGGCCGAAGCCCGGGTAATGCCCAGGACGCCGGCCTTGATGCCGCTGTAGACCACCGAGCGCATGGGCGACTTGAAGGCCGCGATGGATGCCACGTTGACGATGGAGCCGCCGCGCTGCGGGTCCATCGCCTCCGCCGCGGCCTGGATGCCCCAGATCACCGACTTGAAGCCGATCTCCACCATGCGGTCCATCACCTCCGGGGTGATTTCGGCAAGCGGCTGGTAGCGCACCCAGGCCGCGTTGTTGACCATGATGTCCAGCCGTCCGGCGTCGCTGGCGAACTGCGCCACCGCCTCGCGCATCCCTTCGCGCGTCGACACGTCGCACGGCAGCCCGATGGCCTGGCCGCCCAGGGCGCGGATCTCGGCCACGGCCTCTTCTACGAATTCCGGCTTCAGGTCGTTGATGCCGACGGTCGCGCCCAGGCGCGCCATGGCGCGCGCGGTGGCGCGGCCGATGCCGTGGCCGGCGCCGCTGATGAAGGCCGCACGGCCTGAAAGAGACATGTTCATGACTTGGCTTTCGTGGTTTGTTCCTCGGGCACGAGCAGCGCATCCAGCGCATGGGCGCCGCGCCCCTGCTCCAGCACCATCAAGGGGTTGATATCGATCTCCGACACGTCCTGGGCATGGCGCATGGCGAATCGCGACAGCGCCGCGACCGCCTTGGCGGCCGACTGCACGTCGGCCCGGGGCCGCCCGCGCGCGCCGTCGAGCAGCGCGAAGGCCTTGAGCGAGCGCAGCATGGCGGTGGCCTGCGCCTCGTCGACGGGCGCCGGCTGCAGCGCCACGTCCTTGAAGATCTCGGCGAAGATGCCGCCCAGCCCGACCATCACCATCGGACCGAACACCGGGTCTTTCTTGGTGCCCAGGATCAGCTCGACACCCCCCTGCACCATCTGCGCGACCAGCACGCCGGCGATGCGGGCTTCGGGCGCCTTCTGCGCCACGCGCGCCAGCAGGTTCGCGTATTCCTCGAGCAGCTGCGCCTCGGACTGCACGCCGACGAACACGCCGCCGACCTCGGTCTTGTGGGCGATGTCGGGCGAGACGATCTTCAGCACCAGGGGAAAGCCCAGCGCACGAGCCGCAGCCAGCGCCTCGTCACGGTTGGCTGCGATCACCTCCTGCGGCACGGGCAGGCCGGCTTGCGACAGCACGGCCTTGGCGCTTGCCTCGGTGGCGAAGGCTTCCGCCGCCAGCGGCATGCGCTCGATGGCCGCCGCGGCGGTCTCCGTGGTGCCTCGCGCGCCGAAGCGCAACAGCGCGGCCAGGGTCGCGCAAGCGGCATCGATGCCCTCCACCACCGGGAAGCCCATGCCGTTGAGCGTGGCCCGCACCTCCTGGGGCGCGCGGGCACACAGCAGGATCAGGCGCGAGGGATGGTCCTTGCGCAACTGTTCCAGCGCGGAAAGAAACACATCGCGCAGACGGGGCAGGTGGAAGGCGTTGGCCGACTGCAGGATCAGCGCGTCGCAACTGGCATCCCGCGCGACGGCATCGAGCATCTGCGCCAGGACTTCGGGCCGGCTCGACACCTGCGCCGTCATGTCCACCGGATTGGAGGGCGAGGCGAAGGGCACCACCGACAGGATGCGCTCCTGCGTGTGCGCGGCCAGCTTGGGCAAAGCCAGGCCCTGCGCGCTGGCCGCATCGGCCAGCAGCACGCCGAAGCCGCCCGAGGCTGTGAGCACGGCCACGCGGTTGCCGCCCGGCACATGCGCCGGGCCGACGACGGACAGCGCGTGGCCCACTTCGAGCAACTGCTCGATGCTGGGCACGCGAATGGCGCCGCCCTTGCGCAGCACGGCGTCGAACACGGCGTCGGAGCAGGCCAGCGCGCCGGTGTGCGAGGCCGCGGCCTCGCTGCCTGCCTCGGAGACCCCGACCTTCAGCACCACCAGCGGCTTGCCGGCCTCGCGGGCCATGGCCATGGCCCGGAGCAGCTTGTCGCCGTCGCGGCAGGTTTCCATGCAGCACAGGATCACGCGGGTGCCGGGGTCGCCCGCCAGAGACGCGATGGCGTCGGCGATGTCCACGTCGCATTCGTTGCCCGTGGTCAGCATGCGGCTGACGCCCAGGCCGCGCTCGCCGGCCAGGCGCAGCGTGAAGCTGCCCAGGTTGCCGCTCTGCGAGACGATGCCCACGGAGCCGGCCACGGGAAACGACGACTCCAGCGCCACCGAGAAGGTGGCGATGCTCCTGTCGGGCACGCCGATCGCGCCCAGGCAGTTCGGGCCGACCACGCGCATGCCGGTGGCGCGGGCCACCTCGCCGATCTGCTCCTGCAGCTGGCGGCCCTCGTCTCCCATCTCGGAGAATCCGGCGGACAGGATCACCGCGGCCTTCACGCCGCGCCGGGCACACCCGCGCACCACGTCGAGCACGCCCGCGGGCGGCACGGCGACCACGGCCAGCTCGGGTACTTCAGGCACGTCGTCCACGCTCGCATAGGCCGGCAGGGACTGCACCAGGCCGCCCTTGCGGTTGATCGGGTAGATGCCGCCCGCGTAGCCATACTTCTGCAGGAACTGCAGCGGACGGCCGCCGATCTTGGTGACGTCGTCCGACGCACCGAAGATGGCGATCGAGCGCGGGCTGAACAGCGCGTCCATGCCGCGCCCCACTTCCACGGCCTGCATCTCAGCGCCCCTTGTAGACAGGCTTGCGCTTCTCCAGGAAGGCCTTGCGGGCCTCCTGCGCATCCTCGGTCCGCGACAGGGCCATGGTGATGTTCTGCTCGAAGCGGTAGCCGTCGCGCTGCGGCATCAGGTCCATCATGTTGGCGGCCTGCTTGGCATAGGCCACGGCCATCGGTGCCTTGGAGGCGATCTCCTGCGCGATCTCCATGGCCAGCGGCATCAGCTCCCCGGCAGGCACCACCTCGTCGAGCACGCCGCGGCGGTACAGCTCGGCCGCGGACACCTTCATGCCGGTGAAGAACATGCGGCGCGTGAACGAACGCCCGAACATGGTCCTGAGCATCGAGACACCGCCCGCGAGCCCCACGTTGATCTCCGGCATGGCGAAAGTGGCGTCGTCGCTCGCCAGGAAGATGTCGCAGGCGGCCATGAGGCCGAAGCCCGCCCCCAGCGCGGGACCGTTGACCGCGGCGATCACCGGCTTGGCGCATTCGCGGATGGCGTTGCCGGTCTCGCGCGTCCAGCGGTTGTGGTCGAGAAAGTCGCCCGCCTTCCCGGCGTCGGGGCGGTCCTTGAGGTCCGCGCCGGAGCAGAAGAACTTGCCGGTGCCCGTGAGGATCGCCACGCGCACGTCGGCGCGCTCGGACACCTCGTCGAAGATCTCGATCAGGCGGCGGCGGGTGGCGCGGTCGAGCGCATTGACCGGCGGCTTGTCCAGCCGGATGACGGCGATGTGGTCGGAAACTTCCAGATTGATGCTCATCGCACACTCCCGGTTTGGTTGGAAAGAGAAGGAATCGGCGTGGCGCACGCCTGCGGCGCCAGCAACCGGGCGACATGCAGTAGCCGGTCGCCGTAGCGGAACTCCGAGGCGATGAGGCGCTGCGCGGTGCGGGTGGCAAGCACCTCCTCGCTCACGCCCATGCCGCCGTGCATCTGGATGGCCGATTCGGCGCAGGCGCGCGCCGACTCGGCCAGCGACACCTTGGCCAGGCGCAGCGTGCGGCGCAGGCCGGCCGCGTGCTGCTCGTGTTGGTGGAAGCAATGGATCACCAGGCCCTTGGCGCCCAGGTACTTCACGTACATGTCGGCCACGCGATGGCGCAGCACCTGGAAAGTGGAAAGCGCCACGCCGAACTGGCGCCGCTCCTTCAGGTGACTGACGGTCTGGCGGATGAGCGTGGCCATCGCGGCCACCGTGTCGGCGGCGGTCAGCAGCAAGGCAGCATCGGTGGCTTTCTCCAGCGCCTCGCGGGCGGCAGCGCCACGCGCGATGCACGCGCCCTCGGGCACGGCGAGCCCCTGCAGCACGAAGTCCGCGCCCTCGCGGCCCTCCATGGTCCTGTAGCGGGCCTTCGGTGCGCCGACGCGCTCGGCGTCGACCAGAAAGATGGCGTCCTCGCCATCGACCCGCGCGGGCACCAGGTAGTGCGAGGCAGGCAGCGTGACGTCGACGCCCTGCACCTTGCCGCCCAGCTCGTAGCCGATGTCCAGGTGCCGGGCCGCCAGGGCGGTGTCGTCGGGCATGCCGGACAGCGCGGTCAGCGGCGCCACCTGCGCGCTGCCCTCGGCCACGGCCTCCAGCCAGCGCCCGGCCGTCTCTGCACCCGCGGCCTGCAACAGCAGCGGCACGACGGCGCAGGTCTCAACCACCGGAAGCTGCAGGCCATGCGTGGCCAGCCCCTCGACGATGGACGCGAGATCGCTCAGGCTGCCGCCGACGCCGCCGGCCTCCTCGGGCACGAGGGTGGCCGTCCAGCCCAGTTCGCGCACGGGGTCGCCCTGCAGCGCCCGGTCCGCGTGGTCCTGGGCGTAACGGCTCGCCGAATCCAGCAGCATGCCGGGAAAGAGCGATGGGAAAGATGTGGACATGGCTCAGGCTCCCAGCAGTTCGTTGGCGACGACGTTGCGCTGCACCTCGGAGGTGCCGCCGGCGATGGTGCGGGCGCGCGTGAACATGTAGTTCTGTATCCAGGTGGCGTCGGGCACGTCATCCCCCGCATCGGCAAGGAAGCGATGGGCCGCATCGGGGCCGACCGCGTCCAGCGCGATGGTCGTCAGGCGCTGCGCGACGTCGGCGCAGGTCATCTTGATGACGGAGGGCTGCACCCCCAGCGGGCGCTGGTGGATCAGGTCGTCGGTGGCCTGCGCCATCATCACGCGCGCGCCTTTCACGTCGGCCTCGCACAGCAACAGCTTGTGGTGCAGCCCGCCGAAGTCGCGCCGGCCCGCGGCGGCGCGGCTCGCCTCCTCGACCAGTTGCGTGACCTGGCGGCGCATGAGCTCCAGCCGCGCCACGTTGGCCGGCGGCAGGCGTTCGCGCTCGAGCAGGAACTTCGCGCAGGTCCAGCCCTTGCCGACCTCGCCCACGAGGTTGTCGGCGCGCACGCGCACTTCGTCGAAGAACACCTCGTTGAGGTGGTGCCAGCCGTCGATGGTCTTGATGGGGCGCACGGTGATGCCCGGGCTGTCCATGGGCACCAGCAGCAGCGAGATGCCTTCCTGCTTCTTCGCCTCCTTCGAGGTGCGAACCAGCATGTAGATCATGCTGGCCTCGTGCGCATGCGAGGTCCAGATCTTCTGGCCGTTGACGACCCACTCGCCGCCGTCGAGCCGCGCACTGGTCGACAGCGAGGCCAGGTCGGAGCCCGAGCCCGGCTCCGAATAACCCTGGCACCACCAGTCCGAGCCGTCGAGGATGCGCGGCAGGAACCGGGCTTTCTGCTCGGGCGTGCCGAAACGGATGATCACCGGGCCGATGTGGCCCAGGCCGTGGTGATAGAGAGGCGGACAGTCGTTCTCGGCCATCACCTCCTCGAAGATGAGGCGCTGGCGGATGTCCCATCCGGTGCCGCCGGCTTCGACCGGCCAGCTCGGCGCGCCCCAGCCACGGGTGGCGAGGATCTTCTGCCAGGCCTGGTACTCGCGCTTGGTGATCTTCTGCCCGGCCGCGACGACGGCGCGGATCTCGGGAGGGCAGGCATCGCGCGCGAACGATTCGAGTTCGCGCCGGAAGCCGGCGTAGTCGATGGACATCTTGTCTCCTGTGGAATGACGGAAAGGCTCAGCCCCTGCGCAACTGCGTGATCAGCTCGTCCAGGGCGGCCGCGGCGCCGTCGGCATCGCGCCGGCGCAGGTTGTGCGCCACCTTGCGGCGCAGCGGAAAAAGGTCGGGTCGCGGACGCACCGAGAGCACGTGCGTCATGCGCTCGCGCAGCACGCTGGTCATGGTCTGCGCCATCAGCGTCAGCGCCTCGTTGTGGCCTGCGGCCGCGATCGAGGCGAAGAACGCGCTGGCGGAGGCAATGCGCTCCTTCAGCGGTGCGTCGTCGGGGTGCGCCTCGATGGTGTCGGCGGCCTCGTGCACCGCGTCCAGCTCGGCCTCGGTGGCGCGTTCGCTGGCCAGGCGCAGCAGCGTGCCGTAGAGCGTGCGATAGGCCTCGTCGATGTCGGCGTCTCCCAGCCGCCCTTCCACGACCAGCTTGCGCAGCGACTCGGCCAGCTTCATGTAGGCGCCCTTGTAGAACACCAGCGCCTGCTCGGACGCCCCGGCGCTCAGGTGGCGCACCTCGCCGATGAAGATGGTGTGGTCGCCCGCCTCGTGCGCGGCATGCACGCTGCACTCGAAGCCCACCAGGCAGTCGTCGATCAACGGCATGCCCAGCGAGCCGGCGCGCCAGGGCACGCCGTCGAACTTGTCCTCGATCTTGCTCGACGCGAAGCGGCCCGACAGCGCGTCCTGCTGCTCGGACAGGATGTTGATGGCAAAGCCGTCCGCTGCCTGGAAGGTGGACAGCAGGCGGCTGGCATTGCGCAGGCTGAACAGCACCAGCGGCGGATCCAGCGACACCGAGCTGAACGAGTTGCAGGTCAGGCCCGCGGGCTGCCCGTCGGGTGCGCGCGTGGTGATGACGGCCACGCCGGTCGGAAAGCAACCGAGCAGCTGGCGGAACTGGGCAGGCTCGATGAACGAGCGGATGCCTTCGGCGGCTTCGGACATGGCGTCTCCAGGCACCCGGGCTCAGGCCGCGGCCAGTTCGGCCTTGGCCGCCGGCCGGTGCGGCGGATCGTTGGCGATCTCCTGCTGCACCGTCGGAATGATGACCTTGCCCCACACCTCGAGCTGGCGCAGCATGGTCGGGTGGTCGAAGTCGCCCATCTGGGTCTGGAAGCAATAGTGCACCGGCTTGAGCGTGCGGATCTCGTTGACCACGCGTTCGATCACGGTGTCGATGTCGCCCACGGGCAGCAGCGCGCGCATCTCGTCCAGCGAGGGTTCGCCTTCGACGATGCCTTCCTCGACCTGGTAGTCGTCGGCGATCTGCGCGGTGCGGCGCTTCAGGCTGACGGCGATGCGGCGCTGGTAGCGCGCGCACTCGAGGTAGCTTTCCACCTCGGCCTTGTCGTTGCTCGCAAAGGCCGCGCGCAGCAGGCCGACCTGCACGCCCGCGGGGTCCTTGCCCTCGGCCGCGGCCACCTTGTCGATGAGGCCACGGGTGCTCGCCAGCTTCTCCAGCCCGCCGTCGCCGCCGGAGACGAACACGTGGTGACCGGACTTCACTGCGCGCGACAGGAAGGCCGGGTCGACGCTGGTGATCCACATCGGCGGCATCGGCCGCTGCACCGCGCGTTGGCTGATCGCGCTCATGGGCTGCTGGTAGTACTCGCCGTCATAGCTGAACTTGGGCTGCCGCAGGCCGGCCTCGAGCATGTCGAGCATCTCGAAGGTGCGGCCCTTGGCCGACTCCAGCGACACGCCGAAGCGCTCGAACTCGAAGTGCTGGTAGCCAGAGCCGATGCCCAGGTTCAGGCGTCCGTTGGACAGCTGGTCGACCATCGCCACGTCCGCGATCAGGCGCGCCGGCGTGTACAGCGGAGCGACGACAATGCCCGTCCCCAGGCGGATGTTGCGCGTGACCGCGGCGCAGTGCGCGATCATGGTCAGCGGCGACGAGCACATGCCGTAGTTGCTGAAGTGGTGCTCGGCGTACCACGCGGCACCGAAGCCCAGTTCGTCCGCCAGGCGCGTCTGCTCGACGGCGTCGCGCAGAATCTGGTGGGACGTCTTATGCTTGTTCCGTTGCTGCATCAAAATGAAGATTCCGAAGTCCATCGCTGTTGCTCCTGGTTGGCTGGTTCTGATCGAGGCCAATCGTAGGAACTCAAGCCCTCGCTGGATCACCAGCGCATGCACAGCTTCTTTGCGTCTTTCGAAATGAAAGCGCTCGATTCGCTGCGCATCTTTGTCGCCACCCAGCGCAAGGGGAGCCTCTCGGCCGCGGCCCGCAGCCTCAGTCTTTCGCCGGCGACCATCTCCCGGCGCATCAGTGCGATGGAAGAAGAACTGGGCGTGCAACTGGTGGACCGCACCAGCCGCAACCTCAAGGTGACCGAAGCGGGCCAGGCCTTCCTGGAGCGGGCCGAGGCGATGCTGGAGCTCATGAACGAGGCCGAGCAGGCCGTGCACAGCGCGCGCGAACGGCCGGAAGGCCGCCTGCGCGTGCACTCCCGGACACACATCGCCCTGCGGGTGCTGGCACCGCTGCTGCCGCGTTTCGCGGAGCTCTATCCGGACATCCGCGTCGAGCTGGAACTCTCGGAGCATCCGATCAACCTGGTGGACCAGGACTTCGATGTCGACATCCGCACCGGTGAGTCCAACGACTCGGGCTTCGTCATCAAGCGGCTGCTGTCGAGCGACGAGGTGCTGGTGGCCAGCCCGGCCTTCCTGAAGACCTACTCCCGCATCCGGCATCCCTCCGACTTGCCGCAGGTGCGCTGCCTCACCTATCGGCGCGACCGCGAGATCACCACCTGGAAGTACATCGACCAGGCCGGAGAGCAGCAGGAGCTGCTCATCCAGGGCGTGCTGAGCGCCAACAACGGCGAGGTGCTGCGGCTGGCCGCCATCGGCGGCATGGGCGTGGCGCTGCTGTCCGAGGCCACCGTTCGCGACGACTTGCGCGAAGGCGCCCTGGTGCGGCTGCTGCCCGAATACCGATTCGCGGTGCGGGCCTTCTCGAACGGCATCTTCGCCGTCTTCCGGCAAAGCCGTGTGCTTCCGCTGAAGGTGCGGGCCTTCGTGGACTACGTGGCGGACGCGATGAGAAGCGAGACCGGCTAGCAATCTCCGAAATGATGGGGCAGTCGTCCCGCCGCGGGAAGACCCTCGAGCTGGAACAGGCCGCCGTCCTGCGCCAGCGTGCCCTCCAGCCGCGTGCTGCGCGAAATGCTCGTGAGGTACAGGTGTTCAAGGCGCGGCCCGCCAAAGCAGATGCTCGTCGGATAGCTCACCGGCAGCTCGATCACGCGGTCCAGTTCGCCGTCCGGCGCATAGCGCGCCAGCCTGGCGGCGCGGGTCAGCACGGTCCAGAGAAACCCTTGCGAATCGGTCGTTGCGCCGTCGGGACCGGAGTCGAAGGCCTGCGTGCGAGCAAAGACGCGCTTGTTGCGCAGGGGACCGTCCGGGTCGTAGTCGTAGGCCCAGATGATCCGCTCCAGGCTGTCGGCCAGGTACAGCACGGCGCCGTCGGGGCTGAAGCAAGGCCCATTGGCAAAGCCGATGTCGTCGGCCAGTTGTTCCACCCGGCAGTCGGTGCGCAGCCGGTAGAGCCCGCCCATCACGGGCTCGCCGGCCTGGCGGTCGATGTGCATGGTGCCCGCCAGGAAGTTGCCGGCCGCATCGCATTTGCCGTCGTTGAAGCGAACCCTCGGATGGTCCACGGGAATGCCGGCCAGATGCTCCAGCCTGCGCGTGGCGAAGTCATAGCGCGCGAAGCTGTTGCGCAGCGCCACCACGACGGCCGCGCTGCGGCAGGGCGCGATCGAGCCCACGGGCGCGGGCAGCTGGTGGCGTTCGGCCTGCACGGCATCCAGGGGCAGCCTCCAGAGCGTGCCGGGCAGTGCGTCGATCCAGGTCAGGGCCTGGGCGTCGGCATCCCAGCAGGGGCTCTCGCCCAATTGATCCTTGGTCGTCCCGACTCTGGTGATCTTCACGGTCATCGGCCAAGTGTGTGGGCGGGCCGGTGGCTCCCGGCTGCGGATCACGCAAAGCTGCTTTTCATTCCCTGCCGATCCACACGCCGGGCGGCCATCTAGACTGATTCGAGAGTCCGGATCCGGACCGAAGCTGGAGACAAAATGAGCTATCGCAAACTCGTCATGGGGCTGGCACTGTGTGCCTGCGCCATCGCCCCCACCCTCGCACAGCAGGTGACCCGCATCGTCGTGCCCTTCGCGGCCGGCGGCGGCACCGACCAGTACTGCCGCATCCTGGCCCAGGAGCTCAACAAGCAGGGGCTCAACGTCATCATCGAGAACAAGCCCGGCGCCAGCGGCATCCTCGCGGCCGACTACGTCGCCCGCGCGAAGCCGGACGGACAGACGGTGCTCGTGTCCTCGCTCGGCACGCTCGCGAACAACAGCGTTCTCTACGACAAGCTGCCCTACGACCCCGCGAAGGATTTCTCGCCGGTCACGCAGATCGCCTACCAACCCGCCATCGTCGTGGGCCGCACCGACCTGCCGTACAAGAACATCAAGGAAATGGTGGCCTACGCCAAGCAGAACCCGGGCAAGATCAACCGCGGTTCGCCGGGGGCGGCGATCCTGACGAACCTGGCTCCCCTCGCCTTCGAGAAGGAACAGGGCTTCAGCACGCTGCACATTCCTTTCAACGGCGACGCCCCTGCGCTCCAGGCCCTGCTGGGCAACCAGATCGACATCCACGGCACATCCATCACCGGATCGCTGCCCTATGTGAAGTCGGGCAAGTTGCGCGTGCTGGGCGTGATGGACTCTCAGCGCCTGCCGCAGGTGCCCGATGCGCCCACGTTCAAGGAGCAGGGCTTCGACATGGAAGCCAGGCTCTGGTATTCCCTTTCGGTGCCTGCCGGCACGCCCAAGCCGGCGATCGACCGCCTGAACAAGGCCGTGAACAAGGTGATCGCCGACCCCGAGTTCGTGGCCCGGGCCCACGCGATCGGCATGGAGCCCCAGGGCGGCACGCCCGAAGAACTGGGCAAGTTCATCAAGGCCGAGGCGGACCGCTGGGTTCCGCTGCTGCAAAGCCTCAACCTGCCCAAGCAGGCGCAGTAAGCGGCAGGGCCCTCGGGCCCTGCCCGCTTACTTGATGATGCTCCTGCTGCCCAGGGCTTCGAGCTGCGCCTCGCCCATGTCGAGCAGCTCGCGCAGCACTTCGGCCGTGTGCTCCCCCAGGTGCGGCGGCGGATGGCGCACACCGGCGCGCGCGCCGTCGATGATGTAGGGCGGCGCGTGGACGGCCTGCGCTCCCGCCTGCGTGTCCTCGAAGCGGTGCCAGACCTGCGTCTGCGCCGTGCGCTCCGACTGCAGCGCCTCGTAGAGGCCGAGCACCTCGCCGCAGGGAATGCCGGCCTTGTTCATGCGGCCGATGAGATCGGCGCGCGAGAACTGGCCGACTTTGCCGAGCAGTATGGGCAGCAGTTCGTGCCGGTGCCTGGAGCGTTCGGTGTTGGTGGCGAACTTCGGATCGACAGGCAGTTCCGGGCAGAAGATCACCTCGTCGCAGAACCTTTTGAACTGGCCGTTGTTTCCGACCGCTATCACCAGCGGTCCGTCCGCGGCCTCGAACACGCCGTACGGCACGATCGACGGATGCGAGTTGCCGAACTTCGCCGGATCCCCCCGGTTGAGCCAGGCGGTCAGCCCGTAGTAGGACGTGATCATCATCCCGCTGTCGTACAGCGACATCTGGATGTGGCGGCCTTCGCCGGTGCGCGTGCGCTCGTACAGCACAGCCAGGATGGCCTGGGCCGAGTACATGCCGGTGAACATGTCGACCGCGGCAATGCCGAACTTCAGCGGCCCCTGCCCTTCTTCGCCATTCATGGCCATCAAGCCGGTCTCGCCCTGGATCACGAGGTCGTAGCCCGGCCGCGCCTTCTCGTCGCTCAGCACCGAATAGCCCGAGATCGAGCAGTAGATGATCTCCGGGTTGATGCTGCGCAGGTCTTCATAGCCCAGCCCCATCTTCTGCGCGCCGCCGTACTTGAAGTTCTGGATCACCACGTCGCATTGCGCCGCGAGCTTGCGCACGAGTTCCTGGCCGTCCTTGTCCTGCAGGTCCACGCAGATCGAGCGCTTGTTGCGGTTGCAGCTGTTGAAGTAGGACGTGTTGTGGCTGCCGATGCGCACGCCCCAGTCCCGCGTGTCGTCGCCGCGCTCCGGGTGCTCGACCTTGATCACGTCGGCGCCCAGGTCGGCCAGCGCCATGCCGCACAGCGGGCCCGCCATGACCCTGGAGAGGTCCAGCACACGCACGCCGGCAAGCGGCTGCATGGAAGAAGAGTGGTTCATTCGATATTCCCGGATCTTGCTTTCTTTGATACCGCTCGCTCAGTCGCCCAGCCGGTAGCCCGCCGCCGCGATGGTGCGCCTGGCAATGTTCAGTTGATGGATCTGGCTCGTGCCTTCGTAGAGGCGGAACAGCCGGACGTCGCGGTAGAAGCGCTCGACCGGATGGCCCTGGATGAAGCCCGTGCCGCCCAGCATCTGCACGCAGCGGTCCGCCACGCGCCCGCACATCTCCGAGGCGAAGTACTTGCAGATCGACGCCTGCATGGTCACGTCCTCGCCGGCGTCGCGCTGGCGCGCGGTCTGCAGGATCAGCGCGCGCGCCGCCTGGATTTCGGTCTGGCAGTCGGCGATCAGGGCCTGCACCAGTTGGAAGCCGGCCACCGGCTGGCCGAACTGGCGGCGCTCGCAGGTCCACGCGACGGCTTCATCCAGCATGCGTATGGCAGGTCCCGTGCACAGCGCCGCCAGGTGGATGCGCTGCTTGTTGAGCACCTTCATCGCCGTCTTGAAACCCATGCCCTCCACGCCGCCGATGAGGCTGTCGGCCGGCACGCGGCAGTCGCTCAGAAGCACCTCGGACACGGGCGATCCGGCCTGCCCCATCTTGCGGTAGGCCTCTCCCGTCGAAAGCCCGGGCGTCCCGCGCTCGACCAGGAAGGCCGAGATGCCACGGGCGGAGCGGTCTTGCGGATCGGTGCGCGCCAGCACGGTGAACAGCCCCGCGATCGGCGCATTGGTGATGAAGCACTTGGTTCCGTTGAGCACGTAGTGCTCGCCGTCGCGTGTGGCGCTCGTCTTCAGCGCGGTCGCATCCGAGCCGGCATCGGGCTCCGTCAATGCGAACGCGCCGGTCAAGGCGCCGCTGGCCAGCAGCGGCAGGTAGCGTGCCTTCTGCTGCGGCGTGCCGTCGGCCACCAGCGCCTCGGAGCCGATGCCGGTGTTCGTGCCCACCCGCGCCCGGAACGCGACCGAGGCCTGGGACAGCTCCATCGCGGCAAGCACCAGTTCTTCGGTCGTCATTCCGGCGCCGTTCCATTCCTGCGGAATGGACCAGCCGAAGAAGCCGCGCGCCGCCATGTCGTCGACGAGGTCGGCCGGAACCTCGTCCCGCTGCTCGACCTCCGCCTCGCGTGGAATCAGCTGCTCCCGCACATAGCGCCGCAAGGCGGCCAGGGTTTCGTCGAATGCAGAGGGATCCCGGATCATGTGTTCTTCCCGCAATGAAGGCATCAGTTGGCTGTGTAGCCGCCATCCACCGGCAGGATGGTGCCGGTGACGTAGCGCGCCTGCTCCGAAGCCAGGAACACCACGGGCCCCGCGATGTCCTGCGGATCCGCCGCGCGGCGCAGATACGTACGACGCACCATCCGCTCGCAGCGTTCGGCGTCATCCGCGATGTGGGCGGTCATGGGCGTCATCACCAGTCCGGGTGCGACGGCGTTGACGCGCACGCCGTGCGGCCCGAAGTCTCGCGCCAGGAACTTGGTCAGCTGGGCGACGGCCCCCTTGGAGGCGCCGTAGGCGATGTGCGCCGAGGTCGCCACCAGCGAAGTGATGGAGGCCACGTTGACGATGGCGCCACGGGTCCGGTGCAGGCCCCGGGTGCAGGCCACGGACAGGTTGAGCACGCCCTTGACGTTCACCGCCATCACGTGGTCGATGTCCTGCGAGAGTGCCTGTGCCTCGAACACGGCGCTGCGGCCGCTCACCCCCGCGTTGTTCACGAGCACGCCCACGGGGCCCCAGGCTTCCTGCAGATCAGAGACCACGGCTTCGCATTGCGCGGCATCGCGCACGTCCAGCGCATAGGGCCGGACGCGGTCCGCCGCGTGGCCTGTGCGACGGGCCGCTTCCCGGGTGCTGTCGGCGTCGAGGTCTGTCAGTGCCACGCGGCAGCCCGCCTCGAGCAGGCGGGTGGCAATCGCGAAGCCGATGCCCTGGCTCGCACCGCTGACCAGGGCCACGGTGTCGTCGAACAAGGGGCTCATTCAGTGCCCCTGCTTGGGCAGGTCCAGGCGCTGCAGCAGCGGGATCCAGCGCTGCGTCTCGGCCTTCACGTAGTCGGCCAGCGCCTGCGGCGTGCCGCCTCGCGGCTCCATCCCTATGGCCTGGGCGCGCGCGATGAAGGCGGGATCGACCAGCACCTGGTTGACCGCGCGGTTGAGCTTGTCGACGATGTCCTTGGGCGTGGCGGCGGGTGCGGAAAGCGCGTACCACAGCAGCGCCTCGATGTCGTAGCCCTGCTCCTTGAAGGTGGGCGCATCGGGCACCTGGGGCAGACGCTTGACGTCCATCACGCCCAGCACGCGCATCTTGCCCGCCTTGACATGCTGCAGCGGGCCGGTGATGGAGGTTCCCTGGATGTCGATCTGGCTGCCGAGCATGGCCTGCAGGCCGGGCGAATCGCCATTGAAGGGAATGTGCATCGTGCGGATGCCCGCCATGCTCTCGAAGGCCAGGGGCGCCAGGTTGGTCAGGATGGATGCGCCCGGCGAGCCGCGATTGATCTTGTCCGGATGCGCCTTGGCATAGGCCACCATTTCCTTGATGTTCTTGTAGGGCAGGTCGGTGCGGCCCACGATGATGGTCGGCTGGTAGGCGATCTGCGTGACCGGCGTGAAGCTGGTCACCGGGTCGTAGGGCAGCTTGTCGTACATCACGGTGTTGCTGGCCAGGATGCTCAGCGAACTCATCAGCAACGTGGTGCCGTCGGGCTTGGAACGCGCCACGTTGTCCGCCGCCACGATGCCGCTGGCGCCCGGCTTGTTCTCCACGATCGTCTGGGTGCCGCGGCTGGTGAGTTCGGAGGCCAGCAGCCGCGCGTACTGATCGGTTCCGCCGCCGGCCGCGAAGGGAACGACGATACGCAAGGGTTGTTGGGCCTGCGCCGCACCGACGGCGAGGACGAGACCGAGCAGAAAGCCGCCAAGGCGCTTCCGGACTGGCATGGGATGTCTCCTGAATGGGATGCGGAATGCTTTTTCCCAGTTTAGGAGCGCACGCTTCGCGGCATGCATCAAGGCATGAAAAGGTGCTTTGTAATTTCCAGTGCATCACCGCCGAGCAGCGACGCCGGTTCGCACCAGTGCGATCGTGTTCGGCACGGGCATGTTCATCGCCATCAAGTGGCACTACGAGCGAGGGAAGAAAGGGAAGGAAAAGCAGGCCGGTCGCTTCAGACCTCAGGTCCGGACATCCGGCGGCGCCCGGTACACCAGCACCTTCAGCGACCGCTCGTCGGACACGTCGGGAAAGGTGCTCGGATTCGCCAGTCTCTCCACGAAATCCAGTTCCGGCGCCAGTTCGCTCATTTGCTCCTGCAGGAATTTGGGTCCCAGTTCTGGCGCATTGAGGCATAGCAGGACATGGCCATCGGGCGCGAGCAGGTCAGGCAAGCGCTTGATCAGCCGGGCGTAGTCCTTGGTCGCAACGAAACTTCCCTTTTGATAGCTCGGTGGGTCGACGATGACCAGCCCGTAAGGGCCTGCGCGCGTGATTTTTCCCCACGAACTGAAAAGGTCATGGGGGAGGAAGCTCGCGCCTTCGAGCACGCCGTTGGCGCGGTGGTTCTGCTGCCCCACGGCCAGTGCGCCCTTGCTCATGTCCAGGTTGGTGACGTGGCGGGCTCCTGCCTGCAATGCGACCACCGAGAACGCGCAGGTGTAGGCAAACAGGTTGAGCACCTTGACGCGCGACCGGGCGTCGGGGCGCGCCTTCACAAATGCACGAACCCAGCGCCGTCCTTCGGCCATGTCGAGAAACAGCCCGTGGTTCTGGCCCCGGGCCACGTTGACGCGATAGCGAACACCCTCCTCGGTGACCCAATGCGGGTCGGGCAGCGAGCCGCTCATGAGTTGCGTGCTGCTCTGGCCTTCATGCCGGCACTGAAACACCCATTGCAGCGTTTCACCCGGTGCCAACTGCGACCAGCGGCGCTCCAGCGCGGCGCCGATTGCAGCCAGTTCGTCGCCCGTCGCGGGCTTGAAGCTGGTCAACAGCCAAACCGGCGGGAAGAAGTCCAGCGACAAGTGAGCGCACTCGGGATGAAGCCCGCCGCGCCCGTGGAAGATGCGCTGCGCATCCACCGGTGCGGACATTGAAGCGATTGCGTCGAACAGGGGCTGCATAGGCATCGGCATAGTCTCCCATTCTGACCGGATGGCGCGGTGGTCCCGAGGCCAAGACTTGGAAGAGGCCGGACGCACGAGAAGCATGCTGGCCACGGGCACACCTGCTCCGGCGACGAAATCCAACCAGTCGATTTCATCGCGAAGGAGCCTGCCCGGTCTCCCTGAAACAGCGCCTTGCCGGGCCGCACCCGCTCCTTGGTAAAATTCACCATCAGTTGGAGACTCGATGCGTGACGTTGTAGACGGATTCCTGCGGTTCCAGCGAGAGGTGTTTCCCACTCGCAGAGAACTTTTCCAGAAGCTCGCGACCAAGCAGGAGCCGACGACGCTGTTCATTTCCTGCTCGGACAGCCGCATGGTCCCTGAGCTGGTGACGCAGCGCGAGCCCGGCGACTTGTTCGTCATCCGCAACGCCGGCAACATCGTTCCCTCCTTCGGTCCTGAACCTGGGGGCGTGTCGGCAACGGTCGAATACGCGGTCGCCGCCTTGAAGGTCACGGACATCGTCATATGCGGCCACTCCGACTGCGGTGCGATGACTGCCGTTGCCACCTGCGCGTGCCTGGACCACATGCCGGCGGTGAAGAACTGGCTTCGCTATGCGGACGCAGCCCGCATGATCAACGAATCGAAGCACCACGACACCGCGCGAGCGCGCATCGACAGCATGGTGCGTGAGAACGTCATCGCACAGTTGAACAACCTGCGCACCCATCCTTCCGTGGCGCTCGCGCTGGCGCAAGGAAAGCTGACGCTACACGGATGGGTGTATGACATCGAGTCCGGCTCCATCGTGGCCCTGGCACCCTCCGGCAATTCCTTCGTGCCGCTTGAGGACCACCCGGCGGCGGTCTAAGTCGCAAGTCTCTCGCCAACGACGGCCGTTGGTCAGCTTTGGTCGAAGCACCGCCTACAAGACCAGCCCCGAATCGGCCATCAGAGGTTCTCGAAAGCGGACGCTTAGGATTGGCCGTTCGACAGCCGCTCGAGGAACTTGATTTGCCATGAACCATTTCCGCCACCTTGTTGTTCTTTCCGCCGCGCTCACGTCGATACACATCGGCGCTCAAACGATAGGCACAACGTCGCATGCGTCCATGGCCGAATCCAATGCCGCCGTGTTCAAAGCCTGCGCCGCCGCGCCGAAAACGAACGGCGCGTGTCCCCTCGATGCGGTCTTCGGCCTCTTCAAGCTCGCACCCGACAACGACGTGCTGGAATTCAGGGCTTCGAACACCGTTCCTCGAACGGTCAACCAGAACTACGGCTGGATCCTGAAACTCAACCAGAAGTCCGGCAAGGTCCGCGTTCTCGAACGCATGTCATTGCCGGAAACCCCGAAGATATGGGGTACCGGTGGCCAGCCCCACGGCATGTCGGCGGATCGCAAGACCATCTCGATGGACGTGACGCTGAACGTCTACGACGGCACCATTTCGAAGTCTTGGGACGTGGCCCAGGGCGATCCTGCCGGCCACTACCTGATCACCGCTTACGTCGAAGACTCCGCGCCGGTGCAGTTCGAGTTCGATGTCGTCGATCCCCAATGACCTGCTGCCGCAGGCCTGTGGACTGAACTGGTAGCAGTTGCCCATCCGGACCGCATAGCGCGCGGCTTCTTCTTCGTTCGCAACGAGCGATATGCCAACATCCGCGGATGCAACCGACCCTCACCGAAGATCTGGCCGCGCGCTTTGCCGACATCGCACTGGGCCATGTCACGCGCGAATACCCCAACAAGCCCGACCACGTGCTGGCCGGCCCGCAGGACGCACGCACGCCGAGCGAGTTGCATCCGGTGTTCTACGGCAGCTACGACTGGCACTCCTGCGTGCACAGCCACTGGATGCTGGCGTACCTGCTGCGCCGTTTCCCCGGCATCGCGCCGGCCGCGAGGATCGAACAGCTCTTCGACGAACACTACGTGACGGCGAAGATCACCGCCGAATGCGCCTACCTCGCACAACCCACCGCCCGGGGCTTCAAGCGGCCGTACGGCTGGGGCTGGCTGCTCAAGCTGGCGTCGGAGCTCGCGCAGCACAGTGACGCACGCTGGTCGAACGCGATGGCACCGCTTGCCGAAACCTTCGCGCAGCGCTACCGCGACTTCCTTCCGCTGGCCACCTACCCCGTGCGCGTCGGCACCCATTTCAATACGGCTTTCGGCCTCCGGATGGCAGCCGACTATGCACAGGCGACATCGGACACCGCGCTGGCCGAGTTGCTGCTTTCCACGGCCAGCCGCTGGTACGGCGACGACACCGACTGCCCGGCCTGGGGCGAACCCAGCGGCGACGACTTCCAGTCTTCCGCGCTGATCGAAGCCGAATGCATGCGGCGCCTGCTGCCGCCAGACGCGTTCGTGTCGTGGCTCGATCGTTTCCTGCCGCGCATCGCATCGCGCGAACCGGCCACGCTGTTTCGCCCGGCGTCGGTATCGGACCGCACCGACGGCAAGATCGCACACCTCGACGGCCTGAACCTCAGCCGCGCCTGGTGCTGGCGCAGCATCGCCTCTTCGCTGCCCGAGGGCGATGCGCGCCGCATTGCCGCGCTGCAGGCCGCTGACGAACATCTCGCACTGGGCCTGCCCCATGTGGCCGGCGACTACATGGGCGAACACTGGCTGGCCAGCTTTGCCGTGCTGGCGCTGGAGGCCTGAGCACCGGGTGCGCCTGCATCGCCCGCGCCGCCACGCTATATTTCCGGCTGGTCAACCAAAGAGCAATCACCATGGCAAAAGCCTATTGGGTCAGTGCATACCGTGCCGTCAAGGACGCCGACAAGCTCGCGGCCTACGCGAAGCTGGCAGGTCCTGCGATCTCCGCCGGCGGCGGGCGATTCCTGGCGCGCGGCCTTCCCGCAAAGGTCTACGAACACGGCTTGTCCGAGCGCACCGTGCTGATCGAGTTCGACAGCCTGGAACAGGCGACGGCCACGCACGACAGCCCCGAATACAAGGCCGCGCTTGACGCGCTGGGAGACGGCGTCGAGCGCGATCTGCGGATCATCGAAGGGGTCTGACCCCAGCCATCAGGCGCAGGTTCTGCACGGCCGCGCCTGCCGCGCCCTTGCCCAGGTTGTCGAGAACCGCGCTCAAGACAATCTGTCCCATGCGTTCATTGCAGGCAACCGCCAGGCTTATGTCGTTCGTGCCGTTGTGGACTTGCGGGTCCAGCTCCGTCATTGGCGCGTCCGGAGACATCGGCAGCACACGCACATGCGCCGCATCGTGGTATCGCTCCATCAGGCATTCGTGGATGCGCGCGCCGGAGGCGTCTGCGGCAAGCATCCGCGTGTGCAGTCCGATGGTGAGCACGATGCCCTGCCGGTAGCTGCTATAGGCCGGCACGAAGATGGGCCGCTGCGCCAAGCCGGCATAGGTCTCGATCTCCGGCACATGCTTGTGCTCCAAGCCAAGCCCGTAGACCTTCAACGAATGCGCACCCGTCCCGGCCTCGTACGCTTCCGCGCCCGCCCGCCCCTGGCCCGAATAGCCTGACACGGCGTGGATGACGAGCGGATAGTCGGCCGGCAGCAGACCCGCATCCGTCAACGGCCGCAGCAGCGCGACTGCGGCGGTGGGATAGCAGCCCGGATTTGTGACCCGCGATGTCGACGCGATGCGTTCGCCTTGCCCCGCATCGAGCTCCGGAAGGCCGTAGACCCAACCCGGGCTGGTGCGGTGCGCCGAGCTGGCGTCGATGACACGCACTGCCGGGTTGTCGATCATCGCCACCGCATCCCGGGCCGCGGCATCGGGCAGGCAGAGGATCGCGATGTCGCACTCGTTGAGCGCAGCCCTGCGCGCCGCTGCATCCTTGCGCAAGTCCGTCGGCAGTGTGCGGATGAGAAATTCCCCACCCCGGAGCCGGTTCTGCAGATCGAGGCCAGTGGTGCCTTGATCGCCGTCGATGAAAATATTGAGGTCCATGGAGCGCGATCGTAGATAGGCGTCCAAGATAGCTCCAGCTAAATATATGCAACCCCAAATTAAGAAAAGTTGAATCTGCAACATGCGGGAACTGAGCCTTGACCACCTGCGTACCCTGGTCGCCATTGCCGACCTCGGATCCCTGGCCAATGCCGCCCGCGCACTGCACCTGGCGGCCCCCACCGTCACCGTGCAGATCGCGGAGCTGGAATCGCGCCTGGGTGGCCAATTGCTCGTTCGCGGGCGCGGGCCTGCGCAAGCGACCGCTTTGGGGGAGCGGTTCATTGCGCGCGCCCGAAGGCTTCTGGCGGACGCGGACGATGCGGTGGAAGACGTTCGACGCCAGCTCGCCGGCCAGACCGGCCGCGTGCGCGTAGGCGCTTCGACCGGTGCCATCGCGCACCTGCTGCCGCCCGCGCTCGAACGTCTTGCGCGCAACCATCCGGGCATCGAAGTGAACGTCCAGGTGCTGACTTCCAATGACAGCATGGCCCGGCTCGCCGCGGGCAGCCTGGACCTGGCGGTCGTGGCCCTGCCCCAGCCGCCCGTGCGCGGTGTTCATGTCACGCCTCTGCGGCGCGAGGCCGTGGTCGCCTTTCTGCCGGCGGATTGGAAAGCACCCAGGCGGCTGACACCGCGGTGGCTGGCCCAGCGTCCGCTGATCATGAACGACGCCTCCACGCGCCTCTACCGCCTGACCGCGGAATGGTTCTCCGCGGCCGGCGTCCACTGCCGCCCGCGCATCGAGCTCAACTACAACGACGCGATCAGGACACTGGTCGCCGCCGGCTACGGGGCGGCCTTGCTGCCCGAGGAATCACACGAGCCCGCGCGTGATCCGCGCATCACCGTTCGCCCGCTGAGCCGGGCGCTGTGGCGGCAACTGGGCCTGGCAGTCAGTGAAAGGGACACCAGCGGCCCGACGCGTTTCGTGCTGGAGGCGTTGCTGCCTGCGAAGAATTCGGGCTGTTGAAGCTTTCGCGGCCTGCAGGGCGGGCAATGCATTTATTAGTACTAAAGGACAAATAACTTCGAGAAGACCAATGCTTTTTATATAGCGGCAGCTCAAATTTTGAGCATTAGTTATCAATAAAAAGTTAACAACTGTGTACGTGACTGTCGTGAAACAAGGTGAGCCGAAAAAATCTCTTTTCACCTTTTTTTACATTTTGAGGAAGCAGTCATGCGCATTTCCGACCGGCCCGCGGAGTCCGTTGCCGTACAAGTCCCGCCCGCCAAACGAAGGAGTTTCCGCCCACAAAGCAGCCGGCCCGCAAGGCTCACGGCGGTCCGGATGTCGGTTCTGCTGCTGCTGGGGACAGCATGTGCGGCGCACGCCCAGGTCAAGATTGGCGAAAACCCGGTCTCGATCAATCCAGGCTCGGTGCTGGAACTCGAGAGCACCAACCGCGGCCTCCTGGTAACCCGCATCGCACTCACCGACCGCACCGTCTGGGGCCTGAGCGGCAACCAACCGGTCGATGGCATGGTGGTCTTCAACACCACGGCCGGCAACGGAGTCAACGGTCTCCAGCAGGGCTTGGCGGTCTGGAAGGGCGGCCAGTGGGTCAGTGCGGACGAAACGCCGTATTTCCACACCAATTCCACGTTGGTCGGCAACTCGACGTTGTCGAACTCGGGTGCAACGGGCGCGAACGCCATTGCGGTCGGCCCCAACGCAGCGGCTTTTGGCGCCAGCGCGGTTGCAGTCGGCCTCGGCGCGAACGCCGCGAGTAACAACAGCGTGGCTGTGGGCCAGGGTGCAAACGCCAGCAACGGCGGGCTCGTGGCCATCGGCATGGGCGCGCAATCTTTGGCGCAGAACACCATTGCCATCGGCGGCACCGCATCGGTGCGGCTTGGCATCGCCATCGGCTTCGCATCGAATTCCGCGGGTAACGGTGCCGTGGCCATCGGCGATGCCACGACCTCCAGCGCTTTCTCGACCGTGGCCTTGGGCCAGAGCGCGGTGGCCACCAACGACTACGCCATCAGCATGGGCCGCCAGGCGAATGCGGGCAATGTCCGCACGACTTCGCTGGGTGCCAATTCGACGGCCTCCGGCACCGCCGCCACAGCCATCGGCAGCAATTCGGCGGCAACGGGCAACTACGCCACGGCCACCGGCAGCCGCGTCTATCTGGTCGACGGGGTTCCGCGCGAAGACGCGTATGTCCCCGGTATCGGTTTCCCTTCCGCAACCACGACGACGCTCGACACACAGGCCACGGGCCTGCTTTCCGCGGCCTACGGCTCCGGCGCTGTTTCGGCCGGCAGCCGGAGCCTGGCGCTGGGTTCGCTGAGTTCCGCGAGCACGGACGGGTCGGTGGCACTGGGCTCGGGCAGCACGGCGGACCGCGCCGTCGCGCCCACCACCGGCAGCATTCCGGCCGGCAGCGCGCTGGTCAGCTACAACACGACCGACCGCACCCTGCTCGGCGCTGTCTCGGTGGGCAACGCCACGAGCTACCGCCAGATCACCAACGTGGCCGACGGCACGCAGGCGCAGGACGCCGTCACGGTGCGCCAGCTCACGGGCGCGCTGCAGTCTTTCGCCGTCACGCCGATCCAGTACTTCCACGCCAAATCGAGCGCGGCCGATTCGCTGGCCGTCGGTGCCGAGTCGGTGGCGGTGGGACCCCGGACCGTCGTCAACGGCGACAGCGGTGTCGGCATCGGCAACGGCGCAGTCGTGCAGCAAAGCGCGACGGGCGGCGTGGCCATCGGCACGGGCAGCAGCGTGGCCCAGCCGGGCGGCGTTGCCCTCGGCGCAGGCTCCACGGCATCGACCGCGGCCGGGCTGACCGGTTATGTGCCCGCCACGGCCACCGACGCGCAGCGCGCGGCCATCGGCGCCACCACCAGCACGCAGGCAGCCGTGTCGGTCGGCGATGCCGCCGGCGGCCAGTACCGCCAGATCACGGGCGTGGCGGCCGGCACCGCCAACAGCGACGCGGTGAACGTGTCGCAACTCAAGGCGGTGCAGGGGACCGTGGCCGTCATCGACCAGTCGACCGTCAAGTACGACACCAACGCGGACGGCTCCACCAACTACAACAGCGTGACCATGGGCGGCAGCAACACCACGGCCCCCGTGGCGGTTCACAACGTGGCCAATGGCGTGGCGCCCAACGACGCGGTCAATGTGCAGCAACTCAACAGCACGGCGGCTGGCATCAACAACCGCGTGAACGCGCTGAGCGACCAGGTCAACAGGAACACAAAAATGCTTTCGGGCGGCATCGCGGCCTCAGCCGCCATGGCGGTCGTCACGCCGGTGGAGCCCGGGCGTTACCACGTGAGTGGCGCGGTCGCCGGCTACAACGGCGAAAGCGGTATCGGCTTCAACATTCTCAAGCGCTCCGACAACGGCCAGACCACGCTGCATGCCGGTGTGGGCTGGGGCAGCGGCGGCGGCAAGGCCATCGTGCGCGTGGGCTTCGGCTTCTCCTTCGACTGACCGCTTCGCGACTGGAAAACCCAAATGAAAAACCAAACCTCCTTCGCTTCTCTCGCGCTGGCCTGCGTCGTGCTTGCACTCACCGGTTGTGCAGCCACAGGTTCCACCGTCGAGGCGGCCAATCAGGCGCAGGCCGGCTCGCCTGACAAAGAGCAGGTCAGTTTCCCCGCCGTGGACAGCGCATGGCTCAAGGGCGGCACTTTCGTCGACGTGGAGCAGTTGCGTCGCATCGGCCGTGGCATGACGAAAAACCAGGTCCGCGAACTCATCAGCTATCCGCACTTCTCCGAAGGGCTGTTCGGGCCAAACGCGTGGGACTACGTGTTCAACCTGCGCACCGGCAGGGGCGACGAGTTCGCCACCTGCCAGTACAAGGTGGTCTTCAAGGACGGCGTATCCAACGCGATGTACTGGAAGGATCCTGCCTGCGCCGACTATCTGGCGCCCCGCGTCACCGAAGTGGTGCGCCCCGCTCCCGCGACCGCCACGCAGCGCTTCAAGCTCGCGGCCGATGCCCTGTTCGCCTTCGACAGATCGGGCGCCAACGACATCCTGCCCGAAGGCCGCAGGCAACTCGACGCGCTGGCAGAGCAACTGAAAGGACAATACAAGCGCTTCGACACCGTCACTGTCATCGGCCACACGGATCGCCTGGGCGGCGATGCCTACAACCAGGCGCTGTCCATCGCCCGCGCGGCCACGGTGCGTGACTACCTGGTGGCGCGCGGCTTGCCGCAAAATGCGCTGCGTTCCTTCGGTGTCGGCAAGACGCAGCCGGTGAAGCAGTGTGCTGACAGCCTGCCGCGAAGCGAGCTGGTTGCGTGCCTGCAGCCCAACCGGCGTGTCGAACTTGAAATTGCAGGCGAGCAGTAGGTGTCCAGAAGATGCAACCTGACATGAGCGGGCTGATTCGCGGCCCGGCCGTGACGTACACGTCGAGCAAGGTGTCTGCCGTGTGCGCGCGCATCGCGCTGCTCGAAGACTCGCCGGCCGAGGCGCAGGCCGTCATCGAACTGCTGAAGAACAATGGCCATGACGTCATCCACCAGAAGCGCGGCGAAGCATTCCTGGAAATGCTTCGCCGCGAGAGCGTGGACATCTTCATCCTCGACTGGAACGTGCCCGACCTGCCCGGCTACACAGTGCTCCGGCGCATCCGCGACGACCTGCGCCTGAGCGTGCCGGTGCTGATGCTGACGGCGCGCGACGGGGAGTTCGAAATCGTTCAGGCGCTCAACGGCGGCGCCAACGACTACCTGGTGAAGCCCTGGCGTCCCTTCGAGCTGCTCGCGCGCATCCAGGTGCTTCTGCGCAACGCGAAGCCGCGCACGATCGAGTTCGACGGTGAGGAAATCGAGGGCTGGCATTTCAGCTCGGCGGGCCAGATCATTCGCAACGGCAGCGAAGAGTTCCGCGTGCCGCTCAGGGAGTTCGAAGTCGCGCGGCTGCTGTTTCGCCATCTGGGCGAACCGCTGTCGCGCGAGCATCTGAATCAGTTGCTGTGGTCGGGCCAGGCCGCTTCGCGCACCATCGACACGCACGTATCGCGCGTCAGGACCCGCCTGGGCCTGACGATCGCCAAGGGCTTCCAGTTGCAGGCGCTCTATGGATTCGGCTACCGTCTGGATCGCCTCGAATGACGGCGCGCTGGTGGTGGTTGCTCGCAGGGCTTGCGGGCACGCTGTCGGCGCAGGCCGAGCCTCCGGCGCCTGATGCCGGGCTAGATGCAGCGCCCCGGCTGGCGCCGCATGTGGTGCGTGCTGGCGAAACGCTCTGGGAGATTGCGCGCACGCACCTGGGCCGCGCGCAACTCTGGCCCGCGGTGCGGGACAGCAACGGCGTGGGCGAGCCGCGGCAATTGCAGATCGGCACGGTGCTGCAATTTGCCGAGGGTGGCGCGGATGCCGTGGTGGTCGCGGCGAGCGGCGATGTGCGGGTGTCGGAACACGGCGGCGAAAGAGGCACAGGCGGCGCCATGGCCGCGATGCGCGTCGCCAAAGGCGCGCTGGTGACTACGGGCCCGGACGGCTTCGTCACGCTGCGCCTGCCCGACGGTTCGCTCTGCACGCTGCCATCGAATTCGTCGGTAAGGCTGCTGCGCTTTGCGATGCCATCAGGCCAGCGGGGCGCCCTGCTGGACCTGCAGGCAGGCGAAGTCGAGTCACGCGTGCCGCCACAGGCCCACCCCTCGGGCCGCGACGTGTTCCAAGTGCGCACGCGCATCGCAACCGTGGGTGTCCGGGGCACCCGTTTCCGCGTTAGCGTGACAGAAAAAGACGAGGTGGCTGTAAGCGTGCTCGAAAGCCGCGTGGTGGTGCAGACCGGCGGCCTTCCGGAGATCTTCGTTTCCGAACTCGAAGGCGCGGTAGTGGGAGGCCATCGCCCGACCGCGGCCGCCACGCCGCTCCTGCCGGCGCCAGAGTTGTCCGGCGCGGGGGAACCGCAGAACCAGCCGGGCGTGCTGCTCGCCTGGCACGAGGTGGACGGAGCCAGCGGCTATCGCGCCCAGATCGCGCGCGACGCGCTCTTCCTGGACCTCGTGGCCGAACAGCGCACCGCGCGTACGGGCGGGCGTGAACTTGCGCTGTTCGAAGGCATCGCGCCGGGCAGCTACTTCTCGCGCGTCGCAGCCGTGAACTCTGACGGCGTCGAGGGACGCGCGGCCGTCGGCAGCTTCTCCAGGGGTGTCGCACCACAGTCGCCGGCCGGCGGCAGCGCTCGCTGGCTGGCCAGGGCCGGCGCCATCGAATTCGAATGGGAGCCGGTACCCCGTGCCTTGCACTGCTTGGAGATTGCCGAGGACCCGGCCTTTTCGCGCATGATCGTCAGAGCCGATGGTCTCCAGGCCCACGCCGTGCGCGTGGCCGCGCTGCCGCCGGGCCAGTACTACTGGCGCGCCTGCGCCGCAGTCGTCGCGCAGGGCCAGCGCAGCGTGAGCTTCGGGCCGACACTGCCCTTGTGGGTGGAGGGCGCACGCTGATGCCTGCAGCGGCCGCACGTTCCACATTGCGTCGCCTGCGCCAGGAGTGGCTCATGTGCTTGATCGTGGTGCTGGGCTTTGCGCTGCTCATGCAGCGCACCAACATGCTGGAGCGCTTCGACCTGATGCTCTATGACGCGCTGGTGCGCGCCGACATACAACCCACGCGCGACGACATCCTGATCATTGCGATCGACAACGCCAGCCTGCGGGCACTGGGCCGCTGGCCCTGGCCCCGCGATGTGCACACCAGGCTCTTGCAGCGGCTGGCCGCGGCCAGGCCGCGTGCGGTGGCGTTCGACATCATCTTCAGCGAGCCCGCCCGCAGTCCTGCATCCGACGCCGGGCTCGCGCGTGCGTTTTCAGCGCTGCGCGACGTGTGCCCGGTGTTCCTTCCGGTGAGCCTTCATTCGCCACTGGTGAAAGGGCGCGCGCCCGAGGTGCTGTACCCCTTGCCCCTGATCGAGAGCGCGGTGACCGGGCTGGGCCACATCCACGTGGAGGTGGACCGCGACAACGTGGTGCGAAGTCTCTACATGCAGGAAGGCATCCGCGAGCAACGCTGGCCTTCGCTATCCGTCGCGCTCGCGCGGGCCAGCGGCGTCGACGTGCCGAAAAGCGGCGTCGACGCACCGCCGGACGGCACGGGCTGGTCGCGCACTTCTCGCATGCTGATTCCGTTCTCGGGCCCACCGGGGCACTACCGGTCGGTGCCTTACGCCAGCGTGCTGAGCGGCGAGGTGCCCGATGCCATGCTCCGGGGAAAGACCATCCTGGTCGGGTTGACCGCAACCGGCCTCGGAGACCAGCACCCGACCACCGTCTCCGGCGGCTCCGGACTCATGCCGGGCGTGGAAATAGGTGCTGCCGCACTGGACGGCCTTCTGCGCGGACAGCTGATTGCGCCGGTCAGCGTTCGGGTTCAGACCCTCGTCACGGCGCTGGCACTGCTCGGCTGGATGACGTGGCTCTGGCGCTCGGGGCCGCAGACATCCCTGCTGGGCCTTCCGGTGTTTTTGCTGGCAAGCCTCGCGACCACGACCGCCCTGCAGTTGGGCGGTCATCTGTGGTTTCCGGTAAGCATCTGCCTGGCGGGTTCGCTGCTCGGCTATGTGCTCTGGAGCTGGCGACGCCTGATGGTGCTGCTGGCGGATTTGTACAAGCGCGCCGACGCGATGCAACCGGCGCCGTCCAAGCCGTCGCGCGATGGATGGCAGAACGTGGTCGATGCGCTGGACCGCGGCTTCCAGGCGGAGAAGCAGGCCCAGCGCCAACGCACCGAGGCCCTGCAGTTGCTGTCGCACGACCTGCGAGCGCCGCAGTCCGCCGTGTTGGCCTTGCTGCGCACGCAGCCGCCGCTCACGCCCGCCAGCGCGATGCTGTACGAGCGCATCGAGCTTCAGGTGCAGACCACGCTCTGGCTGGCAGACGACTTCGTGCTGCAGCTGCGCGCGGAGGGCGAGCGCTATGTCTGCGAAGAGGTCGACCTGGCGCAACTGCTGATCGAAGTTTTCGAACGCGCGTGGCCGCTTGCAAAAGACCGCGGCATCGAACTGCGGCTGAGCCTGCCCGACAACGACGCGAGCGAAGACTCCGCATGCTGGCTCCTCATGGAGCCGCGCCTGCTGGGACGGGCGTTCTTCAATCTGATGGAAAACGCCATCAAGTACAGCGCGGCCGGCAGCCGGACCGAGCTCGGCCTGGCCTGTACCGCAGGGGATGCCGCGGCCGTGGTGACGGTCAGCGACCAGGGCGGAGGCATTCCGTCTTCGGCGCTGCCCTATCTGTTCGACCGCTACAGCCAGTTCGGCACAAGCGATACGAAATCAGACGCCGCAAGAGGGCACGGGCTGGGGTTGCGCCTGGTCAAGACGGTCGTGGAGCGGCACGGTGGCACCGTTGCAGTCAGCAGCACGCAGGGGCATGGCAGTGTATTCACCGTGACGTTGCCGATCGCCAGGGCATGACATGGCCTGCGAAGTCCTGGTCGAAACGGCGCTACGGCCGCAACCAGATCCTGAGCGTCACGTACACCGCATAGCCGAGGCCGAGCACCATCCAAAGCAGGAAGAACATGTTGGCCCAGTAGTCGGCCGCATTCGCAGCCAGGGTGTAAAGCTGGCTCTGGCAGCCTTTTCCAACACACGGGATCTCGCGGCGGATCAATCCGCGCATCATGAAGAAAAACAGGGTGCAGGCAATGCCGGCGGACATCAGCAGGCCCACGGGACCCAATGGCCCCTTGGCGAGTTCGTCGTTCTCGTCTCGAGGCCCCTGGCGAAGAAGCTTCTGCCCATACCGGTACCAGAAGAAGCCCAGCAGGAGCATCAGCGAGTAGTAGATGACTTGTCGCATTTCGTCGGTTGCGCCATGACTGACGCTCTCCCCTCGGGGAACGGATCGGCAATCCTCCCGAGAGCGCACGGGGCCTGTCGCGCAGGCTTGTTGCCAAGCCTGGCTGCGGTCAGATCAGGCGCTCGCTGGAGACCAGCCTCCGATACTACTTGGGCGAACAGGTCAGCTTCAAAAGCTTGCAAACGTTGAATGTTCCCGGCGGCATCTTCAGTGTGTGCCTGTTGCGCACCAAGCTCGGACAGATTCCGATCGCCGTCGCAAATGCCTCGGGTCAGAAGGCACTCTTGACCACACCGCCGTCGACGCGAAGTGCCGCGCCCGTGGTTGCTGAAGCGAGCGGGCTTGCCACGTAGGCCACCAGCGAGGCCACCTCCTGCGGCGAAGCGAAGCGCTTGATCAGCGATGTCGGGCGGACGTGATCGAAGAACTCCGCTTCGACCTGCTCGAAGCTCTTGTCGCTCGATCGCGCCATGCCTTCCACGAAGTCGCCGACGCCGCGCGATTTCGTCGGGCCCGGAAGCACGCTGTTGACCGTGATGTTCGTGCCGGCGACCGATTCCGCAAGCCCACGCGAAACCGCAAGCTGCGCGGTCTTGGTCATGCCGTAATGGATCATCTCGGTGGGTATCTGCACTGCGCTCTCGCTCGAGATGAAGATGATCCTTCCCCAGTTCGCTCGCTTCATCTCCGGCAGCACCAGGCGCGCAAGGCGCACGCCGCTCAGCACGTTCACGTCGAAGAAGCGCTGCCAATCTTCATCCGGAATATCTTCGAAGGCCTTGGCCTCGAAGATGCCCAGGTTGTTGACGAGGATGCCGATGCCGGGGTGACGGCGCACCGCCTCCTCGGCGGCGTCGGCCCGGCTGAGGTCGCCGGCATGGCCGAGCACCGTGCCTTGCGTTTCCGAGCGGATGCGCTCCACCGCTTCGTCGACCGCCGCCTGCGATCTGCCGTTCACGATCACGCTTGCGCCCTCCTGGGCCAGCGTGCGCGCGATGGCGTAACCGATTCCGGCGGTGCTGCCACTCACCAGCGCGAGCTTGCCGTTGAGTTGAAGGTCCATGTTGATTCTCCTTTGTCGATTCGACGTTTGTGCCCGTTGAGTTCCACTGTTCGAGCCCTCAGGCTAGCCGAGGAAGGTGATCAATGCCGGTATGACCTGGTCCGGCGCCTCTTCCATGAGCCAGTGCCCGGACCCTTTGACGATCACGCCCTGCACGTTGGTTGCGACCATCTTGCCCTGTTCGATAAGAAAAGTCCCGCCGGCCTTTTCGCCGGAGAGGACCAGCATCGGCATGGGCAGCGGCGTCTTGCCCATTTCCGCAAACTCGGCGGCGTCCTGCTCGAAGGCCTTGAAGTATTCGAATCCGGCACGCATGCCGCCCGGCTGCGCGTAGGCCTTGGCATAGAACCGGCGATCGGCTTCCGGCACCGAGTGATTCGGGTCGGCCGCAAAGTCGTTCCAGAAATGCTCGAAGTAGATGCGTTCTCGCCCGCTCACAAGCGCCAGCGGCGTCTTGCCGTGGAAATGGAAATGCCAGAGGTCGCGCAGGAGCCAGACCTTCTGCCATTCGCCGATGCCGGGCAGGAACGCGTCCATGAGCACCACCTTGTCGGTCTCGGAAGGAAACTGCGCGGCATACGCGTAGGCCACCATCAGGCCGATGTCGTGGCCGACGATGCTGGCGCTTCGAATGCCGAGCGACCGGACGAGCTCGTGGATGTCGACCGCCATGTTCTTCTTGCCGTACCCCGTCTCGGGCTTCGACGAACTGCCGGCGCCCCGGAGGTCGGGCACGACCACGGTGTGCGTTTTCGCCAGCAGCGGCATCAGCGGGTTCCACATGTGCCCGGTCTCGGCGTAGCCGTGCAGCAGCACCACGGCCGGCCCGATCCCGCCAATGCGGTAGTGGATGCGGGTGCCGTTCACCTCTGCCGTGCCTGCGCGGAAGCCTGGCACCGCGTCGACGACAGGTGCGGCGTGCGCCGTGGCGCCCATGGTCAGCGCGGCACCAGCCGCCATTGCTCCAGCGAGCAGCGCGCGGCGGGTGGGGATGGGATGGGTATCGGTCATGCTGAGATCCTTTCTGTCGGTGTCTGGGGTGAGGAGAATTTATGATTCAGCTTCACTTCCACAAAGGCCCCAAAAGTGGTTTACTCATTCAGCTTTCATGAATGATTGGAACCGACGCCCATGGACCGATTGCGTGCTTACGAGGTGTTCGTCACGGTGGTCGCGCGGGGCAGTTTCACCAAGGCGGCCGACGCGCTGGACACCTCCCCGGCCAACGTGACGCGCTACGTCAACGAGTTGGAAGCCCACTTGCGCACACGGCTGATCAACCGCACGTCGCGCCGCCTGTCGCTCACCGAAGGGGGTGAAGCATTGTTCGACCGGGCGAAGTCGATTCTGGAAGAAGTGGCGGAGACCGAAGCGCTGGCCACCACCGCGTCGCTCCAGCCGCGTGGGCGCCTGCGCATCAACGCGCCGCTGAGTTTCGGCAGCCTCGTGCTGGCGCCCCTGTGGCCGCAGTTCATGGCGAAGTATCCCGATGTCGAGCTGGACATCGCGCTCATCGACCGCGTGGTCGACATCGTCGAAGAGGGCTACGACCTGGCGATACGCATCTCGCGGACCACGTCGGGAAACCATATCGCACGGCGCCTCGGCCGCTCGCAGAACCTGGTCTGCGCCTCGCCCGAATACCTCGCGACCCATGGCATGCCCAAGGTCCCGGCGGACCTTTCGCGGCACCTGTGCCTGGGCTACACGTACGGCGCGACATCCGATGAGTGGCAGTTCGCCGGCCCCGGCGGAACACTGGAATCCGTGCGCGTGCGCTGGGCCTTGCGGGCCAACAACGGCCATACTGCTCGAGCCGCGGCACTCGCAGGCGTCGGCGTCATATGGCAGCCGAGCTTCGTGGTGGGCCACGATGTGCAGGCCGGACGATTGGTCGAGGTCATGCCCGGTTATCGCATGCCACCCATCGACATCCTGGCGATCTACGCAAGCCGCCGACACCTCAGTGCAAAGGTGCGGGTGATGGTCGACTTTCTGGTCAATGCATTTCAAGATTCACCGTAGGGGGAAGGCGAATTGGCGGCGGTTGGCAGCTGATTCAGGAAGCTCCGGACCACAAGACGCACATGGCAGGCGCATCCATGGCGCAGGCAGACAAGCGCCGCCGCGAGCCCCAGCCAGACGATGCCCCCGCGAAAAACCCCGGATCAGGAAGCTGGAACAATCCGGCCACCATGGACGGCCTCGATCTCATCAAAACATTTCGCGAAGTTGCGTTTCGGCGCAGCTTTTCCCGCGCGGCGATTTCTCTGGGCATGTCGAAAGCCACGGTCAGCCGCTACGTCGCGGAACTCGAAACCCGCAGCGGCGTGCGCCTGCTGAACCGCTCCACCCGCTCCCTGAGCCTCACCGACGCCGGCCAGGTGTTGCTCGACCGCAGCACCGAACTGGTGACGATGGCCGAGAACACGCTCAACGACCTGCAGGCGCACGGCTCGCATCCGCGCGGAAGGCTGCGCATGAGCGCGCCGCACGGGCTGATCGCGGGGTGGATGTCCGACGTGATCGCCGAGTTCATCAAGCTCTACCCCGATGTGTATGTGAGCCTGGTCTTCACCAACGGCGAGGTCGACCTGATCGGCGAAGGCATCGACATTCACTTGACCGGCGGGCGCATCGACGACATGAACCTCATCGTCCGCCGGCTGGTGCAGTTCGACATGGTGGTGTGCGCCTCGCCCGCCTACTGGGCACAGCGCGGAATTCCCCAGGTGCCGGAAGACATGGGCCGGCACGACGTACTGAGCTATGCCTCGATGCCGACCACGCACCTGCCCTTCGAGACCGACGGGAAGGCGCACGAGGTGGCGGTGCACAGCCGCATGGAGGCCAACGATGCCGTGGCGCTGATCGAGCTGGCGTTGCGCGGCGTGGGCGTGGCCTACGTGCCGGAGCCTCTGGCGCAGTCGCACCTGGAGCGCGGTGCGCTGGTGCCGGTGCTGCGCGAGCACATGCCGCGCGATCACTGGCTGTACGCGGCGTATTCGCAGCGCCGCCACAACAGCGCGGCGATGCGGGCGATGCTGGATTTCCTCGAACAGTCGATGGTCACCGAAGACAGTGACCCGGTGCTGCCGCCCATGCCCGCGCCGTCGCCGGTGTCGCCGCCTACATGCGCCCTTTCCAGGGCACAAGGCGTCGCTCGAGCCACCGCATCAGCAAGTCGAACAGATAGGCCACCACGCCGATGACGATGATGCCCATGATGACGATGTCGGTGCGCAGGAAGTTCGAAGCGTTCAGCACCATCTGACCCAGCCCCATGTTGGCGGCCACCATCTCGGCCGCCACCAGCGTCGTCCAGCCGAAGCCGATGGCAATGCGCATGCCCACCAGGATGTCGGGCAGCGCCGAGGGCAAGATGACGTGGCGGATGACCTGCATGTAGCTCGCACCCATCGAGTACGCAGCGTTGATCTGCTCCTGCGAGGCGCTGCGCATGCCCGAGCGCGCGGCGAGTGCCAGCGGCGCGAAGCAGCTCAGGAAGATCAGCAGCACCTTCGGCAGTTCGTCGATGCCGAACCAGATGATGATGAGCGGCAGGTAGGCCAGCGGCGGCAACGGCCTGTAGAACTCCAGCGGGGGATCGAAGATGCCGCGCCAGAAGCGGCTCATGCCCATCGCGATGCCCACGGGAATGGCCGTGGCGCAGGCCAGGAAGAAGGCCGAGAACACGCGGAACATGCTCGCCAGGAAGTGCTGCCACAGCGGCTTGTCGTTGGCCTGTCCGGTGAGGTATTCGTAGAACTGCTGGAACACGGCCTGCGGCGTGGGCAGGAAGAGCGGCTTGACCCAGCCCATGTTGGTGACGATGAACCACAGCGCCACCAGCGCCACGACCGTGACCACGCTGATGGTCACGCTCGAGCCCTCGCCCGGCACCTTGAAGGCGCTGGTCTTGAGCTTGGCGCCTGCTGCCGCGGGAGCGGGCGGCGCGGCAGGCTTGGACGGTGGCGGTTGCGTCATGACGGCGCTGGGCGATGCAACGGTGACGACCTCATGCATGGGCGGCCTCGCGGTGATGGATGATGGACAGCACTTCTTCGCGCATGCGGATGAACTCGGGTTCCGACTTCACCTTGCGCGAATCGCCGTGCGACAGGTACTGGCGGGAGAACGGCACGTCGTCGTAGACGTGCGAGATGCGCCCCGGGCTCGGGCTCATCACGATGAGCCGCGTGGCCAGGAACAGCGCCTCTTCCACCGAGTGGGTGATGAAGAAAACCATCTTGTTCGACTTGGACCAGGCCTGCAGAAGAATTTCCTGTACCTGCTCGCGCGTGAACGCATCGAGCGCACCCATGGGCTCGTCCATGAGCAGCACGGCCGGGTCGCTGGCCAATGCACGCGCAATGCCCACGCGTTGCTGCATGCCGCCCGACAGTTCATACACGGCGCGGTCGGCGTATTTCTGCAGGCCGACGAGGCCGAGTTTTTCTTCGGCGATGCGGTCGCGCTCGGCCTTTCCCACACCGCTCAGGCGAAGGCCGAGCGCCACGTTGTCGCGCACGTTGAGCCAGGGCATCAGCGCATGTTTCTGGAACACCACGCCACGGTCGGCACCGGGGCCGGACACGGGTTTGCCGTCAAGCAGGATTTCGCCGGTGGAAGGCGGCAGAAAGCCCGCGATGCTGTTGAGCAGCGTGGTCTTGCCGCAGCCCGAGGCACCGAGCGCGACGACGAAGTCGCCGTCGTGCATCGTGAGGTTGACGGGGGCCAGCGCCTGCAGCGTGCCGCCCTTGACGGCGTAGTTGACCGTGATGTCGCGGATGTCTAGCGTGGGCATTCAGTTCTCCAATGCGGGTTGCTGTCTTTCTTTCGGGGTGCGTGCAAAGGCCACCGGGTACTCCCCTCCGCGAATGTCCCCCGCCCTTCGGGCTCCTCCTTTGTTTCGCTGCGGGGAGCACCCGGTGCCCTGTGCACGATGGACGCGGTTCTTGTGCTGGCCGATCAACAAGTGCTCTGAACGATCACGCCGATGGGGTGCCTTGCGCAGCGAAATAAAGGAGGAGGGGCGAAGCCCCGGAGGACATTCGCGGAGCAAGGTACCCCATCGGCGTGAGCGCGCCCCAAAAAACTATTTCCCCATCGCCTTGTCGACATAGGCAGTGGTAACGAACGCGCTGTAGTCCGGCTTCACCTCCTGCACCCGCCCCTGTTCCTTCAGGAACGCCGCCGTGTTGGCCATCGCCTTCGCGGCACCACCGCCCAGCCAGGTCGGCGAAACCTGCTCCGCCATCGTCGGGAAGGTGTACAGCGCCATCGCAGCCCCGACGTCCTTCGGGTCGGCCTTGGTCCACTTGGCCATGGCCTTGGTCTGCGGAGAATCGGGCGTCCAGCTCTTGCCGGTGGCCTTGTACTCCTCGTTCGCGCGGTTCAGCGCCTTCACGAAGGCCACCATGAAAGGCTCGTTGGCCGCTGCCCACTTGGCGTTGACCACGATGCCCTCGAAGGTCGGCGCGCCGCGCTTGCCGATGCTGCCCGACGTGGCGATGGTCTTGCCGTTGGCCTTGATCTTCGACAGCACCGGGTCCCAGATGAAGGTCGCGTCGATGTCGCCGCGCTCCCAGGCCGCCGCGATCTCGGGCGGGCGCATGTTCATCACGTTCACGCTCTTGGCGTCGACGCCGTCCATCTTCATGCCGGCCATGAGCTGGTAGTGCGCCGTCGACACGAAGGGCGTGGCCACCTTCTTGCCGGCCAGGTCCTTGATGCTGTTGATGTTGGTGCCGTTGCGCGCCACCAATGCTTCCGCATTCGCGATGTCGGCGGAGATCCAGAACAGCTTGATGTCCTGGCCCTGGCTGGCCGCCGCCGTGAGCGGGCTGGAGCCGGTTTCGCCCATCTGCACGTCGCCCGAAGCCATCGCGCGGATCACGTCGCCGCCGCCCGCGAACATGCGCCAGTTGATCTTGTAGCCCGTGGCCTTCTCGACCTCGCCGGATTCCATCACCAGTCGCAGCGGCACCAGCATGTCCTGGTGGGCGAAGGTGACTTCCTTGGTTTGCGCGAACACCGCGCCGCTGAGCGTGAACGCGGTCGCGAGGGCCGCTGCGCACTGGAGGGAAAGACGTCGGGACAAGGTCATCTCTGTTTCTCCTGAAGGTGAATCGAAGCGGACTTTGCACCGATCGCCCGCCGCCAGGAAGTACCAGCGCGGCAGTCGGCATAGAGCCAGTGGATCGGGACTTACCCTCGTTCTGGTGCGCCGCGCACGCCACCGGTGCGCGCGAGCCTGGGCCCCATCGACAAGGGCTCAGTGCGTCCGCGCGCCGGCAGGCCTCTTCTCGCCTCGCGCCAGAGCCAGTTCCTCCACGGCCATCCCCAAGGCCCGGATGCCCGCCGGAATCTGCGAGGCCGCAATGGACGAAAGCCGCAGCCGGAAGAACGGACACGGATACGGCGGCCGCGCGAAGAACACATCGCCGGCCTCGATCAGCACGCCGTGGTTGCGCGCCATCAGCGACAGCTCCGTGGCATCCACCCAGGTCGGTGCCTGCACCCAGATCGAGGCTCCACCCGAAGGCAGCCGGAACTCGAAATCGGGCAGATGGTCGCGCAGCGCCTGGGCGGCCAGAGCGAGCCGCTCCTGCATCGCGTGGTTGACCCGCCGCGCATGCGACTCGTGGTGCCCCAGCGAAAGAAACAGCGCATACGCATGCTGCAGGAACGCACTCGGATGCCGCACCATCGCATGGCGTATCACCCGCAGTTCCTTGATGAGCGCCCGCGGCGCCACGATGAACCCCAGCCGCAGCGCGGGCGACAGGCTCTTGGACACCGACCCCACGTAGATCACCCGGCCTGTCTTGTCGAGGCTCTTGAGCGCGGGCATCGGCGTGCCTTCGTACAGGTTCTCCGCCTCGTAGTCGTCCTCGATGATCACGAAGTCCTGCAGCTCCGCCTTTCGCAGCAGCCACTGGCGCCGCTCCAGGCTCAGGGTCGCGGTCGTCGGGCTCTGGTGCGAGGGCGTGACGAAAAGGTAGTCGGCCGCGGGCAGCGCATCGACGACCAGCCCGTCCTCGTCGACATCGACCTCCACCCACTTGGGCTGCCGCAACGAAAAGCTGTTGCGTGCATGCGGATGGCCGGGCTCCTCGAGCCCCACGTGCGTCTGCTCGTCGAACAGCGCCTCGGCCAGCAGGTAGTAGGCATGCTGGGCGCCCATGGTCACCAGGATCTCTTCCTTCAGCGCGAACACGCCGCGCTTGGGCAGGAGACGCGTGCGGATCTGCTCGATGAGGTCGGGCACGTCGTCGGTCTCGAAGTCCGGCGTCCAGTGCGGCAGCTGCGAACGCGCCAGGCTGCGCGCGCAGCATTCGCGGAAGTCCTCGGTGGGAAACAGCTGCGGGTCGTAGTTGCCGTAGACGAAGGGATACGGGTAGTCGCGCCAGCGGTCGGGCTTCGACAGCGTGGGCTTGTCGACCAGCGAGCGCAGCACGCGCCCCTGCCAGTCCGGCGGCTGGCTGGCCTGCCCGCTGCGTCCCACCAGCGGCTCCGCGTGCGCGGCGGACAGCGGCCGCGCGTTGCGCGCCACGAACACGCCGCTGCGCGGACGCGCTTCCAGAAAGCCTTCGTCGATCAGCTGCAGGTACGCCGACGTGACGGTGTTGCGGCTCAGCCCCAGCAGCGCGGCCAGCTCGCGCGACGACGGCAGCGGCGCGCCGGGGCTCAGGTGCTCTTCAAGAATGGCCTGCACCACCGCGGCCCGCAAGCGGGCCTGCAGGGGCAATGCCGGCTGGTCGGGCAGCGCGAATAGCTGCGCCCACTGGGTGGCTCGCGGGTTGGGCATGGTGCGCCGCAGTTTAGGGCAGCCGCCGCAATTTGCGGCACCCCGGCGGCGTTCTGGCTCGGTCGAATCCCCGGAACTGGCCCTATCGCGGCGCCAGGCGGCTGCCTACGCTTGCCGCATCAATTTCCGGAGTTCCCGCGTGACCGCCCAGCCTGCTTCCTCTTCTTCCCCCGTGACCACCGACACCCTCGCCGCATTCAGCGACGCCTGGAACCGCCACGACATCGACGCGCTGATGGGCTTCATGACGCCCGACTGCATCTTCCAGACCGCCGCCGGCCCCGACGCCTGCGGCACGCGCCACACGGGCACCGAGGCGGTGCGCAAGGCCTTCGCCGCCGCCTGGGCAACCGTGCCCGACGCGCAATGGATCAACGGCCAGCACTTCGTGCACGGCGACTTCGGCACCTCGCAGTGGACCTTCACCGGCACCGCCGCCGACGGCAGCCGCATCGAGACCGACGGCATCGACGTCTTCACATTCAGGGACGGAAAGATCCACCTGAAGAACGTGTTCCGCAAGGCCCGCCCCAACCTGCCCGCTGCGAAGTGAGCCGACCTTCCTCCTCTTACTGGAGCCCTTCATGACCATGACAGGCACGGCGCAGTTCGCCACCGCCAGCGCCACCGTCGACGGCGCATCGCCCGAGCAGCAACAGCAGCCGACGCAGGCACCGTTTCGCCCCTACGACCCGCAATACGACCCGCTGCACGCCCCCGACCCCGGCGCCGGCCGCGCCTACGCGCCGACCTGGTGGGTGGCCAGCGCCGGCACGCCGCCCGAAGACGACGGCCCGCTGGTGCGCGACATCGATGTCGACGTGGCCATCATCGGCTCGGGCGCCACCGGCATGTCGACCGCGCTCTACCTGGCACAGGAGCACGGTATTCGCGCTACCGTGCTCGAAGCCAACCAGGCCGCGTGGGGCTGCTCCAGCCGCAGCGGCGGCCAGGGCCAGAACGCGAGCGGCCGCCTCAAGCGCTCGCAGTGGATCGCGCGCTGGGGCATCGACACCGCCAGGCGGCTGGACGCCGAGATCCGCGGCGGCTTCGAGAACTTCCGCCATCTCACCACGCAGATCGACTGCGACGCCTTCGACGGCGGCCATCTCTACCTGGCGCACCGGCCCGAGAAGCTGCCGATCCTGGACGCCGAGGCGCGCCTGATGCGCGAGCAGTTCGGCTACGCCGCCCGCATGATGAGCGCCGAGGAAGTGCGCCGCGACTACTGCGACGAACGCGAGACGGTCGGTGCGATGTATGAGGCCGAGGGCATCGGCATCCACCCCTTGAAGTTCACCTTCGGACTGATGCAGCGGGCTCGCGCGCTGGGCGTGACGGTGCACACCTCGAGCCCGGTGCAGGGCTGGCACACCGTCGACGGCGTGCACCACCTGCGCACGCCCGCGGGCGTGGTGCGCGCGCGCCGCGTGGCGGTGTGCACCGGCGGCTATACCGGGCAGGCGCTGAACCCGATGCTGAAGAACCGGATCATGCCGATCCTGTCGAACTCGGTGGTCACGCGCCCCCTCACCTACGCCGAACTGCAGGCCACCAACTTCAGGTCGCAGACCTTCCTGACCGACACGCGCACGCTGCGCTTCTACTACCGACTGCTCAAGGGCAACCGGTTGCAGATCGGCAGCCGCAGTTCAGTGAGCGGCGCCGACGCCGAACACCCGGTGCACCTGAAGCTGCTCACCGACGCCATCGCGCGCAAGTTCCCGCCGCTGGCGGGCATCCGCATCGACTACTCGTGGTGGGGCTGGGTCGACATGAGCCACGACATGATGCCGCGCATCACGCAGCCCGACGCCGGCAAGAAGATCTGGTACGCGGTGGGCTACGGCGGCAACGGCGTTTCCTTCTCGACCTGGGCCGGCAAGCGGCTGGCCGAGCGCGTCGCGGGCAAGGACACGGGCAAGGAAGTGTTCGAGCTGCCCATCTACCGCTCGCCGCTGCCCTTTCCCAATGTGCTGGGGCTGGTCGAGTCGCGCGCGTTCGCGCCGTTCCGGCGCATCGGGCAGCGCATGCTCTACAAGTGGTACTGGCTGCGCGACGAGAAGTAGGCGCAGGCGCGCATTCCCCGAAGTGGCGCAGGCCGATGCACCAGCCTGCCGCACAACGGGGCAAACCCGCCCCTTCTGGCCCTGCGAGTCGCGCCGCGTTGGCTCTTCGCCGTCACGCGGCGAGCGCCTATCTTCGACACCAAGGCCTTCGCTTTACCGGGGCCGAATCCGATTGCCTGTGTCGAACTCCCCTGAGGTCCTGTCATGCCGATCCCCAATCCCGAGCTTCCAGTTTTCTCGCGCCGAGCCACCCTGCTGTCCGCCAGCCTCGCGGCGGCAGGCACCCTGCTGCCGCTGTCCGTCTTCGCGGCCGACGAGCCCAGGCGCGGCGGCACGCTGGTGATCGGCAGCACGCAGACGCCCCGGCACCTGAACGGCGCGGTGCAGTCGGGCATCGCCACCGCCATGCCGTCGACGCAGATCTTTGCCAGCCCGCTGCGCTTCGACGACAAGTGGGCCCCGCAGCCCTATTTGGCCGAGTCATGGAAGCTGGCGGACGACGGCAAGTCGCTCACGCTCAAGCTGCGCAAGGACGCGCTGTTCCACGACGGCAAGCCCGTTACATCAGCCGACGTGGCCTTCTCCATCCTGGCCATCAAGGCCAACCACCCCTTCACCACCATGATGGGCCCGGTCGAGAAGGTGGACACGCCCGACCCCTACACCGCCGTCGTGCGCATGAGCGTGCCGCACCCCGCCATCGTGCTGGCGATGTCGCCCGCGCTGTGCCCGATTCTTCCGAAGCACATCTACGGCGACGGACAAGACCTGAAGAACCACCCGCGCAACACCACCGACGTGATCGGCTCCGGCCCTTTCCGCGTGGCCGAGTTCAAGCCTGCCCAGCGGGTGGTGCTGGAACGCTTCGACAAGTTCTTCATCCCCGGGCGTCCCTACCTCGACAAGGTCATCATCAACATCACGCCCGACTCGGCGAGCCTGATGCTCGGCCTGGAGCGCGGCGACATCCAGATGGTGCCCTTCGCCACGCTGCCCACCGACCTGAAGCGCCTGGCCAACGACCCGAAGATGTCGCTCACGCCCAAGGGCTACGACGGCATCGGCGCGCTCAACTGGCTGGCATTCAACACGGCGAAGAAGCCGCTGTCGGACGTGCAGGTGCGCAAGGCCATCGCCACCGCCATCGACAAGAACTTCATCACCAAGGCGCTGATGGGCGGCTTTGCCACCGTGTCCGACGGCCCGCTGGTGGCCAGCAGCCCGTTCGCCGTGCCCGACCTGGTGCGCTACCCGCTCGACCTGAAGAAGGCCGGCGAGATGCTCGACGCCGCGGGCTACAAGGCGGGCGCGGGCGGCGAGCGCTTCAAGCTCACCATCGACTACCTGCCCGGCGTGGACGACCAGCAGAAGAACGTGGCCGAATACATCCGCGGCCAGCTCAAGAAGGTGGGCATCACGGTGGAGGTGCGCGCCTCGGCCGACTTCCCGGCCTGGGCCAAGCGGCTGGCCTCGCACGACTTCGACATGTCGATGGACACGGTGTTCAACTGGGGCGACCCGATCATCGGCGTGCACCGCACCTACCTCTCGACCAACATCAAGCCCATCGTCTGGACCAACACCCAGTCGTATGCCAATCCGAAGGTCGACGAGCTGCTCAACACCGCCGGCGGCCTGATCGACCCGACGCAGCGCAAGGCCTACTACGCCACCTTCCAGAAGATCGTGACCGACGAATTGCCGATCGAATTCATCAACCAGGTGCCGTATCACACCGTCGCCAGCAGGAAGTTGGGCAACGTGCCGGTCACCATCTGGGGGCCGTTGTCGCCGCTGGACGAGGTGTACTTCAAGTAAGGCGGACGAGTCATGGGCATGCTGCCGTTTCTGCGCCATGCCGCCTCGCGACTTCTCCAGGCCCTGGGCCTGGTGATCGCGGTGGTGGTGCTCAACTTCGTGCTGGTGCACGCCGCGCCGGGCGACCCGGTGGAAACCATTGCCGGCGCCAGCGGCGGCATGTCGCCCGAGCTGATGGCGCAGCTGCGCACGCAGTACGGGCTCGACAAGTCGCTGCCGGTGCAGCTGGCCGTGTACCTGGGCAAGGTGGCGCGCGGTGACCTGGGCTACTCGTACTTCTTCAACCTGCCGGTCACGCAGATGATCGCCGAGCGCGTTCCCGCCACCCTCCTGCTGGTGCTGAGTTCGGTGCTGCTGGCGTTCTTCGCGGGCACCGCGCTCGGCGTGCTTTCGTCACGCAAGCCCAACGGGTGGCTGTCGCAGTTCATCACCGTGCTGTCGCTGGTGGGCTTTGCGGCGCCGGTGTTCTGGCTGGGGATCATGCTGGTGATCCTGCTGGCCTCGGTGTTCCCGATTCTTCCTGTGGCGGGCATGCGGTCCATCGACTCGACGGGCACCGGCGGCTTCGCGGACATGCTCGACGTGGCGCAGCACCTGGTGTTGCCCACGCTCACGCTGAGCCTGGTGTATCTCGCGCAGTACAGCCGGCTCGCGCGCTCGTCGATGCTCGACGTGCTGGGCTCGGACTTCATTCGCACCGCCCGCGCCAAGGGGCTGGCCGACCGCGTGGTGCTCTACAAGCATGCGCTGCGCAATGCGCTGCTGCCGGTGGTCACGGTGCTTGGGCTGCAGTTCGGCAACGTGCTGGCCGGAGCCATCCTGGTGGAGACGGTGTTCAACTGGCCGGGCCTCGGCCGGCTGGCCTTCGAGTCGGTGCTGCGGCGCGACTACCCGACCATCCTGGGCGTGCTGCTGTTCTCTTCCGTCGTGGTGGTGGTGATGAACCAGCTCACCGACCTGTGCTACCGCTTCATCGACCCACGGATCAAGACCTCATGAGCAAGGTCATCGCGATGCCTCCTGTTGCTTCCGCTTCCCAACCCGCCGCCAGGCCGCCGGTGCGCGTGGAACACCCCGGCATGGAGGCGATGCGCATGTTCCTGCGCAACCCCGCCGCCATTGCCGGCATGGCCATGTTGCTGATCGTGCTGGTGGTGGCCGTTGCCGGGCCGTGGCTCTACCCGGCCGACCCGTTCGAGATCAGGGCCGCGCCGCTCACACCGCCGTTCAGCGAGGACGCCTGGCTCGGCAGCGACTACCTGGGCCGCGACGTGCTCACTGCGCTGATCTACGGCGGGCGCGCCACGCTGCTGGTGGGCGCGGTGGCCGCGCTGCTGTCGGTGCTGATCGGCATCACGCTCGGCGCCTTTGCCGGCTACTACGGCGGCAAGATCGATGCCGCGCTGATGAAGCTCACCGAGTTCTTCCAGGTGCTGCCCGCGCTGCTGTTCGCGATGGTGGTGGTCACGCTGTTCTCGCCCACGCTGGTGACGGTGACGCTGGCTATCGGCATCGTGAGCTGGACCGGCACGGCGCGGCTCACACGCGCCGAGTTCATGAAGTACCGCGGACTGGAGTTCGTGCGGGCCGAAAGGGCCATCGGCGCCGGCGACGCGCGCATCATCTGGAAGGTGATTCTTCCCAACGCGCTGCCGCCGCTGGTGGTGTCGGCCACGCTGGCGATCGGCGCCGCCATCCTGTTCGAGGCGGGCCTTTCCTTCCTCGGATTGGGCGACCCCAACCAGATGAGCTGGGGGCTGATGATCGGCTCCAGCCGGCAGTATGTTCTGTCCTGCTGGTGGGCCGTGGCCTTCCCCGGCGCTGCGATCTTCATCACCGTGCTGGCCGTGAGCCTCATTGGCGACGGCCTGAACGACGCCCTCAACCCCAAGCTGAGGGAACGCTGATGGCCACGCAAGACAACGCACTGCTGCGCGTGCAGGACCTGCACGTCGAGTTCAAGACCCGCCGCGGCCAGGCGCTGGTGCTCAACGGGGTCGACTTCGAGATCCGCGCCGGCGAAACGCTGTGCGTGGTCGGCGAGTCGGGCTGCGGCAAGAGCATGACGGCGCTGGCACTGCTGCGGCTCATTCCTTCGCCGCCCGGGCGCATCCGCAGCGGGCAGGTGCTGTTCCAGGGCGAAGACCTGGTGCAGGCCAGCGATGCCCGCATGCGCGAAGTGCGGGGCAACCGCATCTCGATGATCTTCCAAGAGCCCATGACCTCGCTGAACCCGGTGTTCAGCGTGGGCGACCAGATCGGCGAATCGCTGCGGCTGCACGCGGGCATGAATGCGCACGCGGCGCGCGAGCGTGCCATCGAGATGCTGCGGCAGGTGGGCATTCCAGCGCCGGAGCGGCGCGTGGACGAGTACCCGCACCAGCTCTCCGGCGGCATGCGCCAGCGCGTGATGATCGCGATGGCGCTGGCCTGCCGGCCCGACATCCTCATCGCCGACGAGCCGACCACCGCGCTCGACGTGACGGTGCAGGCGCAGATCTTCGACCTGCTGCGCGAGCTGCAGCGCGACAAGGGCACGGCCATCATGCTCATCACCCACGACATGGGCGCGGTGGCCGAGATGGCCGACCGCGTGATGGTGATGTACGCCGGCCGCGTCATCGAACAGGGCACGACCGAACAGGTGCTGTCGGAGCCCGGCCACCCTTACACGCGCGGGCTGATCGACTGCCTGCCGGAGCTCGGCAGCAGCGCGGCATACGGCGACGGCGCACGCGAGGACCTGGCCGAGATCGCGGGCGTGGTGCCGTCGATCTGGGAGCTGGGCACGGGCTGCGCCTTCCGCGAACGCTGCCCCCGCGCGCTGGCGCGCTGCGCGACGGAAGTGCCGCCCATGTTCGCGGTGCACGGCGACATCGCGCCCGGCATCCCGCACGGCGCGGCCTGCTGGCTGCATGCGCAGACCCTCGACCAGCGCCAACGGGAGGCCGCATGACATTCATCGGCAAGACCGACACGCTGCTTTCGGTCGATGACCTGAAGGTGCACTTTCCGCGCGGCAAGGCCGGCTGGGGCCGCGCGCCCGAGGTGGTGAAGGCGGTGGACGGCGTGTCCTTCGAGATCCGGCGCGGCACCACGCTCGCGGTGGTGGGCGAATCGGGTTCCGGCAAGACCACGACCGCGCTCGCGGTGATGCGGCTGTCGCCCGTCACTTCGGGGCGCATGCAGCTCGGCGACACCGACCTGGCCGCACTGCGCGGCGAGGCGCTGCGGCAGGCGCGCACGCGCATGCAGATCATCTTCCAGGACCCGTTTTCCTCGCTGAACCCGCGCGAGCGCGCGGGCGCCGCGGTGCGCGCGCCGCTGGACCTGATGCGGGTCGGCACGCCTGAAGAGCGCACGCGCCGCGTGGCGGAGCTGTTCGAGGCGGTCGGCCTGCGGCCCGAGCAGCAGCACCTGTTTCCGCACCAGTTCTCCGGCGGGCAGCGCCAGCGCATCAACATCGCGCGGGCGCTGGCCACCAACCCGGAACTGGTGGTGTGCGACGAGCCGGTGTCGGCGCTGGACATCGCGATCCGCGCGCAGATACTGAACCTGCTGTCGCGGCTGCAGCGCGAGCTGGGGCTGACCTACCTCTTCATCTCGCACGACATGGCGGTGGTGGAGCACATCTGCGACGACATCGCCGTGATGTACCTCGGCCAGATCGTCGAGCGCGCGCCGCGGCGCAGCTTCTTCGCGCGGCCGTTGCATCCGTACAGCGCGGCGCTGATGTCGGCGGTGCCCACGGTGAGCGGCGGGCGCCGGCGCGCGGCCCACCGCATCAAGCTGAGCGGCGATCCGCCGAGCCCCATCAACCCGCCCGCCGGCTGCCGCTTCGCCGGGCGCTGCCCGGTGGCGGAGCCGGCCTGCGCGGCCGAGCTGCCGCCCTTGCGCGAAGTCGCGCCCGATCACTGGGTACGCTGCCGGCGTGTCGACGTCGTCGACGGCCTGCCGCACCCTCCTCTTTCGATTCCAGAGTCGCCATGAGCCAAGCCACGACAACCACCGTCTACCCCGCCCGCAAGATCATCACCATGAACCCGATGCAGCCGCATGGCACCCATGTGGCGGTGCGCGACGGCCGCGTGCTGGCCGTCGGCTCGCTGGCGGACATGCAGGCATGGGGCACTTTCACGCTGGACGAGCGCTTCGCGGCCAAGGTGCTGATGCCCGGCCTCGTCGAAGGCCACTGCCACCTCAAGGAAGGCAGCATGTGGGACTGGACGTACCTGGGCTGGTTCGACCGCCGGGACCCCGAAGGCAAGGTCTGGAGCGGCCTGCGCTCGATGGACGAGGTGGTCTCGCGCCTGGCGGAGGTCGCCGCAAAGATGACGGCTGACGGCGTGCCCGACGCCGAACCGCTGGTTGCCTGGGGCTTCGACCCCATCTACTTCGGCGGAGAACGCATGACGGTGCATCACGTCGACCGCGCGAGCGCCACGCGGCCCATCGTCATCGGCCATGCCAACGGGCACCTGATGAACGTCAACAGCGCCATGCTGCGCATCGCCGAGATCACGCGCGACAACGAGGTCGAGGGCGTGGTCAAGTTCGCCGAAGGCGCGGACGAAGGCGAACCCACGGGCGAGCTGCAGGAGCCGGCCGCCATGTTCCTGGTGCTGCGCAAGATCGGCAACGCCGGCCTGCTCGCGCCGATGACCGAGGCCGGCGTGCGCTCGTTCGCCAGGCTGGCCTGCCTGCAGGGCGTGACCACCGCGACCGACCTGGTCAACAAGCTCGCCGCGGACGACTGCGGCGTGCTCGAGAAAGTGACGCGCGACGAGGACTTCGCGGTGCGCATCCTGCCCGCATTCCAGGCCTTCCATGGCACGCACGGCGCCGCACAGGGCGCGGAACATGTGAAGTCGCTGGTGCCGCGCAACACCGACCGCCTGCGCTACGGCCTGGTGAAGATGATGCTGGACGGCTCGATCCAGGGCTTCTCCGCACGGCTGCGCTGGCCGGGGCATTTCAACGGCGCGCCCAACGGCATCTGGGTGACGGCGCCCGCGCAGTACGAGGCCGACTTCGAGACCTACCACCGCGCCGGCCTCACCATCCACACGCACACCAACGGCGACGAGGCCAGCGAAGTGGCCATCGACGCCATCGGCCGCGTGCTCACGCGCGCGCCGCGTCCCGACCACCGCCACACGCTGCAGCACGGCCAGATGATCGATGCGCCGCTGTTCCGCCGCATGGCCTCGCTGGGCCTGTGCGCCAACCTGTTCGCCAACCACATCTGGTACTGGGGCGACCAGCACTATGAAATGACCATGGGCCCCGACCGCGCCAACCGCCTCGATGCCTGCGGCAGCGCGCTCGTCGCGGGTGTGCCGCTGGCCATCCACTCCGACGCGCCGGTCACGCCGCTGGGCCCGCTGTTCACCGCGTGGTGCGCCGTGAACCGCATCACGCCCAAGGGCCGCCTGCTGGGCGAGGCCGAGCGCATCACCGTGCCGCAGGCGCTGCGCGCCATCACGCTCGGCGCGGCCTGGACGCTCAAGCTCGACGGCGAGATCGGCAGCATCGAATGCGGCAAGCGCGCCGACTTCTGCGTGCTGGAAGACGACCCGCTGGAGATGGACCCGATGGCGCTGAAGGACGCCCGCGTCTGGGGCACCGTGCTGTCGGGCCGCGTGTTCCAGGCGCAGCGGGGCTGAAGACGGCGTGACCGCATCGACAGACCCGAAACGGAAGCGCCTGCCGCTCACGGTCATTGGCGGCTTCCTGGGCGCGGGCAAGACCACGCTGCTCAACCGCTGGCTGCGCGAGGCGAATGGGCTGCGCCTGGCGGTGTTGGTGAACGACTTCGGCGCGCTCAACATCGACGCCGATCTCATCGCCGCCACGCACGGCGACACCACCGCGCTGACCAACGGCTGCGTGTGCTGCCAGATCGGCGACGACCTGGGGCGGGCATTGGTGGAAGTGATCGAGGCCCAGACGCCGTTCGACGCGGTGGTGATCGAGGCCAGCGGCGTGTCGGACCCGTGGCGCATCGCGCAGATCGGCATGGCGGCGCCGGAGCTGCGCCTGGAGAGCGTCATCGTGCTGGTCGATGCGAGCGCGGCGGCACAGCAGTCTCGCGACCCGCTGCTGGCGGACACGCTGGCACGGCAGGTGAAGTCGGCCGACCTGGTGGTGGTGAACAAGGCGGACATCGCATCCGCCGATGCGCTGGCAGGCGCCCATGCCTGGGTCGCGGCGACCGCGCCAGGCACGCCGTGCATCCAGACCGTGGAGTCGGCCGTGCCGCTGGTGCTGCTGTCGGGGTTGCCGCATGCAACGCACACGCTGCCCCATGCCTGCGGGCCTGGCTGCCACGACCATCATCACGCGCACGGCGCGCCCGATCACGGCGGGCTGTTCCAGACGTGGAATGCACAGCCCGAAGCAGTGATTCCCGTCGCCAGGCTGCGTGCCTGGCTGCGCGACGTGCCGCCCGGCGTGCTGCGCCTGAAGGGCGTGCTGCGCACCGGCCAAGGGGACGCGGGCGATGAATGGTCGGAGGTGCAGTTCGCCGGACGCCACGGTACGCTGCGCAAGACCGCGCCACCGGCCGGCGAAGCGCGCGCGGGAGTCGTCGCCATCGGCCTGCGCGGCCAGTTGCCTGAAGAATTGCTCAAGGCTTTTTTCCTGCCCTGAGCCCAGTCATGTTTCAATCGCGGGCTTGTCCGTTTTCCACCAAGGCAAGGCAGCCGCAGCCTCATGACAAGCTCTTCTTCTCTCCTGATCCGTCCTCCCGTGGCGGAAGATTATTCGGCGTGGAAGCCGCTGTGGGACGGCTACAACGCCTTCTACGGACGCGAGGGCCCCACGGCCCTGGCCGACGAGATCACGCAGCTGACGTGGCAGCGCTTCTTCGACGCCTACGAGCCGGTGCATGCGCTGGTCGCGGAGCGTGACGGCCAGCTCGTCGGCCTCACGCACTACCTGTTTCACCGCAGCACCACCCGCATCGAGCCGACCTGCTACCTGCAGGACCTGTTCACGCTGCCATCGGAGCGCGGCCGCGGCGTCGGGCGCCAGCTGATTCAAGGCGTGTATGAACGTGTGAAGCAGGCAGGCGGACACCGGGTGTACTGGCAGACGCATGTGACGAACACCGCAGGCCGCACGCTGTACGACAAGGTCGCGTCGCACGACGGGTTCATCGTCTACGGCACGCTTGTCTGACGTTGCTGCCGCTCAGTACTTGATGGTGACGCCGGCCTTCACGCCGTTGTTGGCCTTGCCGTCCGACGAAACACCGCCGGTGAGCGACACATTGCCGCCGGTGCTCGCGCCGAGCGAATAGGTCGGCCGGGGCGTGGAGGTGTCGGTGCCGATGTAGGCGCCGCTGCCGTCGCGCCGCTCGACGCCCACGGTCGCACCGGTGGTGTAGGCCGAGGTTTCGGTGGGGTTGACGTTGGGCGCCACATACACGGTACCCTTGTCGTCGTTGTCCACGGGCAGCTTCACGGGTTCGGCGGCAGCCAGGCCAGCCGCGAAGCAAACGGCCGCGGCGAGGCCTGCAAGGATCGGTTTGCTCTTCATGCGCGGATGCTGGCCCATGGCTCGCGGCCGGTCTGTAGGACGAGAGGAAAGTCACCGGCCGGGGGGCGCGCGGACCTTCTCAGTACTTGATCAGGTTCTGCAGAATCAGCGGGCCGCCCATACCCAGCAGCAAACCGCCTTCGGCGATCTTCCCCAGCACGAGAGCAGCAAAGCCGAGATCGTCCACCAGCTTTGCAATTGCGCCGGAGGCGGCTTGCGAGTCGCCGGCAACGAACATGACTCTCCGGCCGCCTTGAGCGGCCGGGTTCATCGCAAGCAGCTTGGCCGGCAGCTGGTTGAATGTCTTGACCACATCCGCGCCCGCAAAGGCGGCTGCAACGACATGGCTGGACGCCTGGCCCTTCAGTTCATCGGGCGAAATGCCATAGGTGTTCATGGCGTCGACGACGATCTTGCCGGACCAGTCCGGCAGAGCGGCCGCGACGCTGGCATGCGAGCGAAACGGCACGGCAAGAATGACGACCTCTGCTTTGAGCGCGTCCTCCAGCGCCACGGGAGTGACATGGTCGCCCAGTTCTTTGGCAAGCTCGGCGAGCGAGTCGACGCCGCGGGTGTTCGCGATATTCACGGCAATGCCGCTGCGGGCGAATTGACGAGCGAGGGCCGTGCCGACGTTGCCGGCGCCAATGATGGAATAGGTCATGGTGATTTCCTTGTGATGATTGATGGGATGCGGACTACGCGGAGATCGCGCCGATGTCGTTCAGCGCCTTTTGCATGGCGGCTTCCTTGGCTTGCGCACTGATGGCAAGACCCTCGGCGCGCACCACGGTGACGTCGGTCACGCCCAGGAAGCCAAGGAGGCCGATGAGGTAGCTTTCCTGGTGCTCGAGAGCCGCCGCGGGGCTGCCCGCGGAATACACGCCGCCGCGCGAAGACGCGATGAATGCCTTCTTGTTCTTGAGCAGGCCTTCCGGTCCGTTCGCGGTGTAGCGAAACGTCTTGCCCGCCACGGCGATGCGGTCGATCCAGGCCTTCAGGGGCGTGGGAATCGAAAGGTTGTACATCGGCGCGCCAATCACAAGTACGTCCGCAGCAAAGAGTTCTTCCATGTAGGTATTGCCCTTGAGCAGGTCGGCGTTCAGGGTCGCGTCGTCGCTCGGCATGCCCTGCCACGCAGCCATGTGCGTGCCGGACAGATGCAGCGCTGGATCAGCCGCCAGATCCCGGTACACGACGTGTGCCGTGGGGTGCAGCGCGCGATGGCGCTCAACGATGCGAGCCGAAAGAAGTCGGCTCGCCGAGGCGGTGCCGAGAACGCTGGAGTCGAGATGAAGGAGCTGCATGGGGTTTTCCTTGTGGGTGGCACAGTCGGAAGGGAGGCCGGAACGGGTCAGGGGCGAACTGACCCGCGCCGCTGTGGCACGGAGGAGCTCGGAGATGGATGAAGTCATGATGTATCTTTCATGGAGATGTTTGATGGGAGGAATGATGCTGCTCCCCCACCAATCTGAATAGACGATTTATTGAGATGCAAAGCATCTGAATTTGAGATACTCTGCGCGTCATGCTCGACGGCGTCTCACTCGACCAACTCAGAACCTTCATCGCGGCGGTCGACGAAGGCAGCTTTTCCGCGGCAGCGAGAAAGCTCAACCGCGTGCAGTCCGCAGTGAGCGGCTGGATCGCCTCGCTCGAAGATCAGGTGGGCGTGGTGCTCTTCGACCGGTCCGGGCGTTTCCCCAAGCTCACGCCGGAGGGCGTCCTTCTGCTGGCTGATGCGCGCAACGTGGTCTCGGGCGTTGATACCCTCAAGGCCAGGGCAAAGCTCATGTCCTCGGGGCTGGAAGCCGAGCTTTCGGTCGTCGTGGACGTGTTCTTCCCCACCGACGTCATCAGCGCAGCGATCAAGGCTTTTGCCAGCCGATTTCCGTTCACGCCGCTGAGGCTCTTTGTCGAGGCACTCGGCGCGGCCTACCAACCCATACTCGACGGGCGCTGCAGCATGGGCATCCTGGGCGCGCTACCCATGGAATTCCCCTCCCTGGTCACAGAGCGCCTCAACGAGATTTCCCTGGTGATGGTGGCTGCGGCCGAGCATCCACTCGCGAGCTTCGATCGCCGAATTTCCAGGCGCGAACTCGGCAAGCACGTGCAACTGGTCCTCACGGACCGCTCCGAGCTGATGACGGGGCGCGACTACGGTGTGATATCGCCCACGACCTGGCGCCTGGGCGATCTGTCGACCAAGTACGCATTCCTGAAGGACGGCATGGGCTATGGCAGCATGCCACGGCACATGGTGGACAGGGACATCGCGCGAGGCTCACTCGTCGTGCTCGATGTCGACGAGATCCCGCCCGGGGGCTTTCCGCTGACGACCTCCGCCGTCTATCCCGCCGCCCAACCGCCAGGCCCCGCAGGGCGATGGCTGATTGACCATCTGAAACGGCAGTGTGCCGACCACTCGTGACCGCATCGACGACCACCCCCGCCCACAACCTCGACGCTCCCGCGCTCGCGCTCATCGACACCTGCGCACGGGCTTCCCTCGAACTGCTGCAGGACAACCTCACGCCGCACGGCATCCTCGCCGCCAGCCGCACCGAGGCCGCCGTGGCGCGGCGCTACACGCGCATCTTCGGCCGCGACGCCGCCATCTGCGTCATGGCCATGTGCGGCACCGGCGTAGCGGCGCTGGAACAGGGCGCCGTGGCCAGCCTCGACGCGCTCGCTTCGCAACAGGCTGCGAACGGGCAGATTCCCAAGTACGTCGACCCCGAGGGCCAGGACGCCGACTTCTGGTACCTGGGCTGCATCGACGCCACCCTGTGGTGGCTCATAGCGGTGGACCACGTGCGCAGGCATGGCAACGTGGAAGCCACGCATTGGCAGGCCGAGGTGGAACGCGCGATCCAGTGGCTGCTCGCGCAGGAGCACCAGCACTTCCGCCTGCTGCAGCAGAACGAGGCCAGCGACTGGGCCGACATCATGCCGCGCTCCGGCTATGTGCTCTACACCAACGCGCTGTGGTTCGACGTCAAGCGCCGTTTCGCGCTGGAGCATGCGGAAGAAACCCGGCACCACTTCAACCACCTGTTCAATCCGTTCCAGCGAGACCTGCCCGAGTACCACCGCGCAAGGCTGCTGCGCCACTACGCGCGGCGTGGCCGGCGCGATCCGGGCCTGTACCTGAGCTTCGTCAATCTCGCGGTCGTCGGGGACGAAGGCGACGTGTTCGGCAACGTGCTGGCCATTCAGAGCGGCCTGGCCGACGCCGCGATGGCGCAGCGCATCGTGCAGACCATCGAGGCGGCGAACGCATCGCAGCCGTACCCGGTGCGCGTGGTGCTGCATCCGCTGTCTCAGCAGCATGAGTTGTGGCGGGCATACATGGGCCGGCACCAGCAGAACATCGTGCACCAGTACCACAACGGAGGCATCTGGCCGTTCGTCGGCGGCTTCTGGGTGATGGCGCTGGCACGGCTGGGGCTGCATGAGCAGGCATGGACCGAACTCGCGCGGCTGGCACAGGCCAACGCGCAGGACGACTGGCGATTCACCGAGTGGTTTCACGGGCGCACGCTGGCGCCGATGGGAATGGCGGGACAGAGCTGGAATGCGGCCGCGTTCCTGCTGGCGCGGCGGGAACTGCTGGGGGATGGGGTGGCCTGGTGAGCGGGCGCCGCTGACCTTCGAAAGGCTCCAATTCTTCTGCGAGGAAGTCTCCCGGCCAGACCGTCATGCCATCAGCGGCGCAGCTTTCCACCACGTATCTATAGGGCAGGTCCGGCGCTGCAAGGACGTCGAGCAATGTCCCGACATCACCTATCGCAGGCGGGCGTTTGTTCACGCACCAGCCGTCGTAGTCATTGCCCGTTGCCACAAGACATTTGACGCGCACCACGGCATAAGGCGTCAGTTGATTCATGGGCTGTCACAGCTCAACGCAGGGCAGGCGGCACAAAAATGCAGGTTGATTGCCGCGGCTCGCGGCAACCGCGGATAGCGGCAATCAGCGCTTGCCCGCCATTTGCATTCTGTTCATGCAGCGCAGCTTTGCGAAGTTGGCGCAGCCCCAGAACGGGACTCCCCCGTCTTTGGGCTGGCGTTCCACCATCTTCACTCCGCACTTGACGCAGGTTGGTCGCCAGAACTCGCCATCGTAGGCAACCTTCAAAAGTGAAGCTTGTTGATCGGCTGTGCGTCGCGAAATCAGTTGCAGCAACCCCGCGCGGTCTTGTGCATTTATGCCATTGCTCCTAGCGAATTCCAGTGCGTCGGAGGTAAACGTCGAGCTGGTCGCGAATGTGCCGTATCGCAGATCGTGTGCCTTGAGAACTCCGAAAAATTCACGCATCTGTTGCACACCCACGGGCTTGCTTCTCCAGTGCTTGCATTGCACGATCATCGGTTTCGGGCTATTGGCCGAATAAAGCCAGATGTCGATTCCGCCGTCGGCCCCGTGTGACTGGCTTTCGGTACGAACGCCTGCTTGCGCGAATAGAGCTTCACATAAAGCCTCGAAGCGACGCCACTCGATGTCGTCGAATACTCCGGGCGACCACTTTGCCTGGGGCTCTGGCTTTGCTCCGCCTCGGCCAAGTACTTCAGTTATCGCCCGCTTCTCCTCTTCCGAATCAGCCTTGCTCCTCCGCCAGAATCCAGTCATGTCGTGCCTCCTGGGAGACAAATGTAACTCTATGCCTCAGATCTTCAGAGGCTCTGCTCAAGCCGGCTGCAACAACGCCTTGTGCGCCGAGATGCCCGCATCCACCTCGTTCTTGAAGAAGGCATAGCAGTACCAGCGGTAGGAGTCGGTGTTGTAGATGGTGGCGTTCTTGTGCGCGTCCGCCAGACGCTTCACCTGCTTCGAGCCGATGAAATGGCCCTTCCCCGAGGCGGCCATCGCGCCGTGAGGGGTGTTGCCGGTGCACTGCGGGATGTTGGCGTCCGACCGGGGCGCATAGTGGGCGGCGTCGAGCAGTTGGCGATGCTGCTGGCATTCGCCGCAGACATCGGCGAGACCGAGGTTGTGGCCCACCTCGTGGATCAGCACGCCGGCATGGAAGTGCCCGACCGCGCCGCGCGGAAATGCCGGGCCGATCGCCATGAGATAGCCGCCCCGGCCGCCCTTCAGGGCCGCGGCATCGCCCGCTTCGTTGCTCTTGTACAGAATCCAGCGCGGATCGCGCAGGTCGTCCATCATCTGGTCGATCTTGGCGCGCACATAGCTCGCGCGCGACGCGAACCCGGATTCGGCGTTGGCGTTGCCGGCGGCCGCCCCCGCCTTGCGGGTGGCGCTGCTGCCATGCCATGCACGCGAGCCGAAGATGCTTTCGTAGTGCGTCTTGCCCGGCCATGTGTGAAGGCCGACATTGCGCTTGGCTTCCTCGAGCATCCGCAGCGCGATGTCGAGCCCGGCGCCCAGCTCGTTGACGCGCTCCTGGTCGAATCCGATGAAGCGCACATGGCGGTGATTGCCGGCAGCGGGGGTCAGCACCACTTTGTCGACCATCGCCTGGCATTCCTGGGCCGTCATGTCCAGGCCCAGGGCCTTGATGCCGCCGCCCTCGGCAAACTGGATCGCATGGCGGACCTTGCCCAGGACGAGGTCGACGGGAAACTTCTCACGGATGTATTCGGACAACTTCGGCATGTGCGCCACCTTGAAACTGGAGGCGGCGAGTTTGCGTCGAATGAATACTTTTCGCCTCCCATGAATTGGTCACGCGGCGGCGGCTTCTGCCCGTGCCGATTTTTCGCTCCCCCATGCCACCACCCGATTGCGGCCTTGCCGCTTGGCCTAGTAGAGCGCCTGATCTGCACGCATGTACATCGGTGTCTGGCAGCAGCACCGCGAATTCCTCGCCGCCCAATCGGGCGAACACGTCCGCCGATCGGAGCCTCGCCTGCACTCGCTTTGCAAAAGCCTGCAGCACCAGGTCGCCGCCATGATGGCCATGCAAATCATTGACCCGCTTGAATGATCCAGGTCCGGCAGCAGCAGTGCCGCGATGGCGCTCAGACCGGCACCGACGACAAGTGGAATGTTCCACTCGCTCACGAAGGCTCTGATCAAGGAAGATGCTTGCGGTCGCGCACGGTCTCGCGCGTCGGGCCGAAAGCGCCGAAGCGCACGGGCAAGCCGCTCAGCGCCTCGGCATGCGCGACCCATGCGTGCGCCGTGGCGATGGGGTGTGGTTCGTAGATGGGTTCGGCGCCCTGCAGCAACCGCGTCAAGGCGTGCTGATGCGCAAGGTCCCGCACTCCGCCGGCCGGCAGCGCGGTGAGGCGGCCCGCGTCTTCCGTGCGGTAGCCGGCGCACCAGCGCAGTCCGGCACCATCGACGGCGTCGAGGTGGCTCACCACCAGACCATCGAGCGCGCCGACTGCATCGAGGGCGTAGCGCAGCAGCACCGCATCGGGATGGCCCCTGCGGAACACGCCCTGCCAGCCTTCATCCGCGTTGTGCGGCTCACGCAGGCGCGCGTCGAGCGCGCGGTCGTGTGTCGGCAGCGGGCCCGGGCCGTGCCGCGTGAGATAGCTGCGCAGCACGCCCAGGTGCTGCACCGGTGCGTCGATGCCCGCGTCGCGCAACACGGCCTCGACCGCCGCCGCGGAGATCGTGCTCCAGGTGGTGTGCGGATGGAAACCGCGCCACTCGTCGAGCAGCACGCCCTGCGCGCCTTCGAAGATCACGGTGCCGGCCCGCGCGAGGCGCTCGGCGATGCGGTCCGCGCTGGCGGGGGGTGAATGCGCCAGGCACGGCGCAACGGCATCGAGCCAGCGCCGTGCCAGCGATTCATCCTGCAGCACAGACAGTTCCTGCGCGGCGCCGGCATGCGAGAAGGCCGTGTGCGTGAATTCGCGAAGCAGCGTGGTGCGCGAGGCCTGCAGCTTTTCGAGCGCGCGGGCCGGGAACGGCAGGTCGCCGTAGCGCAAGGCCTCGTCCGGCGCGGCCAGCGCATGCCGAACGGTTTCACCGACCCCCACGCCGCAACTGCCGTGCGCATCCGACCCGCGCGCCCATTCACGCAGCCGCCCGGCCGCCTGGTGGAACGGCGTCGTCACGCGGCAACGCGCATCGACCAGCAGGCGCGAGAAGGCGTCGTTCACGCCCGCGCGCCGCAGCGCCTCTTCCTCGACACGCAGCGCCGTCGGGTGTACGACCACCGGGCTCGCCAGCAACGTGCCGACTCCCGCATGAAAGCTGCCGGCGCCGAACTGGGAGAAGGTGTGGTGGCGTCCGTCGGCCAGCACCACGTTGTGGCCCGCCTGCGCGCCGCCGTTGAACCGCACGACCGTGTGCGCCCCCAGCGCGCCGCTCAGATGATCGGTGAACAGCCCCTTGCCGCAGTCTCCGAAGCCGAGGCCGAGCAGCGAGACGTAGCGCGTGGCCGTGACTGCTGCGGCGCTCACCCTGCGGTCAGCCGAAGAGCCGCTTCCACCACGACGAGCGCGGGCCGGCCGCGGCGGTGGCCACGGCCGGTGGCGCGCGGCGCGATGCCGCCGGATCGAGCAGCGCGGCGTAGCCGTCGAGTGCGTGCAGCACGCCGCCCACGCGTTCCTTGGCCATGCCAGTGCCGCTCATGACGCCGGCCAGTGCCTCGAGGCTGGGCACGGCCTTTTCGGTGAGCGCGACAATGCCGGCGGCCACGGCGCAGGCGTCGTCGGGCGAATCCATGCAGATGACGTGATCGCCCAGCAGCTCGCGCCAGCGGCCTTCGCAGCGGCGGCGGCGCTGCGCATCGGGAATGAGGAAGAACAGGTTCGTGGTCTCGGCCGCTGCGGCAATGACCTCCTCGATGGGGATGTCCTCGTCGAGCTTCTCGCCGATCAGCCCTTCCACCTGATGGCGCGACACGGCGGGGTACGGCAGCTCGTCGCCGGTGACGAACAGATAGCCGCGCTTCTTGCGCTTGACCCAGCAGTCCATGTCGGTGTGCTGGGCCATGACATAGAAGGCCAGCTCGTAGCTCTCCTCGCCGGAGCCGCCCCCGCCGCCTTCGAGGTAGCTCCAGGTGAGCCACTGGTCCATGAGGTTGGCGGTCGATTCGAACTGCCCCACCTGCAGCGGCGCATGGTCCGAGGTGGCGTCGCCGATGGCCATGAACATGAGCTGGGGGTCGGCCACGCCGCAGTCGGTGAGCAGCTTCATGAAGGTGGGCAGCTCCTTGCGCGCCAGGGTCTGCGGGATGTCGCCCATGGAACCGGTGACGTCGAGCGCGAAGACGATACCCAGCGAGTTGGGGTGGTCGGCGTTGTCGCGCGACTCGCGCACCTTGAGCCCCTGCGGGTTCATCAGCGGATGGGTGGAGCGCTGGGTGAAGACCTCGGCGCCGGGCTTGGCGGCGCGGTCGGCGATGAGTGCCGTGTGGGCGGCATGCGAGTAGTTTCCGTAGCCCATGTAGTGACTCCTTGATGCGGAAGGAAATTGAGGGGGTCAGGCGCCGCGGCGCGGCGCGGGATCGAAATGGACGAACTGCGGCGCACCGAACGCTTCGCGCGAGGCCGCGGAGAGGGCTTGCTCGATGCCTTGCGCGCCGAGCCGTTCGCAGGCGTTGGCGTCTTCGCTGCACTGGCGCAACAGCGCGGCGAGCGGCGCGGGAGTGTGCGCGCCGAAGCCCGGGGCGTCCGCCTCGTCACCCGCGCCGCCATGCAGCAAGGCACGCACGGCCCACGCAGCCTGCATGAGGTCTCGCGCGGCGGCGGCGGCATGGGCCGCGCCGGCGGCATGCTGTGCGCGCGACCAGCCGATGAGCAGCACGCCGTGGTCGCGCGGATGCACGAGCGCATGCGCGGGTGACAGGCCGCGATGCGTCCAGCCGGCGTCGTGCACGAAGGACAGCACCTCCAGCATGCGACGCCAGATCCACACGGCATGGCGCGGGTCGATGCCTTGCGGGTTGGCACGCGCCACGTCCTGCAGGCTGCCCCAGAAGCCGGTCGGATGGCGCAGCACCAGCGCCTGGCGGGCGCCGTCACCCAGCCCTTCGGCGACGCCCGTGCCCACCGGTTGCGGCAGCCGGCGCGTGAAGTAGGCGGCGCCCGGAACCGACAGGTCCTGCAAGGCCTGGAGCACCGAGGCTTCGCGCAGCAGCACGCCGTTGGCTGCGCTGTCGCGGGCCAATTTCATGGTCACGCGTTCGGGCAGCGCGCCCAGGCGCTCCGCGAGCAGCACCTCGCTGTGCTCCCCGGTGGCGAGCGGGGCTAGCACGCGGAAGCGCGCGCCGCGCCATGCGAGAACGCGCCCGCCGGGCACATCGGCATTCGCCCTGCGCCATGCGGCGCGGAAGCTCTCGCGTTCGACGATTTCCTCGCTGCGCACGATGGTGGCGCCGCAATAGCTGCAGTCGACGGTGCGCCAGCGGGCAGCCCGCGGCAGCGGCGCAGAGCATTGCGGACAGCTGAGAGCAAGCAGCGACAGCATGAGCCGCGCCCTACTCGGCCTCGGGCGCCACCGCCGGATCGGGCGATGCCAGCACGCGGTCGATACGGCGGCCTTCGAGCGCGACGATCTGGAAGCACCAGCCGGCGCAATCGATGTGCTCGCCGACCGCCGGCAGGTGGCCGGACACGGACATGAGCAGGCCGGCCACGGTGTTGTAGCGGCCCCGCTCTTCATCGGGCAGCTCGCGGATGCCAAGGCGCGCGCGCAATTCGGACACCGGCATGAGGCCGTCGAGTTCCCACACGCCGTCGGGCCGCTCGCGCGCCCATGCGTCGGTCTGCATCCCGGGCTGCAGTTCGCCGGTGATGGCTTCGAGCAGATCGCGCGGGGTCATGAGGCCCTGCACCACGCCGTACTCGTCGACCACGAACACGAGGCGCCCGGCGCGCTCGCGGAACTGCTCGAGCAGTTCCATGCCGGTGAGGGTCTCGGGCACGAACACCGCGGGCGTCGCTTCCTGGCCCAGCACGCCGGTATGCGCGGCGCCCAGCCGCAGCAGGTGGGCCACGCTGATCACGCCGACCACGTCGTCGAGCGAATTGCGGCACACCGGATACCAGGAATGCACGAGGTTGAGCGCCGCCGCGTCCGCCACCTTCTGCAGCGCCTGCCGCACGGTGAACGAGGCATCGAGCCATTCGATGTCGGCGCGCGGAATCATGAGCGACGACAGGCGCCTGTCATCGAGGTGAAACACATTGCGCACCATCTGGTGCTCATGCTGCTCGATGACGCCGGCGTCCACGCCCTCTTCGAGGCTGGCCGAGATTTCTTCCTCGGTCACCGAGCGGGCCGCATTGGCGTCGATGCGCAGCAGCCTCAGCGTGGCGGCCGTAGCGCCGGCCAGCAGCCACACGAAGGGCTTGGCCGCCTTGGCCAGCCCGCGCATGGGGCGCGCCACGAAGCGCGCTACCGGCTCGGGGTAGAGCTGGCCGATGCGCTTGGGCACCAGCTCGCCGAAGATGATGGTGAAGAAGGTGATGCAGGTGACGACCACCGCGGTGGACACCACGCTGGCGGTGCCGGCGCCCATGCCGACCGATTCCATCCACACCGCGAGCGGCGCCGCGAAGGCCGCCTCGCCGACGATACCGCTCAGCATGCCGATGGAGGTGATGCCGATCTGCACCGTGGACAGGAACTGCGTCGGCGACTCCATCAGCTTGAGCGCCGCCTCGGCGCCGGCGTCTCCCGTTTCGGCCAAGGCCGCGAGGCGTGCGCGGCGGCTGGTGGAAAGGGCCATTTCGGACATTGCGAACGCCGCGTTGAGCGTCGTCAGCAAGGCCAGCAGGAAGACATCCATGAACTGAGGGGGAGAATGAGGGAATGTCACTTTACTTCATTGGTGACACGTAAGCGCCCAAAACGGGCAATGCTTGAGCGCGTGATCGCAGCGCTTCCGGGTTCTCGGCGTGCCACCAAGTTCGTGACACCGTAGACATCGAACAGCCGAACATTTGCGCAAGCTGCTCATTAGAGAAATAGCCTGTCCGCTTGCATCGCACCAGCTCAGCGGCATCCTCATCCGACAAGGCACGTGGCTGGCCACCCCATCGCACTCCCCGCTGATAAGCCGCAACCTGCCCGGCAATAGCTCGCTCGCGAATCAAGCGCCGTTCGAACTGCGCGACGGAGCCGAGGATCTGCAGAACCAATTCCCCGATCGCGCTGGACGTATCGACGGGCTCTGTCAAAGAGCGAAACGAACACCCCATCGACTCAAGACGTTCGAGCATCCCAAGCAAATCCTTCAAGCTACGGGCCAATCGGTCCATCTTCCAGACCACCAGCACATCACCGCGTTTCATCGATCCAAGCGCACGCTGCAGCTCCGGCCGGGCACCGACAGAGCTGGTCTTTTCGCTGAACACTACTCGCACACCACCACGGCGCAGCGCGTCACGCTGAAGACGCGTTTCCTGATCGCTTGTCGAAACTCTCGCATACCCAACCAGCATCTGACCCCCGAGAAACGAATTACTAAAAGATGGACATATTTGGCCCGGCCTACGCTTAAACCACTGCGCTGACACACGCCACCCCGGAGGCAGCAATTACCAAACGCAGCGCCTGTAGACTGCGGACCGAAGGAGAGAGAACCATGGGCATCCAAGACCGAGACTGGTATCGAGAGGAAATGAAAGCGCGGAAGCGAGCAGAGGATGAGGAGGCTGCACGGCGTACGCCCCCATGGAGTAAGAAAAACCGGATTCCCGTGGATCTACTCGATAAAGCCAACCCACCAAAGCTATGGGGCGCAGACTGGCATTGGTCGATACAGCTGCTGGTTTGGCTATGCATCGCGGTGCTAATGCTGGCGGCATGGCGGCTGCTGAAGTGAAGCGAG
>PJUB01000078.1_pt1 | contig 79167 bp, 77 predicted proteins | sample 1512141 | NCBI WGS metagenome assembly PJUB01 (sample SAMN08177677, study PRJNA422409) | Soil metagenome, whole genome shotgun sequencing project. | isolation source: Soil enriched on filter paper: alkali lignin treatment | place: USA: Madison | collected 2015-01-15
CGAAGCCAGCGAAATGGCGCGCCACTTCGAAAACCTGAAGGTCAAGAGCTGGCTGCACGCGACCCTGACCGTCAAGAAGGCCACCATCGACGGCTACGGCCTGCACGGCAGCGGCATGTTCCTGGTCAACCCGCCCTGGACGCTGCACGATGCCCTGAAGCAGGCCATGCCTTACCTGGCCCGCGAACTGGGCCAGGACGACCGCGCCAGTTTCACGCTGCAATACCGCGAGAATCCGTTCCCGGTGCCCAAGAAGCAGTCCGACGACTGATTCCCGGCCAGGCGGCCCGCACGCCCGCCGCCGGTTCAGGACCCGCATGCAAGAAGGGCTGCCCCATCGACGGGGCAGCCCTTCTTGTTTATTGCCGCGCGGATCAGGCCGTGGCGCCTTCCGCTTCCACCTGGCGCAGCGCTTCCTGCGCGCGGGCCAGCTTGGCCGCGGCGTCGCGCAGCGCGGTGCGCAGCCCTTCTTCGATCACCGGATGGTAGAACGGCATTTCCAGCATGCGCGCCACGGTCAGCTCCTGCTGCACGGCCCAGGCCAGCAGGTGGCCAATATGCTCGGCGCTGGGGCCGACCATTTCCGCCCCCAGGAAGCGGCCCGTCGCGATATCCGCATACACATGCAGCAGGCCACGGTTCTTCAGCATCACTCGCGAACGGCCCTGGTCGCTGAAATCCACCTCGCCCGTCACGAACGTGCCCGGCGTCAGGCGGCCATGGCCCTGGCCTGCCAGCGCAATCTGCGGGTCCGAGAACACCACCGCCAGCGGCGCGCGGCGCAAGCCCTGGCGCACCTCGGGATAGCGGGCCGCATTTTCGCCCGCGATGCGGCCTTCGTCGGCGGCTTCGTGCAGCAAGGGCGCATCGGCGTTGGCATCACCGGCGATGAAAATGGCCGAATCGCCCGCCTGCATCGTTTCACGGTCGAACAGCGGCACCCCCTGCGCGTTCAGTTGCAGCGAGGTGTTCTCCAGCCCCAGCCCATCCACATTCGGGCGGCGGCCGGTGGCCACCAGCGCGTAATCGAAGCGCTCGGTGCGTTCGCTGTTGTCCAGCGCCACGTAGCGCACTTCCACTTCGTCGCCCACGCGCTGCGTTTCCAGCACCCGGGCATCCGGGTCCAGGTAGAACTCGCGCTGGAAGATCTTGCGCGCGCTGTGGCGCACCTGCGGGTCGCTGATGCCGCCCAGGCTGCCGCTGACGCCGAACACGCGCACCTCTACACCCAATCGCGCCAGCGCCTGGCCCAGTTCCAGCCCGATCACCCCCGGGCCGAACACGGCCACGCGGCGCGGCAGATCGTCCCAGGCAAACACGTCGTCGTTCAACACCAGCCGGTCGCCCAGCCCGCGGAACGGCGGCGGCACCGCCGGGCGCGAGCCCGTCGCGATGACCACGCGGGACGCGTGGATCTCGGTGTGTTCATCCACCCGCAACACCGTGTCGGACACGAAGCGGGCGTAGCCGCGGATCTTGTCTTCGGCGGGAATGTTCTCGACGCCCTCGAGCACGAAGCCCACGAAGCGGTCGCGTTCGCGCTTGACGCGGTCCATCACGGCCACGCCGTCCACGGCGATCTCGCCCTGCACCTGCACGCCAAATGCCTCGGTGTGGGCGGCGTTGTGGGCCGCTTCGGCCGCGGCGATCAGCAGCTTGGACGGCATGCAGCCGACGCGGGCGCAGGTGGTGCCATAGGGGCCGCCTTCGATCAGCAGCGCGCGCTTGCCCGCGGCCTTCGCGGCGCGGTAGGCGGCCAGGCCGGCGGTGCCGGCGCCAAGAACGGCGATATCGGTGTGCAGAGTCTTCATCTATCAGGTCCCCCGGTTGTCACGTGGAGCAATGGTTTCAAAGGCGGATTCCGCCTTGTTGCGCACCCTCGGGACGAGCGTCGCCCCGCCGCCCCGAAAAGGGGCCGCACGAAGATGCGAAACAAGGGAAACCGGCACGCCGGACCGCGCAGGGCGGCCCGGCGGCGGGAAGCGGCATGGTGCCGCTTCCCCGCCAGCAATCAGACGGGCTTAGGCGAAGTGCGCCTTCAGGTCGTCCAGGCCGCCGATCAGCGTGCCATTGATGAACACCTGGGGAGCGGTGCCCTTGCCGGACACGGCGCCGATCACACGGCCGCGGACCTTGTTTTCCAGCGGGATCTCGATCGGGGCGTAGCCCTTGCTGTCCAGCAGCGCCTTGGCTTCGACGCAGAACGGGCAGCCCGGCTTGGAGAACACGACCACCTGGTCGGGCTTCTTGGCCGACGGGGCGACGTGCGCCAGCATGGTGTCGGCGTCCGACACTTCAAACGGGTCGCCTTCCTTTTCGGGCTCGATGAACATCTTCTGGACCACGCCGTCCTTGACCAGCATGGAATAGCGCCAGCTGCGCTTGCCGAAGCCCAGGTCGCTCTTGTCGACCAGCATGCCCATGCCTTCGGTGAACTCACCGTTGCCGTCGGGCAAGAGCGTGATGTTGGCCGATTCCTGGTCCTTGGCCCATTCGTTCATGACGAAGGTGTCGTTGACGGACACGCAGACGATGCTGTCGACGCCGGCTTCGAAGAAGGCCGGGGCCAGTTCGTTGTAGCGCGGCAGGTGGGTGGACGAGCAGGTCGGCGTGAACGCGCCGGGAAGCGAAAAGACCACGACCGTCTTGTTCTTGAACAGGTCGTCGGACGTGAGCTTTTTCCAGGTGTTGCCCTCGCGGACGGGGAACGTTACGTTGGGAACACGTTGGCCTTCACGGTTTTGCAGCATTCAATCTCTCCTTGGGTAGCGGGGTTTGTTTAACCACCATGGAAAGAATGATAAATCTGATCTATCAATTGTTCAAATTTAATAAATTTACTTGATCGATAGATTTTGGTAATTACGAAATAGCCGCCGCCAGAAGTTTTCTATCATACCCTTCCAGCGGCGGACTGGCCTCAGACGCGCTGCGGCTCGTAGCCCGCGTCGCGGATGGCGGCCTCGACCTTGTCGGCCTGGTCCGTGCCGCTGACGGTCACGCGGTGGCTGGGCAGGTCCACGGCCACGGTCGCGCCGGGCGCGGCCGCATTGACCGCGCCGGTGATGGTCTTGACGCAATGGCCGCAGGTCATGTCGGGGACTTGGAATTCGATGCTCATGCTGTTCTCCAGGAATTTCAGGTTGGCCGCGCCGGTTGCTTGCGCGAGCTTGAACCCAGCTTAAACCTTCCCATTATAGGAAGGTCAAGCGTAGAATACACCTTGACCTTCCCATCATGGGAAGGATGACACTGTGGGTTCCCTTCCCACCGAGACTGCCATGAGCGCTGCCATCCCTGCCCCTTCCGTCGAGCTGGAACTTGCCATCGAAGGCATGACCTGCGCGTCCTGCGTGAAGCGCGTGGAAAAAGCCCTGACCCGCGTGCCGGGCGTGGCCCAGGCCCAGGTCAACCTGGCCACCGAACGCGCCCTGGTCGCGTATGACCCGCAGACCGCCCAGCCCGACGCCCTGGTCCAGGCTGTGGTGAAGATGGGCTACGAGGCCCGCCCCATCGCCGCCCAGGACGACCACGCCGAACGCCAATCCGAAGCCCGCGACGCCGAAGCGCGGCGCCTGCAACACGCCTTCATGGCCGCGCTGGTGCTGACGCTGCCCGTGTTCGTGCTGGAAATGGGCTCGCACCTGATTCCCGCCCTGCATCACTGGGTGCTGGGCACCATCGGCCAGCAGAACAGCTGGCTGCTGCAATTCGTGCTGACCACGGCCGTGCTGGCCTGGCCCGGCCGCCACTTCTTCAGCAAGGGCCTGACCGCGCTGTGGCGCCGCGCGCCGGAAATGAATTCGCTGGTGGCCCTGGGCGCGGGCGCGGCGTGGGGCTATTCGGTCGTGGCGACCTTTGCGCCCGACTGGCTGCCAGAAGCCGCCCGCAACGTCTATTACGAGGCCGCCGCCGTCATCGTCACGCTGATCTTGCTTGGCCGCACGCTGGAAGCCCGCGCCAAGGGCAAGACGGGCGCCGCCATCAAGCGGTTGATCGGCCTGCAGCCGCGCACCGCGCGCGTCCTGCGCGATGGCCAGCCGCAGGACGTCGAGATCGAACAGGTGCGCCGCGGCGACCTCGTGCTGGTGCGCCCCGGCGAAAAGATTCCGCTGGACGGCGAGATCATCGAAGGCAGTTCCTACGTCGATGAATCGATGCTGACCGGCGAACCGGTGCCCGTCGAAAAGCAGCCGGGCATGCAGGCCACCGGCGGCACGCTCAATACCTCGGGCAGCTTCACGCTGCGCGTTACCCACACCGGCGCGGACACCATGCTGGCGCGCATCATCCGCATGGTCGAGGCCGCCCAGGGTGCGCGCCTGCCGATCCAGGCACTGGTCGATCAGGTCACCGCCTGGTTCGTGCCGGCCGTGATGGCGGCCGCGCTGCTGACCTTCCTGGCCTGGTTCTTCCTGGGGCCGACGCCGGCGCTGTCGCACGCGCTGGTCAATGCCGTGGCCGTGCTGATCATCGCCTGCCCCTGCGCGATGGGCCTGGCCACGCCCACGTCCATCATGGTGGGCACCGGCCGCGCCGCAGAAATGGGCGTGCTGTTCCGCCAGGGCGACGCCTTGCAGACGCTGCGCGACGTCAATGTGGTGGCGTTCGACAAGACCGGCACGCTGACCCTGGGCAAGCCCACCCTGACCGAACTGGAAGCGGCCGCCGGCTACCGCGATGAAGACGTGCTGCTGTGGGTCGCGTCGGTGCAGGCGCGGTCCGAACACCCGATCGCGCTCGCCATCGTCGATGCCGCGGCCGAGCGCAAGCTGACGCTGCTGCCCGCTGACGGCTTTGCCGCCATCACCGGCGCGGGCGTCGAGGCCTCGGTGGCCGGCAAGCGCGTGCTGGCCGGCGCCGACCGGCTGATGCGCGAGCGCGGCGTGGACGTCAGCGCCTTCGGCCAACGCGCCGAGCGCTGGGGCAATGAAGGCAAGACGCCCATCTACGTGGCCATCGACGGCCAGGCCGCCGCCATGATCGCCGTGACCGACCCCATCAAGCCGTCGGCCGTGGACGCCATTGCCGCGCTGCATGCGCAAGGCCTGAAGACCGCCATGATCACCGGCGACAACCGCCATACGGCCCAGGCCGTGGCGCGCCAGTTGGGCATCGATGAAGTGCGCGCCGAGGTCCTGCCCGACGGCAAGGTCGAGGCCATCACCGCATTGCGCGCCGGCGGCCGCAAGGTGGCCTTCGTGGGCGACGGCATCAATGACGCACCGGCGCTGGCCGCCGCCGATACCGGCATTGCCATCGGCACGGGCACCGACGTCGCCATCGAAGCCGCCTCGGTGGTGCTGATGGCCGACGATCTGCACGGCGTGCCCAACGCCATCGCGCTCAGCCGCGCCACGCTGGCCAACATTCGCCAGAACCTGTTCTGGGCCTTTGCCTACAACGCCGCCTTGATTCCGTTGGCGGCAGGCGCGCTGTATCCGGCCTTCGGACTGTCGTTGTCGCCCATCTTCGCGGCCGGCGCCATGGCGCTGTCCAGTGTGTTCGTGCTGGGCAACGCACTGCGCCTGAAGACCTTCCGGCCGCATGCGGCCCACTGATCCCTCGCCCCCAAGGAGGCCATTGCATGAACATCGGACAAGCCGCGCAAGCCTCGGGCATCTCGGCCAAGATGATCCGCTACTACGAAAGCATCGGCCTGATCGGCCCGGCGCTGCGCAAGGACTCGGGTTACCGCGTCTACAGCGAAAACGACCTGCACACGCTGCGCTTCGTGCGCCGGGCGCGCGACCTGGGGTTTTCAGTCGAGCAGATGAACGGGCTGCTGGCGCTATGGAAAGACCGCAGCCGCGCCAGCGCCGACGTGAAACGCATTGCGCTGGAACACGTCGAGGAACTGGAACGCAAGGCCTGCGCCCTGCGCGACATGGCGGCCACGCTCAAGCATCTGGCGCAGCACTGCCATGGCGATGACCGGCCTGACTGCCCGATCCTGGAGAATCTGGGCGGGCCTCAGCAGGTCGGATAGCAGCGTTTTCGGAAGACATGGCCGGCGTAGTCAACGCGCGGCCCCAAAGCAGGGCGGCCCCGAAGGGCCGCCTTTTTCACATCAGGCCTTATCCGGCTGCCCGGGCTCGGCTTGGGCCATTTCGGCTTGGGCCATTTCGGCCTGGGGCGCTTGCGCCTCGGCCGCAACGCGTGCATGGTACGCGTCGGTGGCGGCCTGCTTGGCCGCCTTCTTTTCAGCCGCGGCAGCAGCTTTCTCGGCTTCCGCCGCCATCGTCTCGGCCGCCTGCTGGATGGCGCGCAGACGCGCGTTTTCCTGCACCTGCAAGACGCCCGCGGCGTCCAGCGATTCGAATACCGCGATGGATTCCACGTGACCGGTGTGCGGGAACATATTGATGACGCCCGCGCTCTTGAGCAGGTAGCCGCCCTCGTGCACCAGGATCGACGCATCGCGCGCCAGCGTGGCCGGGTTACAGGACACGTAGACGATGCGGCGCGGCCGCTCTTCCGGCGTCAACTGCGCCAGTGCCTGCGACACCGCATGGGCGCCTTCGCGCGGCGGATCGATCAGCATGCGGTCGAAGAAGCCCAGGCTGCGCAGCCAATGCGCGTCGACTTCGAACAGGTTCAGGGTCGAGAAGCTGGTGCGATCGGCCAGGCCGTGGCGCGCGGCGGCATCGAAAGCCCGGTCGGTCAGCGCCTTGCTGCCTTCCACGCCCACGGCCTCGCGGGCCTGGGTCGCCAGCGGCAGCGTGAAGTTGCCCAGGCCGCAGAACAGGTCAGCCACGCGGTCGGTGGGCTGCACGTCCAGCAACTTGAGCGCGCGCGACACCATGGCGCGGTTGATGGCATGGTTGACCTGCGTGAAGTCGGTCGGCCGGTACGGCATGCGCAGGCCGAATTCGGGCATGGTGTAGGCCAGCGCGTCGCCGTGTTCGCGCACCAGCGGGTGCACGGTATCGGGACCCTTGGGCTGCAGCCACCACTGCACGTTGTGCTTGTCCGCAAAGGCGCGCAGCACGGCGATGTCGTTGTCGGTCAGGGGCAGCAGATGGCGCAGCACCAGCGCGGTGACGCCGTCGCCCAGCGACACTTCCACCTGCGGCAGGCGGTCGGGCGCGGACATCGACGCGATCATGGCGCGCAGCGGCATCAGGAGGTCGCTGACGTGGCGCGGCAGTACGTGGCATTCGCGCATGTCGGCCACGTAGCTGCTCTTGCGCTCGTGAAAGCCGACCAGCACGCCGCCCTTCTTGGGCACCACGCGCACCGACAGGCGCGCACGATAGCGGTAGCCCCAGGTCGGGCCTTGCAGCGGCGGCAGGATGCGCGCCGGGCGCAGCTTGCCCACGTGCCAGAAGGTGTCTTCCAGCGAACGTTGCTTGATCGCGACCTGGGTGCTGGGCTCCAGGTGCTGCATGGCACAGCCGCCACAGACGCCGAAATGGGGGCAGCGCGGCACGACCCGCTGCGACGAAGGCCGCCGCACTTCGTCCACGCGTGCGATTTCATAGGACGGCTTGCGGCGCACGGTCACCGCCGTGACCTGCTCGCCCGGCAAGGCGCCTTCCACGAATATGACCTTGCCATCGCGGCGGGCAATGCCCCGGGCTTCCAGATCCAGGGATTCGATACTCAAAACGTCAGACATCTCACGCAGTCCAGATTTACACGCAACCCGGCATTGTAAAAGGATTCAGGCCGGCTGCCGTTGCGGCGTCCGGGCGACCTGGCCTCGCAGCGCCGCCGCGGCTGCCAGGGCGGCCGCCGCCCCCGCCAGCGGCAACCAAGCCAGGCCGCCCGCGGCGATCACCCCGCTGCCCAGCGCCCCGCCCAGGGCGGTGCCCAGGTTGAACGAGGCGATGTTCAGCCCCGCGGCGGCCGCGGTGGACGCCGGCACGTAGCGGCGCGCCAAGGTCAGGAGCCGCAACGTCAGCAGCGTGACGATGGCGAAAAAGCATAGCCCCAGCAGGCCGGCCAGCGCGGCCACCGCCAATGGCCCATGTCGCAGCCCATATAGCGCCCCCAGGTTAAGCGCCAGCGCCGCCAGGGCCCATTGCGTGCTGCGGTCGGGCTGGGCCGCATCCGCCAGCCAGCCGCCCAGCAGATTGCCGCCGATCGAACACAGGCCGAACAGCAGCATCGCCAGGCTGAGCCAGCGGATGTCCGACGCGGCCACCTGCAGCAGAAAGGGGGAAATGAAGGTGAAAAACGAAAACGTGGCCACGCTGACCAGTGCGCCGACGCCCGCCGTCATCAGCAATTGAGGATGCCCCAATGCCCGCAATGCCGCCGCCGCACCTGCGGCCGGCGTGTCTGTCGAGCGCGCCGGCATCAGTGCCAGCAGCCCGCCCGCCCCCAGCAGGCCCAACCCCGCCATCGCCAGGAACACGGCCCGCCACGACCACACGCTGCCCAGATAGGTACCCAGCGGCACCCCCGCGGCGAGCGCCAGCGTCAGGCCCAGCCAGACCACCGACAGCGCCCTGCCCGCTCGCGCCGGTCCGGCCAGGCGTGTGGCAGCATCCGAGGCCACCGCCATGAAGACGCCGTGCGCCAGCCCCACCACGAAACGCATGGCCAACAAGCCTGCCAACGTGGACGACAGGCTGATGACGACGCTGCCGGCCGTCAAGACCGCCATCGCAAGGCCCAGCGTGCGGCGGTCTGGCCAACGCGCCGCCAGCGCCGTCAGGAACGGCGCGCCAAGGGCGGCGCCAAAGGCGTAGGCGGCTATCGCCGTGCCGACCGCTTCGACGCGGGCATGCAGATCGTCGGCCATGGCCGACACCAGGCCGGCCACGACGAATTCGGACAGCCCGAAGGCAAAAGTGCAAAGCGAGAAAACATAGACAGCGACAGGCATGGCGAATCCAGGGCACGGGCCCGGTGATGAGCAATACCCGAAAGCTTAGGAAGGGTCGCGCCGTTCGTAAAATATCTTATTTATCGCCGAACAAGACTTAAAAAATCTTATTTGTCCATTCGGCCAGCCGGGTCGCGGCACCACGGGTTTGCGGACCCCGCCTTAGCGCGGCATGGCCTCGCGCACCGCCTCGATGAAGCGGTCGCGCACCGGCGATGCTCGCGCATGGTTCCACGCCATCAACAGGTCCAGATGCAGCAGGTCGGCCGGCGCATCGGCGACCAGCGGCTTGAACACGATGTCGCTACGGCCCGGCACCGCCAACGACGCCGGCAGCAAGGCAACGCCGAAACCGGCGGCCACCAGCGCCACCAAGGTCTGCAGCTGGCGGCCGTGCTGCACCACGCGGGGTGCAAAGCCCGCGGTCTGGCACAACTGCACCAACTGGTCATGAAAGCCCTGCCCCAGCGCCCGCGGCGAGGCCACGAAGGCCTCGTGGGCCAGGTCCGCCAATGCCACCCGGGCCTGCCCGGACAGCGGATGGCCGGCAGGCAGCGCCACCGCAATGGGCTCGCGCAGGATCGTGTGGAAACTCAGGTCCAATGTGGTGGTGCCCGGCGTGCGCAGAAAACCGACATCGGCCGCCCCGCTTTCCAGGGCCGCCACCTGCTCGCGCGTGGACGCCTCGCGCAGCGTGAACGCCACCGCGGGCGCCGCCGTGCGGAAATCACGCAAGGCCCGCAGCAGCGCTTCGTAGGGCGTGATGTTGATGAAGGTAAGCGTCAGATGCCCGTCGATGCCTTGCGACACCCGGCGCGTGTGGGCCACGCCTTCTTCCAGCGACGCCAGCGTACGCCGCGCGGTGTCCAGGAAGGCCGTGCCGGCCGGCGTCAGCGCCACATTGCGGTTGTTGCGTTCGAACAGGGGCGCCCCGACCTCGGCTTCCAGCCGGCGTATCGCCTGGCTGAGCGGCGGCTGGGCCATGTGCAGGCGTTCCGCGGCGCGGTTGAAGTGCAGTTCCTCGGCGACCGCAATGAATTGGCGTAGCAAGCGAGTTTCGATCATTGATATGGCTGGCGTCTTATTAGCACCACGACAGTATATTTTTTATCTGCCCGCCATAAAAAAGGGGGACTTGCCGGAGACGGCCCATCAGGCAGTCTCCATCAAGCCCCCCCAAAGCCGGCGCCGGTCAGGGCGCCGCCACGGATAGTGGGAAGATCAGAACGAACGCGACACCGAGAACACCGCGCCCAGGCGGCCCGACGGATGGCCGTACTTGGTCGGCAGCCAGTTGTCCTTGCTGGCGCCGACCGCGGCCAGCCCCAGCACCCAGCCCTTCAGGTCCTTGGTGACACCCAGCTTGTAGTCGACATAGCCGCTGATGGAATCGCCGTCCATGTTGACCTGGTTTTTCAGCTTCTGGTAGCCGACGTGGCCGACCAGGCCCCAGCCGTCGCCCAGGTCGAAGTTCGCGGTGCCGTCCAGGTACCAGGTGCCCTTGCTGTCCGGCGTGCTGAAGAAGTCGCTGGGCGTGTAGGAATACTTGAGGGTGTAGTTGGCATAGGTGCCGGCCAGGTACAGGTCGGTGTTGTTGTAGTTGCCGCCCTTGGGCGAGCTGGAACCCGGGTAGTAGTAGTGCAGCACGCCGGCATCCAGCGTGAAGCCCCCGCCCACGTCGCCCTTCCAGCCGCCGTAGAAGTCCATTTCCAGGTTGCCGTCGGTGAAGACGAAGTTGGACACATTGGAGTTCCAGTTGCCCAGGTAGAAGCCGGAACTGTGGGTCAGGTCGATGCCCAGTTGCGCGGCGGGACGGAAGTCCGTCTGCGAATAACCGCGGAAGCGGTAGTCGCTGGCGATCGTGGCATTGCCGCTGAGCGAAAAACCGCCGCCCAGGTCGGTGGGTTCGGCCTGCGCCGTCACAGCGAAACAAGCGGCAAGCACAGCGGGCAAGGCTAGCAACGTCTTCTTCATGGTGCGGTGTCCTGATCGGATTTAACGAGGAGGAGGACGGCCAGAGGCGCATCCATCAAACCGGTCTTGCAACGGCGGGTAACCGGGTCCCTTTCCTTCAAGCAAGGTCCGTGCCAGGTTTCAATCACGTGTCGGACGGCTGGCAGCGCGCTGAAAGCGCACGGCGCGCGCACCGGATTGGTGCACCGCGGTGCGCGCGCAGGCAGCGGCGCATCAAAATGGGGCTTGCGCGCCCCGGCGACGCCGCGCAAAAGAAAACCCCGGCGTGCGCTCGGCAGGCCGGGGGGCTGTGGGCCGCACCCGCGTTTCGCGGGGTGGACCGGCGGGGCGCACCCGACGGCGGGGGCCGCGGGTGCGTTGCTGGCGCGCGGGGCGCCGGCCGCTTAGTTGGCTGCGGGAGGCGCCGGGGGCGGCGGCACCGCGCCCGGAGGGTTGCCCGGACCCTTGCCGTGACGGCCTTCCATCTTGGCATGGCGTTCCTGCATCTTGGCCTGGCGTTCCTTGACCAGTTGGGTCACCTGGGCACGCTGGGCGTCGTTCAGGCTATCCCACACGGCCAGCCATTGGTCGCGCACCTGCTTGGCCTGCGAACCGAATTGCTCGCGGGACTTGTCGGTCTGGTCGGCCAGGGCGTGCGGATCGAGCTTGCCGGCATCCAGCTGCGCCTTGAGCAGGTCGTGGCGTTGGCCGCCCGATGCGCGCATGGCGTCGCGCAGGCCGCGTTGGCCGTCCTGTGCCGTCTTGAGCAGGGCTTGCTGCTTGTCGTCCAGCTTGAGTTGGTCGACCTGTGCCTTGGACACGGGGCCCAGGCCCGGGATCCACAGGCCGTCGCGCATGCCCTTGTGGAAGCCGTCGCCGTGGCGGCCTTCGTGCATGGCGGCAGGGCCGCCATCGGCGGGCGGAGCCGCCATCACGGTGCCGGCCAGCAAGCCGCCCGAGGCGGCGACCATGGCCAGGGCAGCCAAGTTGGAACGGATAGCGAATCGGGACATGTAGGTCTCCTGAAAGTGAAGAAAGCGAGGCCATTGTGCGATTCGCCCGGTTTCATCCAGGTTTCGCTGGCGCAAGCTATGTTTCAGTCGATTGCGTATGCCCGGACGTGCAAACGGAGCCCGCGGGCTCCGTTCGGGTGCAAGACCTTTGCGTGGAAATCAGCTGGCGTCCCACGCGGCCAGGTATTCCTTCCAGTGCGGCGCATCGCTGGCCGACAGGGTGTCGCGCACCAGCGCGATTTCGGCGTCGTAGGCGGTGCGGTCAAGCTCGCCGCGCAGGAAACGAAAGCGGCAATACACCAGCCAGGTGTTGACGACGTCGGTTTCGCAATAGGCGCGCACCTCGTCGGCGCGGCCGCTGCTCCAGGCTTCCCAGACCTTGCTGCCGTCCATGCCCAGCTTGCCGGGAAAGCCGCAGAGCTTGGCCAGTTCGTCGAGCGGCGCGTTGGCGCGGCCGTTGTACTTGGCCAGCACGTCCATCAGGTCCAGGTGGCGATTGTGATAGCGCGAGATGTAGTTGTTGAACTTGAAATCGCGATCTTCTTCGCCCATATCCCAGTAGCGCGGCGCGGGCACGCCCTGGATCAGGCTGCGGTAGTGCAGCACCGGCAGGTCAAAGCCCGAACCGTTCCAGCTCACCAGCTTGGGCGTGTAGCGTTCGATGGTCTTGAAGAAACCCGCCAGCAACGCCGCTTCGGGGTCATCGGCCTGGCCCAGCGTCTTGACGCGAAAGCCCTGGTCGTCGCGAAACACGCAGCCCACCACCGCCACCTTGTGCAGGTGCAGCGGCAGGAAGTCGTGGCCCACGGCTTCGCGGCGGGCCGTGAGCGCGCGTTCGACGACCTCGTGGTCAGGCACGTCGGCGCCCCAGCCGTTCAGCTTGCGCAGGCCATCCGCGTCGGGAATGGTTTCAAGGTCGAAAACCAGCGTGGGCGTCATTTGGCGGGCAGGTACTGCATCGGATCCACGGGCGTGCCCTGGCGGCGGATCTCGAAATGCAGGCGCGGCGACGTGGTGTCGCTTTGGCCGATTTCGGCGATCTTGGCGCCACGCTTGACGTCCTGGCCGGTCTTCACGAGCAGCGTGCGGTTGTGCGCATACGCCGTGATGAAGCCGTTCTGGTGGTTCACGATGATGAGGTTGCCCAGGCCGCGCACGCCGTTGCCGCTGTACATGACCTTGCCATCCGCCGCAGCGGTGACCGGGTCGCCCAGCGCGCCGGCGATGTCGATGCCTTTGCTGTTGTTGTTGAAGCCCTGCATGATCTGGCCGCCGGCCGGCCAGGCCCAGTTGATGACGCTGGCATCGGCCGCGCGCGTGACCGGCTTGGTTTCCGTCGGCGTGGCTGCGGGCGTGGGCGGCGGCAACGAGGCCACGGCGGTGCCGGACGTGTCGGCCGGCTGGTCCAGCGGACGCGGCTGCGCCTTGTTGCTGGCGATGGGCGCGGGCTGCGCCGTGCCGCCCGAGCCACCGGACATCTTCAGCACCTGCCCCACCGAAATCTGGTTGGGATCGCTGAGGTTGTTCCAGCGCTTGACGCTTTCGATGTCCACGTTATTGGCGCGGGCGATCTTGTAAAGGGTGTCGCCCGGCTTGACGACATAGCTGCCGCCGGGTTGCGTCGGGGCGGACGGCTGTCCGCCAGCAAGGTCGACGACCGGGGCGCGGGTACCTTTTGATGCGCAGCCGGCCAGGATGGCCAGGCTGAGAACACCGGCCACGAAAATCGGGCGGCGCAGGCGCGTCATGGACACGCCCATGGTCAGATCGGTCAGTTGCAACTGCCCGTTGAGCATACGTTTCTCCTGTTTGCTCAAGATTGTATTCCGGCACGTAGCGGCACAAAGCGCACGGCCTCTAATTCAGTACGTTTCCAGCTGGCCGCGCCCGTGCGTTCGATGAGCACCAGGCGCTGGTTCGAGCCCCCTTCGGGAGCGATCAGGCGACCCCCCGGCGCGAGCTGCGAGAGCAACGCTTGCGGGATGGTCAGGCCGGCGGCAGCCACAACGATAGCATCGAAAGGCGCCACGCCGGGCAGGCCCAGCATGCCATCGCCGTAGATCAGGCGGATGCGCGTGGTGAGCCGCAAGGCGCGCAGATGCTCGCGCGCCAGCTCGTAGAGTCCGCGGATGCGTTCGATGGAATGCACCTCGCGCACGAACTGCGCCAGCACCGCGGCCTGGTAGCCGCAGCCGGCGCCGACTTCCAGCACGCGGGTGGGCGTGCGGTCTTCGCAGATGGCGGCGATCATGCGCGCCACCACCCAGGGTTGTGAAATGGTTTGCGAATGGCCGATGGGCAGCGCGGCGTCTTCGTAGGCGCGGCTGGCCAGCGCTTCGTCGACGAACAAGTGGCGCGGCACCGCGGCCATCGCGTTGAGCACGCGCTCGTCGGTAGCGCCCTGGCTGCGCAGGCGCTGCACCATGGCCTGGCGCAGGCGATCGGAGTTCAGGCCCAGGTTGCCGCCCGCGGCGGGCGTGGGCGCCTTGGCCTGGCTTTGCAGGGTGGCGGCGGACACCCGGGTGTTGCTGTTGGCGGGCGTGACGCCCGGGCTGAGCCGGCCAGAGTCGTAGCGGACCGGGCTGGGCCGCCCGGGTACCGCCTGCGAGACGTCCGGCTGGCTTATGCGTCGGCGCATAGCGGCTCCGCCCAGGTCCGGATCTCGTCGAGCTGGCTGTGCTGGGTCAGGTCCAGCCGCAAGGGCGTGACCGACACCATGCCCTGCGCGACCGCGTGGAAGTCGGTGCCCGGCGTGGCATCGGACGCCTGTCCCACCGGACCGATCCAGTAGACCGGATCGCCATACGGCGTGGTGGTGCGCACCACCGGCTGCGACGGATGGCGCTTGCCCAGGCGGGTGACCTGGAAGCCATGCATGTCGTCAAAGCGGCGGCTGGGGATGTTGACGTTCAGCAGCACCGGGGCGGCCAGCGGCTGGGCCAGCTGGCGTTCGACCACCAGGCGCGCGGCGCGGGCGGCCGATTCGATGTGTTCCCAGCCTTTTTCGGCCAGCGAGAAGGCAATGGACGGGATGCCGAACAGGTAGCCTTCGCTGGCGGCGGCCACGGTGCCCGAATAGAGCGTGTCGTCGCCCATGTTCGCGCCGTTGTTGATGCCGGACACGACCAGGTCGGGGCGCGTATCCATCAGGCCGGTCAGGGCCACGTGGACGCAATCGGACGGGGTGCCGTTGACGGCGATGAAGCCGTTGGAGGCCGTGCGCACCGACAGCGGGCGGTTCAGCGTCAGGGAGTTGGACGCGCCGCTGTGGTTGGTCTCGGGCGCGACGACGGTGAGCTCGCCCAGGCCCTGCAGCGCTGCTACCAGCGCTTCGAGGCCAGGGGCCGAATAACCATCATCGTTCGAAACCAGAATTCGCATTGTGCATCCGAAAGAAAATAAAACGCGGGTGGACCGGCTGGATTGTACCGTCCGCAGGCGTCGGCCGGATGGCCTCGCGCCAATCTGTCCCGCATTGCCCAATCGATAACTCGAATCCGGCCCGGCCGGCCGGCGAGGTAGAATCCGCAGCCATCAAGATCCACAACAACACAACGACAACGGACGCTCACTCCCTATGGCGATCACCGAACCCTCCCTGGCGTTCACCGCGGCGCTCATCCTGCTGGCCTACCTGATCGGCTCCGTGCCGTTCGCCGTGGTGGTCAGCAAACTCATGGGACTGCAGGACCCCCGCAGCTACGGTTCGAAGAACCCGGGCGCCACCAATGTGCTGCGCACCGGCAACAAGACCGCCGCCGCGCTGACGCTGCTGGGTGACGCGGCCAAGGGCTGGTTCGCCGTGTGGCTGGCCGAGAAGCTGGCGCCCGGCATTGCGCCCTGGCCGCTGGCGGCCGTCGTCGTGGCGGCCTTCCTGGGCCATCTGTACCCGGTTTTCCTGGGATTCAAGGGCGGCAAGGGCGTGGCCACCGCCCTGGGCGTGCTGGTCGCGATCCAGCCCTGGCTGGCGGTTGCCACCGCCGCGACCTGGCTGATCATCGCGATCTTTTTCCGCTATTCGTCCCTGGCGTCGCTGGTGGCGGCCTTTTTTGCCCCGGTCTATTACGTGTTCGGGTCGGGCATGGCCTGGTATGCCCAGCCGGCCCTGGGCGTCGCGCTGGCGGTCATCGGCGTGCTGTTGTTCTACCGCCACCGCGCCAATATCACGCGCCTGGTGCAAGGCACGGAAAGCCGCATCGGCGGCGGCAAGAAGCAGTAATCCCTGGCAGCCGGCGCCGCCGGCTGCATCCCGCCCGCGCCGGGCACCGGGCGTGACTGGCCGTCCTCCCCCTCTTCCCGCACCCGCTTCAGGCGATATCGGCCAGGTCCCAGCGTGGCCGGATGGTGAAGCTGTGCGCATCGGCGTCCAGCGTGACCAGCCCCGCCTTGACCCGCTCGGCCGCCGCAAAGGCGATCATGGCGCCGTTGTCCGTACACAACGCCAGCGGCGGGAAATAGGCCTGCGCCTTCAGGGGCTTGAGCGCCGCGGCCAGCTTGGCGCGCAGCAGCTGATTGGCCCCCACCCCGCCGGCCACCACCAGCCGGCGCAAGCCGGTCTGCTTCAAGGCGCGGATGGACTTGGCCGCCAGCACTTCCACGATCGCGGCCTGGGTGGCCGCCGCCAGGTCGGCGCGGGTCTGGTCATCAAGCGTGCCGGTCTGCTGCTCGGCCGCCTTGACGCGGGTCAGCACCGCGGTCTTCAAGCCGCTGAAACTGAAATCCAGGTCGCCGCTGTGCAGCATGGGCCGGGGCAGATCGAACCGGCTGGCGTCGCCGCGATCCGCCAGGCGGGCCAGCGCGGGGCCGCCGGGGTAGCCCAGGCCCATCAGCTTGGCCGACTTGTCGAAGGCCTCGCCCGCGGCGTCGTCCAGGGTTTCGCCCAGCAATTCGTAGCGCCCCACCCCGTCGACCCGCATCAACTGCGTATGGCCGCCCGACACCAGCAACGCCACGAACGGGAATTCGGGACGCGGATCGGCCAGCATCGGCGACAGCAGGTGGCCTTCGAGGTGATGGATGGGAATGGCGGGCAGGTGGCGCGACCAGGCGAACGACTGCGCCACGCTCGCGCCCACCAGCAGCGCCCCGGCCAGGCCCGGACCTGCCGTGTAGGCCACCGCGTCGATGTCGGACATGGCCAGGCCGGCCTCTTCCAATACCTGGCGGGTCAGCGGCACCACGCGCCGGATGTGGTCGCGCGAAGCGAGTTCAGGCACCACGCCCCCGTATTCCTGGTGCATGGCGATCTGGGTGTGCAGGGCATGCGCGAGCAGGCCGCGTTCCGTACAGACGGCTGCGACGCCCGTTTCGTCGCAGGAGCTTTCAAAGCCGAGAATAATCATGGCGGCAGAGTTTACAACTGATGCGAAAATACGCCCGTTTACAAAATCGTCGAGGGCCGCCGCGCCCTCGCCCGACAACCTGAGCCTGCAAGCACCCTGGGGATAAGAATGCTGGAGAAGCTATTCAAGCTGCGTGAACACGGCACGACCGCAAGAACCGAAATCGTGGCCGGCCTGACGACATTCCTGACCATGTCGTACATCATCTTCGTGAACCCGGACATCCTGTCGTCCACCGGCATGGACCGCAGCGCCGTGTTCGTGGCCACCTGCCTGGCGGCCGCGCTGGGCTCGCTGGTGATGGCACTGATCGCCAACTGGCCCATCGGCATGGCCCCCGGCATGGGCCTGAATGCGTTCTTCGCCTTCACCGTGGTCAAGACCATGGGCTACACCTGGGAGCAGGCGCTGGGCGCGGTGTTCATCTCGGGCGTGATTTTCCTGATCCTGACCATCTCCGGCATCCGGGTCTGGCTGGTCAAGGGCATCCCGCATTCGCTGCGCAGCGCCATCGCCGCCGGCATCGGGCTGTTCCTGGCCATTATCGCGCTGTCCAGCGCCGGCATCGTGGTGGCGCACCCCGCCACCAAGGTCACCCTGGGCGACCTGACCGCGCCGGGGCCGCTGTTCGCCATCCTGGGCTTTTTCATCATCGCCTCGCTGGACGCGCTGCGCGTGCGCGGCGCGATCCTGATCGGCATCCTGGTGGTCACCGTGCTGTCCATGGGGCTGGGCTACAACGAATTCAAGGGCGTGTTCGCCGCGCCGCCCAGCCTGGCGCCGACGCTGTTCAAGATGGACATCCTGGGCGCCCTGCACACCGGCTTCGTGCACGTCATCCTGGTGTTCGTGCTGGTCGAGGTGTTCGACGCCACCGGCACGCTGGTCGGCGTGGCCAAGCGTGCGGGACTGATGCCCGAAGGCCGCCCCAACCGCCTGGGCCGCGCCCTGTTCGCCGACAGTACCGCCATCGTGGCCGGCTCGATGCTGGGGACCAGCAGCACCACCGCCTACGTCGAAAGCGCCTCGGGCGTGCAGGCCGGTGGCCGCACCGGCCTGACGGCACTGGTCGTGGCCCTGCTGTTCCTGGCCGCGTTGTTCATTTCGCCGCTGGCCGGCGCCGTGCCCGCCTACGCCACCGCGCCCGCCCTGCTCTACGTGGCCGGCCTGATGATGCGCGAACTGATCGACATCGACTGGAACGACGTCTGCGAAGCCACCCCGGCCGCGCTGACCGCCCTGGTCATGCCCTTCACGTATTCCATCGCCAACGGCATTGCCTTCGGTTTCATCAGCTACGTGGTGCTCAAGACCGCCACGGGCCGTGTGCGCGACGTGCATCCGGCGACCTGGCTGGTGGCGATCCTGTTCGTGATCCGCTACGCGTTCTTCCCGGAATAAGCCCCTGCTGCGGGCGCCGGCCCGCTTGCAACCCGCCGCCGCAGGCCCCACGGGCCGCGGCGGTTTTTCTTTGGGGATGCCGTCAGGCCACGACGGCCTGCCACAGCGCCCCGGCCAGGTACATGCCCACCCCGAATACGGCATGCGTGGCCACGCTGCGCAGGCAATTCTTCAGCGGTGTCGGCGTGCGCGATGCCGCAAATCCCGCCCCCATCGCTGGCTGCATCACGAACAGCGGCACCACCACGGTGGCGACCCCCACGGCCAGCGCCGGCAGCAAACGGGGATGATGCAGCCAGGCCACGCCATAGATGGCGACCAGCAGCCCCGCGAACGCCAGGCCCACGGCGTAGTGAATCGCCCAGCCCAGCGCCGCCTCGCCGCGTATCGGCGCCGACCGCCCGATACCCGCGTGGGCAAAGCGGCCCCGACCCAGGTGGCCGGCCCAGCGGCCCACCAGGGCGTAATTCAGCGTCGGCACGCCCAGGCGCTTCAAGATCCACGACCACACATCCATGACGGCCGTCGCGCCGACCCCCACCCACACCACGCCCGCCACTTCGTTCATGCCCAGTCCTTTGCGATTGATGAATACTGCGATGGCAGGCATGATAGAAGTTGAAGTCAACTTCAAGTCAATGGGTAAGGCATGGACATTTCCGAAGTCGCCCGGCGCACGGGCATGGCGGCCTCCACGCTGCGGTTTTATGAGAAACAAGGCCTGATCTCGGCGACCAGCCCGGCCGGCCAGCGGCGGCGCTTTGCGCCGGACGTGCTGGACCAATTGGCGCTGATCGCACTGGGCCAGGCCGGCGGCCTTTCGCTGGATGAAATCCGCGCCATGCTGCCCGTTGATGGCGCGGTGCAGGTCGACCGGCAGGTGCTGCTGGCCAAGGCCGACGACATCGATGCGACCATCAAGCGCCTGCGTGCCATGAGCCAGGGGCTGCGCCATGCCGCCCAATGCCCGGCCCCCCACCACGCGCAATGCCCGACCTTCCAGCGCTTGCTGAAGGCCGCCGCGGCGGGTCGGCTAAAGCGCAGCCCTGCCCAGGTTCGCGAACCGCGACACAACGCCGCCGTCCGCTGAGGCCCCATCGACGCATCACCCGGCCCGCTGCTGGCGCCGGGCGACTACGCGTCGGCCGCCGTCCACACCGCCAGCTCATAGCCATCCGGATCGGTGAAATGAAAGCGCCGCCCGCCAGGAAAGCCGAAAGCGTCGCGGCTGATGCGCCCGCCCGCGGCCTGCACGCGTTGCTGCGCGTCGGCCAGGTCGTCGGCGTACAGGATCACCAGCGGGCCACCCGGCCGCACCGGTTCGCCGGTGGTGAAGCCGCCGGTCAGCCGGCCGTCGGTGAATTCGGTGTAGGTGGGACCGTAGTCAGTGAAGGTCCAGCCGAACGCGGCGCCGTAGAACGCCTTGCTGCGCGCGATATCGGCCACATTGAATTCGATGTTGTCGATCTGGTGGTTCTTGCCTCTGGCGCCCATGGGGATCTCCTGCGAAATGGAAAACGACCCCGGATGATCGCCGAAACCAGACCGCGCGTCTTGAACAAAACGGCCAAGGCCGCGCCAGCGCGCAGCCACGCCACAGGACGGCACCGATCCGCCTTACCCCACCGCCTGCGCCCGCAGTTGCGACGGCGTCATGCCGCAAAGCGCCTTCACCTCGCGGCTCAGGTGCGCCTGGTCCGCATACTGGGCCTGGGCCGCCAGGCCCGCCAGGCTCGCCTGGGGCACTTGTCGCAGCAGGCCGACGAAACGCTGCAGCCGCAGGATGCGTTCAAGCATCTTGGGCCCATACCCGAAGTGATCCAGGCAGAGACGGCGCAGGCTGCGTGCGCTCAGGTCCAGGGCCTGGCCCGTACGAAGCCCCGCAAGATCGGCGGCCGCCAGGCTGCTGAACAGATGCGCGGCGCGCCGCGATGACGCCGCCGGCGCCAGCGCGTCGGACTCGTGCACCGCCTGCCGCGCCAAGCTGTCCTGCAGCACGCGCATCTGGGCGTCGGGCGTGGCGCAATTGCGCAGGCGCTGGGCGATGTGGCCCGCCCGGCGGTCGCCCCAGAGGTCGTCCAGGCCCACGCGGCGCCCGACCAGCTCGGACAAGGGCACCCCCAACCAATTGCGCGCCGCCCCTGGCTGGAACCGCAGACCCAGCACGCGGGCGCCAGGCGCCAGTTGCGGGCGTGCGGCGACGACATCGGGGCCCACCACGCACAGACGCCCGCCCACCCACAGAATGTCCACACAGCCGTCGGGCAGGACGGCCACGTCGCCGCTTTGCCCGGGCGCCAGTTCGCTCGACCACGCGCACAGGAAATGGGCGCGCAGCGGCGCAAGCGGCGCGGTTTCGCGATAGGCCCCGGTCATGCCAGCGACGGCGGGCACCTCGTCGGGGCGGAAAGAATCGGAACGCGAACGGCAGGTCATGGTACGTGCGGGAGGGTCGACATGACCACTATACCGGTGCGGCTGGCCTGCATCGTCAACCCGGCGGGCAATGGCCGCCATTGACGTGCGCTATCAACCCGACGGCCCACATGGTTGCTGGACGACACGGTTGAATTCGCCGATACACTCCCCATGTATATAGGACTATGGAGTCAATCTTGCGCCGCTACCCGATGGTTTCTTCCTGTTCCGCCTTCTGCGCCGAGCGTCGCGCATGAGCACCCTGGCCCGTATTCCCTTTTCGGTGCTGGACCTGGCCCCGATCGTGCAAGGCCGCGATGCCGCCGATGCCTTCCGCAACAGCGTCGCGGTGGCGCAGCACGTCGAACGCCTGGGCTACAAGCGCTTCTGGCTGGCCGAGCACCACAACATCAACGGCGTGGCCAGCAGCGCCACGGCGGTGCTGATCGGCCATATCGCCTCGCACACGAATACCCTGCGCGTGGGTTCGGGCGGCGTGATGCTGCCCAACCATGCGCCGCTGATCATCGCCGAGCAGTTCGGCACGCTCGAAACCCTGTACCCCGGCCGTATCGACCTGGGCCTGGGCCGTGCGCCCGGCAGCGATGGCGCCACGCAGCATGCGCTGCGCCGCGGTCCGCGCAGCGGCCTGGAATTTCCGGCCCTGGTCGAGGAATTGCGCGGGTTCCTGGCGGCATCGCGGCCCGGCCAGCCGGTGCGCGCCATACCCGGCGAAGGCCTGGACATTCCCATCTGGCTGCTGGGTTCCAGCGACTTCAGCGCCCGGCTGGCGGCCGAACTGGGCCTGCCGTTCTCGTTTGCCGGCCACTTTTCGCCGGAAGGCATGGCCGCCATGCGACTGTACCGCCACCTGTTCAAGCCGTCGGAAACGCTGGCCCGCCCCTACGCCATGATCGGCGTGCCGGTGGTGGCTGCCGAAACCGACGAAGCCGCCCGCCGCCAGGCCACCACGCAGCAGCTCAAGTTCCTGTCGCTGGTGCGCGGCAACCGCCTGCAATTGCAGCCGCCGGTGGACAGCATGGAAGGCCTGTGGAACGAATGGGAGCGCGAGGCGGTCAATCAACGTCTGGGCGCGGCCATCGTGGGCGGCCCCGAAACCGTCAAGCGCCGGCTCGAAGCCCTGGTCGCGGAAACCGAGGCCGATGAAGTCATGATCGTGTCCGACTTCTACGACATAGCCGACCGCCTGCGCTCGTTCGAGATCGTCGCGTCGATCAAAGCCTGACGCCAACCATTGCGACGCAAGCGGTCCCCGCTCTACTATGGGCTTGCGGGTACCGGCAAGACCGCGTCGCCGAATCAGCTCCGGGGCAGGCAACCCCCGGATCTCTGACACCGACTTTTTTGCGCCGCGCCAGCGGCAAGGATTCCAAAATGAGTATTGTTGAACTCACCAAAGACAGCTTCCAGGAAGCCATTACGCCGGACGGCACCCTGATCGTGGACTTCTGGGCGCCCTGGTGCGGCCCGTGCCGCGGCTTCGCGCCCGTCTTCGAGCAAGCCGCCACCGAGCATCCGGATGTGACGTTCGCCAAAGTGAACACCGACGTCGAACAGGAACTGGCTGGCGCGCTGGGTATCCGCTCGATCCCGACGCTGATGGTCTTCCGTGAAAAAGTCCTGCTGTTCTCGCAGCCGGGCGCCTTGTCGGGCGGACAGCTCAACGAGCTGCTGGCCAAGATCAAGGAAGTGGACATGGAAAAGGTCCACCAGGAAATCGCGGCGGCCCAAGACAGCCAGGACGCGTAAAGCACAAGGGCCCGCCAGGGCCCTTGTTGCATCGTGCCCAGCCGCTTTCAGCCCAACGCTTCCCAGGCCGCGCGGCCGCGCGTGATATTGGCGGCCGTGCTCTCCAGTTCGGCCACTGCCACGCGCGGTACCGTGAAACGCAGCGTCACGCCGTCCTGGGTGAAGTCTTCCTGCTGGATCGACGCCCCGGCCTGCGTCAGCCGCGACTTCAACAGCGGCAATTCGGCAAAGCCGCAATGGCATGAGATGGTGGCCAAGTCCACCACTTCGGTGCGCGGACCGTTGCGCAGGCAATTGGCAGCGCAGCCGCCATAGGCGCGCACCAGCCCGCCCGCCCCCAGCTTGACGCCGCCGAACCAGCGCACCACCAGCACCGCCACGCGGTCCATGTCCTGCCCTTCGATGGCTTGCAGGATCGGCCGGCCCGCGGTGCCGCCCGGCTCGCCATCATCATTGAAGCGGTATTCCTGCCCGATGCGATAGGCCCAGCAGTTGTGGGTGGCCTCGGGGTCGCTGTGCGCCGCGAAAAAGCGCATGGCCTCGTCCACGCTGGCAACCGGTGCGGCGTGGGCGGCAAAGCGGCTTTTCTTGATGTCTTCCTGGTGGGAACAGGCGGCGGTCAGCGTGTACGTCATAGCCCGGCATTGTAAGTGCTGGCGGGGGCCGGACAGGCGCTGGCGAGCAGGACGTCAGCCGTGGCAGTCGGCCACTTCCTGGTCCAGGTAGACGTCGAACGCCACGTCACGCGCCCACTTGGCGGGCAGCGCCTTCCAGGCGCCGGCGCGCGACCACTCACGCATGCGTTCGCCCAGCCAGGCCTGCGCCGCGGTATCGGCGGCAGGCAGCAGCCAGACGCGCTCGTGGCGCGCGCCATCGGCGGCCAGCGTGGCCGAGAATTTCTTCCATTCGGGAAAGCGCATCAGCGGTTCCCAGACCGCGTCGTCGACCAGGCCGATATCGCAGCTGCCTTCGCGCACGGCCACCAGCGCATCGGAGGGCACGCGATAGGTGCGCACCACCGCGCCCCAGCCTTGCGCCAGGGCCTGCGCGCCGACGGCCGCCTCGGCCATGCAGACGCTGCGCCCGCGCGCATCCGACGGCTGGCGCATCGCGGTGTCGCTGCGGATGACGGCCTTGGGACGGGCAGCATAGCCCGTGGGCAATGCCGCCACGCCTGCCGGCAACGGCGTGGCCGCGGGCTGGCTGCGGTCGGCCAGCACCACGTCGACCTCGCCCGCGGCCATGAGGCGCGCGGCATCGGCTGGCGCCACCTGGCGCAGGCTGAACGGCAGGCCCAGGTCCTGCGCCAGTTTTTCCGCCATGGCGATGTCCAGTCCTTCGGGCGTGCGGATCTTGGCGCCGGCCACGGGCGCGGGCGCCAGGTAAGGCACGCCCACGACCAGTTCGCCACGCTGGCGCGCCGCGGCCAGGCCATCGGCCGGCGTCGTGCCGGCGGCGGCGGTGACGCACGCCGCCAGGCCAACAGCCAGCCATGCCAGGGGAAAGCGGCGCGTCATCCCTGCCCTCACACGTATTGGTAGCGCAGCAGCCGGTGCTTCAGGCGCTCGAGCACGAACTGATCGATCACCGCGGCCAGCACGGCAATGACCAGGATGTTGGTCATCACGCCGGTCATATCGGCGATCTCGCCCGAATACGCCAGCGATCGTCCCAGACCCTTGCCGAAACCGATCAGCATTTCGGCCGAGATCAGCGCCCGCCACGCATTGCCGAACGCCAGTTGCGCGCCGGTGATCAGTTCGGGCATCACGGCCGGCAGGTAGACCCGCTTGACCAGGCCCCACGGCGTCGCGCCCATGACACGGGCGGCCGACACGTGCACGCGCTGCACCGACTCGGTGGCGTTCATGACGCTGAGCGCCGCCGGAAAGAACGCCGACAGCGCCACCACCACGATGATGGGCGTGTTGCCAAAGCCCATCACGATCAGGAACAGCGGCACCCACGCGATCGACGGAATCGATTGCAGGATGACGATGGCGCTGCGCAGCACTTCGCGAAAGAAGAACAGCACCGCGGCCACCAGGCCAAAGCCGATGCCCGCAGCCAGCGCCAGGCCGTAGCCGGCGCCCAGCCGGCCCAGCGTGCCCATCAGGCTTTGATGGAACGAGGACTTGCCCAGGTCTTCGAGCAGCCGCTGCACCACGGCGGGCACGCCCGGCATCAGGAAATCAGGCAGGGCGAACGCGGCCAACTGCCACAGCGCCAGGATGAAGACAACGCCCAGCACGCCCGCCAGATGCTTGCGGGCGCCGGTGACTCGGGTGGATGCGCTCAAAGCTTGCGAGCCTCTTGCCAGGACAGGTCGACGATGCTGGACACGTCATACGGCTTGCCGTCACGCGTCTTGAGCGAACCCTGGGCTTGCAGGATATCGGCGATTTCCTGCATGCGGCGCGTGTCCTTGTCGGTCAGCTTGGGGGTGAACACCTGGGTGCTGATGGCCTCGGCAATGACGGTCTCGCGCGGCAGTTCGCCGCGATGCAGCGTCTTGAGCGTGGGCTCGGCAATGAAGTAGGACGCGATCAGCCTGGAGGCCTGCGCGGGTTCCTTCTGCAGCAGCGTGATGGCCTGGTTCTGCGCATCCAGCGCCTTCCAGACGTCATCCTTGCGCTTGGCCAGCGTTTCACCCGAGGTGATCACCACCATGCACGGGAACGGCCAGGCCTGGCCCACTTCGTAGATCTGCTTGACCGGCGCCACCAGCTGGGCAATGCGGTCGTAGGGTTCGAACAGGAAGGCGGCATCGACACGCTTGCCGACCAGCGACTGCACCGCCACCGCGGGGCTCACGCCCATCACGTTGACGTCGTCGGCGCCCAGGTTGCCCTGCTTGAGCACCACGCCCTTGAGCACCACGTCGGCCGTGCTGCCTTCGGCCTGCGAGGCCAGCGTCTTGCCCTTCAGGCCGGCAATGTCCTTGATGCCCGAATCGTCGCGCACGATCAGCGAGTGGTAGCCCTGCTGCGCGCCACCCACCACCTTCAGGTCCGCGCCCTTGGATGCCCACGCCACCGCGTTGGTGAAGCCCAGCACGCCGATATCGAGCTGGCCGCCGACGATGGCCTTGATGAGGTCGGTGCCCGACTTGAATTCGATCAGTTCGGAATCCAGGCCGGCCTTCTTGTAGTAGCCGCCCTCTTGCGCCACGATGGCCTGCGCATCGTCCATCACGCGCAGATAGCCGACGCGGAATTTCTCGGCGGCCATGGCGGGGGCCGCGGCCAACAAGGCCGCGGCGAGCGGCAGGGACAGCCATTGCTTGAATTTCATGGGAAATACTCCAGGGAATCAGGGATGGCCGGCGCCATCAGGCGCCGTCCGCAAAACCGGAAAATCGAAAGGAATCAGGCCGCCAGCGCCAAGTCAGCGGGTGCCACCGAACCGTCGACCGCAATGCCCAGCAGCCGCAGGATCTCGCGCTTTTCAGCGGCCAGGTCCGACAGGTCGTGGGTCTTGGTGCGGTGGACCAGGTTGAATTCGCGCAGCACCCGGGCCGGACGCGGGCTGAACACCACGATGCGGTCGGCCAGGAACAGCGCTTCGTCGACGTCGTGGGTGACCAGCAGCACGGTGGGCTTTTCCTGGGCGATCAGCTGGCGCAGCACGTCCTGCAAGGCCAGCCGCGTCAGCGCATCCAGCGCGCCGAAGGGTTCGTCCATCAACATGGTCTGCGGCTGCGCGATGAAGGCGCGCGCCAAGGCCGCGCGCTGGCGCATGCCGCCGGACACCTGGTGGGGGTAATAGTGTTCGAAACCCGCCAGACTGACGCGCGCCAGCCACTCGCGCGCGGCCTGGCGGGCGCGCTTCTTGGGGGTGTTCTGGAATTCCAGGGCCAGCGCGACGTTGTCTTCCAGCGTCAGCCAGGGGTACAGCGCGTGCTCCTGGAACACCAGCGTGCGGCTGGGATGCGGGCCGGTCACGGGCTTGCCGTCGGCCAGCACCTGCCCTTGCGTGGGCTTTTCCAGGCCGGCGGCCAGGTGCAGCAAGGTGGACTTGCCGCAGCCCGACGGGCCGACCAGCGCGACCAGCTCGCCGGTCTTGAATTCGCTGGAAAAGCCATCCACGACCGGCAGGTCGCCGAACTGCTTGTGGACGTGATCAAAGGTCAGGTTCATGGAACGAATCGTGCGCGCGTGGGGAACGGGCCTAATCTAACAATTCGTTATATGAACTCCAACGATCAATATCGAATGTCTTTAAGACTTTCAGTTATATGAATAAGGGTAAGCAACCCAGACTAGGCGGTCGCCTGCGCCCGGCTGGCATGGCGTTGCAGGCCATAGGCGATCACGAAGCCCAGCAGTACCGCCACCGCGGCGGCCAGGAAGATCGCCGGATAGCCGAAACCGCCCGAGATATAACCGGCCACCGGCCCGGTGGCACCCAGCGCCAGGTCCAGGAAGGCGGAATACGCGCCCAGCGCCGCGCCGCGGCTGCCGGCAGGCACCCGCGCCACCGCCTCCACGCCGATGGCCGGGAACACCAGCGCAAATCCGCAGCCGGTCAGGGCGGCCCCCACCAGGGCCGCGGTGGGATTGGGCGCCAGCCACAGCAGCGCCAGCCCGGCCGCCTCGACCAGGAAAGACACCTGCGCGACCCGAAAGCCGCCGAACCGCGTGATGGTGCCCGCAAACAGCAGGCGCACCCCGATGAACGCGCAACCGAACGCACTGAGGGCATGGGCCGCGCCTTCCCAGGAGAAACTGGCGTAATACAGCGCCACGAAGGCCGCCAGCGTGCCGAAACCCACCGACCCCAGGCCCAGCGCCATGCCGTGCGGAAACACCCGCAGCACCACGCTCTTGAACGCCATGCGGTGGCCGCCGACGATGGCCACCGGTGCCCGCGCCACCGCCAGCCCCAGGCCGGCCAGGCCCAACAGCAGCACGGCCCCGCCCAGGGCGCCCATGCTCCATTCGGTTTCCAGGTACACGCCCAACGGCGCCCCCAGCGCCAGCCCGCCGTAGGTGCAGATGCCGTTCCAGGAGATCACCCGCGCCGTGTGCAGCGGACCGACCCGGGCGATGGCCCAGGTGGCCGACCCGGTGCCTACCCAGCTTTCACCAAAGCCCAGGGCCAGGCGGCTGACGATGATGGCGGACAGGCTGAGCCAGGCGCTGCGCTCGAAGGCATACGCCAAGAGCAGGAACACGCCACTGGCCGCGCAGGCGGCCATGCCGATGACCACGGTCTGCTTGGGCCCCACCGTATCGGCCATGCGGCCGGCGTGCGAGCGGCTGAGCAACGTTGCCACGTACTGCACGCTGATGGCCAGCCCCGCCAGCACCGAGCCGTAGCCCAGTTGCCCATGCACGTAGCCGGGCAGCACGGCCAGCGGCAGGCCGATGGCGAGATAGCAGATGAAGGTGAAAAAGGCGATCGCGACGATGCGCGCGGTCAATGCGAACGTCCCGATCGGCGCGCCGTCGGGCGTGGTGTGGGGTGTGGGAGACATGGCTACCGGAGAGGAGCCTGGCGCGACAGAGATGCCAGGGTTTACCCGAATGATAGCCCAGCAGGATTGCGGCAGGCTGAACGAGGTTCAACCGGCCGCCAGGCAAATCCAGGAATGCGTCTGAAAAGCGGGTCTGAAAAGCGGGCCGGATGCAGCCCGCCCCGTTTCAGGCGCTGGCCATCAGGCCTCGATGCCGCGCGAGGACAGGTAGTCTTCGTAGCCGCCGCGGTAGTCGACGATCTCGCCCGTGGGCAGGATTTCGATCACGCGGGTGGCCAGGCCCGACACGAATTCGCGGTCGTGCGAGACGAACACCAGCGTGCCTTCGTACTTTTCCAGCGCGAACTGCAACGACTCGATCGATTCCATGTCCAGGTGGTTGGTCGGTTCGTCGAGCAGCATGACGTTGTGCCGGCCCAGCATCAGGCGGCCGAAGGTCATGCGGTTCTTTTCGCCGCCGGACAGCACCTTGGGCGCCTTGGGCAGGTCATCGGCCGAGAACAGCAGGCGGCCCAGCACCGAACGGATCGACTGGTCGTCGTCGCCCGGCTGGCGGTGGTCGCCCATCCAGTCCAGCAGGTTGATGTCGGTTTGCAGGAACTGGTCGGAGACGTCCTGGGCCATGTAGCCCAGGTCGGCGTTATCGGACCATTTCACGGTGCCCGAATCCGGCGCCAGTTCGGTGGCCAACAGGCGCAGCAAGGTGGTCTTGCCCACGCCGTTGGCGCCGATGATGGCGATCTTCTCGCCGGCATCGACCATGGCCGAGAAGTTGCGGATGACGGGCGCGTCGTAGGCCTTGGTCAGGTTCTCGACCGTGACGGCCAGGCGGTGCATGACCTTGTTCTGCTCGAAGCGGATGTACGGGTTCTGGCGCGACGACGGCTTGACCACGACCTGCTCGGCCTTGATGCGGTCGATCTGCTTCAGGCGCGAGGTGGCCTGGCGCGACTTGGACTTGTTGGCGGCGAAGCGGCGCACGAAGTCCTGCAGTTCGGCCACGCGTTCCTTGGCCTTGGCGTTGTTGGACACCAGGCGCTCGCGGGCCTGGGTCGAGGCCAGCATGTAGTCGTCGTAGTTGCCCGGATAAATGCGGATTTCGCCGTAGTCCAGGTCAGCCATGTGGGTGCAGACCTGGTTCAGGAAGTGACGATCGTGGCTGATGATGATCATCGTGCTCTGGTAGCTGTTGAGCACGTTTTCCAGCCAGCGGATCGTGTTGATGTCCAGGTTGTTGGTCGGTTCGTCCAGCAGCAGCACGTCGGGGTTCGAGAACAGCGCCTGCGCCAGCAGCACGCGCAGCTTCCAGCCCGGCGCCACTTCACGCATCGGCAGGTTGTGCTGGTCGACGGCGATTTCCAGGCCCAGCAGCAGCTCGCCGGCGCGGGCTTCGGCGGTGTAGCCGTCGTATTCGGCGAACTTGGCCTCGAGGTCGGCCGCGCGCATGTAGTCGTCTTCCGTGGCTTCCGGGTTCGCGTAGATGGCGTCACGCTCGGACATCGCGGCCCACATCTCGGTGTGGCCCATCATGACCACGTCCAGCACGCGCAGGTCTTCGAAGGCGAACTGGTCCTGGCGCAGCTTGCCCAGGCGCACGCCGGGTTCCAGCGACACGTTGCCGGCCGACGACTCCAGGTCGCCGCCGATGATCTTCATGAACGTGGACTTGCCGGACCCGTTGGCCCCGATCAGCCCGTAGCGGTTGCCTTCCCCGAACTTGACGCTGACGTTCTCGAAAAGGGGCTTGGGACCGAACTGGATGGTGAGATTGGCGGTGGATATCACGGTGGTTTTGGCTGCGGGAGGAAGTGAGTTGCGAAGGTCGACGGCGTCCGGGGACGCATCCGGCGACAGCGCCCAAGGACGCATTCGGCGAAACCCGATAGTGTACCAAGCCCGGTCGACACGGGTGGCGGCGCTCCCTACGCAACAAAGCGCATTGGGTCTATTCCCGTACCATTTGTTGTCTTAACGTAAATATTTGTATTAAATGGGGTACTATTGCAACAACACATCGCGTGCCCCGCCTGGCGGGCCACGCAGGCTGATCCCACCCACCCCGCCCCGTGACCGAACCCCACTCGTCCGCCGGAAACGTCAGGTTCTATTTCCGGTCACTCGTCATCGCCGCGCTCGTCGCGATCGTCATGCTGTGGGCCACGCCGCGACTGGCCCCCAGTTCCGACCTGCTGACCTACGCCGTGGCGCGCCTGCAGGCACGGCTGGTTGGGGGCTACTACAGCCCCGCACACCGCAATGACACCACCGTCGTGCTGATCGACGACGATTCGCTGGACCCGCAAAAAGGTGCCTGGCCCGTTCCGTACCGCACGCATGCACGCTGGCTGCGCAATATCGGCCTGATCCACAAGCCACGCGCCCTCTTCCTGGACATCACTTTCGACCGCGAACGCGACGACCCGACGTTGCCCGAGCTGATGTCGGCCCTGTGCGAGCTGCGCGACGCAGGCGTGCCGGTGTTCCTGGCCGCCCTGCCCGGCGCCGATGGTGCGCTGCGGGTGCGGTCGGGGCTGGCCAATCCGGTCGGGCAAGCGCCCTGTTTCACCCTGGTGGACGTGCGTTATGCACCCAGCAAGGTCGACCGGCTGGTCTGGAGCTACCCGCTCTGGTCCGACCCCGACACGCGCAGCGCTGCCTTGGCCATCGCGCAGGACGCGGCCGGCATCTCCCTGCCTCGGACCCGCGACGCCATGGCGCTGACCTGGGGCGTGAACAACCTGGATCAGCGTCGCTTGACGCCCGACTGCCGCCTGGCCCGTGGCGGCATCGGCGAAATGCTGCCCACCTATCTGCGCCAGCTGCTGGGCCAGGCCGATGCGGACATGCCGGTCTGCCCCTACACCCGCACGCTGGCCCTGTCCGAACTGCGCGCTGCCGACGCCGACGAGGCCCGACTGGACGACCTGCTCAAGGGTCGCTACGTCATGATCGGCGGCGCGCTGAGCGGCTTCAACGACACGGTGCTATCGCCCGTGCATGACGTCGTTCCCGGCGTATTCATGCACGCGATGGCACTGGACAACCTGCTCACCTACCAGGACCGCTACAAGCGCGCGGTGGAATGGGATATCTGGCCGAACGTCCTGTGGCTGCTGGGCATTCCGGTCGTCATGGCCGCGCATTTGCTGCATTGGCTGTCGCAATGGCTGGCCCGGCGCCTGCGCGAACGCAGCCCGTACGCCAGAAAGTGGCTGGTACCGCCGACGCAATGGAACTTCGACCCGACAGGCAATGATGGCGCCGCTGCCATACCGCCGCTGCCGGCCCCGCTCGCCGCGTTGGGCGCGGCGCCAACCCTGTCGGCGCGCAGCCGGCTGCTGGCCCGCGTGACCGCGGATCGGGCGTCACGGCGCTGGCTCGCGCGCAAAGCCGGCGCCAAGGTCGTTATCGTGCTCGCCCTGGCGCTACGCAAGATCGGCACGATCCTGCTGTCTTCGCTGGCCGTCATGCTCATCGTATTGATCGCCCAGGCCTACGTGGATGTCGGCACCCTGCCCATCGTCGACCTGGCGATCCTGGCGCTGGCCGCGCACTGGCTGGGCTGGACCAACAAGATCACCGAATTTCTTATCGGCAAACCCGGGGACCGGGCCGTTCCGCCCCCGCCCGCCGCCCAGCAGGAACCTTCCGCCAAACTTCACCAGGAGTAGCCCCGCATGACCCAGCTTTCCTCCCTGATCGCCGCAGCCGCAGCGGCGCTGGCCGTCTACGGCGCGCCGGTCTTTGCCGCCGACCAGATCGTCAGCGCCAGCATCAAGCCCCTGCCGCTCTACGCACAGCCCGGCGGCACGACACCGACCGCCAAGTCCGATGGCCAGGGCATGCCCTGGCCTGTGCTGGAAAGCCGCGAGGAGTTCTACCGCGTGAACGTCGAAGGTGGCGAATACTGGGTGGACAGCATGCAGGTGCGCGTGTCGCGCAATTCGGCGGCCCAATGCGGGCCGGTAATCAAGCGCGTGCCCGGTCCTACGGGATCCACAGCCGGCGCCGGCGAAAACGCCTGCCGCTGACATGCCGATGCCTATCCATTACGTCACACGGTTCGCCCCGCTGGCCATGGCCCTGGCATTGAGCGGGTGCGCCAACCTGCCCGGCGGGAGCACGTTTTCGGTCAAGACCGGCGAACTGCCTCCCCCGCCTGCCGCACGACAATGGCCCGATGCCGAGCGCGACGCGCGCAACCAGCGCGCCGAGCACATGGGCCTGGTTGCCATGCCGGAAATGCAGGCCTACCTGAATGGCCTGCTGAGCCGCATCAAAGAAGCCGCGGGCGTGCCCGACTGGCCGGGGCGCGTGTACATCACGGCCTCGCCTGCCCTCGAGGCCCGCAGTACCGGTGCGGGCAACGTCTACCTGTCGATCGGCTGGCTGCAGTCCGCCGAATCCGAAGACGAGATCGTCGCGATCCTGTCGCACGAATTCGGGCACGTCTATCTGGACTATCACCAGCTGGAATCCGCCAACGCCACCACCGACCAGGTGGCCACACTGGCCGCGGTCGGGGTCGCCCTGGCGCAAAAGGCCGGCAGCGCAACCGGCTGGAGCCCGGTGGACAGCGTGATCGCCTCGTACACGCTGGGCAAGGACGTGCTGATACCCGCCTGGAGCCGCCAGCAGGAAGAAAACGCCGACCGCTTCGGCGCCACCGTCAGCCTGCGGCTGGGTTACTCGTACACGCAAGGCTTCAAGGCTTTCCTGGAACGGCAGGCCACCTGGGAGGCCGACAACGCCAAACTGCAGGAAGCCTCACGCAAGCGTATGGTCGAACAGGTGAAACAGGCGGCCGCACAGGACACCCGCAAGCAAGCCGCGGCCAAGGGCGCCAACGTTGCGCCGCTGACAGAAATGCAGGCCTCGTTGAGCGCCGGCATGGCCGGGGCGGGCGAAGACTTGCGCAATGGCCTGGACGACTTCTGGAAGAAGCTTACGGTCAGCCACCCCAGCACCGAGGCCCGGCTGACCTCGCTGACGGCTCAGGTGACGCCGCTGACGGCCGGCAAGCCGCGGCCCTCGGCCACGATCGCGCCCTGGGACAAAGCCCGTGCGCAACGCCGCAGCGCCGCCACGCTGAAGAATTACCAGACCGTCAATGCGGCCCAGCAAGCCCTGCAAGCGCAAGACTTCGCCCAGGCCCGCAAACTTGCTGCGCAGGGCGCCTCCGGCCCCACCGCCCAGCACGCCCTGCCCTTGTTGACGCTGAGCCTGGCGCAAGGCGAATCCGGCAAACCGGTCGCGCGCGCCGGTGCATTGCTGGACCGCAACCTGCAGTCCGAAGGCGACCGCGCCTGGCAGGTCTACGTCCTGCGTGCCAATACGCTGCTGGGCGCAGGCCAGCGCGGCCCCGCCACGACGGTCATGAATCAGGGCTTTGACTACTTCAAGGACGCGGCGCTGGCATGGCCGGACGCCATCCGCTTCTATGGCCAGGCCGATAGCTGGGATCGCGCACGCAAGCTGGCGCAGGAATGCGGCTCGCGCTTTCCCACCCATGCCACTGCGTGCAGCAAGGCGGCGCAGAGTCCCGCCGAGCAAGCCGAGGCCAAGCGCCGCGGCGAACAGAAGGCGCAGTCGCTGGCCGACAGGCTGTTCAAGAAATGATGAGAGAGGCCGGGCATGACGCCCGGCCGACATCAGTGGTGGTGCTCGTCCAGCACCAGGTGGGCCAGGCCGTCCTCGGTCGCGATGCCGACCTTCTGGCCGATCGGCAGGGTCGCCTTGGTGGCCACGTGGCCATACGGCAGGCCGGTGATCACCGGCACCTTGACCGTCTTGCGCAGCCACGCCACCACTTCGTGCAGGTCGTAGCCCTTGTCGTGCGGCGCCAGCTTGTAATCCGAGAAGCGGCCCAGCACGATGGCCTTCTGCTTGCCCAGGATGCCCGCCTGCCACAGCTGGATCAGCATGCGTTCTATGCGGTACGGGTGTTCGGCCACGTCTTCCAGGAACAGGATGCCGCCGCGGATCTTGGGCATGTAGGGCGTCCCGATCAAGGACGCCAGCATGGCCAGGTTGCCGCCCCACAGGATGCCGCGGCAATCGACCGGGTCGGCGTCCTGGGTTTCGAAGCTGAGGATTTCCAGTTCGCCGCGCATGATTTCGCCGAACAGCGCTTCGGTCAGGTCGTCGACCTTCTTGCCGCCGAAGTCGTAGATCGCCGTGGCGCCGGTGTAGCTGACCGCGCCGGTCTGCGCCAGCAGCGCCAGATTGAAGGCGGTGAAGTCGCTCATGCCGACAAAGCGCTTGCCGCTGTCGGCCATGGCCTTCCAGTCGATCTCGTGCAGCAGCCGGCCCATGCCATAGCCGCCGCGGGTCACCATGACGATAGGCAGCTTCTGCTTGGTGGCGCGCGTCAGGCTGGCCAGGCGCTGGGCGTCGGTGCCGGCAAAGCGCTGGTGTTCGGCCAGCGCGGTGCGATCCAGCGCGGTCTTGAAGCCCTGCCGCGCGAGGCGCTCGCGCGCCAGCTCGACGGTCTGCGGATCGCGCACGGCCGAGGACGGCGAGATCAGGTAGATGCCGCGGGCGTCGGGCACGTTGTGGCGGTGATCATGGCTGTGGTCGTGGCCGCAGGCCTCGCCGCACTCATGGTCGTGATCGTGGGTGTTGCTCATGTAATGGATTCCTTGGCGCGGCGTTCGCGGAAGAACCGGCGCAGCAGGTCGCCGCAGGGTTCGGCCAGCACGCCGCCGGTGACTGAAGTGTGATGGTTGAGTTTGGGCACCGAGCCCACGTCCAGCACGCTGCCGCAGGCGCCCGTCTTGGGGTCGTAGGCGCCGAACACCACCCGCGCCAGCCGGGCGTGCAGCATGGCACCGATGCACATGACGCAGGGTTCCAGCGTGACGTACACGGTGATGCCGGGCAGGCGGTAGTTTTCGAGGGCGCGCGCGGCGCTGCGCAAGGCAACGATTTCGGCATGCGCGGTGGGATCGTGGTCGATGATGGTGCGGTTGTAGCCCTGCCCCAGGATGTCGCCCTGGGCGGATACCACCAGCGCACCCACCGGCACTTCGCCGATGTCGTAGGCCGCCTGCGCCTGTTCCAGCGCCAGCGTCATGTAGCGGGCGTCCTGCGCAGTCCAGGGCGGCTCGGCCGCCATGGCAAGCGGATCAACCACGGTACACCCGCGACTTCAGTGCGATGCGGCCAGCCAGGCTGGTGACCGCTTCTTCGAGCCACTGATAGAGTTCGGCGTTTTCGTCGTAGCGCGCCTGGTTCAGGTTCGACACCCGCCCTTCTTCGATGAAGCCCCAGGCGCGGCTGCGCTTGTCGCGGTGTTTCGGGTCCCACACACCAAAGGCGAAACCGCCGGCGCGGCGGATCAGCGAGAAACACGGAATGTCGGTGTAGCCGTCGCCCACGAACACCATCTGGTCGAACGGCACGCGCAGGCGGTCTTCGGGCACCTTGCGGTTGACCTCGAACGGCTTGTTGCGAAAATCGCGGCCGATGATGCCCTTTTGAATGTGGAACAGGTAGCGCGTCTTGTCGGTGAAGCTGACGATGCGGCGCGGAAACGTGATGCCGCCGTCTTCGCCGTAGACGAATTCCGAGGCCCAGATTTCGGTGAATTCGTGCGCAATGGGCGTGGACCGCACCACGTCGCCGATGCCGCTGGAAATCAGATAGAACTCAAGCTGCACCTGCGGCTGCTCGGCCCGCACGGCCGCGCGCAGGCGCTGGAACAGCGTGGTGACGCCGTCGTGCAGTTCGAGCCGGGCGCCCCATTCCTGCAGGCGTTGCTGCGTGATCAGGCCGTGCTTGCCCTCGCGGGACAGCTGGATCATCTGGTAGAGGTAGGCGGGAACGGGGTCCCAGTCCTGCCTGGACAACAGCGGATCCACCTGGTCTTTCCAGAAGGACGCCGTGTCCACGCCGATGCTGTCCAGGAAACCGGACGTGCTGTCCGAGGCCAGCGTGTCGTCGAAGTCGAAAATCAGGGCGATGACGTCTGACATGGATATGCGTAATTAAGGGCGACAGCCGCCATTTTGCCTGAATGTGGCGGCTGTCGCCCTCAAGGGCTTGCCATGAGACCGGGACGAGCCGGTCAGGCGGTCTTGATCAGCGCATCGGCGCGGGCGGCGGCGGGGCCATGCCCGGGGCGGGCGCCATGCCGGGCGCCGGCGCCATGCCCGGGGCCGGCGGCACGGTGTTGGCCGGCACCTGGATCACGGTTTCACGCAGTACGCCGCCGCCCTGCACGCTGCCGCGCACCTGGGTGGGTTGCGTCATGCTGGTGATGCAGTCCTGGCGGGAATCGGCCGGCAGGCGGTTGCAGCGGTCGATCATGTTTTGCTGGTGCTGCTCGGTGGTGCCGTCGCTGAGCTGCTTGCGGTTGGCTTCCTGGCGCGCGGCGCCGGCTTCGCGCAGGCAGGCCGCGCGATCCTGGCCGGTGCTGCCGTTCTTGCAAGCCGCCACATCCTGTTCGTATTGCGCCTGAATGCCGGCGCGGCCGATCGGGTCGGCGGCCTGGGCGGCTCCGGCGGCCAGCATCAGGCCGGCCGCGCACAGGGATGCCGCAAGGCGTTTGGTTTGCATGGGACGTACATTCATGGTCAGCTCCTTAAAGAGATTGAACCCGAACGGTGCGGCCCCGAAAGACCCGACACCGTTTGCTTGATACAACTGCCCCACGATGCCTCAAAGGGGACATGTCAGGCAAGCCATAAACGTAAGCCTAAGTATCAGATGGTGCGATGCAAAATCAGCGCGCGTCCAGATCGGCATCCGCTCGGGTCAGGCGATTACGGTACGTGGCGGCACGCATCAGCAGCATCGCTGTCACCGGCGAAGACACCACCAGCAGCAGCGTGATGATCACTTCATGAAACACCGGCCGCCCGGCCAGCGACGAAAACACCAGGATGGATGCGGCCAATACGCAGCCGCAGCCCATGGTGTTGCCCAGCGTGGGCGCGTGGATGCGCGCGTAGAACGAGCGAAACCGCAGCAGGCCGGCCGAGCCGGTCAGCGCCAGCAGGCCACCCAGCACCAGCAAGAGGCTGGCCGGAATGCTGGCCCACAGGGGAATGGGAGTATTGATCATGGCTCGATCACCTCGCCACGCAGCAGGAAACGGGCCATGGCGGTGGACCCCACGAAACCAAACAGCGCGATCAAGAGCGCGATGTCGAAGTACACCGACGTGCCCGAGCGGATGCCGAACACCAGCATGGTCAGCATGCCGTTGATATACAGCGTGTCCAGCGCCAGCACGCGGTCTTGCGCGGTGGGGCCGCGCAACAGGCGGATGGCGGCAAACACCATGCCCAGCGCGAAGCACACCAGTGCAAAGGACGCGGCCAGGTACAGGACGTTGTTCATCAGTATGGCGTTCATTCGAAGATCTCCATCAAGGGGCGCTCGTAGCGGTCTTGCACCAGGCGGATCCACTCGTCTTCGTTCTGCAGGTCCAGCACGTGCAGCTTCAGACGATAGTCGTCGGTCAGGTCGACCCAGACGGTGCCCGGCGTGTAGGTGACGATGCAGGCCAGCATGGCCAGGCCGTGGGGCTCGCGCATGGTCAGCGGAATCATGATGAAGCCGGGCGAAAAATCATTGCGCCGCGGGTTCAGGATCAGCTTGGCCACTGCGATGTTGGACTTGATGATGTCCAGCGTGACGTGCAGGAACAGCGGAATCACCTTCCACAGGCGCCGCGGCTTGGCACGCAAGGGACGCAGGCGCGAGGCGGCCCAGGTGAACCACAGCGCCAGCGCGATGCCCAGGGCGATCTGGCCGGCCGACAGGCTTTCGTTCAGCACCAACCACAGGACGAACAGGAACACGGGCAGGAAAAGGAAGTAGAGGCGGCGCATCAGCTTCCTCCCGGGGTGGCGCGCACCGTCTGTGCGGACATGACGGCTTCGATGTAGCGCGTGGGCTGATCCAGCGAGCGGGCGGCGTCGTCCAGGTACGCCGACACCGGGCCCGCCCCTGCAGCCAAGCCCACGCACAGCAACAGCAGAATCGCAACCGGCCCCGCTTCGATCACGCGCAGGCGCGGCGTGCTGCGGTCGTCGCTGGCCCAGAACACGCGGATGCCGGTACGGCCCAGGCCGATCAGCCCGGCCAGGCCGGACACCAGCACGGCGGCCACCAGGATCCAGGCGTCCATGGGCGGCGCCGATTCATTGGCGGCCGACACTGCGGCGGACAGCAGCGAGAACTTGGCCACGAAGCCCGATAACGGCGGCAGGCCGGTCACGAGCAAGGCGCAGCAGATGAAGGCCAGGCCCAGGAACGCCATCGCGGCCGGAATGGCCACCCCGACGACGTCGTCGGACCGATTGACCGATGTCGGGTCGTCCAGGTCGAAGGCGTCGAGCGTGACCGCCAGCACGTTGGCGCCGAAGCTGCGCGTGCGTTCGATCAGTTCGGCCAAGAGGAAGAACGCGCCCGTGGTCAGCACCGAGCTGATCAGGTAGAACAGCGCCGGCCCCGTCAGCGTCACGCCGGGCATGCCCAGCGCGGTGAGCAGCGTGCCGGCCGAGACGATGACGCAATACCCCACCATCTTTTCCAGCTGCTGGGTGGCGAGCAGGCCCAGGCCGCCGAACAGTAGCGTGGCCAGGCCGGCGGCGAACATCCAGTCCAGGCTGAAGGCGGCCGGCGCGCCGGTGGGCAGCAGCAGCGAGCCGATGCGCAGCAGCGCGTAGATGCCGACCTTGGTCATGATCGAGAACATGGCGGCGATCGGCGCGCTGGCCGAACCGTAGCCCTTGACCAGCCAGAGGTTCAGCGGCCATGCCCCGGCCTTGACCAGGAAGGCCACGCCCAGGATGGCCGCGCCGGCCTCGAACAGCATGCGGTCCGAACCGGTAAGGTTGCCCGCCCGCAGCGCCAGGTCGGCCATGTTGAGCGTGCCGGTGACGCCGTAGATCAGCGCGATGCTGATCAGCAGCAGGAACGAGGCGACCAGGTTGACGGCGATGTACTGCAGGCCGGCGCTGACGCGCGCCACGCCTGAGCCATGCAGCAACAGGCCGTAGGACGCCGCCAGCAGGACCTCGAAGAACACGAACAGATTGAACAGGTCGCCGGTGAGGAAAGCGCCGTTCAGGCCCATCAGGAGGAACTGGAACAGCGAATGGAAATGCACGCCCGCGCGGTCCCAGCGGGCCAGCGAATAGGTCAGCGTGGCCAGCCCCAGCACCGCGGTCAGCGTCAGCATGACGGCGGCCAGGCGGTCGACCACCAGCACGATGCCGAACGGCGCGGGCCAGTCGCCCACCAGGTAGACGCCGACGCCATCGGGCCAGACGCCCGGCACCGCGCCGCCGGCCACGGCCAGCAGCGCGATGGCCCAGGCCAGTTGAGCCAGCGTCGAAACCGTGGCGATGGCGCCGCGCGTGTAGCGGCTGGTGTCGGCCAGCAGCAGCATCACGGCGCCGGCCAGCAGCGGCGTGATGATGGGCAATACAGGAAGATGTTGAAGCCAGAAACTCAAGATTGGGACTCCCGTCCATCGACGTGGTCGGTGCCCGTCAAGCCGCGCGAGGCCAGCAGCACCACCAGGAACAGCGCGGTGGTGGCAAAGCCGATGACGATAGCCGTCAGCACCAGCGCCTGCGGCAGCGGATCGGCGTGCCAGGAAGGATCATTGGCCATGGCCGGATCCACCACCGGCGGGCGGCCAGACTTGAGGCGGCCCATGCCGAAAATGAACAGGTTGACCGCATAGGAGACCAGCGACAGGCCCATGATGAACTGGAACGTCCGTGGCCGCAGCAGCAGCCAGACGCCCGAGCCCGCCAAGACGCCGATCGCGACGGCGTAAATCAATTCCATCAGGCTTCCCCCGTTTGTGCGGCGGCTGCCTGGCTTTCGGCGGCCGCCTTGCGTTGCGCGCGCAGCGATTGGTGAGCCAGCGCCACCAGCACCAGCACGGTGGACCCGACCACCAGCATGTAGACGCCCAGGTCGAAGAGCAGCACGCTGGACAGGTGCACGTGGCCCACCAGCGGCAAAGCGACATCCCAGGCCAGCGCGGCCAGGAACGGTTTGTAGGCCAGCCAGGCCGTGACCGCGGCGGTGCCGGCGAACAGCAGGCCGATGCCGATCCAGTTCTGCGGATTCAGGCGGCTGCGCGATTCGACCCAGTACACCCCGCCCACCATGTATTGCAGGATCACGGCGGTGGCGAAGATCAGGCCGCCGACGAAACCGCCGCCCGGCTGGTTGTGGCCGCGCAGCAGGAAATACACCGAGATCAGTGCGGCCGTGGGCAGCAGCAGGCGTACCAGCACGGTCGGCACCATCATCGAGCCCTTGGGCACGACGCTCTTGATGTCGGGCGCGGCGGGCACGGGGCCGTCCTGGTCGATCTGCTGGCGTGGCAGGTCGGCGCTTTCGGCGGCGGGCCGGAAACGACGCAGCAATGCGTAGACCGTCAGGGCCACGATGCCCAGCACCGTGATTTCGCCAAACGTATCGAAGCCGCGGAAGTCGACCAGGATCACGTTGACCACGTTGGTGCCACCGCCGTCGGGCAGCGCCCGGTCAACGAAATAGGACGAAATGGTGTCGCCCTGCGGACGCACCAGCACCGCGTAGGCCAGCGCGGCCATGCCGGTGCCGGCGGCCGTGGCCATCAGCAGGTCGCGCAGCCGGCGGCCGCGGGCACGCACCGTGGCGCCCAGGCCTTCATCTTCGTCCTGCTCGATACGGCGCGGCAGCCAGCGCAGGCCCAGCAGCAACAGCACCAGCGTCACGACTTCCACCGACAGCTGCGTCAGCGCCAGGTCGGGCGCCGAGAACCAGACGAAGGTCAGGCAGGTGACCAGGCCCGCGCCGCCGGCCAGCGCCAGCGACGCCAGGCGGTGGTACTTGGCCTGGTAGGCGGCGGCCACGGCGCAGACGCAGCCAACCAGCCACAGCAAGGCAAAAGCCGGGTCGACGGCGGCCATGCGGCCGGTGCCTTCCAGCCAGCCCCCTGCCCGCAGCGGCAGCCAGGCCACGAACAGCGTGCCCAGCACGATCAGCAGCATCTGCACCTGCAGGCGCGAAGACGCCAGCCAACGCAGCAGCCAGGCGGCTGCGACGCTGGAACCGTCCAGCAGCGTCTCGAACGAACGGCGGCCATCGAGCCGGTAGATGAACGGCACGCGGCCCGGATTGGCGCGCTGGTGCGCGCGCAGCGCCAGGTACAGCACCACGCCCGCGGTCATGGCCACGAAGCTCATCACCAGCGGCAGGTTCACGCCATGCCAGACGGACAGGCTGTATTCAGGCATGTCCTTGCCCAGGATGCTCTGCGCGGCCGTGGCCAGGAACGGCCCCAGCGTCACGGCGGGCAGCACGCCGACCAGCAGGCAGATCAGCACCAGCAGCGCGCTGGGAAACAGCATCCAGCGTGGCGGCTCGTGCGGCGCGCGCGGCAGGTCGGTGGCCGGCGGGCCGAAGAACACTTGCAGGATGAAGCGCAGCGAATACGCCACGCTGAAGGCCCCCGCCACCGTGGCCGCCAGCGGCAGCCCCATGCGGGTGACCCAGTCGCCACTGACGAAGGTGGTCTCGGCAAAGAACATTTCCTTGGAAATGAAGCCGTTGAGCAGCGGCACCCCGGCCATGGACGCGGCCGCCACCATCGCCAGCGTGGCCGTGATGGGCATGGCCTTGTACAGGCCGGACAGGCGGGTCAGGTCGCGGGTGCCGGTTTCGTGGTCGACGATGCCGGCCGCCATGAACAGCGACGCCTTGAAGGTGGCGTGGTTGACCATGTGGAACACCGCCGCCACCAGCGCCAGCGAGCTGTTCAGGCCCAGCAGCAGCGTGATCAGGCCCAGGTGGCTGATGGTGGAATACGCCAGCACCCCTTTCATGTCTTGCTGGAAGATCGCGGCATAGCCGCCCAGCACCAGCGTGATGAGCCCCGCGCCGCCGATGATCCAGAACCATTCATCGGTGCCCGCCAACACCGGCCAGAAGCGCGCCAGCAGGAACACCCCCGCCTTCACCATGGTGGCCGAGTGCAGGTAGGCCGACACCGGCGTGGGCGCGGCCATGGCGTTGGGCAGCCAGAAATGGAACGGGAACTGCGCGCTCTTGGTCAGCGCGCCCAGCGCCACCAGCACCAGCACGGCGGGATACCAGGGATCGGCGCGCACCAGGTCGCCCGAGGCCAGGACGCGGTCCATGTCGTAGCTGCCGACGATATGGCCCAGGATCAGCACGCCGGCCAGCAGACAGAGGCCGCCGGCGCCGGTGACCGTCAGCGCCATGCGCGCGCCGCGGCGGGCGTCCAGCCGATGATGCCAATAGGCGATCAGCATGAACGAGGCCAGGCTGGTCATTTCCCAGAACATGACCAGCTGGATCAGGTTGCCCGACAGCACCACGCCCAGCATGGCGGCCATGAAGGCCTGGAAAAACGAGAAAAAGCGCGGCACCGGATCGTCCGGCGACATGTAGTAGCGGGCATACAGCACCACCAGCGCGCCCATGCCGGAGACGATCAGGGCGAACAGCCAGGCATAGCCGTCCATGCGCAGCGAGAATTGCAGCCCCAGCGCGGGCGCCCAGGGCATGTCCACGCGGATGACGCCGCCCTGGGCGACCTGGGGATACAAGCTGGCGACCAGAACCGCGCACGTCAGGGCGATGATGCCCGCCAACCAGGCCTCGGCATTGCGGGCGTTGGAAGGCAGCAGCGCGGCGCACAGGCTGCCGGCGAACGGCAGAGCGAGGATCAGTATCAGCGACATGGCGTTCCGAGAATGTCCGGGCCCCCTCCCGCCAGTGCAAGCAGCGAGAGACGAAACAGACCGGGGATTGAAAAACGGACGGAACCCTGGCCCGGTGCGTCGCTGCACTACACGTTGCCCCGTGGGGACATCAACCAACGCCCATTGAACGGCGCAGACAGAAACAAACGCAATAGTTTTCTTGCAAGACCGGCCAAGAATCTCATCCGAAAAATATCAGATTCTTGTAAGTTATGCAGAGATTTATGCACGTACCGGGCTAAAGACAGCACGATCGCTGCGCAATGATTGCGCATGAGGCCTGCCCCCGAGCGCATTCAAGTTCTTGTCAGCATACGATTTTTCCGGGTTCAGCCCCTATTTTCCGTTGCCTTGCAAGCCGGGACAAATACCCCCACGGCGGGCGGGGGAATCCCGATTGACCCCTTGGCGGGAACTGTGTGCAATGGCGCCCACGGAGCGTCGATCTGGCCGGCATCGGAACCAGGCGCGTTCCACCGACGCCGGCCATCGAAGCCGGCCGGGTCGGATTTCAAAAAATATGGAGAAGACTCTTGACCGTGCTGTCCCAAGCCAAGGCCGTTCTGGCCGCCGCCATCGCAGGCGTCTGCTTTAGTTCCGCCGTCCAGGCCGCCGATGCCTACCCCAACCGGCCCATCCGCCTGATCGTGCCGTTCGCGGCCGGCGGCACCACCGACATCGTCGCGCGCGTCGTGGCCGAAGGCCTGGGCCGCGAACTCGGCCAGGCCGTGGTGGTGGAAAACCGGGGCGGCGGCGGCGGCTCGATCGGCGCCGACGCCCTCGCCCGCTCCACGCCCGACGGTTACACCCTGGGCGTGGCCACCGTCAGCACCATGGCCACCAACCCGGCCACCAACCCCAAGAACCCCTACAACCCGCTCAAGGACTTTGCGCCCATCACCAATATGGTGAACGTGCCCAACGTGCTGACGGTGAACCCGGCCGTGCCGGCCAAGTCGCTGGCCGAGTTCATTGCCCTGCTCAAGGCCAACCCGGGTAAATACAGCTATGCCTCGTCCGGCGCCGGCGGCATCGGCCACCTTGACGGCGAACTGTTCAAGTCCCTGACCCAGACCGACATGGTGCACGTGCCCTACCGCGGCTCGGGCCCGGCCCTGAACGACGTGATCGCCGGCCAGGTCAATGCCCAGTTCGACAACCTGCCGTCGTCCATGCCCCATATCCAGGCCGGCAAGCTGCGCGCCCTGGCCGTGGCCGCGCCCAAGCGCCTGCCCACCCTGCCCGACGTGCCCACCTTCAAGGAAGGCGGCCTGCCGGAAATGGACAACATGGCCTGGTACGGCCTGGTCGCCCCCGCCGGCACGCCCCAGGCCGTGATCGACCGCATCCACGACGCCACCGTCAAGGCGCTGAAGGACCCGAAGATCATCCAGCGCCTGGCCGATGGCGGTTCGCTGGTGGACGGCAATACGCCTGCGGAATACGCGGCGCAGATCAAGCGGGAATTGGAGCTGCGTCAGCGGATTGCCAAGGAACGTAACATCCAGTCGACGAATTAAGCGAATGGCAGAGGGGGAGCGGCCCCCTCTGCTACCATTCGCCCCGTGCGAACTGAATTCTCTCTTCTCTCATCCGCTGCCTGCGCCCTCTGCGCCCTGCGCTCGACCTTGTTGAGCTCGCAGGAAGTCGCCGCGCGTTCCGCCTACGCGCGCTCCAAGCCCGGCTGATCTGCCGGCTTCGCCCTTCCCTTTCTCTCTAAGCCACCGGCCTGCCGCCGGCCCTGGGTACGCCTGACCGCCTGACGGTTCTCGCGCCTTGGCCGAATGCCGTCCGGCACGACCGCCCTGCCATTCGGCCGGGCGCCTGGCCACGTTTCCAATCTGCCTGCCGGTTTCGTCCGGCGGCGGCGTCACGCCTTGATCGCCATTTAGCGCCATGCAACTCACCAAGAAATTCGTCAAAGCCAAGAACCCCTGCGCCGGGGGCTACAAATGGTTCCTGCGGGACCACAACGGACAGGGGGACTACCAGGCCGTCCTGGATGCCCTGGTGGCCGACGGGCGCGTGGGCGACGCCTGCTGGCTGCTGGATCAGTTCGGCCCGACCGACGCGGTGCTCAAGCTGGACACGCTGGACGCCAACGCCATCGTCTTTGCCGGCACGCTGGAAGTACGCATGGGCATCACGGTGGACAGCGTGGTGCGCGCCGGGCGCAGCATCGTCACCGGCGGCGGCATCCGCGCCGGGGAATCGATCGTGGCGGGCGAAAACATCGTGGCGGGCGGCAACATCGCCAGCGCGGGAGATCTGCGCGCGGGCGGCGACGTGTCGGCCGAATGGGGCATCGAGGTTGCGACGGCGCTGGATTGCCGCGGCAACCTGCGCGCCAAGTGGGACATCTGCGCCGGGCAGGACCTGGCCGTGACCGGCCACCTGCGGGCCGGCCAGGACATCCAGGTGCAAGGCGCCCTGAAATGCGGCCAGGGCATCAAGGCCGGCGGCGAAGTGCAGGCGGGCAAGGACATCGACGCGGCCAGCGGCATCCAGGCCGGCGCCACCATTCGCTGCGGCGGCCACCTGGCCACGGGCTGGGGTTTGATCGCGGGCGAGGATATCTGCGCGGAAGGCTCGATCCGCGCAGGCGAAGGCGTGTGCGCCGAGGGCCGGATCGAGGCCGGGGCCGGCCATGGCGTGTATGCCGGGCTGAACGTGCGGCTCGATGCATGGTCCGTGTGCGCGCGGGTTCAAGCCTGCGAGCGGCCTGCCCAGCTGGTCAGCGGCCACTGGGCCGGCCAGGAACAGGCCGAACACGCGTAACGCGCCCGCTTGCGCGCGGCGCCGAATCCGGTCGGGTCCGGCGCCACCAGGTAAGACCAAACGCGGCGCGATGTCGTCCGACGACACCGCGCCGCACGCTGCCTCAGCCCGCAGGCCGGGCAGCCGCCGGCGTGCGCAGCACCAGCATCAATCCCAGCAGGATCGCCGCCATGCCCGCCAGGCTCAACGCGGACAGGCGATTGCCCAGCACCAGGTAGTCCAACGCCGCCGTGCCCGCCGGCACCAGGTAGAACAGGCTGGTGACGTTGACGAGGTTGCCCGCCTGGATCATGCGGTAGAACAGCAGCGTGGCGCCCACCGAGATCACCAGGCCCATCCACAGCAGCGGCACGATGAAGCCGATGTTCCATTCCACGCGGATCGGCTGGAACGGCACGAACACCAGGCACAGCGCCAGGCTGACGGCGTACTGCAGCGGCATGACGTCCATCGGCGCCTGGCGCACGCGCTTTTGCAGGATCGCGCCCGCCGTCATGCTGGCCAGCGCGGCAAACGCGAACCCCATGCCGGCCACGGAAAAGCGCGCCATGCCGATGCTCTGGTACACCACCATCACCAGGCCGCACAGCGCCAGGAACAAGCCTGCCAGCCGCGCGGGCGGATAGCGCCGTTCCATCAGCGCCAGGGTCAGGATGGGCTGCGCGCCCAGCAGCGTGGCCAACACGCCCGGCGTGATGCCGTGGTCCAGCGCCAGCAGATAGCAGATGGAGTAGCTGCCGATCAACAAGAGGCCCGTCAGCGCGACGATGCCGCGCGTGCCCGGCGCGGGCAGCAAGGGCCCGCGCCGCAGCCCCACCAGCACGCACAGCACGGCCAGGGCCAGGATGAAGCGCGCCAGCAGGAAGCCGAAGGCCGAGGCATGCGCCAGGCCCCATTTGGCGAAGATCGCGCCGCCGCTCCACAGCAGCACGAACAAGGGGGTGGACCCATAGGCGGTCCACGAATTGCGATTGAAAGACATGAAAGTTTCTACCTGTCAGGAAGGGAACAGGCTCCCGCGGCCGGCAGGCGCGTCAGGACGCACAAGTCAGGACCCACAAGTCCGGACGGCACGAGTCAAGAAGCACAGGCGGGCCAGGCACCGTCAGGCGCGCGGCGGACGCACAGGCGTCGGCGCATCAGCGCGGATGAAACGGGCAACGAGGCGGGAGCGGAAAGTCTGCGGGGGTCAGCCGACGACGGGCGTGACCGGAGCAACGGGCGGATAAGCGCCCGATACACCCGATATATCCGCGACGACGGCGCGCGGCGGCGCCACCGGCGGCGATGCCACGGGCCGGACAAAGACCGGCCGGACAGCCCTGGGCGGCGACTGCGGCGGCGAAACGACCGTGCAGACGACAGGAGAAAAGACAGGAGGCGATGCCGCATGCCGACGGCGAGCCCGCGCGCCGGCGCCCGCTGCACGGGCAGCGAAAGCGGAATCGGCGAAAGGCGTGACGTCGGGCATGGGGATCGATGGACGTTCGAGAATGAACCTGCACAGGCTACCGGCGCGGCCGGCTGTCGTCAAGCCGCGCCGGCGTTGGCGGCGGACGCATCGACGAGCGGGAAGGCCCCTGCGTTCGGTGCATCGACGAACGGAAACGCGCGCGTAACGTCGACATGTCGGTACGGCAGCTTGCGCAGGTCCGCCACGCCATGGTCAGGCGTGTCGACGATGAGGATGTCGCGCGCCAGGGGTTCGTAGAACGCGCGGAAATGCGTCTTGGAGCGCAGCACGATGATGTCGAAATCCTCGGGCCGCAGACCGAACTGCGTGAAGGCGTCACCGTCGACCGCGAAGGCGAAATGGCTGACCACGCTGACCGAGATGCCGTTTACGTCCAGCAAGGCGCTTGCGCCCAGGTCCACCGGCATGCCGCGCATGTAGGCGCCCGACACCCGGTATTGCTTGGACCCGGCCCACAGCACACGGGCGTCGACCTCGAGCTTGGGGCCGGCCTTGTCCGAGCTGTGCGCGCCCAGCCGCAGCCGGATGCGCTGGCCCGCGCCTGCCCGGACCGCCTGCTGCGCCGCGGCCGGGTCCCAGATGAAGGGCACGGCCGCGCGCGTCACGCCACGCTGCAACAGCGCGGCCAGCAGGTAGGTCGAATCGTTCATGCGGTCGGCGTGCTCGAGCAGCACGCAGGGCCGGCCGGCGGCCGGTTCGCGGCGTAACTGTGCCAGCACCTGCTCTACCGCTGCGTCGATCTCGTACACGGGCAACGGGCGGTACAGGGCATGGCGTTGCGCATGGACCAGCCCGGACAGCGCATCGGCCGCGGCCTGGGCGCCCGCACGGTCGGCGTCGCGCACGCACAGCACCGAAAAGCCCGTGTTGTGGGCATCGGCGTAGGAAAAGCCCGCCATGACGGAAGTATCGCTGTAGCCCGGGCACGCCGCGTCCCGCCGCATGCCCGCGTCGATGATGCTGGCAAGCGGCTGCAAGGCAGTGGCGCTGAAGATGCTGGGCACCAGCACGCCGGGCTTGGCAATGGCCCACACCGGCGCGATCTCGCCGCGCAGCGTGCGCACCAGGCAATCGGCCGCGCGTGCACCGGTGTCGCCAGTATCGGTGTGGGGCGAGCGGCGGTAGGCGAACGGCGCGGTGACGCCTTCGAGGGTGTCGGCGTCCAGGTTGCCGTGATAGTCGAACGCCACCATCAGCGGCTTGTCCGGCCCCAGGGCCTGGCGCACAAGCCGCAGGAAATGGCGTTCGGGGTCGGGATACGACGGCGCCCAGCAGGCGCCATGCAGGAACAGCAGCACGCCGTCCAACGTGTCGGCGTGCTGTCGCACGCCCTGCGCGATTTCGTCGGCGTAGCAGGCCACGGCCTCGTCCGATGCCGGCCCCACCGCGCCCAGCGCGGTGTGCACCAGCGGCACCATGTCGATGCCCTGCGCTTCACAGACCTGGATGAAACCGCCGACGACCGTGTTGGTGCCGCGCAGCTCGGCCAGGATGCGTTCGCCGCGCAGCGCGACGGCGTCGAAATCGGCCTTGGTGGCTTCGATCGGCAGGAAGCTGACCGATTCGATATGGAACCCTGCGATGGCAACGCGCCAGGGCTTGCTCATGGTGTGTATCCTTTGCCGCAGCAGATGGAAACAAATGAATCCCTATTCATTCATGAGAAACATTTGTTTCAATGCACCTTAACAAAGGCATCGGGCCCGTGCAATCCCGGGTTTGCACGGGCAGGCATCACACACGGTTATCGCGAGCCCACCGGCAGGTAGGCGCCGGACTCGACCAGGTCCTGCTCGTTGCGCTTCAGGCGCGCCACCACGTCGTCGCCGCCTTCGGCGACCAGCAGCCCCAGCAGCGCCTCGGTCACGCCCATGGCCGCGGTGACCGACGGAAAGAACGAAGCGCCGGCCACGGAATACAACACCGTCACCTGCGCGGCGCGCGCCAGGGGCGAGGCGTCGCTGTCGGTCAGCGCGACCAACGACGCGCCCGCCGCCCGCGCCGCCTGCGCGACCGCCAGGCTTTCACTGGAATACGGCGCAAAGCTGATGGCCACGACGACGTCGCGCGGCTCGATGGCGCGCAGCTGCATCTGCAGGTTGCCGCCCAGCCCGTCGACCAGGTGCACGCTGTTGCGGAACAGCCGATAACCATAGACCAGCGAATGGGCGATGGAAAAGCTGGCGCGAAAGCCCGCCACATGCACCTGGCGCGCCTGCTTGAGCAACTTGGCGGCAGCCTTGAGCGACGGCAGGCATTGCTCGGCCGTGGCCGCCAGCGCCGCCTGCTGCGCGCGGAACAGGTCATCCAACAGGTCGGGCCGGCGGCTGCGCCGGGCCAGGCTGCGGGCGCGTTCGCCGTAGCCCTGCCCGTTCAGCCCCAGGTCGCCGGCAAACGCCGACTTCAGTTCGGGCCAGCCGCCATAGCCCAATTGCTGCGCCAGCCGCACCAGCGTGGCGGGCGGCACGCCGGCGCGCTCGGCCAGCGTGCGCATCGAGCCGATGACGACTTCGTTGGGATGGTCGATGACAAAGCGCGCGGCCACTTGCAGCCGCGGGCTGAGGCTGTCGAAGCCGTCGATGATCTGCTGTCGGGCTTTCACGGGGTCTCCATCGCGCCGATGCGCCGCTGTTCGACGCCCAAGTCGCGCCAGGCATCGCCATGGCAGGTGAACATCAGCACCTGATGCCGCGTTGCGGCATCGAACAGCGCGCGCTTCATCAGGTCGCGGCGGGCGTCGTCGGTATGCACCAGCGCGTCGTCCAGCACCAGCAGGGTCGGCCGACCGGCCTCGCGCAGCAGGTCGGCGTAGGCAAAGCGCGCCAGGATGCCCAACTGCTCACGGGTGCCGAAGCTGAGCGCGTCCAGCGGGTCTTCCGCGCCGGCGCGCTGCAAGGCCGCAGGCAGCAGCGCGTCATCGAGCCGCAGCGCGGAATCCGGGAACAGCAGGCCCAGGTAATGGCCCAGGCGGCGCGCCAGCGGGGCTTGCAGGCGTTGGGTAGCGGCATCGCGCTTGCCGGCCAGCAAGGTGGACAGGAGGTCCAGCGCCTGCGCGCGGCGCAGGAATTCGTCACGGCGGCGTTGCAGGCGTTCGCACGCCGCTTGCGCCTCGGACAGCCGTTCGCCCAGGCCCTGCGCGCCGGCCTGTTCCAGCTTGCCCAGCAGTTGCTGGATGTCGCTATGGCGCTTGTGCTGGGCGTCGCGTTCGATCGCCGCGGACTTTTCAAACCGCAGCGCATCCTGTTCCAGCAGTTCGGGGCGCAGCGCGGCCAGCGCAGCCTGGGCCGCTTGCAGGCGCTGTTCGAGCAGGTCGTGGCCGCTGCGCGCCTCGGCCAGCCGGCCGGCGCGGGCCTGGCGTTGGGCCGCGCGTTCGGGCGACTGCAGGTCCGCGCCCCGCGCGGCGGCCTGGGTTTCCAGCAATTGGGCGCGCGCGCTATCGGCATCCAGTGCCCGCTGGGCCGCCGCCAGGGCGTCCATGGCCTGGGCGGCGCTGCTTTCGGCGTCGCGCAACGCCTGGCGGGCCGCAGGCAGGTCATCGTCTGCATCGGTGGCAGGCGGCAAGGCCGCCAGCCGCTCGCGCAAGGCGCTGCGGCGCGCCAGCGCTTCGTCGCGCTGGCCGCGCAGCACATCGATGCCTTTGGGGGCATGAATGGCCAGGGTCTTGCGCATGGCGTCCAGCTCGCGCTGCAAGGCGGCGCTGCGGGCGTGGCGTTCTTCGGCGTCGGCGGCATTGGCCACCCCCAGGCGCGACAGCAGCGCGGCGCTGGCGGCGCGCGCCTCGCCCAGCTCGCGCATCAGCGCCGGCAGGTCCTTGCCGCCCGGTTCGATGCGCAGGCGGCCCACGCCGGGCAGATCGAGTTCGGCCGCGGCGGTCAGCAGCACTTCACCGTTGCCGTCCAGCGCAGCGCCGTCCAGCCGCGCCTCGCGGCCGGGTTCGAACGTGTAGGACACGCGCGTGGCGATGGCCTGCTGCTGCAATTGCAGGTCGCCCAAGGCGCGTTCGCTTTTGCGCAGCGCCTGGATGTCGGCGTCGGCAATCTCGATGCGCACGGCCTCGGCCTTCAGGGCCGAACCTTGTTCGATGAGGTGGGTGGCTTCCTTCAGCGCACCGTCCAGGCGTTCGACGTCACGGTCCAGCTGTTGCAACTGGTGTTCCAGGTCGCGCCGGTCGGCCACGGCCTGGACCGCGGCGACGCGCTGGCGGGCCTGTTCGGCGGCGGCGGCATGCGTGTCGCGCTGCTTGCGGGCGCGGGCCAAGGGTTCCTGCGCCGCTTGGACGCGGGCGCGCGCCGCGGCGGCCTCGTCCGTCAGGGCGCGCAGGTCGGCCTCGTCCTGCTGGTCGCGGCGCACCTGCTCTTGCAGCACCGCCAGCGTCTGCGCCGCCTGGCGCTGCTCGCGTTGCAGGCCCTCGAACGCCTCGCGCTCTTTGGCGACCGCGGCCAGGCGGGCCCGGGCGTCGGCCGCGCGCGCCTCGAAGTCTTTCCACGGCTGGCCGGCTTCGGCCCGCGCATGCTCGGCGCGCAGGCTGGCCAGCCGGTCGACGTCGGCATCCAGCTGGGCCTTGGCGGCCGCGCACGTGTCGCGCTCGGCCTGGGCGCTGGCCAGGGCGTCTTCGGCATCCTTGTAGATGCCCTTGGGCCGGCCGTTGCGCGCATCCAGCAGCGCGGCCCGTTCGGCGGCCACGCGCTCGTACAAGCGGTCGCCGTCGCCCGACGCCAGTTCGCCCGACAGTTGCGTCAACGCTTCGCGCAGGTGGCCGCCGGCGTGGCCCGCGGCCGCTTGCAGGTTCTGGCCGTCACCCTGCTGGATCCACAGCAGCCCGGGCACGCCGGCCAGGTCGGGCTTGCTTTGCCCGCGCGTGGCCAATTCAAAGCCCAGCAAGGCGGCCAGCGCGTTCTCGGCCTCTTCGCCTTCCAGGCGCTGGGCGCCATTGTCGATCAGCAATTCGCAGCGGGCGCGCGACAGGAACTGCTTTTTCAGGAGATAGTCATGGCCCGCGTGGGCGAACGCCAGTTCCACGCTGGGACGCGCGCCGGACTCGCCGCGCGGCGCCAGGTCGGCCACGGTGCGGGTGCTGTAGCGTTCCAAAAACGCGGCGCGTATGGCCGCGGCCACCGTGCTCTTGCCGGCCTCGTTGGGGCCGACGAACAGATTCAGCCCGTCTTGCAGATCGTCCAGCACCAGGGGCTGGCGGAACTTGCGGAATTCTTCCAGGGCGATGCGCGAGAGCTTCATTGCAGGCTCCCCTGGGTGGCGGCGTCACGGCCCGCGGCATCGCGAGGCGCGGCATTGCCCCCTGCCCCATCGCGCTGGAACCGCAGCAACAAGCGCAACGCCTCGCTGGCAACCGCCGCCTGTTCGGGGTCGGCCTGCATCGCCTGCAATTGCGTCGCCACCTCGCCCACGTACCCGCTGGCGCCCAGTTGCGCCAGGTCGGCTTCGTCAGGTTCGAGCAGCAGCCCGGAAAAATCCGACAGCACGGCGCGCGCCTGCGCCGCGGCCTGGTCCACCGCCCACTGCAGCGCTTCCCAGGTGGGCACATTGACGTGGCCCTGCAATTCCAGGCGCAGCACGTCTTCGGCCCGCAGGCCGGCCAGGCGTTGCGCCAGCGCCTGCGCGTCAGTGGGCAGGCTGAGCGTTTCGGTCCAGGCCGACCAGCGGTACTTGCCGGTGGCCACGCGTTCCACCACCGGCACCGCGCCCGGCGCCGCGATCCGCACGTCCAGCACATAGCCGGGTTCGTTGCCCCGGAAGCGGTCTTGTTCCGGCGTACCGGCGTACCAGGTGCGTTCGTCGATGGCCAGGCAACCATGCCAGTCGCCCAGCGCCAGGTAGTCCAGCCGCGCACGCGCGGCGCGGTCGGGCGCGATGGGGTTGGTGGCGTCGATGGTGTCGGGCAGCCGGCCCGCCACGCTGCCGTGCGCCAGGCCGATGCGCAGACGGCCCGGCTCGGTGTCCATGGCGTCGAAGGCCTGCGTGACGTCGTCGTAGGTGTGCCGCTGGGTCAACGGCGCGGCCAGCACGGCCAGGTTCTGCGCGGGCAGGTCCACCACGCCGGGGCGCAGCGGCACGTGCACATTGGGCGCAATGCAGTCCAGTTGCGCGGCGCGGCTCCAGACGCTGTCGGCCAGCGCGGCGTCGTGGTTGCCGGCGATCATGACCCATGGCCCGCTGTATGCGGCCAGCGCGGCGAACAGCCGGCGGATGGTGCGGTCGGACACGCCCTGCGTGTCGAACACGTCGCCGGCCACCAGTACCGCGTCCACCTGGCGCTCGGCGGCCAGCGCCGCGATGCGGGCCACGACGTCCAGCCGGGCCTCGGCCAGCAAGGCGGCATCGTCGGTGTCGAACTGGCCGTATTGACGGCCGATCTGCCAATCGGCGGTATGCAGGAAATGAGTCATGCCCGGATTGTAGAGGCCGGCGGCCCGCCAAAGAACAATGGCCCGACCGGCATGTTGCGCCGAGCGGGCCATTGAGGCGCCAGCTTATGGCCGGCGGCCGGAAAAAACGGAAAACCGGCGGACGTCAGGCGCCCTTGCCGTCCAGCACCAGCGGCCGGTGGGCCGACGTGTGGCGGTCGTAGCGGGACAGGTCCAGGCCGTCGGTGCGGATCTGCGGACGCTGGCCCATGACCTGGTCGGCCACCAGCTTGCCGGAACCGCAGGCCATGGTCCAACCCAGGGTACCGTGGCCGGTGTTCAGGAACAGGTTGCCGTAGCGGGTCGGGCCGACGACCGGCGTGCTGTCCGGCGTCATGGGGCGCAGGCCGGTCCAGAACTCGGCGCGGGGCACGTCGCCACTGCCCGGGAACAGGTCGTTGACGACCAGTTCCAGCGTCTTGCGGCGCGCGTCTTTCAGGCGCAGGTCAAAGCCCGACAGTTCGGCCATGCCGCCCACGCGGATGCGGTTCTCGAAACGCGTGACGGCGATCTTGTAGGTTTCGTCCAGGATGGTGGACACCGGGGCGGCGGCCTCGTCCTTCATGGGGATGGTCAGCGAATAGCCCTTGACCGGGTACACCGGCAGGTCCAGCCCCAACGGTTCCAGGAAGCCGCGGGTATAGCTGCCGAACGCCGCCACGTAGCGGTCGGCGGTCAGCACCTGGTCGCCGACGCGCACGCCGGTCACCTGGCCGCCGGCCGTGTTCAGGCCGGCCACCGGCTGGTTGTAGCGGAAGTCCACGCCCAGCGCCGCGGCCATCTCGGCCAGGCGGGTGGTGAAGAGGCGGCAGTCGCCGGTTTCGTCGTTGGGCAGGCGCAGGCCGCCGGCCAGCTTGTGCAGCGAGCGCGCCAGGGCGGGCTCGGCGCCCACCAGGCGGTTGCGGTCCAGCAGTTCGTAGGGCACGCCGACTTCCTCGAGCACGGCGATGTCGCGGCGCGCGGCTTCCATCTGGGCGTCGGTGCGGAACAGCTGCAGCGTGCCGCGGGTGCGTTCTTCGTAATGGATGCCGGTGTCGATGCGCAGTTCGCGCAGGCAGTCGCGGCTATATTCAGCCAGGCGCAGCATGCGTTCTTTATTGACGGCGTAGCGCTCGGCCGAACAGTTGGCCAGCATGGCCGCCATCCATTTCAGCTGGTACAGGCTGCCGTCCAGGCGGATCGCCAGCGGCGCGTGCTTCTTGAACAGCCACTTGATCGCCTTGAGCGGAATGCCGGGCGCGGCCCACGGCGTGGAATAGCCCGGCGAGACCTGGCCGGCATTGGCGTAGCTGGTTTCCTGGGCGGCGCCGGGCTGGCGGTCCAGCACCGTCACTTTGGCCCCCTGGCGGGCCAGGTAATAGGCGGTCGTGGTGCCGATGACGCCGCTGCCGAGGACGATCACATGCATGATTCTTTCCGAAGTTTGGTTTTGGTCAGGAATTTCGGTAGTCTATGAGCCTCATCGCAGTGAAAAACACTGATTATTTTTCTTTGGCAGTGCTTTTTCTCGGGCACCCCTGTTTTTTTGCCTCTCAAAAGTGAAATGCGCGACCTGGACCGTATCGACCTGAAAATCCTGGATATCCTGCAGCGGGAAGGCCGCATAGCGGTCACCGAATTGGCCGAGCGGGTCAGCCTGTCGGCCACCCCCTGCTCGGACCGGGTCAAGCGCATGGAACGCGAAGGCGTCATCACCGGTTACCATGCGCGCGTCAACCCGGCCGCCCTGGGCAAGAACCTGCTGGTCTTCCTGGAAATCAAGCTGTCCGCCAAGTCGGGCGACGTGTTCGACAAGGTGAAAAAAGAATTGCTGTATGTGCCCGAGGTCATGGAATGCCACCTGGTGTCGGGCGACTTCGACTACCTGGTCAAGGCCCGCCTGACCGAAATGAACGAATACCGCCGTCTGCTTGGTGAAATCCTCAAGCGCCTGCCCGCCTCGGCGGAATCGCGCAGCTATGTGGTGATGGAGGAAATCAAGGAGACCCTGTACCTGCCCGTCGACCGGTAACGCTTACCGCGCCTTGTTACCCGGCCGGCTGCCGCCGGCTGCTATGCTGGCGGCCGTTCCGGTCCGTGCCCGCCCGGCCCGACCCCGATTTTCTTGCTTTTTCTCGACTATGACCCGTCTTTACAAATACTTCTTCCGCGGCCTGATCACCGTCCTGCCGCTCGCGCTGACCATCTACGTGCTCTATATCTTCCTGGCGTGGACGGAAGCGGTGGCGCTGACGTTCCTGCGCCCGTTCATCGGCGGCTTCTATTTCCCCGGCCTGGGCCTGCTGCTGGGCATCCTGGGCATCCTGGCGATCGGCTACCTGGTATCCAAAGAACGGGTCAAGCGCGTGCTGCTGCTGGTGGAAATGCCCTTCACCAACCTGCCCGTGGTCAAGAGCATCTATTCGTCGCTCAAGAGCTTTGCCGATTACTTCTCGCCCGGTTCCAAGAGCACCGCCCAGCAGGTCGTGGTGCTGCGCATTCCCGGTCAGCAGCTGGAACTGGTCGGCCTGATCACGCGGCGCAACCTGGACGGCCTGCCCGAGGGTTTCACGCAGGGCGACCGCGTAGCGGTGTACCTGCCCATGGGCTACATGATCGGCGGCTATACCGTGTTCGTGCCGCAGGAATGGGTGCAGCCCATCCAGATGTCGGTCGAGGAAGCCATGCGCTCGTCGCTGATCGCCTGGATGGCGCGCGCGGAATCCGGCAACGTCCGGCCGGCCCCGGTCGACGTGGCGGGCGTCGTCCCGACGGCGACGCCCATTGCCCCCACGACGGGCGGCACTGCCGATGGCACCCACGGCAATCCCCCCGGCGGCAACCCGCCCGGCAGCCAAGGCTGATCGGCCCGCTTTTTCTTTCAACGGTTTTTCGCGACATGCCCATCATTGAATTCACGCTTGCCGAAGGCAGCCCCTATATTGAAGTGAACCAGCTGCTGAAAGCCACCGGCGTGTGCGACAGCGGCGGCGCCGGCAAGATGCTGGTGGCCGACGGCCACGTCAGCGTCGGCGGCGTGGTCGAAAGCCGCAAGACGGCCAAGATCCGCCCGGGCCAGATCGTCACCTGCGGCGACGTCCGCATCGTGGTGCGCGAAGCATGAAGCTCAAGATGTCGCAGAACTCCATCTTCGCGGTGCTGCTGCGCTCGCCGTGGTGGATGAGCGCCGGGGTCGCCCTGGTGCTGGCCGTGGGCGGTTTCGCCGCCCTGCCGCTGGACTACGCCGCCATGGGCGTGTTTGCGGCCGTGCCGTTCGCGGTGATCGCCATCATGGCAGCCTACAAGCAGCTGCGCGCCCCGTCGGGCGCCCGGGTCGAGGCCGTGGCGCAAGCCGCCGCGGCCATGTCCTGGACCGAATTCGCTACGGTCGTCGAAGCGGGCTTTCGCCGCGACGGCTGCGAAGTCGAACGGCTGCAGGCGCCGGGCGCAGACTTCGCGCTCAGCAAGGATGGCCACGTGGCGCTGGTCAGCGCCAAGCGCTGGAAGGCCGCCCGCACGGGCGTAGAACCGCTGCGCGAATTGCAGGCCGCGCGGGAAAAGCGCGGCGCGCGCGAAGCCATCTACATCGCCTTGGGCGAGGTGTCGGACAACGCCCTGCAATACGCCCGCGCCCAAGGCGTGTCGCTGATGGCCGCGCCCGAACTGGCCAAGCTGCTGCGCGACCTGAAGCCCTGATCCCTGCCTGACCGCGGCATGCGCCTCAGGCGCGCCCCCCTTGCCTGAACCTGGAGAACACCCCGCATGACCTATCGCCTGATGGCCGACGCAGTACTGGTACTGCATGGCCTGTTCGTCGCCTTCGTCGTGTTCGGCGGCCTGCTGGCGCTGTGGCGCTGGCGCCTGGCCTACCTGCACCTGCCTGCACTGGCGTGGGGCGCCATGGTCATCGGCATGGGCTGGATCTGCCCGCTGACGCCCCTGGAAGTATCGCTACGCCAGCAGGCGGGCCAGGAAGGCTATGGCGGCGGCTTCATCGAGCACTACATCCTGGCCGCGATCTACCCGGATGGCCTGACGCGCAACGTGCAGATCCTGCTGGCGGTCTTGCTGGTGGTGGGCAATCTCATCATCTACACGGTGTGGGCCCGCCGCCGCCGCGCCAGCCGCGGCAAACCCGCGGCGACCCTCCTCAGCCGACGCGCACGCTCGTAGTCGACGGCCTCTTCCCTGCATCCGGAGTTCCGCATGAGCTTCCTGAAGAAAATCCTGGGCCAGCAGCCCTCGCCGGCCGAAGCCGAAGCGCCCGCCGTCAGCGATCCGTCGCAAGACCCGAACCTGATCCGTGCGTTTGACGCCTACGGCCGCGAAATCTTCGTGACCCGCGAGCAATGGCGCGACAACGTGCTGGCCGGCGCCATCGAACGCCACCGGGACGATGCCGATTCGCTGGCCAGCCTGATCATCCAGTCGCTGGGGGATGGCTTCGTCGATGAAATGCTCAAGCCGGCCGAACGCCTGGTCGCCCTGGAACCTGCCGCCGAGCGCGCCGCGGTGCTCCTGGCCATCGTCTACATGAAGACCGGCCGGCTGGACGACAGCGAACGCGTGCTGCTGGCCTACATGCAGCAGCATGGCGAAACCGGCGTCACCCTGACCAACCTGGCCAAGATCCACGACGAACGCGGCGACGAGGCCCGCGCCCGCGACACCCTGTGGCGCGCGCTTGAACGGGACCCCAACCAGGAAAACGGCCTGGGCTGGTACGAGGCCATCCACCGCGAATACGGCGGCGACGTGGCCGGCGTGACCGCCATGCGCAAGGTCGCGGCGCTACCCGGCAGCTGGCGCGCGCAGCTGTGGCTGGCGCACGCCGAACTGGGCGCGCACAACCTGGCCGGCGCGCTGGCGCTGTACCGCGAAGCCCTGGCCCGCGCCGGCACGCCCACACCCGCCGGCCTGCTGCTGCAGCTTAGCGCCGACCTGGGCAATGCCGGCGCCATCGAACCCATCCTGCAACTGGCCGGACCGCGCTTTGACGCGGCGGCGCATGGCGTCATGGTCGGCAACAACCTGATCCGCGCCCACGCCGAACTGGGCCAGTACGACGACGCCCGCCGCATTCTCGACCAGCTCTACGCGCAGCAGCGCCCCGACTGGCAGGAAAACCTGGCGTACTGGGACACCGAACTGGCCCGCGCCGCGCTGGGCGACGGCAGCGTGCCCGAATCCACCGAAATGCGCTTTGCCATGCTGCTGGGCCGCGGCCCGGTGTGGCTGGCGCCCGAGTCGCCGGCCGCCGCGCTGTTCGACCCGATTGCGCCGAATCGTCCGCTGGTGTCATTCCTGGGCGGCTCGGCCGAGGTCGACGCCGCGCCCGACCACGCCGAACGCCAGCTGGCCGACGCCACCGGCCGCCTGAGCCGCGCGCTGCCGCTGTACTTCAACGAGCAACTGGCGCTGCGCTGCGGCCTGCGCACGCAGACGCTGGTGCCCTGGCTGACGGAACCCGAACCGGGCTTCGTGCTCAGCGGCGTGGCCTGGGACGACGCCGATGCCATCCGCTACGCCCAGCAATGCGAGGCCCAGAGCGACTTCGTGGTGATCTCGCACCTGGTCACCACCAGCGAGCCCTGGCAGGCCCAGGTGCGCGTGCTGCGCACGGATGACGAAGAGTGCATCGGTACCCTGTCCGCCCGCTTTCCCATGGCCGATCCCACCGAGGCCCTGCAGCGCCTGACCGAAGACCTGGTGGCGCTGGTGGCCCGCGCTGCGTCCCTGTCGCCCGCCCGTGCGCCGCGCAACTACACGGTGCCCGACGGCGCATTCTTCCCGCGCTACCTGCTGCGTCTGGAGCAACTGCTGGCCGTGCGCTGCAACGGTGCCAACGACAAACACCCCGGCCACCTGAACGGCGAACGCGAGATCCTCGACGGCAATATCCGCCAGTGCCTGGACTTTCCGCACTGCGTCAATGCCCGGCTGCTGCTGGCGCAGACCGTGCGCGCCATGCAGCAGATCCGGCCCGACGTGGTGAAGGAATTCGAGGACAAGATCGCCCTGTTGCAGCGCGAGCAGCCGCTGGCACCCGAGGCGCAGGCAGTGGTGCAGGCCTTGCTGGATTGACCCCTTACAACGCCCGCGCGATCACCAGCCGCTGGATGTCGCTGGTGCCCTCGTAGATCTGGCACACCCGCACATCACGGTAGATGCGTTCCACCGGAAAGTCGGCCAGGTAGCCATAGCCGCCCAGCGTCTGGATCGCGGCGGAACACACTTTTTCGGCCATTTCCGACGCAAACAGCTTGGCCATCGACGCTTCGGTCAGCGCCGGCCTGCCAGCCTCGCGCAGCGCCGCGGCGTGCAGCACCATCTGGCGGGCCGCGTGAATCTGGGTGGCCATGTCGGCCAGGCGGAACGACACCGCCTGGTGTTCCATGATGGGCTTGCCGAACGCCTGGCGATCGCGGGCGTAGTCGCGCGCGCATTCAAACGCCGCGCGCGCCATGCCCACCGATTGCGAGGCGATGCCGATGCGGCCGCCCTCCAGGTTCGACAGCGCGATCTTGTAGCCCTCGCCCTCTTCGCCCAGGCGCCACGCGGCCGGAATGCGCATGTCTTCAAACGCAATCTGGCAAGTGTCCGACAGATGCTGGCCCAGCTTGTCTTCCACCCGCACCACCTGGTAGCCCGGGGTATCGGTGGGCACGATGAACGCCGAAATGCCGCGCTTGCCGGCCTGCGGGTCGGTCACGGCGAACACGATCACGGTCTGGCCCGTGCGGCCCGAGGTGATGAATTGCTTGGCGCCATTGATGACGTAGTGGTCGCCGTCGCGCACCGCGCGGGTGCGCAGGCTGCTGGCGTCCGACCCGGCCTGCGGCTCGGTCAGTGCAAAGCCGCCGATGTGCTGGCCGGTGGCGAGGGGTCGCAGGAACTGTTCTTTCTGCGCGTCGGTGCCGTACTTCAGGATCGGCATGCAGGCCACCGAGTTGTGCACGCTCATGATGGTGGAGCAGGCGCCGTTGCCGGCCGCGATTTCCTCCAGCGCCACCGCGTACGACAGGTAGCCGCTGGCGTTGCCGTCCCATGCCTCGGGCACCAGCATGCCGAAGAAACCCAGCTGGGCCATCTCGGCAATGGCGTCAGCCGGATAGTGGTGGTCGCGGTCCCAGCGTTCGGACTGGGGCGCCAGGCGTTCCTGGGCGAAACGGCGCGCCATGTCCCGGACGCTGAGCTGTTCTTCGGTCAATAGCATGGTTGTCTCCTGTGCGGGCAGTACCAGGCTGGCGCGGGTGGGCGCCGCCCGTGTTTTCTTGCGCGGGCCGGCCGCCCGGGATGCGGGCGTGGCACGATTGCGAGAATACACCGGCGGCGGCTATCTGACCCCGCCGCCACCCCGCTTCAGGCGGCCCGCCCCTCGGGCCCTGTCAGCCCGCCGGATCGTCCAGGATGCCGGTGACGAAATCGATGAAGGCCCGCACCTTGGCCGCCGGCAAATGGCGCGACGGATACAGCGCGTACAGCGCATAGCGGTCGCCGATATAGTCGGGCAATAGTTCGACCAGCTTGCCCTGGCGGATCAGTTCCTCGACGCCGCTGGCCTTGAAACGGGCAATGCCCGCACCGCCCAGGCAGGCGCCCAGCATCGTCCAGCCGTCGGTCAGGTGCAGCGGCCCCGAGGTTTCCACGCGCGTGGTCCGGCCTTTCTTGCGGTAGTTCCATTCCAGCAGCTGGCCGGTCATGGTGCTGCGCATCTGGATGCAGGCGTGGCGCGCCAGGTCGGCCGGAGCCGTCGGGACGCCGTGCTTGCGCAGATAGGACGGCGCCGCCACCGTGACCGAGCGGGTATCAAGCAGCTTGCGCGAGACCAGCGACGACGACGGCGGTTCGCCGAAGCGCACCGCGATGTCGAAACCGTCGGACACCAGGTCGCCCAGCTGTTCGCGCGTGGCCAGATCCAGCGTCAGGTCTGGGTGGCGTTCCAGGAACCGCGCCAGGTGCGGCGCCAGGATCAGGCGGGCAAAGAACGCGTCTACATTGACGCGCAAGCGCCCCTTGACCGCCGCCGACGCACCGCCGGCGGTGGCGATGGCCTCGCCGATGCCCGCCACCAGCGGATTGATCTGCTCGTACAGCCGGCGGCCCTCGTCCGTCAGCGCCACGGCCCGGGTGGTGCGATCCAGCAGGCGCACGCCCACGCCGGCCTCCAGCCGCCCCACCGCGCGGCTGACCCCGGATGCGGTGATGCCCAGCGCCTCGGCCGCGCGCGCGAAGCTGCCGCTTTCCACCACGGCGGTCAGCACCCCGATGTTTGCCAATACCCGGCCATCCAGCGCCATGTTCGAGACTCCTGATCTGAAGTCATGAATGTTATGACTGAATTGCCATTCTCTCAACAAAGGCCGAGCACTACGATTTGCCCCGGCGTGATCGATCCGCATCGCGCCAGTGTCTGGAGAACCCCTCATGTATGCCATTACCGGAATCAGCGGCAAGGTCGGCGGCGCGGTCGCCGAGACCCTGCTGCAAGCAGGCCTGCCCGTGCGCGCCGTGCTGCGCAACCCTGCCCACGCCGCCGCCTGGGTCGCCCGCGGCTGCGACGTCGCCATCGCCGACATGACCGACGCCGCGGCGTTGGCCCGCGCCTTCGAAAACGTGGACGGCGCGTTCATCCTGCCGCCGCCCCAATTCGACCCCGCGCCCGGCTTTCCCGAAGCGCGTGCCGCCATCGACGCGGTGGCCTCGGCCATCGCCCTGGGGCAGCCGCGTCGGGTCGTCTGCCTGTCGACCATCGGCGCGCAATCGACGCAGCAGAATCTGCTGACCCAGCGCACGCTGATGGAACAGGCGCTGCGGCGCCTGCCCGTACCCATGACCTTTCTGCGGCCGGGCTGGTTCATGGAGAATTTCGCGTGGGATGTGGCGTCGGCGCGCGATGGCGGCCTGATCGCATCCTTCCTGCAACCGCTGGACCGCGCCATTCCGATGGTGGCCACCGCCGACGTCGGCCGCATCGCCGCGCAGTTGCTGCAAGACACCTGGACGGGCCTGCGCGTGGTCGAACTGGAAGGCCCGCAGCGCATCAGCCCGAACGATGCCGGCCGCGCCTTTGCCGACGCACTGGGCACGCCCGTGTCGGTGCAGGCCGTGCCGCGTGAAACCTGGGGCGCGCTGTTCACCGCCCAGGGCATGAAAGAGCCAATGCCGCGCATCCAGATGCTCGATGGCTTCAACGAAGGGTGGATCGACTTCGAAGGCCCGCGCGACAGCATCTTGAAGGGCCAGGTGACGCTGGCCGATGTCGTGCGGGGGTTGATCGCGCCCTAGCTGCCGTGCCGCTTGCCGGCCGGATGATGGCCGGGCGGGCGCCGGTCGCATTCCGGATGCTGCTTCAGGCGTTCCTGGAAATCGCGCGCCAGCTGGTCGATGCTGATCGTCGCAAAGCGTTCGAGAAGCAGGCGGCGCGATTCGACCAGCGCGCCTTCCAGCCCGGCGTTCACCGCCTGTTCGACCAGGCATTCCGGTTCGCTGTCGGCCAGCCCCAGCGCGAAGATGGGCGGCTCGCCCAACGCCTGGTAGACGTCCAGCAGCGTCAGGTCGGACAGCTGGCGCGTCAGCACCCAGCCGCCGCCGTGGCCCTTTTCGGACTGCACGTAGCCGTGCTCGCGCAGGCCGGACATCATGCGGCGCACCACCACGGGGTTGGTGTTGAGCATCTTGCCGATGGTCTCGGAGGTCAGCGGCGCGTCGTGCTCGGCCATGTGGATCAGCACGTGCAGCATGCGTGACAGGCGGTTGTCGCTGCGCATCGGGGAAGTTTCCTGGGTCTTGGATTGAAACATTATAAGTTGCGTGAAAAGCGACGTTCGCCTTATCATGCAACTTTTAAAGTATCGAGATAGCCATGCAAGTGGAAGTGCAACCTCCCCGCTATGACGCCGTCATCGTCGGCGGCAGCTTCGCCGGCCTGTCCGCCGCCATGCAACTGGCCCGCGCCCGTCGCCGCATTGCCCTGGTGGACGCGGGCCTGCCGCGCAACCGCTACGCGGCGCATTCGCACGGCTTCCTGGGGCTGGACGGCAGGTCGCCCACCGAGATCGTGCGCATCGGCCGCCAGCAGTTGGCGGCCTACGGCACCGTGGAATTCATCGACGGCACCGCCACCCACGCCGAGGAATCGGCCGGACGCTTCCTGGTCACGATGGAAGACGGCCGCGTGCTGCATGCGTCCCGCCTGGTCCTGGCCACCGGCATGCGGGACGAACTGCCTGCCTTGCCCGGCCTGCAGGAACGCTGGGGCCAGACGGTGCTGCACTGCCCCTATTGCCATGGCTACGAAGTGGCTGACCGCCCGCTGGGCGTGCTGGCGGCGCATTCGCTGTCGGCCCATCAGGCGGCGCTGCTGCCCGACTGGGGCCCGACCACCTATTTCACGCAAGGGGAATTCGAACCCGACGCGGAACAAGCCGCCCTGCTGGCCGCGCGCGGCGTGCGCATCGAACGCACGCCGGTGGTGGGCCTGCTGGGCCAGGCGCCGCAGATCGACGCGGTGCAACTGGCCGACGGCCGCCGCCTGCTGGTCAACGCGATCTTCGTGGCGGCCCGCGTGCACATGGCCAGCCCCCTGGCCATGCAGCTGGGCTGCGCCTTCGACGCGGGGCCGTTGGGGCCGTACCTGCGGGTCGACGATTTCAAGCAGACCACGGTGCCGGGCGTGTTCGCGGCGGGCGACGCCACCTTGCCCATGGCCAATGCCACGCTTGCCAGCGCGTCGGGCGTCATGGCGGGGGCTGCCGCGCACAACTCGCTGGTGCGGGCCGCGCTGCGCAGCCTGGGCTGACAAAGGGTCAGGCAGCGGGTCAGGCAAAGGCACCTGGCGGCAACGTGCTTACCGAGCCGCCCGACGCCCGCTCACGTGCACTGCCAGAGATGCCCGCTGACGCGGCAATGCGCGCACCAGAAGGTGTAGTTGCAGCCGCCGCTGCCCCACGACCATTCGCCGCCATCTTCTTGCGGCAGGTCGGAATCCAGCTGCATCGCAAACGCCATGCGGGTGTCGCAATCGGGACACGGCGGGTATTCGCCCTGCTGCACCCAGCTGGGCGGGCCGCCCACGCGACTCAGGTTCTGGCGGCCGTTGGAATCGCCCCAGTCCTGCCAGGTCCAGCGCTTGGGCGCCTGGAACAGCGTCACGTCGGCTTCCAGCAACGGCCCGGTGGGAAACTCGGGGACAAGCGGGTCGTCCCGGCGCTGCGATGGATGCGCCTGCGGCGCGCCCTGGCCGTCGTGCTGAAAGAACAGCACTTCGGCATCCGCCTCCCAGCCTTGGCACGCCAGGCAGGTCGCGAATTCCAAAGGCGTCGCGCAATCGATGCCGGCCAACGCCGGCTGCGGCAGCGCCAGCAGGCGATGCAGCGGGCCGTGGCACAGGCCACAAGTGGCGGTCAGGGTGCCGCCCATGCGGCCGACAGCGACCGCGGGCGCATCGGCCTGTGGCGCCTTTTCGGCAACTGACGCGGCAGCTGACGCCGCAACCGAGACGGGCGGCGCAGCGTTCACGGCCCCCCACGTCGGATGCAGGCGCTGGATATCGCGCCGCCAGGCCGGCTGAGAAGCCAGCATCAATTTGCGCTGCGCCGCGCTGAAACGAATGTGCAGCGGCTGTTCACCGTGCAGCGCCCGGGCCTGCCCGTTGTCATCGGCATAGCCCACCGCCATCAGCCAATAGATGCCGTTGGATTCATCCTGCGGCGCGAACACGCGCCGCCAGACTTCCAACACCAAATCCGGGTGGCGCGAATGCAGCACGGCGCGGGCCTTCAGGTACTCCAATGATCCCTCTTCGGCCCGCGGACCGACCTCTGCCAGCCACGCGCGGGCCGTGTCGGCATCCAGCGCACGCCAGGCCAGGTCCACGCCAAAGCGCGGCCCGCCTTGCCCCTGGTGCGCGGCTGCAAGCAGGTGATCCCAATCGTCGGCGAAGACCTCGGGACATTGCGTGGCCGCGCAGTCCAGCACTTCGGACAGGCCGCTGCCCGTACCAAAGCGCCGGGACCGCTGCCAGGCCTGGCGCAGCACGTCGGCATGCGTGGCGTCGTCCATCAGGTCCAGGGCGGCGTCGATGAAGGTGGCGTGTTCCAGGCCGCGGTCCAGGAACAACTGCACCAGCTCGCCCAGGGCCTGGGGATCTTCCTGCCGCAGCCGCAGCACCTGGCCCATGGGGTCGTTGTTCTTCCAGCCCCGTTGCTGGAAGGCCTGCACGATTTCAAGGGGCGACATCACACCATCCGCCCGCTTGTCCGTCATGCCGGCTCCTTGCGGCCCGCACTGGCGAATTTCTTCCAGTCTTCGTTGTCCACCAGGGTGGACCGGAACACGCGCAGCTTCTCGCAGCCCTTGATGGCCTTGAGCACCTTCTTGACCTGGTCGCACACCGTGGCCGGCAGCCATGGGCTAAGGGTGACGCGCTTGATGGCCGTCAGTTCGACCGGCACCCGCAGCACCGGCGTGTCGCGCGTCTTGCGGCATACGAACAGGCGGAATTCCTTTTCGTCGCGAAAGGCGTGGCGCTTCAGAAACGGCAGATCGGCATCGGCCGGCGGCTGCTCGCGCAGCGACTTGATGGTGCGGTACTGCACGGCCTCGGCGCGCATATCGGGCACGCCAGAGACCTGCGCCACCAGTTTTTCCTTGTCGAACTCGATGCAGACCCCGCCGCTGCCGTGCGAGAACACGCGCCAGTGGTGGTAGGTCTCGGACGCCTCGGCCAGGCACAAGGCGTAGACGCCTTGCAAGCGCTTGGCTCGCGCATATTCCTCGATGTAGAACGAATCGTTGCGGTCGTCCCACGCCTTCGGATTGAGCAGCGCCAGTTCGCCGGACATGAGGAAATCGATCAGATAGGGAAGCTCGGTATATCGGCGCAGCGAGGTAGCCAAGGTGGCGCTCCGGTAATGAACCCAGGCGCCAGTCTACCCGCGCCGTGCGCCTCACGCACGGTACACTGGCCGCTTCGCCAAGGAGACCCGATGTTGCAGAACCATAGCGAATCCCGTCCCGCGCCCCGACGCCGCGCGCCCACCAGCCAGCGCTTCTGGTTCATCGCGCTGGGCGGCACCATCGCCTCGTCCAGCTACCAGATCATGCCTTTGCTGCAAGGCGATTTTTCGGTGCTGCAAAAGATGATCGTGCCCGCGGCCTTGCTGATCTGGCTGTACCGCGGCAGCGAATGGGCGCGTTGGCTATTGATGGCCGTGCTGCTCGGCTTTGGCATCATGAATATGTACCTGGGTTTCGCGCTGCTCGACTTGCCCGTCAGCTATTGGCTGAAGGTCTATGTGTTCAGCGGCTTCATGGTCGCAACCGGCCTGTACCTGGCGCTGGCCGGCAAGGATTTCCAGCACTACCGCAATTACGTCACCCAGCGCGACGGCCCGCGCGCCGCGGCCCGGCAACGGGCGGCCGAGCAGGCCCGCCGCCAGGGCGCGGCGCGCTAGCGCGCACTGCGCGTCAACGCAGTGCCGACGTAAAGAACGCGATCACCTTCGCGTTGAAGTCACGATGCCATGCCGCCCGGTCGAACCCGGGCGCATCGGCGCAGATCGTGGGCGTGGCGTCGGCCTGCCCCGCCGAGCACGGCGCGAGGAAGGCGAAATGCCCCGCGCCGTCGACCCGATGAAACTCGGCCTGCGGCAAGCCCGCGCGCACAGCATCCACGCTGGCCGGCGTGACGCCATCGCCGCCCAATGCCGACGCCCATAGCTGCACCGGGATCGACACCGCCTTGAGCGTGTCCGCCGTGAAGGCATTGAGGGGGTCGGCGATGACCGCCGCGCGGATCCGTTCATCACGCACATACGGCTGCGCGGCAATCTTGCCGTCGCGGATGTCGCGGCACATCGGCAACCCCGATTCGCCCGCGCAGAGACTCAGCCCCTGCTTGAAATCGGGCACGGCCCCCGCCAGCACCAGCCCGGTATAGCCGCCCCGCGAGAACCCGAAGACCCCCACCCGGCCATCCAGCTGCGCCTTGCCAGGCCAGGCGCCGGTCAGGTAGTCGATCAGCCGCCGCATCTCGCGCGGGCGGGTCGAGAAGATCGACAGATACCCCTGGCGCGACTTGTCCAGCGCGTTGTCGCCCACATGGTTGATGGCCGCCACCACGAAGCCCGCGTCCGCCAGCGCCGCCGCGGTGTCGTGATGGCCCAGGAATGATCCGGCCGATCCGTGCGACATCACGATCAGCGGCTTGGCGCCCTCGGTCATCGGGCAGTTCGGCGTGGCCGCCATCTCGACGCGGCCAATCTTGACCTGGCCTGCCGGTGCCGCGCAGGGATACCAGATGCCGCCCTGCAAGGCCGGCCCGTTCATGTCCATGGGCAGGTTCAGGCGCTGAAAGCCCGCGGCCTGGGCGACGCCGGCGGATGCCAGCAACAGGGCCAGGCAGAAGCGAAGGGAACGAAGACAGGCGGCGGCAGGCATACAGGCAGATGAAGGAGATGGGCGCAAAGGCCGAATGGCCGTGAAACACGGCCCGATCGGAGTGGGCATTTTAATGATCGCGGCGGGTCGGGGCGCGGCATGCCGATGCGACGCAGGCGGGCACGTGTTCCAGCCCGGCCATGCCAGCCCGGACCTCGGCGCGCAAGTCGCTGGGGCTGCGGCCGGTCACGTCGCGGAAAATGCGGCCAAAGGTGCCCAGGCTTTCCCAACCGGTGGCGAACGCGATGTCGGTGATGGGCAGGTCGGTGTCGCGCAGCAAGGCAGTGGCCTGCTCGATGCGGCGCGTCAGCAGGTAGCGGTGCGGGGGCAAACCAAACGCTCGTTTGAAGGACCGGGCGAAATAGGCCTCGGAGACCCCGCTGACCTCGGCCAGGCGGCGGATGGGCCAGGTCTGGTGCGACGCCGCGTCCATGCGGTCTTTGGCGCGCAGCAGGCGGCGCAAGAGCACCGGGTCCAACAAGGGCGCATCCGTCATCGGGTCGCTCCTATCCGTGACGATCAACCTGCCGCGCCAGCCAGATCGTCGCGCCGCCGCAGGTGGGATCGTTTGCCACGTGCCGCACGACATCAAAGCCATTGTCGGCCAGCAGTTGGCGATATTCGGCGGGGTCCAGGCTGCCGTGGTAGAGCGACCTGCCTTCGAACTGGCCGATGGCATGCCCCTGCGCGGGGCCGCTGGTGAACATCATGGCTGCGCCCGGCGCAGCCAAACGGCGAAACCGGGCGAACATCGGCCGCTGATCGTCAGGAGCCAGATGGAAAAAGCTGTGCCAGGCAATCACGCCCTGGAACGTGTCGGGGCACGCAAACTGCCGCATATCGGCCGCAATCCAGCGATGATCGGGAAACGACGCCTGGGCGATATCCAGCAGCGGCTGTGACGTATCCACCCCAGTGATTTGGCAGCCCTGCTCGATCAGGTGCCGCGCGATCGGGGTGCCGGCGCCGCAGCCCAGGTCGAGCACCCGCACCGCACCGCCCGCCGGCATCAGGTCGAGAAAGGCGGCAAGCCAGGCCTGCTCGATCAAGGCATGCGTGCGGCGCTGCTTCTCGAAGGCGGCGGCATGGTCCTGATACAGCGCAATCACGTCATCGGCAGCGGGGTGGGACATGGTCAGGTTCCGGGAAGTCGGGACGGGGCAACGACGCCTGCCCGATCCTCAGCGATTGATCAGCAACGCATACACGGGCGGCGTCTGCGACGCGTCGATGAAGACAAACGCCGTGCCGTCCGAGCAGAAATTGGCGACTTCCTGGTAACCGCCGTCCTGCATCGGCACGCAATTGTCGATCTGCAACAGCAGACGTCCAGGCGGCACGCCCTGCGCGCCGTTGGCGGTCCAGTACGGCACGCCGTTGTACTTGGTGCGCCACTCGGTGGCCCAGTCATGGGGGTGCGCGATGTCGTCGGGCAGGTCGTCGTGGCGACCGTAGTCGTAGAAATCCGCTTCCAGTTCGGGTGGGGCGCCGTCGTCGTCGATGCGCCAGCTGGCAATGCCCAATTCCGGGATCAGCTCAGGCAAGCCATCTTCGGCGTGTTCGGGCGGGGCCGTCGGGGCATCGCCCAACGCGGCACGCGGCAGGCTGAAGACGGCATTGGCGCCGCCGTCGCTTTCCCAGAAGCTGCAGACGCTGTCCCACTCGCACTTGAAGGCGAACAGCACCTCGCCGGCGGGGATCGGCAATTCGGGCGCAGTGGCGTCGTCCGCCTGCCCCGGCGCCTGCGCGAGAAAGCTCATGGCCCGGCCGCACTCCTGGCACATCGGCCAGTGCGCGATGGGCAAGCCCCACGGCAGACCGCCCAGCTTGTGTACCAGGCCCGGCGCGGCGCCGGCGCAGAACGTGGGGTAATGGCTTTTCATGCAAGCACCTGTGCTGTCAAGGGAACTGCCCAGACTATATCCGTTGCCGCCGGCCCTGTGCTGACACGGCCGTGACAGGTCACTACACCTCTTCGATGCGCACCTTGGGCGCGAACGGCGTGCCCAGATCCAGCGTGCGGTAGATGCGCTCCAGAATGCGCTGGCGACGTGTCGGCCGCCCCAGGCGCCAGCGCGTGTCCAGAAAAAGCAGCGGCACGGCAAAGCAGGCCCAGACAAACAGCAGGATCGCGAACAGGAATGTCGCCAGCTCAGGCAGGTCGGCATGCTCTTGTGGTGAACCGCCAAAATAGAGAAAGCCCACGACCACCAGCCAGGCGACCAGCAGCAGACTGCCCAGCAGCGCCAGCATCGGCACGCGCTGATTCAGGCCGACGCCGACCGGCCCGATCCGCGCATGCGCGCCGCGGAAATGACGGTGGCAGACGTAGACGCGGCCATCTTCCAGATTGCGCAGGCCGTAGACCAGCCGGTGCGGCCCCGCGCCGGGAATCTCGCCGGCGTAGGCGGCCAGCTCGACGCGGTCGCCTTCCGCCAGAAAAGGCTGGACGTTGCCCAGGTCTTCGCCGACGTGCAGTGCATAGTGCTGGCGACCGATCTGGAACCGATAGACGCCGAAACTGGGACGGTGCCGCGTCCCGGGGCGTGCCTCGTGGGTCAAGGACCGCAACACGCCGTGTACATGCAGGATCTCGGGCGATGCATCGGCGATGAGCTGTTCGCTGATCTGCGGCTCGCCAAGCCGTTGCTTGTCCGCCAGCAACGCCGACGCGGCGGCAGACGCATCGGCGCCAGGCAAGACCGGCCTGCCCTGCTGCTGGCGGTACCACGCTTCACTCTGCAAGATGGCTGGACGGTGCAGGCGGTTGTGCCACAGCCCATACAAGGCGCTGCCTGCCAGGATCAGCGCGACCAGGGCCACCGTCAAGGCAACCACCAGCAGCAGCACCTGCACGAAGGACCCCAGGTCCAGCAGGAAGCAGCCCGCGATCATTGCGGCGGCCAGCGCGGCGCCGATGCCGATGCTGCGCCAGGCGCGGCGTCGTTGATCCACGTAGTAGCGCGGTGCAATGCCGGGACCTTTCGCGGCAGACAGCCACGAAAAGTGCCGCAGCGACTGCGGGCCATCCAGCACGCCGACGCGCACGGGCACGCCTTGCTGCTGAAGTTCCTGCAACGTGCGGATGTCGGCGGCGCTCTCGAAGGCGCCATACACCGACACCCCATTCACCACGATATGGACGTTGCCTCGGACAAGCGGCACGGCGACACGCATCTGCTCGATGCGGCCTTCGACCATGGCGGCGGTGGAGGCAGTCGTGCGCTTGAACATGGAGCAAGTGGCCGCGGCGGCAGGCAGGAAAAGCGCACAGCATACCGCAGGGATCTCCGGGCCAACGCGCGCCGCGCCCTACCCCTGGCGGTGATGCTTGCGATGCCCCACCCGCTGGGCCCGGTAGATGCCCGCGTGCCCGGAAAACAGATACGCCGTGACGCAGCCGGTGGCCGCCAGCGGGCCGATGTCGGCGCCGAACAGTTCCATGGCCATCAGCGTGGTCGCGATCGGCGTGTTGGCCGCGCCGGCAAACACCGCCACGAAGCCGATACCGGCCATCATCGCGAACGGCATGTGCAAGAGCGGCGCCAGCGCATTGCCCAGCGTGGCGCCGATATAGAACAGCGGCGTGACTTCGCCGCCCTTGAAGCCCGTGCCCAGCGAGGCCACGGTAAAGGCGAACTTGCCCAGGAAGTCCCACGGCGCCATCGGCGCCTGAAACGAACGCACGATGTCGGGAATGCCCAGGCCGATGTAGCGGTAGGCGTCCAGCGTCCACACCGCCGTCGCGATAACGATGCCGCCCGCCACCGGGCGCAGCGGCGCGTAGGCGATAAGCTGCCTGACCCCGCCCGCCAGCCTGTGCACGGCCGCCGCGAACAACATGCCGACCAGGCCAAACACAATGCCCGCCGCCAACACCGCCGCCACGCTGGCCACGCCCACGGGTGCGATCGCGCCGATCGCATACGCCGTGTGGTGAATGCCCCAGGCCAGGCAGACCTGGTCGGCCACGATGCTGGCGACCAGACACGGAAACAGCGCCTCGTAGCGCATGCGGCCGATGGCCAGCACCTCCAGCCCGAACACCGCGCCGGCCAGGGGCGTGCCGAACACCGACGAAAAACCGGCGCTGATGCCCGACATCAACAGCACCCGGCGATCTTCGCGTTCCAGCCGAAGCAGGCGCGTCAGCTGGTCCGCCAGCGCGCCGCCCATCTGCACGGCGGTGCCTTCGCGCCCGACCGACGCGCCAAACAGGTGCGACACGACCGTGCCGCCCAGCACCAGCGGCACCATGCGCAGCGGCACGACCTGCTTGGGGTCGTGGATCTCGTCGATGATGAGGTTGTTGCCGGCATCCACCGACTTGCCCAGCCGGTGATACACGTAGCCCACCCCAAAGCCGGCCACCGACAGCAGCCAGATCACCCAGGCGTGGCTTTGCCGCCAACCGGTGGCCAGGTCCAGGGCTAACAGGAAGATCGCCGACGCGCAGCCGGCCAGCGCGCCGACCAGGGACGCAATCGCGAACCACTTGCCGGCGTAGGGCAAGCGTTCAAAGGGTTCTATACGGGGAAATCGCGGCATGGGTCATGGCTCGAAAGGACTCGGGCTGACCAATGGTTCAAGGCTGAACAGAAGCCGCAGATGAAGTCGCAAATACAGCCAAATGAGGCCAAAAATGCGAACGCCTACAGCCCCGACGTTGGTCAGGTTTCTGTAGGCGTCATCGACCGCGCAAGGCGCGGTGGTTAAAGGAGGAACACCATCTCCGTTGGCAGGAATATAGCCGAAGGCGGCGTGGCCTGCCCACCAGCAGGGCCAGCCGCCCGAATTCCTTGGGCGTCAACGGCAACGCCTGAACGGCCCGACGCGTAACAAGTCCAGCTCCAGGTCAGCGAACAGCAGCCTGCCGCCGGACTCCGGCACGCCGGTAAGCCAGATGTGGCTGATGTCGCGAAGGCCCTATCGCTTAGCGGCGCGCGTCACTCTGGCGCTGCACCTCGGCCTGGTAATCCGGCCCCGTGCGCAGCCGCACGTATTCCGAGAACGCGGCCTGGTATTCCGGGCTGTAGATATCCGGCGTGGCCTCGCCGCGCCAGAACCGGTCCACCCCGGCCCGCTTCCACAGCGCCAGATCGGCCAGCACTTCGGCGCGGGTCAACGACTGGCCATACGGACGGGTCAACGCCGTGGCCGGCGCCCCGGCCGATGCCACCGGCTGCGCCAGCGCGGCGCCCGACACGCCCGTCGCCAGGGCCAGGAACAAAGCGGTTTTACGAAGAATCTGCATGCTTCACACTCCTAAGAATCACGTTGGGTACTGCACGAAATTCATTCCAGGAAGGCGATGCAGACAGAAAGCGGATAGGGAGATTACGTTTTTGACATCCAGAAAAAAGCGCCACGGACCAGCCGTGGCGCGGGATGAAAAAAACTCAGGCGTCGATGCGTTTACCGCACCTTGCCCTCCTTCCAGGCTTCCAGCAGCTTCTCATAAGCCACCGTCTCGCCCTTGGGCTTTTCATTGGCCAGCTTCTTCCAAGGCGCATGCTGATCCGACAGCCACTTGTTCGGATCGCTCTTGGCGTTCAGCTTGGGCGCGCATTGGGCCATGCCGGCGCGTTCCAGGCGGGCCATGACCTGGTCCATTTCATTGGCCAGGTTGTCCATGGCGGCCTGCGGGGTCTTTTCGCCGGTGACGGCGGTAGCGACGTTCTTCCACCACAGCTGGGCCAGCTTGGGGTAGTCGGGCACGTTGTTGCCGGTGGGCGTCCAGGCCACACGCGCCGGGCTGCGGTAGAACTCGATCAGGCCGCCGTAGTTGGCCGCGTTCTTGGTGAAGTAGTCGCTGTGGATGTCGCTGTCGCGAATGAAGGTCAGGCCGGTGATGGACTTCTTGAGCGAGACCGACTTGGACGTGACGAACTGGGCGTACAGCCAGGCGGCGGCCATCTTGTCGGGGTTGGTGGACTTGAAGAAGGTCCACGAGCCGACGTCCTGGTAGCCGTTCTGCATGCCGTCCTTCCAGTACGGGCCATACGGCGACGGGGCCATGCGCCACTTGGGGGTGCCGTCTTCGTTGACGACCGGCAGGCCCTTCTTGGTCATGTCGGCGGTAAAGGCCGTGTACCAGAAGATCTGCTGGGCGATCTGGCCTTGCGCGGGCACCGGGCCGGATTCCGAGAAGGTCATGCCCATGGCCTGCTGCGGGGCGTACTTCTTCATCCAGTCGACGTACTTGGTCAGCGCGTAGACGGCGGCCGGGCTGTTGGTGGCGCCGCCGCGCGAGACCGACGCGCCCACGGGGGTGCACTTGTCGTCGGCCACGCGGATGCCCCATTCGTCCACCGGCAGGCCGTTGGGCAGGCCCTTGTCGGCCGCGCCAGCCATGGACAGCCACGCGTCGGTGAAGCGCCAGCCCAGCGACGGGTCTTTCTTGCCGTAGTCCATGTGGCCATAGACCTTCTTGCCGTCGATTTCCTTGACGTCGTTGGAGAAGAAGTCGGCGATGTCTTCGTAGGCGGACCAGTTGGTGGGCACGCCCAGGTCGTAGCCGTATTTGGCCTTGAACTTGTCTTTCAGGTCTTGCCGGGCGAACCAGTCGGCGCGGAACCAGTAGACGTTGGCAAATTGCTGGTCGGGCAGCTGGTACAGCTTGCCGTCCGGCGCGGTGGTGAACTTGGTGCCGATGAAGTCCTTCAGGTCCAGGCCCGGGTTGGTCCATTCCTTGCCGGCGCCGGCCATGTAGTCGGACAGCGGCAGGATGGCGCCGTAGCGGTAATGGGTGCCGATCAGGTCGGAATCGGAAATCCAGCCGTCGTAGATGGATTTGCCGGACTGCATCGACGTCTGCAGCTTCTCGACCACGTCGCCTTCCTGGATCAGGTCGTGGTTGACCTTGATGCCGGTGATTTCCGTGAAGGCCTTGGCCAGGGTCTTGGACTCGTATTCGTGCGTGGTGATGGTTTCGGACACCACGTTGATTTCGGTGACGCCCTTGGCCTTGAGCTTGGCGGCGGCGTCGATGAACCACTTCATCTCGGCCATCTGCTGGTCTTTGGACAGGGACGACGGCTGGAATTCCGAATCGACCCACTTTTTCGCTTCCGGCTCGCCGGCCCAGGCTCCTGACGTACCGATCAGGGCGATGGCGGCCGCCATGGCGTGCATGCGCAATTTCATGACCTGTCTCCTCGATAAGTCTTCCCGTATCGTGCTGCGGACCGCTGGCCGGGGAAGACGCTGGCCGATAGTCCTTCCAAACCGCTGATGTCGCGTGGGGTTCTGTTGCCCCTTTCAGCCTTTTCTCATGATGAAAGCCAACAGCAGCATGGACAGCACGAAGCTGATCCACACCGATGGCGGCTCATCCAGCGAAAACCATTCCACCGCCTTCTGGCCGAAACCCAGGAACGCCAGGTTGAGCCAGGCCGCGGCCATCAAGCCGATGAACAGGCGGTCGCCGCGGGTGGTGCGCAGGGGCAGAAAGCCCTTGCGCTCGACCGTGGGCGATTTCAGTTCCCAGACCGTCATGCCCACCAGCATCAGGACGATGCACGAGAAGAACACGGCGACCGGGGTGGTCCATACCATCCAGCTGAACATGTGTGCTCCCTGTCCTAGACGCGGCCCATCGCGAAGCCCTTCGCGATGTAGTGCCGCACGAACCAGATGACGATGCCACCGGGCACGATGGTCAGCACGCCTGCCGCGGCCAGCACGCCCCAGTCCATGCCTGATGCCGAGACGGTTCGGGTCATGGTGGCGACGATGGGCTTGGCGTTGACGGACGTCAGCGTGCGGGCCAGCAGCAGTTCGACCCAGCTGAACATGAAGCAGAAGAACGCCGCCACGCCGACGCCGGACTTGATCAGCGGCAGGAAGATCGTCAGGAAAAAGCGCGGGAACGAGTAGCCGTCGACATACGCGGTTTCGTCGATTTCGCGCGGCACGCCGGACATGAAGCCTTCCAGGATCCACACGGCCAGCGGCACGTTGAACACCAGGTGCGCCAGGGCCACGGCCAGGTGGGTGTCCATCAGCCCGAACGAGCTGTACAGCTGGAAGAACGGCAAGAGGAACACGGCCGGCGGCGTCATGCGGTTGGTCAACAGCCAGAAGAAGACGTGCTTGTCGCCGATGAAGCGATAGCGCGAGAACGCGTAGGCGGCCGGCAGCGCCACAGCCAGCGAGATGACGGTGTTGATGACGACGTAGATCAGCGAATTGATGTAGCCGGAATACCAGGCGGGATCGGTGAAGATCGTGCGGTAGTGTTCCAGCGTGAAATCGCGCGGCCACAGGGTCAGCGTGCTGACGATTTCGGTATTGGTCTTGAACGACATGTTCAGCATCCAGTACAGCGGCAGGATGGCGAACACCAGGTACAGCGCCAGGAAGGCGCCACGCCACCAGGTGGATGAATCACGCATTGGCACGCTCCTCGTCAAAGCCGCCGGTGGTGCCGGCGCGCTGCATCCAGTTGTAGAGGATGAAGCACAAGAGCAGGATGATCAGGAAGTAGATGATCGAGAACGCCGCGGCCGGGCCCAGGTCGAACTGGCCCACGGCCTTCTGCGTCAGGTATTGCGACAGGAAGGTCGTGGCGTTGCCGGGCCCGCCGCCGGTCAGGACGAAGGGCTCGGTGTAGATCATGAAGCTGTCCATGAAGCGCAGCAGCACCGCGATCATCAGCACGCCGCGCATCTTGGGCAGCTGGATGAAGCGGAACACGGCCAGGCGCGAAGCGCCATCGATGCGGGCGGCCTGGTAGTAGGCGTCGGGAATGGCGCGCAGGCCCGCATAGCACAGCAACGCCACCAGCGGCGTCCAGTGCCACACGTCCATCACCAGCACGGTGACCCAGGCGTCGACGTCGTTGCCGGTGTAGTTGTAGTCCACCCCCAGCCACGACAGCGTGGCGCCGAGCAGGCCGATGTCGGTGCGGCCGAACACCTGCCAGATGGTGCCCACGACGTTCCAGGGAATCAGCAGCGACAGCGCGATGATGACCAGCACCGCCGACGCCCGCCAGCCGCTGGCCGGCATCGACAGCGCCAGCAGGATGCCCAGCGGGATCTCGATGGCCAGCACAGCGAACGAAAAGCCGATCTGGCGAAACAGCGCGCCGTGCAGCTCTTCATCCTGCAGCACGGCGGCGAACCATTCGGTGCCGACGAACACGCGGCGCTCGGGCGAGATGATGTCCTGCACCGAGTAATTGACGATGGTCATCAGCGGCAGAATGGCCGAAAACGCCACGCACAGCACCACGGGCAGGACCAGGAACCAGGCCCGGTGATTGATCGGTTTCATCGGATCAGTTCCTCGTCGCGGTAAAAGCACGTGTGCGGATTCAGGGCCGACAGCCACACGGTGGCGCCAGGCGCCATGGAGGGAAGGTCGGCGCCCAGGCGGGCCCGCAGCGGCGTGCCTTCGAAGTCGGCCACCAGCAGCGTGTAGGTGCCCACGTCCTGCACGCGGTCCACGCGGACCGGCAAGGCGCCGGGCGCCTGGGCGTCGGTCAGGCGCAGGTATTCGGGGCGCACGCCCAGCTTGACCGGACCGGCGTGGGCCAATTTGGCCGCCAGGGCATCGGACAGCCCGTCGACACGGCACTGCCCTACCCGCAGTGCGCCGTCCCGCCACTGGGCGGGCAGGAAGTTCATGCCGGGCGAGCCGATGAAGTGGCCCACGAAGGTATGCGCGGGGCGTTCGAACAGGTCGTCGGCGCTGCCGACCTGCACGGCGCGGCCGCGCGCCATCACCATCACCTGGTCGGCAAAGGTCAGCGCCTCGGTCTGGTCATGCGTGACGTAGATCAGCGTGAGCTTGAATTCGTGGTGGATTTCCTTGAGCTTTCTGCGCAGTTCCCATTTCAGCTGGGGGTCGATGACGGTGAGCGGTTCGTCGAACAGAATGGCCGACACGTCGTTGCGCACCAGGCCGCGGCCCAGCGAGATCTTCTGCTTGGCATCGGCGGTCAGGCCGCTGGCGCGGCGATCGAGCACGTGCGACATCTCCAGCATTTCGGCGATGCGGCCGACGCGTTCGCGGATGCGTTCGGGCGGCACGCCGCGGTTGCGCAGCGGAAAGGCCAGGTTCTCGGCGACCGTCATGGTGTCGTACACCACCGGAAACTGGAACACCTGGGCGATGTTGCGCGCCTGCGGCGTCTTGCCGGTGACGTCCTGGCCGTCGAACAAAATACGGCCATGGGACGGGCGCAGCAGGCCCGACACGCAGTTCAGCAAGGTGGTCTTGCCGCAGCCCGACGGGCCCAGCAAGGCATAGGCGCCGCCGTCGCGGAAAGTGAACTTCAGCGGCAGCAGCGCGTAGTCCTCGTCGGCCTGGGGATGGGCGACGTAGGAATGAGAGAGGTCCAGCTCGATCTGTGCCATCAGGCGCCCCCCCCGGTTGCGGCGCGGCGCGCGGGCGCGGCCAGCAAGGCGCCGTCGGCGCCAAAGGCGTAGGTCTGCGCCGGGTCGAAATACAGCGTCAGCGGCTGGTCCAGCGTGTAGCGATGCACGCCGGGCAGCTGCGCCACCACGTCGCCGGCCGCCGTGCGGGCATGCACGAAGGTGTCGGACCCGGAGATCTCGGCCAGCTTGACCACGCCGTCCAGGCCGATGTGGCCGGGGCGCGGGGTCACGTCCAGCGCGCCGGCGCGCAGTCCGGCGGTCAGGTCGCTGCCGGTGCTGGGCGGCAGATGCCGCGCCACCGTGATGCCGCCCTGCAACGCAAAGCCGATTTCGTTGCGCCGCGCGGCGAACAGGTTCATGGGCGGGTCGCTGAACGCGCGCGCCACTCGAATGGAGTTGGGGCGGTGAAAGACCTCGGCCGTGGGGCCGTATTGCAGCAGTTCGCCGGCATCAAGCACGGCGGTGTGGCCGCCCAGCAACAGGGCTTCGCCCGGTTCGGTGGTGGCGTAGACCACGGTGGAACGGCCCTGCGCGAACAATGCCGACAGCTCGTCGCGCAGTTCTTCGCGCAGCTTGTAGTCCAGGTTGACCAGGGGTTCGTCCAGCAGGATCAGGGGTGCGTCCTTGGCCAGGGCGCGGGCCAGGGCCACCCGCTGCTGCTGGCCGCCGGACAGTTCCGACGGGTAGCGCGCCAGCAGGTGGTCGATGTGCAGCCGCGCCGCCATGGC
>PJUB01000079.1_pt1 | contig 78051 bp, 70 predicted proteins | sample 1512141 | NCBI WGS metagenome assembly PJUB01 (sample SAMN08177677, study PRJNA422409) | Soil metagenome, whole genome shotgun sequencing project. | isolation source: Soil enriched on filter paper: alkali lignin treatment | place: USA: Madison | collected 2015-01-15
CAAGACATGGCGGCGCTGCTGCAGCCCCCACCCACCCGCCCTCGAGGCCGCAAGTCATGACGACGATCGGGGTGTACGGCGATTGGGACGGCTTACCCCAGCCCACGCGGCTCGGCTGGCTGCACTCCCGCAAGACACGTGCGCACGAGACTATCAATTCTCCGCCGTGATATGCCCGTCCGCCACGACCTTGGCGAACACGGCGGTCTGGGCCTGGATGAAATCGCGGAACGCGTCCGGCGACATCGGCTGCACCTCGCCGCCCAGTTCGCGCAGGCTGGCCACCAGTTTTTCATCGCGCAGGCAGCGGTCGATGGCGGCGGCGAGTTGCTGGCGGACCGCGACGGGCGTGGCGGCCGGCACGAAAATGCCGAACCAGTTTTCCAGCGCGTAATCCTTGAGCGGTGCGTATTCGGCCACGGCAGGAATGTCGGGCGCAAACGAGGCCCGCTTGGCCGACGTGACGGCCAGCGGCTTGACCTTGCCGCTCTTGATGAACGGCAGCGCGCCCGCCAGGCTCACGAAGGTCAGGTCGACACTGCCCGCGGCCACGTCCACCAGTTGCGCCGACGCGCCCTTGTACGGCACATGGACCATCTTGATGCCGGCCAGCGATTGCAGCAGTTCGCCGTTCAGGTGCTGGGGGTTGCCGACGCCGCTGGTGGCGTAGGTCAGGCGGTCCGGGTTGGCGCGGCCATAGGCCACCAGTTCCTGCACCGTGGCCACCGGCAGCTTGGGGCTGGCCACCAGCACGTTGGGCACGCGCGCCACCAGCGCAATCGGCGCCAGGTCGCGTTCGGGCTGGTATTGCATCTTGCCCTTGAACACCAGCGGATTGATGGCGGTTTCGCCGGCCGAGCCCAGCAGCAAGGTCGTGCCGTCGGGCACTGAGCGCACCACCGTCTGCGCGCCCAGCATGCCGCTGGCGCCCGGCTTGTTTTCCACCACCACGCCCTGCGGCAGTTCGGCGCGCAGGCGTTCGGCCAGCAGACGGCCCATGCCATCGACGCCGCCGCCCGCGGCGAACGGCACGATCAGCGTAATGGGCCGGCCGCTGCCGACGCCGGGCGGGGGGGCATCTGCGGCATGCAGCGGCGTGGCGGCTGCCAAGGTCAGGGCCGCGCTGGCGGCAAGCGTACGGATGAGGGTCATGGTCAGTCTCCTGGGTGGCCTGCGTCGTGGCGGCCGGGTTTTTCCTTAATTGCATTTTATGCATTCAATATGCAAAACTGGCAGCTATGGAAAACACCAATGCCTCGCCGCGCCGCACCGGCTTCACGCTGGATGGCGTGGCCTACACCCATATCGACCTGGCCGCGACGGTCGGCCCCGACTACCACCGCCTGCCGGTGGTGCTGCGCCTGCTGCTGGAAAACGCGCTGCGCAACATGCAGGGCATTGAGCGCGACGAGGCCGTGGCCGCGCTGATGGCCTGGCTGGCGCACGGCACCAGCGAAGCCGAGATCGCGTTCCAGCCCGGCCGCGTGCTGATGCACGACACCACCAGCACGCCCGCCCTGGTCGACATCGCCGCCATGCGCGATGCGCTGGACGAGGCCGGGGTAGACCCGCGTGTGCTCAACCCGGTACTGCCGGTGGACGTTTCGGTGGATCATTCCCTGGCCGTGCAGGCCTATGCGCAGCCCGATGCCGCCACGCAGAACCTGGCGCAGGAACTGCGCCGCAACGCCGAGCGCTACCGCTTCCTGCGCTGGGCCTCGAAGGCTTTGTCGAACGTGCGCATCCATCCGCCCGGCACCGGCATCATGCACACCATCAACCTGGAGCAACTGGCCACCGTCGTGTGCCATGACGCGGGCGCGCTGCACCCGGACATGATGATCGGCACCGACAGCCACACGCCGATGATCAACGGCATCGGCGTGCTGGGCTGGGGCGTGGGCGGCCTGGAGGCGCAGACGGTGATGTTCGGCATGCCGACCCTGCTGCGCATTCCCGACGTGATCGGCGTGCGCCTGACCGGGAAGCTGGGCCCCGGCGTCACCGCCACCGACCTGGCGCTGACGGTGACGCAGCGCCTGCGCGCCATCCAGGTGTCGGGCGAGTTCGTCGAATTCTTCGGCCCCGGCGTCGCGACGCTGTCGGCGGGCAGCCGCTGCGTGGTCGCCAACATGGCGCCCGAGTACGGCGCCACCACCGGCTATTTCCCCATCGACGGCGCCACGCTGGACTACCTGCGCCAGACCGGCCGCGACGCGGCCCACATCGCGCGGGTGGGCGCCTACGCCGAAAGCGCCGGCATCGCGCTGGACCCGGCGGCCCACCCCCGCTACACCCGCGAGATCGAAATCGCGCTGGACCAGGTGCAGATGCACGTGGCCGGCCCCAAGCGGCCGCAGGACCTGCACCCGTACCGCCAGACGCGCGAGATCCTGGCCGCGTTGAACTTCCAGGCGCAAGGCGCGCCGCAATCCGCGTCGCCGGCCGATCGCGCACCCACGCCACCCGCCGATCCCGCATCCGCCCCAGCTCCCGCGCTGCCGCGCCACGCCATCGCCATCGCCGCCATCACCAGCTGCACCAACACGTCGGATCCGCGCCTGTTGATCGCCGCCGGCCTGCTGGCGCGCAAGGCCCGCCGCGCCGGGCTGACGGTGCCGGCCTGGGTCAAGACTTCGTTGGGCCCCGGCTCGCCCGCGGCCGCCGACTACCTGGCGCGGGCCGGCCTGCTGGACGACCTGGCCGCCGTGGGTTTTGACATCGTCGGCTACGGCTGCACCACCTGTATCGGCAACTCGGGCCCGCTGCCCCAGGCCGTGCAGGACGCCATGGCTGCCGGCGCCGTCCACCCGGTGGCCGTGCTGTCCGGCAACCGCAATTTCACCGGCCGCATCCATCCCGACCTGGACCTGGGCTTTCTGATGTCGCCGCCGCTGGTCATCGCCTTTGCGCTGGCCGGCGATGCCGAACGCGATCTGTCGCGCGAACCGGTGCAGGTCGCACCCGACGGCCACGCCGTGCACCTGCACGATCTGTGGCCCGACGACGCCGAGATCGACGCCGCGCTGGCGCAGGGCCTGCGCGCCGACGACTTTGCCCGCGCATTCCGGATAGCCAGCGCCAACCCGGGCTGGCAGGCGCTGCAATCACCCGACACGCCGCGCTTTCCATGGGACCCGGCATCGACCGCGCTGCGGCGCCCGCCCTTTGCCGCCGCCGGCCCCGCCAGCCAGCTGGGCCGCTACGCTGCCTGGCCGCTGCTGGTGCTGGGCGACGACGTCACCACCGACCACCTGTCGCCCGCCAGCGCGATTCCGCCAGGCAGCCTGATCGCCGACTTCCTGGTCGCGCAAGGCGACGACCGCGACGACCTGAACGTGTTCGCCTCGCGCCGCGGCAACTGGGAAGTGATGATGCGCGCCGCCTTCTACAGCAAGAGCCTGGTCAACCTGCTGTGCCCTGGCGCCCCGGTGGGCCATACGCTGCACGCCCCCAGCGGCCGCCTCGAACCCATCTGGGAAGCCGCCGACCGCTATCGGCGCGACGGCGACGCGGTGGTGCTGCTGGCCGGCGAGCGTTTCGGCACCGGCTCGTCGCGCGACTGGGCCGCCAAGGGCCAGCGGCTGCTGGGCATCCGCGCGGTGCTGGCGGTCAGCTTTGAACGCATCCACCGGTCGAACCTGATCGGCATGGGCATCCTGCCCCTGCGCCTGCCCGCGGGCGTCACGCCGCAGACCCTGAATATCCAGCCCGGCGACCGCATCGACATCGACTGCCCCGCCGACGCCCTGGCGCCGCGCCAGGCCGTCGCGGTGCGCGTGCTGCGCGCCGATGGCCGCCAGGAACCGCTGACCGCCACGGCCGCCGTGGAAACCCAATTGGAACTGCGTCTGTTGCGGATGGGCGGGGTGATTCCCGCTATCCTAGCGGATACCCTCGGCGCCCATGGACAGGCGCCGGCCGAACCGGGCCCAGGCAGCTGAGGCCCCCGCAACCCGGGCCATCCCATGAGCGCGCAGACCAACACCGTAAGCAAGATCCTGGAGCTGATCCGGCAAGACCGCCTGCCCGGCGGCGCCCACCTCACGGCCCAGAAACTGGCGGATCGCCTGCGCCTGTCGCGTTCGCCGGTCAATGACGCGCTGGGCATCCTGGAGCAGCACGGCATCGTGGCGCGCAAGCCCAACCGCGGGTATTTCCTGCAGCATGCCTATGACGCCCTGGCGCAGGCGCCCATGGACCTGGCCCCGCCCGCCGCCGACGACATCGTCACGCAGCGCTATTTCCAGCTGGCCGACGAACTGCTGCGCGGCGAGCTGCCGATGCAGTGCAGCGAAGCGCTGCTGCGCAGCCGCTACGCCCTGACCCAGGCGCAGACCCAGGCCTTGCTGGCGCGCGTGGCGCAGGAAGGCTGGGCGCAGCGGCGCCCGGGCTACGGCTGGGAATTCTCGTCGATGATGACCACGCCCGATAGCCTGTTGCAGTCGTACCGGCTGCGCCTGGCGCTGGAGCCGGCCGCCTTGCTGGAGCCGGGCTTTCGCATCGACAAGCCCGTGCTGGAACGCTGCCGCGCCGCCGAACGCCACCTGCTGGACGGCGGCATCGCCACCGACACGGCCGACCAGCTGCACGACCGCGGCGTGCGCTTTCATGAGTCGCTGGTCGAAGCCTCGGGCAATCCGTTCTTCATCGACACCATCAAGCGCGTCAACCGCGTGCGCCGGCTGCTGTCGTACCGCTCGATGCAGGACCGCAGCCGCTACAAGCAGCACTGCGACCAGCACCTGGAAATTCTCGACCTGCTCGAACGCGAGCGCAACGAAGAGGCCGCCCAGGCGCTGGCCGCCCACCTGCGCAGCACGCTCGACAACCTGACCCGCATCAGCGGCATCCTCGCTTCATAGGGCCTGCCTGGCATGGCCTTTTTCTTGTCTTACTGGAACAGGCCCTGGCCATGCACGTCTACATCGGTTCCCGCACCACCCGCGAACGCAACGCCCGCGGCGATGGCATCAGCGTCTTCGACTATGCGCCGGAGACCGGCGCGCTGACGCTCACGCAAGTCGTCGGCGATCTGGTCAACCCGTCATACCTGCTGCCGCACCCGTCGCTGCCCGTGCTGTATGCGGTGCATGGCGACCGCCGCGAAGTCAGCACGCTGCGACGCGATGCGCGCAGCGACCGGCTGACGCTTTGGCGCAGCCAGTCGTGCGACGGCCTGAACCCCGTGCATCTGGCGCTGGCGCCGTCGGGCCGCTACCTGATGGTGTCCAACCACCTGAGCGGCACGCTGGCCGTGCTGCCCGTGGCCGCAGACGGCAGCCTGGAACCCGTGGCGCAGCAGATCGCCATGCCGGGCGAGCCGGGCCCGCACCGCAAGGAACAGCCCCACGCCAAGCCGCACTACAACCTGGTGGACCCGACCGGGCGCTACGTGATGGTGCCCGACAAGGGCCTGGACCGCGTGTTCCTGCATGCCTTGCACGACGACCGCGTGGGCGATCCGGCGGTTCATGTCGCCACTGCGCGCGAAGGCGCCGGCCCGCGGCACGCCGTGTTTCATCCCTCGGCGCCGTGGGCCTATGTCATCAACGAACTGGACAACACCGTGACGGCGTACGCGTTGGACGAACAAGCGCTGCGCCCCTTCCAGGTGCTGCCCTCGTTGCCCGATACGTACACCGGCAACAGCCGCGCCGCGGGCATCGCGATCGACGCGCGCGGCCGCCACCTGTATGTGTCGAACCGCGGCGACGACAGCATCGCGGTGTTCCGTGTGGAGGCGCAGACCGGGCGACTGGCCCCGGTGCAGCACGCCGCCACGCACGGCAGGACGCCAAGATTTTTCACGCTGGCGCCCGATGGCCGCTTTCTCTTCGCGCTGAACGAAGACAGCGACACGCTGGAACGCTTTCGCGTGCATCCCGACGACGGCACGCTGGCCCATGACGGCGGCACGCAGCGGATCGGCAGCCCGGTGTGCCTGGTGTTCGCGCCCAGGCTGGCGTAGTCATTCAAGGGCGGGGCACGAGGCCCGCCCTGTTCGCAGGCCCCGGACGCCCTTAGAAATCCATCGACGCCGACAGCATCAGCGTGCGCGGCACGCCTTGCGAGATCGTGCCGTACGATGCCACGCCCGACCAGTAGCCGCGGTTGAACACGTTGACGACGTTGGCACGCAGCGTCACGTCCTTGCCCTGGATCTTCGTCGCATAGCGCGCGCCCAGGTCGAAGGTGGTCCACGACGGCACCGATTGCGTGTTGGCCTGGTTGACGTATTCCTTGCCGGTGTGAATCACGCCGCCCGTCACCGTCAGCCCCGCCACCCACGGCGTATCCCATTCGGCGCTCAGGTTCGCCATCACACGCGGCACGCCCACCGGCTGGTTGCCCAGCACGGCGCGATTGCTGGAGCGCGTCAATTCCGCGTCCAGCAGCGTCACGCCGCCCAACAGGCGCAGGCCGCGCAACGGCTCGCCCGACAGGTTCAGCTCCAGGCCGCGGTTGCGCTGCTCGCTGTCGGCGGCGTACACGTTGCCGGTCAACTGGCCGCTGGGTTTGGTGATCTCGAATGCGCTCAGGGTCAGCATCGCGCTGTCCAGGTCGACCTTGATGCCCACCTCTTTCTGCTTGGCCTTGTAGGGCTTGAACACCTGCCCCGCGTTGCTGGCGGTGGCCGGCGCCACGTCGCCCTTGCTCAGGCCTTCGATGTAGTTGGCATACAGCGACACATTGCTCCACGGCTTGACGACCAGGCCGGCCAGCGGCGTGGTGGCGCTTTCGTCATAGCTGAGGGTGCGCGCGCCCGTGGTGGCGTTGAAGTTGCGCGACTCGATGCGCTGCTGGCGCACGCCCAGCGTCAATTGCGCGCGGTCGTCCAGGATGCTCATGGTGTCGGCCAGCGCAAAGCCGGTCAGGTCCGACGACGACACCTTGGGCAGGTTGGCGGGCGCGGGAATGAACTGCTCGGGCCGCGTCACGGGATGGTAGATGTTGGACGACAGCGGCGTGCCCAGCACGCTGGCCTGCAGGTTGCGATCGCTGTACAGGCTGCCCATGAAACTGATGGCGTGGCGCACCGGCCCCGTATCCAGCTTGGCGCGCAGGCCTGCGTTGTAGGTGCTGCGGTCGATCTGGAACTTGGAGTTGTTCGGCGTCACCAGCGTGTCGCCGGCCGCGTTGACGATGGTGGGCGTCTGGTCGGACAGGCGCGTCACGTACGTGTCCGAGCCGCCCGCATCGGCGAACACCGTCAGGCGGTCGCTGATGTCGTATTCCACGCGCAAGAGCGCCGACTGCCCCTCGGACTTCCACCAGCCCCAGGGCTGGGTCGCATTGCGGCGGCCGTCCGGTGCGCCCGGCACCTGCAGGCCCGAGGCCACCAGGAAGGGCCGCGTCGGCGCGTCGACCTTTTCGTTCTGCATCAAGACGTCCAGCGTCGCCCGCAACCGCGTGCCCTGGTAGTCCAGCGACAGGGCGCCGATGTCGGTGCGCGAATGCAGATTGTCCAGCGGCGTATCGCCCTGGCGGTGCATGGCATTGACGCGCACCCCCCATTCGCCGTCGTTGCCGAAGCGCCGGCTCAGGTCCACCCGGCCGCCGAACTGGGACGAGCCCACGTAGTCGGCCGACAGGCGCGTCAGGTCCTCGGGCAAGGCGCGCTTGGGCACCATATTGATCACCCCGCCCACGCCGCTGTTGGGCGACATGCCGTACAACAGCGCCGCAGGGCCCTTCAGCACTTCGACGCGTTCGATGTAGTCGGTGAACACGTGGTAATTGGGCGCCACGCCATAGACGCCGTCGAAGGCGATCTCGCCCAGGTTGCCTTCGCCGATGGGAAAGCCGCGGATGTAGAACGAATCGGTCACGCCGCCGATCTGCCCGGTGAAGCGCACGGAGGAATCCACGTTCAGCGCATCGGCCAGGGTGACGGCCTGGCGGTTGGCCAGCAGGTCCGACGTGTAGTGGGTGACGCTGAAGGGCGTATCCATCACGTCCTGGTTGCCCAGCAGGCCCACGCGGCCGCCGCGGGCCACCTGGTTGCCGGTGTACTCGGCCGGCAACGCCGACGAGTTCACGCCCGCCGCGGCCACGGTCACCGCGGGCAAGGTCGTCACGCCGGCTTCCGGCGCCGGCAGCTTGCGCAGCGAATAGGCGCCGCCGCCTTGCTCGGCCAGCGCGTAGCCGGACCCGGCCAGCAGGTGCGCGAAGCCGTCGCGCACCGTGTAGACGCCATTCAAACCGCTGCTGCGCTGCCCTGCCAGCACGGCTGGGTCGAACGACAGCGGCACGCCCGCCGCCGCGGCAAATTGCGCCAGCACGTCGCCCAAGGGGCCGGCGCCAATGGCGTAGGCCTTGCCGGCCGGCGCACTGGCCGCCTCGGCCGCACGCGCCGACGGCGCCGCGGTGGCCGCGAACAGCAGCGCCACCCCCAGGCTGACGGCCCGCACCGCGCTTACCGCGGGCGATGACGCGGCCGGGGGACGGCAAACGGACTGGGGATGCGAGCTTCGGGAAACCATGTGACGATCCTTCGTTAGGGGCGGGGCGTCGCGGCCGGGCCGCGATCATTCACCCGGTACACCGGACGAAGGCGAAAAAAGTGTCAGGAAATCGGCGATTAATTTGTAACGGGCCGCCAGGGGTATCGGCCTGCTGCGCCGTCAGACAGCCTGTCCCCCGCGAGGTCTTGCAGCGCCCCCGCTTCAACGCGCCGTAACGCTGACCCAGTAGGGCGTGACCCGGCTGATCCGCACCGGCAGCGTCTTTTCCAGCAGGCGCAGGCCGGCGTCGATGTCGTGCAGCGGAAAAGCGCCCGACACCCGCAGATCGGCCACGGCCGGATCACAGCGCAGAAAGCCGCGGCGATAGCGCGCCAGCTCGTCCACCAGATCGGCCAGGCGCCAGTTGGTCGCGGCCAGCATGCCGTGCTCCCACGAGGCCTGCGCGGCATCCGCGTCGGTGGCCGCGGCGACGTGCCCGGCATCGAACACCGTCTGCTGCATGGCCTGCAGCACGCGATGCGCGCCGCCGCCCGCCGGACCGATATCCACGGCGCCTTCGAACACTGCGACGCGCACGCGGCGGCCTTCGTCGCGCACCAGGAAGCGCGTGCCCAGCGCCTGCACCGTGCCCTGCGCCGTGCGCACGATGAACGGCCGGTGCACCGGCGACGGGTCCTTGCCGGTGGTCAGCAGGATTTCACCGGCCCGCAGCCAGACGACGCGCTGATCCGCGGTGTACAGGATGTCCACGGCCGTGGCGGTGTTCAGGATCAGCTGCGTGCCGTCGGCCAGTTGCAGGCGGCGCTGCTCTCCGGCGGCCGTGCGCGCATCGGCCGCCCACTCGCGCCACGGCAGCTCGCGCCAGGCCAGCCACGCGGCCGGCCCCAGCGCCAGCAGGCCCGCCACGGTGCGCAGCACCTGGCGACGCCCCGGCCGGTCCAGCCCCCGCAAGGCCTGCGCCCCCAGGGCGGGCGGCACCTGCCCGAAGCTGCGCAGCATGTCCTGGGCGCGGGCCCAGGCCGCGGCGTGCGCCGGGCTGCGGCCGCGCCAGCGTTCAAAGGCGGCATGGTCCGACGCCGACAGCGCTTCCGACTGGAACCGCACCAGCCAGCCGGCGGCCTCCTCCAGCAGTGCGCGGTCCGGCGCCGCCGTCATGCCGCGCTCGCGTGATAGGCCACCAGGCAGGCCGTCAGCGCCTTCTGCATGTGGCGCTTGACCGTGGCCAGCGACACGCGCTGCACCCGCGCGATGTCGGCATAGGCCATGCCGTCGAATTGCGAAGCCAGGAAGATCTCGCGCGTCTTGGCGGGCAAGGTGCGCAGGGTGGCGTCGATGGCGTAAAGGGTTTCGAGGATCAGCGCCCGCACTTCCGGCGACGGCGCCTCGCAAGGCGGCAACTGCGCGGCCGCCGCCTGGTAGGCGTCTTCCAGCGCGCGGCGGCGCCAGTGATCCACCACCAGGCCCTTGGCGATGTGCGTCAGCAGCGCACGCGGTTCGGCCCCGCCGCCCTCGCGCACGCGCGCCCCCATCAGGCGCACGAAGGTGTCATGCGCCAGGTCGGCGGCATCGAAGGAATTGCCAAGCTTCTTGCGCAGCCACCCGGACAGCCAGCCGTGGTGGTCGCGGTAGATCTGCGTGACAGCGTCGTTGGGCAGGGAGTCGGTCGAGGACACGGCGCGGCTCGCGATGGAATCTAAATGGGAATAATTATTATTTTACTCCATCGCGGCCGCCCCGCCCCCGGGCTACAGTTTCGGCGCGTAGCGCACCGTCAGCATCACATTGCGGGGCTCGCCGTAGTAGTTGTTGCTGCTGATCGTGTTGTAGGACGGCACGTAGTACTTCTTGTCGAACACGTTGTTCAGGTTCAGGCCGAAGCTGAGCTCGGACGTGGCCTGGTACCCCACGCGGGCATTCCACACGGAAAAGCCCGCCAGCGCGAACTTGCGGTCCGAACTCAGCGTATGCGTCTGCGTGTTGACGCCGGCGCCCACGCTCAGGCGGTTCCAGTCACCCGGCAGCTTGTAGTTGGCCCACAGGCGCAGCATGTGCTTGGGCGTCCACGTGTTGAAGATCTTGCCCTGGTTGTCCGGGTCTTCCAGGTACTTGGTGGTGTTGTAGGTGTAGCCGGCGAACAGTTGCAGGCCCTGGATCACCTCGCCCGACACTTCCGCTTCGAAGCCCTGGCTGCGCACCTTGCCGGCCGCGCGCGAGCAATACCAGCCATCGCAGGCAAAGCCGTTGTCGTAGTCGGTCACCGAGCGGTTCTTGTGGTCGTAGCGGAACACGGCCAGCGCCACGTTGACGCGGCCATCGGCCAGCTCCCCCTTCACGCCGGCCTCGTAGTTGGCGCCTTCCACCGGCTTGAGCAACGCGCCCGATACGCTGCGATCGGTCTGCGGCTCGAACACGGACGTATAGCTGGTGTAGACCGACCAGTCGCGGCTCAGGGCGTAGACGATGCCGGCATAGGGAATGAAGCGGCCGGATTCCGTCGTGGCCGAGGTCTCGCCGGCCGACCGGTACGTGAAGTCATACCAGCCCACGGGGCCGCCGCCGATCAACGACAGCGACTCGGTGGGCTTGACGCGCCACGTGCCGTAGATGCCCTTCTGCCGGATGTCGTAGGCGCTGCGGTTGTCGTAGCCGCTGGCGGCCGCGATGCTGTCGATATCCTGCCACGGCCGGTCGTGGTCGATGTCGAAGATGTTGCCGTCGCTATTGCTCCAGGCCCGCGTGAAGCGGTCTTGCGTGGTGAGCTTGGAATAGTTCGCGCCCAGCACGACTTCCTGCTTCATGCCCAGCGCCGTGAAATCGCCGCTGACCGACATGTCCAGGCCGCGCTGCCTGCTGTCGAAGTCCACGCCGAAATTGCCATACGACAAGCCGCTGCCGTCGCGCTGCACCGCGTTGGCCACGCGCTGGTGCACGGTGGTGTTCTTCTCGTTCATGGCAACGCCGCCCAGCTTGAAACGCCAGGCCTCGTTGAAGCGGTGTTCCAGGTCGGCGTAGAACACGGTCTGGTCGTTCTTGGCGCGGTTCCAGGTCGACCCCGTGTAGGTGGAACGCGGCAGGTCGATGTCGCCGCCATCGGCAAAGCGCGGAAAGCCCACGAACATGGGCCGCGAGCGGCTGAAGCGGTTGCTGACCGCGATGCCGGCGGTGGTGTCGGGGCTGATGTCGTAGTCCAGCGCCGCGTACAGGTTGCGGGTCTTGTCCCACACGTAATCGGTGTACGAATGGCTGCGGTCATCGTCCAGCACCACCCGGCCGCGCAGCGTGCCGGCTGCGTTCAACGGGCTGCCGGCGTCCAGTTGCAGGCCATAGCGGTCCCACGAACCGACCTTGCCCGTGACCACCACCGAGGGTTCCGCGCCGCCGCGCTTGCGCACCAGGTTGACGGCGCCGCCCGGGCTGCCGGCCCCTTGCAGCAGGCCGGCCGCGCCGCGCAGGATCTCGACGCGGTCGTAGAACACCAGCGAATCCTGTTCCCAGTTGCCCAGGCTGTAGTTGTTGCGCAAGAGCGGCACGCCGTCGTACTGCAGCATGTCCACCGGAAAGCCGCGCGCGTTGATCGCGATGCCCGGGCCCACGCCTTGCACGCCCACCATGCCGGTGGTGTTATTGATCGCGTCCGGCAGGCTGGTCATGTCCTGGTCGTCCATGCGCTGGCGCGTCAGGATGGTGATGGACTGGGGAATGTCCTTCAAGGCCTGCGTGGTCTTGCCGATGGTGGCCGCGGGCGAGGTATACGACCCCGTGCCATCGGTGGTGGCCTGATAGCTGCCGGTCACGGTCACCGGCGCCAGCGTCTGCGCCTGGCCCGTCCCCGCCTGGCGCAATCGATAGCCACCCTCGCCACGCGCCACGGCCTGCAACCCGGTCCCTGCCAGCAGCCGCTCCAGCGCCGCATCCACGGAATAGGCGCCCGACACGCCGTCGGTGCGCGCGCCCTGCGTCAGGGCCGGGTCGGACGCCACCATCATGCCCGCCTGCATGCCGAAGGCGCCCAGCGCCGCGCCCAGCGGGCCGGCAGGCACATCGAAGGACACCGTGCGCGCGACCGGCGCGGCCTGGGCCTGGACGGACGCGGCGGGCCACACCGCCACCACCAGCGGCAAGGCCAGCGACAGCGCCACGCACAGTCGCGTGCGCGGCAGGACGCCGCGGCGGGCGGCATTGGCGGCGCGGGCCGCGGAAAGGGAATGGCAAGGCATGAAGAAGTCCTGGTTCACGAGGGATGGGCGCCGCCCGTCTGGCGGGCTGCTTTCCCTACATGACGCGTGAGAACACCGATCACGCCGTTGCGGTTACAAATCAATCGCGTCAGGCCAGGTGCACGTTGACCCAGTAGCGCGTATAGCGCTGGACCCGTACCGGCAGCACGTCCTGCAGCATCGACAGCACCTGGTCCGTGTCCGCCACCGGAAACGCGCCCACCACCCGCAGATGCGCCGCCTCCGGCGCGCAGCGCAGCACGCCAGGGCGGTAACGCCCCAGTTCTCGCAGAAAGTCGGCCAGCGGCATGGCATCGGCCAGCAGCATGCCGTCCAGCCAGGCCGAGACGCCCGGCGCCAGCGCCGCCGGCACGAAGTCGCCCGCAGCGGAAAACTCGGCCTGCCCGCCCGCCGGCACCCGCCGCGGCGCCGCGCCGGCCTGCCCGTTCGCGACATCCACCGCCCCTTCCAGCACGGCCACGCGGACGCGTCCCGCGCCCAGGTCGCGCACCAGGAAGCGCGTGCCCACCGGCGTCAGCACGCCGGCGCGCGTTCGCACAGTGAAGGGACGGCCCCGCGGATCCTGCCCGGTGGCCACCAGGATTTCCCCTTCGCGCAGCACCAGCTCGCGCCGCGTATCCGTGTAGCGCAGGTCCACCGCGCTGCCGGCATTCAGTTCGACGCGAGTGCCATCGGCCAGCACCACGCTGCGGCGTTCACCCGTGCCGGTGCGCAGGTCGGCAGCCAGCTTGCGCAGGGCCTCGCGGTCGTTGACGGCCCAGGCGCCCAGCCCGACGCCGGTCGCCGCCATCATCCAGCGGATGGCGTTGCGCCGCGCGCGGATCAGCGGCGCCTGCTGCAGCGTGCGCGAGGCGACGTCGGCGCCGGCCTGCTCGGCGCCCAGGGACACGCCCCGGGTCAACGCGCCCAGCCGTTGCCAGGCCAGGTCGTGGGCGGGCTGCGCCTGGCGCCAGCGCTCGAAGCGATCGCGCTCGGTGGGCGTTGCGCCATCGCGCAGCCGCGCCCACCAGTCGGCCGCCTGGCGGATCACCTTGGGGTCGAGCTTGCCGGCTTCCGGCGCCAGCGGCCGGAGCAGACGGACGCTATCCAGCGGGCCGCTCACCCGTAGACCGCCGCATAGCAACGCACCAGCGCTCGGGCCAGCGATTTCTGCACGGCGTTGGGCGTCAGGCCCAGGCGTTCGCCGATCTCGATGTTGGACAGGCCGTCGATCTGCGCCATCAGGAAGATGCGGCGGCTGGTCATGGGCAAGGTATCCAGCAGTTCGCAGACCTGTTCCAGCGCCTCCAGGATCAAGGCGCGTGACTCCACCGACGGCTCCACCGCCGCCGGTTGCAAGGCCAGGGATTCGGCATAGGCCGCTTCCAGCGCGGCACGGCGCGCGCGCCCGATCAACAGGCGGTTGGCGATGGTGCGCAGGTAGGCGCGCGGCTCGCTCAGGGGCTGGGCGACATTGGCGCGGATCAGCCTTTCGAACGTGTCGTGGGCCACGTCGGCGGCATCGGACGCGTTGCCCAGCTTGCGTTGCAGCACGGTGCGCAGCCAGGATTGGTGCGCCTGATAGACGGACTGCACCTCGGCATGAGGCGCTAGGGAAGTGGAGTGCATGACGGCCCGGTCCCCGGCCGGGGCCACCAGAGACGTTAATGTAATGGAAACTATTCTCATTATAGTCCGGCCGGCCGCCTTGAACAGATCCCCCGTTGCGGCCTGGGACGTGCAGCCTCGACCGTCGCATGCCCGACGGCCGACGCCCGTGACGCTAGAACGTCGCCTTCAGGTTCAGGAACACGCTGCGCGGCTCGCCGTAATACACCTGGTTGGCCACGCCGCCCAGGTAGTACTTCTTGTCGAACAGGTTGTTCACGTTCAGCTGCGCCGACAGGCGCGAATTGAAGTCGTAGCGCGCCATCAGGTTGAACAGCGCCGTGGCCTTCTGCTTGGCGGTCACGCTGCCCTCGTCCAGTTCGACGGTGCTGTACGTGCTGATCTGCCAGTTGACGCCGCCGCCGACGGTCAGCTTGTTCCAGGCGCCCGGCAGGCGGTAGGTCGTGAACAGCATGGCGGTCGCGCGCGGGCGTTCGGTGTTGACCGACACGCCGTGCACGTCGCGGCTGGTGTAGTACGTGCCGCCCAGCGTGGTGTTCCAGCCCGGCGCCAGCTGGCCGGTCACTTCCATTTCAATACCGCGGGTGGTGACGCCATCGGCCGTCTTGTAGGCGCCGTCGGTGGACCCCGGCACCAGGTAGCCCGGGTCCGGCACGCCGGTCTTGCTTTCCTTCACCTTGAACAGCGCCACCGACGCATTGAGGCGGCCATCCAGGTATTCGCCCTTGACGCCCACTTCGTAGTTCTGCCCTTGCACCGGGTCCAGGTAGTTGCCGCTGCGGTCGCGGTAGTCCTGCGGCTGGAAGATGTCGGTATAGCTGGCGTAGGCCGAATAGGTGCTGTTGATGTCGTAGACGACGCCCGCGTAGGGAATCAGGCGCGAGTCTTTCTGGTCGCGGGTCGGCGAGCGCGATTGCCAGGTGGCATAGCGGCTGCCGGTGATCAGCGTCAGGCTGTCGGTCAGCGACCAGCGCGCGGCGGCGTACGCGCCGCGCTGGTGCGTGATGGTGTCGCGCAGCGTGGTCGTCGTCCAGTTGGGCTGCGCGTACGAGCCGTCCCAGTCGTAGAACGAGCCCGTGTCGGGCATCCCGCCCTCGCGGCCATAGCTGTAGAAGTCTTCGCTGTAGCGGCTGCGCATGGCGCCCAGCACCAGCTCGTGGCGGCGGCCCAGCAGCTGGAACGGCCCCTTGACCTGCAGGTTCAGCGAGGTCTGCTGCGCATACGAATTCCAGTAACCCGGCAACGCCCCCAGGCCCTCGCCGGTGTCGCGGTCCGGCTGGCCGTACAGGTACAGCAGCTTGGCGTCGTACTTGCTTTTGCGCAGCGACCAATCGGCCTTGGCTTCCCAGTCATTGTCAAAGCGATGCGACAGCGACGCAAAGGTGGTGCGCTGCGTGGTGTGCCAATAGGTCCAGTCGGCCGCGGTGGTCCTGGACCGGCGCCAATCGGTCGGCGTCCCGTCGCTGAACACCACCGGCAGGCTGCCCCAGGTGGTGCCGCGCGGCCGCTTGTCCTGCGAATCCATGCCCACGCTCAGCGTGGTGGACGGCGTCAGGTCCGCATCGATCACGCCGTAGAACACCTTCTTGTCGGTATGGTACAGGTCGATGTACGAATCCTTCTTCTGGTACAGCGCGACCATGCGTGCACGCACCGTGCCTTCCTGGTTCAGCGGCGTGCTCAGGTCCACCGAACTGCGGAACTGGTTCCAGGAGCCCACCCCGGTGTTGATCGAGCCGGTGAATTCACGGCTGTTGGCATGCTTGCGCACCAGGTTGATCGACGCCGACGGATTGCCCGCGCCGGTCATCAGCCCCGTGGCGCCGCGCACCACTTCGATGCGGTCGTAGATGATCGAGTCGTTGTCGGATTCGCCGTACATCGACAGGCCGATCGTGGTGGGCACGCCGTCGTACTGCAGGTTGTCGATGTAGAAGCCGCGCGACCAGAAATCGGTGCGGTCGCTGTCTTCGGCCACCACCTGGATGCCCACCACACTGCCCATCACCTCGTCCAGCGACCGCAGGTTCTGGTCGTCGATGCGCTGGCGCGTCACCACCGACACCGACTGCGGCGTTTCGCGCAGCGACAGCGACAGCCCGGTCGCGGTCGCTGTCGCCGGCGTGGTGTAGGACCCCGTGCCCTCGGTCACGGCCGGATCGCGCGCGCCCAGCACCGTCACCGGCGCCAGGCTGGCCACTTCGCCTTCACGCGACAGAATGATGCTGTCGCCCTGCCAGCGATAGGCCACGCCCGTGCCTTGCAGCAGGCGGGCCAACGATTGCTCGGGGCTGCCGCTCATGCGCAGGCCGGGGCTGCGCACTCCCGCGACCACCTCGGGCGCGTAGAACACGCGCTGGCGGGTCTGCGCGGCCCATTGCAGCAAGGCATCGCCCAGCGGCATGGCGGCGATGTCCACCGCCACGGCCTGGGGTGGGGTTTGGGCTTGTACGGCGGAACTGGCACCGAGTGCCATGGCCAGCGACAGCGTCAGGGAAGACAGGGCAAAACGGGTGGCGGCGCGCACGGGGCGCCAGACGGGAAGATTCACGGTCAGCTGCGGATTCGGTTCAACGGCAAGAAGGAAAGTCCCCGAAGCGGGAACGCGGCGCGACGCGCCTTCTTGCCTGGAACGATGCAGCGGCGAAAAAACCTGAATATTTTGTCCGCTTAATTTGTAACAGTCAGCGCGCCGACACCTCGATCACGCCGTTGGCCGCGGGGGCCAGCTTCACAGGCGCCACCGCCGGCAGCGCATCCAGCAACGCTTCGGGGCGGTCCAGGCTGAACGAGGCGGACACGCGCAGGCGCCCCGCCCGGCTGTCGGCCACGCGCAGCGGCGTGGCCAGGTAGCGGTTCATCTCGCTGACCACCTCGGCCAACGGCGCGTTCTTGAACACCACGCGCCCCGTCTGCCAGGCCAGCGCCGTCTCGACGTCGGCGGGCGCCGGCACGCCGATGGCGCCGCTGCCGGGCACGCGGATGCCATGGCCGCCGCGCAGCACCGCCAGGCCCAGGTTCCACCAATGGCCACCGGTGACTTCCACCGTGCCGGACCGCACCAGCACCGTGACGACGTCTTCGTCGCGCCGAACATCGAACACCGTGCCGGTCACGCGGACCTCGCCGCTGCCGGCACGCACCAGGAACGGCCGCTCGGCATCGGGGCTGACGGAAAAGAGAATCTCGCCGCCCTGCAATTCGACCTCGCGGCGCCCGCCGTAGAACTTGACCTCGGCCAGCGTGTTGCCGTTGATCTCGAGCACCGAGCCATCGGGCAGCGTGACCTGCTTGCGTTCGCCGCGGTCGGCGCCCACCACGGTGGTGAACGACGGCGCTTCGCCTGGCAGGCTCCACCAGCCCGCCAGGGCCACCAGCGCCAGCAAGGCGCAGGCAAATGCGACGCGCAGCGGTGCCGCCGACGGCAGCCATCGGCGTGCCTTGGGCCGGGCCGGCACGGATCCGCCCAGCAGGGCCTGGACGCGGTCTTGCGGCAGCCGCTCGGCCGCCTGCCCCAGTTGCTGCATGCGGTCGAATTCCCGTGCCGCGTCCGGCTGCTCGCGACGCCAGCGCGCGAAGGCGCGGCGTTCGCGGCGCGTCATGTCGCCCGAATGCCAGCGCGCAAACCACCAGGCGGCGGTGGCGGGCTGGCGCGGGTCGTCGGCATCGCGGGTAAAGGACTCGGTCATCGGTGGCTGCCGTCCGCGTCGGGGCGCGAATCTGTTGTGAAGGAGGGCGGCGTCACGGCGCGTGCTCGCGCAGACGCTCCTGCACGTATTCGATCGCCCGCATGACGTAGCGTTCAATCATATTCTTGGATAGCCCCATGTAGGTGGCCACCTCGGCCTGGGTCCAGCCTTCGATGCGGTTCAGCACGAACGCCTGGCGGCACTTGGGCGGCAGTTCCCCCAGGACGCGGGCCAGGTCGTCGGCCAGCCGCGCCGCCCGCAGCGGGGCATCGGGATCGGGCGCGGCGGGTTGATCGGCTTCGGCCAGGTCGTCCAGCGGCACGTGCTGCTCGCGCCCCTGGCGACGCCAGCGGTCGATCAGGCGGTGCCCGGCCACCTGGAACAGATAGCCACGCGCCCTGGCCGCCACGCTGCCGTCCGCCTTGAGCAGATGCTCGATCGCGTCGTGCGCGGCGTCTTCGGCGTCGTGCCGGTTGCCCGACCGGCGCGTCCAGGCGCCGATCAGCTCGTCATAGCAGGCGAGCCATCCGGGGCGGGACGAGGCGGGGCGGGACATGGGTCGATCCGGTAGCGCAGGGTGGGAACGCTGCGGATTTTACAAATAATTCTCATTATCGCAACTGGCGCCCGCGATCCGTGCCCGCTACGGGCCGCGCGTTCCGGTCCTGTCCCCCAGGAAAATCAGACGCATCTGATCTGGTGATTCGGTCCTAGTAATCCATCGGCACATGGCTCTGGGCCGCACGCAGCTCCTGGATATGCCGTTCGGCCTCTTCGCGTTCGGCCGCCGGCGGCAGCGCACGCCAGCTCACCATGTTGCCCGGCGCCCTGGCCGGCATCCATCCCAGCACGCTATACAGCGAAATCGCGGTACCGCCCGTATCCAGCCTGGTCTCGTAATAGCCCTGCCGCTCCGGCGTCTTGTCGCCGGGCACCCACTCCAACTGAGACATCCTGTCGTCCTCTCGGTAAAGCCCTTGCGTGAAGCCGCCGTCCCACGAAACCGGCGACTTCCCATTGATCGTATCGCCCTGCCTGTCGCCTGATAAGCGCACGATGCGCCGCCTTTTCAATTCTTGACAGAGGGGAATCCCTAGGATTTTTTCGAAACGCGATTGCTAAAGCGGGAACTCAGGCGCTAGGATTCCGCAAAGCATTCTTACAAAGCCCAGGTCGCCGGCACGATGCGGCCCCTGGGACAGCCCTCCCTCGGTAGCGGGCTTTTAAGGGCGACACCGGTATGCCGACATCGAGCTTCATGCGCTATCCGAAAGATCGGCTGGCGGCCCTGGCCGGCGCAAGCGCGCTGCGTGCCATCCGCGAAGGCCTGCTCTGGACGATGCCCTGCCTGCTGGTGGCTGCGCTGTTCCTGGTGCTGGCCATCGTCGCCCGCCATCTGGGGCTGCCGCCCCACGTGGCCGACGTGCTGTCCGGCGTCCACGACAAGCTCAACGCGGTGATGCCGATGCTGGTCAGCACGTCGATCGGCTACATGCTGTCGATCCGCTACCGCGTGCCCAACCTGCCGGCCGCCTTTCTGTGCCTGTCGTACGTGGTCATCGCCGAAGGCCTGCTCGCGCCCTACCCCCACGCCGCCGCCACCCTGACCCTGTTCATCGCCATCGTCTCGCCCCTGGGCACCGTGCCGCTCCTGTCCTGGTTGCACCGGCGCCGCTGGACCCGGCTGGCCCCCGACGGCCTGATCGGCGAAAACGTACGCGGCACCCTGAACATGGTCGTGCCGGGGCTGCTGGTCGCCGCCGTCATCGTGCTGATCCTGAGCGCGATACTGCGCATTCCGGGCGTGGCGCAGTTCAACATCCCCGTCGACCTGGCCTCGCTGGACAGCCCCTTCACGACCGGCCCGATGATCGCCGCGATGAACTCGGTCTTCTGGTTCTTCGGGATCCACGGCTATCACGCCATGGCGCCCATCCTCGACGTGCTGGACCAGGCCACCTCGCTGAACGCCGCCAGCGCCGCCGCCGGCTACCAAGGCATGTACGCGCTGAACAGCACGCTGCTGGGCGCCTTCGCCTTCATCGGCGGCGCCGGCGCGACGCTGTCGCTGGTGGCCGCCATTCTGGTGTTCTCGCGCAGCGAATCGCTGCGCCTGCTGGCGCTGGCCAGCATCCCGGTATCGCTGCTGAACGTCAACGAGATCCTGCTGTTCGGCCTGCCGCTGATCCTGAACCCGCGCCTGCTCATGCCATTCATCCTGGCGCCGGTGTGCAACGTCGTCATCGCGCTGGCCGTGGTGCAGCTGGGCTGGCTGGACCCCGCCACCGTGACGCTGCCGCTGACCTCGCCCGTCCTGCTGAACGCGTACCTCGGGTCCGGCGGCCACCTGGGCGGCGTGGTGCTGCAGGTGTTCCTGATCGCCCTGGGCACCTGCATGTACGCGCCCTTCGTGGTCGCGCTGGAACGCCAGCGCAAGGCCGACGCCACCGTCTATTTCAAATCGCTGGACACCACCTTCCCACGGCTGCAGGAAGAATCCCTGCTGTTCGCGCACGATCCGGTGGTGTCGACCTACGCCAACCGCGCCCGGCGCAGCGCCGAGATCTCGCGCATCCGCACCATCAGCGAATACGACTTCTACCTGGAATACCAGCCGCAGGTGTCGCTGCGCACCGGCTTATGCACCGGTTGCGAGGCGCTGCTGCGCGCCACCGGGCCCGAAGGCACGCAGCAGGCGCCGCTGGAATTCCTGCGCTGGCTGGCGCAGGCGGACCTGATGCGCGAGGTGGATCTGTGGGTGGCCAAGCAGGCGGTGCTGCAATGCCAGGTCTGGCGTCGGGCCGGCTTCACGCTGCCGCTGACCATCAACGTCACCAGCAGCACGCTGACGTCGGCCTCGTACCTGGACAAGCTGGTGAAGGTGCTGGAGCAGGCCCGTGGCCAGGTCTCGGTGGAACTGACCGAAGACGCGCTGGTGGAAGACGCCGAGGCGCTGCACACGGCCTTCGGCCGCCTGCACGGCATCGGCTGCCGCATCTACATCGACGACTTCGGCACCGGCTATTCGGCGCTGAGCTACCTGCACCAGTTCGAGATCGACGCGGTCAAGATCGACCGCAGCTTCGTCGTGGCCCAGCGCAGCGAGCGCGGCGCGCAGGTCATGAGCGGCCTGCTGCGCTTTTGCGAAGCGCTGGACCTGCAGATCATCGTCGAAGGCGTGGAAACCCAGGAACAGATTTCGGCGCTGGCATCCAGCGCCGAAATCATCGTGCAAGGCTGGTTCTACAGCCGCGCGCTGCCGGGCGAGAACGTGGTGGATTTCGCGCGGCGGCGCAGGCAGGGCGCCAGCGCGCCTACTTGATGCCGATGAACGGCATTGCCGAGCCGGGCACCTGCGTGGCCGGCAGCACGCCATCCCATTTCTCGACGGCGTTCAGGCTGACCAGGTTGGTGTTGGCGGCCAGGGCCTCGGCCTTGGCGCGGATGGACGCCGCTTCGGCCTCACCCCGCATGCGGATGCCGTCGGCTTCGGCCGTGAACTGCTGGCGGCGCGCATCGGCTTCGGCCTTGGCCTTGACCACCTGGATCTCGGCGTTGATCATCGCCGTTTCCTTCTGCTGGCGCGTGGTCTCGATCTGCACCTGGGCCAGCATGCGCTGTTCGATGGAATGCTCGTAGGCCTGCGAGAAGCCCACTTCCTCGATCTGCACGCCCACCACCTGCACCGGCGCGCCTTCCATGGTCTTGAGCACCGCGTTGTTCACGTCCAGTCCCAGTTTCTGGCGTTCCTGGATGGCGCGCACGGCGGTGTACTGGCCGAATACGTTCTTGACCGCGTCGGGCGTCTTGCGTTCCAGAACGCGCATCTGCAGGTTGCCGATGGTGCCGTATTCGGAATACAGCTCGGCCACGTGCTCGGACGGCACGCGGTAGGTGACGGATACGCGCAGCGTGGCCGGTTGCTGGTCATAGCTGTAGGCTTCCAGCTTCTCGAACACGAAGGTGTGGTCGCGCACCGACACCATCATGACGCTATCGATGAACGGCGTCTTGAAGTCCAGCCCCGGTTCGGACACGCGCACCAGCTTGCCGTTGCGCAGCACCACGCCGCGTTCGCCCTGGTCCACCTGGAACCACGAGCCGAACGCGATGAACAGGATCAACAGGAACAGCACGCCCGTGACCACGGCCACCATCAGGCTGCGCGGCTTGGCGGATTTGACGATCTGCAGGTCGGTCGGCTTCACTTGGAGTCCTTTTCTGATTTATTGCGTTTACGGTCCGAGAGCACGGCGGCGATGCCGCGCGCGAGCAGATAGGCGACCACGGCCGCCCCAACCAAGATCAGGAAATAACGCATCTGGCAGTCCCCCCCGGGATAGAAGCCAGCGATTCTAGCGCGTGTCCGTCCCCGAATATCGACAGAAAAGTTACGGTTGTTTCATCTTGTCAGATGAGGCCGGCGCCGCCACCGCCAGGCCAAAACGCCCTTGCAGCGCCTCGGTCACGCCCGCCTCGTCCAGCGTGGATTCCTCGACCGAATCCGCGCCGACCACCTTCAGCGCATTGCCCAGCAGAATGCTGCGGCCGGTTTCGGCGTGCAGCACCACCACGCGCTTCTGCACGAAGATGGCGTCCGGATGCGTCGAGTTCAAATAATTGGCCGGCGCGAAATCGATCCATTCCTGCGGCGACAGATCAAAGCCGTACTGGTTCTGCCATTGCCCGCCCGCCCACGCCTTGAGCAGGAAGTCGCCGTTCTCCGTCCGGCTCAGCATGAAGCGGTCCATGTCCTGGCGCACCTCGCGGTCCAGGTCCGCCAAGGCCAGCGGTGCGCGGATGCCGTAGCTGCCGAACCCCAGGTCGCACAGCCAGTCCGCGCCGCTGGCGTGCACCACCAGCGCCATGTGGGTCCTTGGCCGCTTGACCGGGTAGAACATCGGGCGCGCCGCGACGTAGCGATACGGGATGCCCAGCGCCTGCAAGGCCATGGCGAACAGGCCGTTGACCTCGTAGCAGTAGCCGCCGCGGCCGCGTTCCAGGATCTTGTCGACGATGTCTTCGGGCACCAGCGACACGCCGAGGCCCGCCTGCACATCCAGGTTCTCGAATGGCACGGTGAACAGCTGGCGCCGCATCAGCGCGGCCACGGTGGCGATGTCAGGCGCCACCGGACCGTCATGGCCGATGCGTTCAAGGTAACGGGACAACGTGAAATTGCGGGCTTGCATGGTGTGCGTCTTCCGAAGGTAAGCGACAAGGGAAAGGCCACATCATGCGGGCGCCGACGCCGTTTCGCGACGACAGGCCGGCGCCAGGCTATGCTGCACAGATATCCACTTCCGGCATCTGTCATGCAGCACAGTTATTCCGTCCTTGCCGCGCGGTTGAAGACCGCCATCCGGTCTGGCCAGTACCCCGTGGGAGAGCGCCTGCCGTCGGTGCGCGAACTCGCGGCGGCGCATGCCGTCAGCGTGTCCACCGCCACGCGCTGCTACCGTCAGCTGGAACGCGAAGGCTACGCCGACGCCCGCTACAAATCGGGCATGTACGTGGCCGACTGGAAGGCGCTGCGCCAGGCCCGCGGGGCGGCGCCAGCGGCTGCGCCCGCGCCGTCTGCCGGCATGGAATACGAGCGCCTGGCGTCGCTGCAGCACCGCATGACGCAGCTGTACGCCTTGACCGCGCAGCCGCTGCCGCTGGCCCTGCACCTGGCCAGCGCCGCGCCCGAGTGGTATCCCTGCGATGCGCTGTCCCGGCTGGCCCAGCGCCAGCTGCGCCAGCAGCCGCTGGCGCTGGGCGCCTATCCGTCGGGCACTGGCCTGCCGGCCTTCAAGGCCGAACTCATCGCCCACCTGGCGACCTGCGGCATCGACGCCACGCCGGATGACATGCTGGTCACCAACGGCGCCACCGAAGCCATGCAGATCGCGCTGCGGTCGGTGGCGCGGCCGGGCGACACCGTCATCGTGGAATCGCCGGTGTACTTCGGGCTGCTGCAAACCATCGAGAACCTGGGCCTGCGGGCGCTGGAAGTACCCTGCTCCCCCGGCCAGGGCCTGAGCCTGGAGGCGCTGGAATATGCGCTGGAACACCAGCCCGACGTGCGCGCCATCGTCGTCATGCCGACCTTCCAGAACCCCTTGGGCGACTGCATGCCCGATGCGGCCAAGCAGCGCCTGCTGAAGATCGCGCAGCGCCACGACATCACCGTGATCGAAGACGACGCCTTCGGCGACCTGGGCCACAAGACCGATCGCCCCCCGGCCGTGAAAGCGTGGGACCGCGACGGTCGGGTGATCTACTGCGGCTCATGCAGCAAGAGCCTGGCGCCCGCCTTCCGCCTGGGCTGGGTGCTGGGCGGGCGCCGCCAGCGCCAACTGGAATCGCTGAAGATCAGCAACTCGCTGGCCGCACCCCTGTTCGAGCAACAGGTGCTGGCCGACTACATGAAATCGGGCAAGCTGCCCGCCCACCTGCGCAAGCTGCGTACCCGGCTGGCGTCGGTCGTGCCGCTGGCGCGCGACAGCGTGCGCCAGCACTTTCCGGCGGGCACGCGCGTGCGCGGCCCGGAAGGCGGCTGGTGGTTGTGGGTGGAACTGCCCGAGCCCGCCGACACGCTGGCGCTGCTGCGCAACGCGGTGGCGCGGGGCATCTCGTACACGCCGGGCACCTTGTTTTCCGCCACGGGCAAATACGGCCACTGCCTGCGCCTGAACATCGCCCGTCCCTGGACGCCCGCCCTGGCCGCCGGCCTGCGCACGCTGGGCGACGCCGCGCGGCAGGCGCAGGCTGCGTCTGCCAGCTAGGCCGAATCAGCCCGCCGCCGCCCCGTAATACGCCAGGCCCAGCCGGGCCAGGTTGTCCGGGTACTCGAAATACGCCTCGTCCAGTTCCTGCAGGCGCGCCTGTTCGTCTTCGGTCATCGCGCCGTAGATGTCGTTCAGCTGCACCACCTCGGGCGATTCTTCGAAGCGGTCGATCAGGCCACGCATGTCCGCCAGGATGGCATGCGTGCGCGCCGCCCCGATCTTCTTGAGCGCGCCCAGCGCCAGTTGGCAGGTGGGGTCGCCCCAGTTGCACAGGAACTGCATGAAGCCGCCGTTGTTGATGTCGGCTTCCATGCGCCACAACGCCACCAGTTCCTGGTCGCGCGGCGACAGGCTGTCCAACTGCCAGCCGGCCGCCTGCAGCGTGGCCAGCGCGCGCTCGTACACCGCGTCCCACAGCAGGTCGCGCACGTTCAGCATGCCTTCTGCCGACGGCGCCAGCAGCGCCGGCCAGACCACGCCGTGGCCGTCGTCCACCAATTGCCACTGCGCGCGCTCGGCCGGGCTGCCTTTTTCCAGCCGGATGTGGCGGCGGATCGGTTCATGCAGCGTACGGCCGTTGGCCAGGGTCAGGACAACGTGCGTGTCGGTCAGCGAAAGATCGCGGATGCGGTAGTCGGCGTCTGGCATGTGAAGGTTTCAGGCAGGCAAAGCGGCAAGCATACTGTTACTTGCCCGCGCGGCCCATCTGGTACCGTAAAGCAATGGTCCCGGGCACGCTACCCGGCCCGGCACCCCATCCGCAATCCACGCAGACGGAGACCGACGATGACCCGACCTTCCGAGTCCGCGCCGCTGATCGGCGTGATCCCGCCCTACGTCCTGGACCACCTGGCGCAGCATGCCGACAAGCGCGTGAGCATGCCGGCGGTCAAGACCCTGATCATCGACCAGCAACAACGCGGCCTGCGCGAAATGGCCGAGCAGCCGCCCCGCGCGCGCCTGGCCCAGCCCCGCCCGAATCCCGACGCGGGCACCCCGCAGCGCACGGTGCATACGGCCGACAACGGCACCACCCTGCCCGGCCGGCTGGTGCGCGCGGAAGGCGCGCCGGCCAGCGGCGACGCCGCGGTGGACGAGGCCTATGCGCACCTGGGCGCCACCTACAAACTGTTCTGGAACATCTATCACCGCGACTCCATCGACGCCAGCGGCCTGCCGCTGGTGGGCAGCGTGCACTACGGCGAAGACTACGACAATGCCTTCTGGAACGGCGCCCAGATGGTGTTCGGCGACGGCGATGGCGAAGTCTTCAACCGCTTCACCGTCGCGGTGGACATCATCGGCCACGAACTCACGCACGGCGTCATCGATACCGAAGCGGCGCTGGCCTACCAGGGCCAGTCGGGCGCACTGAACGAATCGCTGTGCGACGTATTCGGCGCGCTGGTCAAGCAGTACGCGCTGGGTCAGAACGCCCGCGAAGCCGACTGGCTGGTGGGCCAGGGCCTGTTCCTGCCCAAGGTGCAGGCGCGCGCGCTGCGCTCGATGGCCGAGCCCGGCACGGCCTACGACGACCCGATGCTGGGCAAGGACCCGCAGCCCGCCCACATGAGCGGCTACGTCGATACGCCGCGCGACAACGGCGGCGTGCACATCAATTCCGGCATTCCCAACCGCGCCTTCTACCTGGCCGCCACCGCGCTGGACGGCCCGGCCTGGGCCGTGGCCGGCCGCATCTGGTACGAGACGCTGTGCGACAAGCGGCTGCGTCACGATGCCGACTTCGCGGCGTTTGCGCGCCTGACCCTCGACATCGCCCGCACCCGCCACGACACCGCGGCTCACAAGGCCGTGGCCAGCGCCTGGGCCGCGGTGGGCGTGCAGCCATGATCACCCTGCCCCCGCTTGAACTCGCGCTGCGCGTGAGCCTGACCCGGGAAGGCGGCCTGGCCTATCTGCCCGGCCTGGCGCGCGCCCGCAGCATCGACATGGCCACCTGCCCGCCGGGCCTGCGCGATCAGGTCTGCGAAGCGCTGCAAAGCGCGGCGCCGCGGGCCACGCCGGAATCCGGCGCGCAAGGCGGCGACCAGCGCTACTTCCATGTGGAATTGGTCTTCAGAGATCCGGCCGATGGCTCGACCGCCAGCCTGGTGTTCGACGTGCCCGAAGCCGAGGCCCCCGACACCCTGGTGCAGCTTTGGCGCAGCCAGGGCGCCAGACCGTGATGGGGCGGTAGACCCGCCCGCGCACGGTGGCGGGATCGACCCGGGGCCCGCTCCCGCTTGGCCCCTGCCCACGTCCTGGGCAAGTGTCTGCGCGCGTATCGCTACCCTTGGCGCGCGTCGGCCTTCGCCGCCACGCCATGCGGGCGGAACGGCCCGATCTGGATGGCGCGGCCCGCCAGCAGCCCGCAGCCGGCCATCGCCAGGCACAGCGCGGCGCACAGGCCCAGCGCGACCGACCAGTCGCCCAGCCGGTCATGCAGGGCGCCGACCAGCGCCGGGCCGCAGGCCGCGAACAGGTAGCCCACGCACTGCGCCATGCCCGACAGCGCCGCCGCCTGCTGCGCGTGGCTGGCGCGCAGGCCGACGAACATCAGTCCCAGGATGATGCCGCCGCCGGTGCCCAGGCCCAGCAGCACGATCCACAGCACGGCCCAGGCGGGCGCCAGGATCAGGCCGGTCAGCGCCACGAAGGACGCGCCCGCCGAGCAGAACGCCGCGGCGCGCTGGTCTTGCATGCGGCGCACCACCGGCGCGAGGAACAGCGCCGGCCCCGCCGACATCAGTTGCAGCAGCCCATGCAGCGAACCCGCGCGTTCTGCCGAATAGCCCGCGTCGCGAAGAATCGCCGGCAGCCAGCTCACGGCCACGTAGAACACGAAGGAATTGATGCCCAGGTACAGCGTCACCTGCCAGGCCAGCGGCGAATGCCACAGCCGGGCGCCATGCGGCGCATGCGCCGTGGTGGCCGCGGGCGGCGTGTGGTTGGCCAGTTGCGGCAGCCAGAGCAGCACGCCGGCCAGCGGCACGACCAGCAGGCACAGCGACGAAAAGCGCCAGTCGCCGCCCGCCAGGCTGGCCAGCGGCACCGCCAGCGCCGAGGCGGCGCCGGCCGCGATGCTCATGGTCAGCACATAGGCCGAGGTCAGTCCGGCCACGCGCTGCGGGAAGTCGCGCTTGAGCAGGCTGGGCAACAGCACGTTGCCGATGGCGATGCCGGACCCGATGACGGCGGTGCCGGCGTACAGCGCCCAGGCGGCGCCGTGGCTGCGCAGCACGATGCCGGCGCCGATGATGACCAAGGCCGCGAACAGCGTGCGTTCCAGCCCGTAGCGGCGCGCCAGGCTGGCGACGCCCAGGGACACGATGGCGAATGCCAGCAGCGGCAGCGCGATCAGCATGCCGGCGGCGGACGACGACAGGCCGATCTGCTCGCGGATCAGGCCGATCAGCGGCGCAATGCCGGTAAAGGGCGCGCGCAAGGCCATGGCGATGAAAAGAATGCCCACGATCAGCAAGACGGGGCGTTGGGAAGCGAGAGAGGGGGCAGGCACATTCATGGCGAGTAGCTTAAGCAATGCCGCTTCTGCTGAATTTCGAGATAATGACAAAATATCCCTAAATTCTGCCAAGCACCGCTGCGCCATGTACCCACCCCACCAGCACAGCCCCTACTTCGACCCCGACACCCCGCAGCAATGGACCTATGGCATGCGCGTGAACGCGGCCAAGAACGAGCACGAATCGCCCACCCACCGCCACCGCATGGGGCAACTGGTGATGTCGCTGCAGGGCGGGGTCACCAGCTTCGTGCCACAAGGCCTGTGGATGGTGCCCCCGGGCAGCGCGGTCTGGATTCCGGGCGGCGTGCCGCACAGCAACCGCGTGACCGACAACGGCCGGGTCTGCTTCCTGTTCGTGCCGGCCGATACGCCGGGCCTGCCCACCCAGTGCTGCACGCTGGCCGTGACGCCGCTGGTGCGTGAAATGGTGGCCCACCTGGCCGACCTGCCGCCCCCCGCCACCGCCGAGCCGGCCAATCGCCGACTGGCCGGCGTACTGGTCGAACTGCTGGCGCAGCTGCCCACCGAACAGTTGCACCTGCCGCTGTCCGACCACCCGCGCCTGAAGGAAATCGCGGCCGCCCTGCGCGCCGATCCGGCCGATCGCAGCACGGTGGCCGAATGGGGCCGGCGGCTGGCCATGAGCGAACGCACACTGGCGCGGCTGGTGCAGCAGGAAGTCGGCATGAGCTTCGGCCGCTGGCGCCAGCAGATGCACATCGTGATGGCACTGCAACGCCTGTCGTCGGGCGTGTCGGTGCAGCGCACGGCCGAAGACCTGGGCTATGAATCGGTCAGCGCCTTCATCACCATGTTCCGCAAGGCGCTGGGGCAGACGCCCGCGCGCTATTTTTCGGACAAGGCGGAAGAGCGCGGCGCGATGTAGGGGCAGGACCTACTTCGGCCCCGCCACCAGGAACAGCCGCGGAAATGGCAGCAGCACCGTACCGTCCGCCAGCGCCGGATAGGCGCGTGATATCTCGTCCAGGTAGCGCGCGAGGAAGGCCGCCTGCTCGTCGGCGTCCAGCCGGTTCAGGTAGGGCCGCAGCGCCGTGCCCTTGAACCATTCCACCACCGCCTGCGCGCCCGCCAGCGGGTGCATGTAGGTCGTGCGCCAGACGTCCAGCCGGCCGCAATGCGGCTTGAGCAATTCGTAGTACCAGGCCGCGCTGTGCCGCGGCGGATGCTTGACCGTGCCGATCTTGGCGGCCCAGGGGCCATCGGCCGCCACCTGGCGCGCCAGCCGGTGGGCGGGCTCTTCCAGGTTGTCCGGCGTCTGCACCGCCAGGCTGCCGCCCGGGGCCAGCTTGCTGACCAGGCGCGGGTACAGCGTCGCATGGTCGGGCACCCATTGCAGCGCGGCGTTGGCCAGGATCACGTCGTACTGCTGTGGCGGGTTCCAGGTTTCGATATCGGCCAGTTCGAACGCGATGCCAGGCAGGCGCTTGCGCGCGGCCTGCACCATGTCGTCCGAACTGTCCATGCCGGTCACCGCCGCCTCGGGGTAGCGGCTGGCCAGCACTTCGGTGGAATTGCCCGGGCCGCAACCCAGGTCGACCGCGCTGGCGACCGCTACATTGGGCAGCGCGGCGACCAGGTCGCGCACCGGGCGCGTGCGTTCGTTTTCAAAGGCGGAATATTGTTTGGCGGACCAGGTCATGGCGGCTCCTTGCATAGGTCTGTGTACGCCCTGCACTCTACGCCGCACGATTCCATATGACAAATATATAGTCGACACAAAATCGATATCCACCCGATATGACAAAAGCCCCGGGGCCCGCTCATTGGCGGGCCCCGGGGCGTTGACGCATACCGCGATTACTCGGTCTTCAGTTCAGGCTGCGATTGCCCCGAGCGGGTTTTCCACAGCGAGAACAGCACACCGCCCGCGATCAAACCGAAGGTCACCGACAGCGACACCACCGCGGGGATCTTGCCGATGAAACCCACCAGGAAGATCTTGGTGCCGATGAACACGAGAACCAGCGACAGCGCGTACTTCAGGTAGTGGAAGCGGTGGATCATCGCCGCCAGCGCGAAGTACAGCGCACGCAGGCCCAGGATCGCGAAGATGTTGCTGGTGTACACGATGAACGGGTCGGTGGTGATGGCGAAGATCGCCGGCACCGAATCCACCGCGAACAGCAGGTCCACGAACTCGATCAATACCAGGGCCAGGAACAGCGGCGTGGCCCAACGCACCGGCCTGGACGTCGCCGGGTCCGGTTCCCGCACCCAGAAGGCGTTGCCGCGCAGCCCGTCCGTCACCCGCATGCGGCGCTTGAGGAACTTCAGGATCGGGTTGGTGGCGATGTCCGGCTCTTGATCCGCGATCATCCACATCTTGATGCCCGTGAACACCAGGAAGGCGCCGAACAGATACATCAACCAGCCGAAGTTGCTGACCAGCGCGGCGCCCAGGCCAATCATGATGGCGCGCAGCACGATCACCCCCAGGATGCCCCAGAACAGCACGCGATGCTGGAACTGGCGCGGGATGGCGAAGAAGCTGAAGATCAGCGCGATCACGAAGACGTTGTCCAGCGACAGCGATTTCTCGATCAGGAAGCCCGTGTAGTAGGCCATGCCGCTGGTCGGGCCCATCTGCCACCAGACCCAGCCGCCGAACAGCAGGGCCGCGGTGATGTAACCGGCCGACAGCAGCAGGCTTTCCCGCACGCCGATCTCGCGATCGTCCTTGTGCAGAACGCCCAGGTCAAAGGCCAGCAAGGCCGCGACGATGCCCATGAAGAGCAGCCAGCTCCAGGCCGGCGTGCCGACGAAGTCGGTATGAAGAAAAGAGAGCAAGGCTTCCATGATGTTCCCGCTTGTGTTCGAAGGCACTCATGATCCGGATCCCGGCCCACCGGAGAAATCAGCCTGAAAGTGAGTTATGGTTCGAAAAAACCGAAGTGAATATCGCCATGCTCAATTACCGTCACCTGTATTACTTCTGGATGGTCGCCAAGGAAGGCGGCTTCTCCCGCGCCGCCGAACGCCTGGACATGGCCATCCAGACCATCAGCGCCCAGGTGCGCGAACTGGAAAAAAACCTGGGCCACCAGCTGCTGCGCCCCGCGGGCCGCGGCGTCGCCCTGACCGATGCCGGCCAGGCGGCCTTTGCCCGCGCCGAGGAAATCTTCCAGATCGGCCAGGAACTGCCGCAGGAAGTGCGCGCCGCCGCCACCAAGCCGGTCATCCGGCTGTCGGTGGGCCTGTCGGACGGCATTTCCAAGCTGGCCGCCCACGCGCTGCTGGGCCCCGTGCTGGACACCCCCGACCTGCGCCTGACCTGCCACGAAGGCGAGGTCGAAGAACTGCTGGGCGAACTGGCGCGCCATCACCTGGACCTGGTGCTGGCCGGCCAGGGCGCGCCGGCCAACCCCAACCTGCGCCTGACCAGCGACCGCCTGGTGTCATCGCCCGTGGACTGGTACGGCCCGGCCCGGTGGGTGCGCAAGGCCGACACGCAGGATTTTCCGCGCTGCCTGGAACGCCTGCCCGTGCTGCTGCCCACCGGCCATTCGGTGCTGCGCCAGACGCTGGACCGCTGGTTCAACGAACAGGGCCTGCGGCCCAATGTGGTCGGCGAATTCGAAGACAGCGCCCTGATGTCGGTGTTCGCGGCCCGGGGCCTCGGCGTATTTCCGCTCAGCCGGCTGGGCGGCGACGACGTGGGCCTGCTGCGCGGCCTGCGGCCGCTGGCGCGTTGCGACAGCGTGCACGAGGAAATCCACGGCATCCGCAACCGCCGGGGCCAGCATCACCCCCTGGTGCAGCAGATCCTGGCGCAGGCCAAGACTTCGGTTTTTTCTTAACGATTGTCACAAAGACGCTGGTTTTTCGGGAAGACAATCCGCTCTATCGTTGAGCTTCTTTTTTTGAATTCTCGGAGTACCACCGCAATGAAGAAAATCATCTGGCTCGCTTTCGCCGTGCTGGCCGCACTCTGGACCGGGCTGGTGGCGATCACGCTGCAGCTCGCGGACTGGGTGCTGGCCACGATCGCCACCGCGCAGGTGCCCGGCGCCGCGGCGCTGCAATCCACGCCCTGGCAGGCCCCGGCCTGGGCCGCGCCCTGGGCCGATGCCGGCCTCATCCAATCGCTGCAGGACAGCCTGGTCTGGCTGGTGGGCGCCCTGAACCAGGTGCTGCCGGCCGCCGGCAGCCTGGGCACCTGGATTGCCGTGCTGGGCTGGATCTTCTGGGGCTTCATCATGGCGGCCCTGCTGGTGCTGGCCCTGATCCTGCACTGGCTGGCGGGCAAACGGGTGCAAGCCGACGGCGCGGGGCGCCAAGTGGTGTAATAAGGCAGGCGACGCGGCATCCCGGCGCGCTGCCTCCCAGGAGCGTACCGTGCCGTCCCGACTTATCCGCGCCGCCAGCTTGCCCGCCGCCATCCTCATCACCGCGTTCGCGCCGGCCCACGCCAGCACGGGCGCCACGCCCTACGGCGTCGAGGTCTGCACGCTCACCGGCACGTCGGGGCAATACAGCGTGCGGGTGCGCAACACCGGCTCGGCGCCGCTGGCCCGCGCCGACGTCACCGGCGTCAAGCTCGACGCCGGCGGCCAGGCCCAGGGCAACATCAGCGTCAGCCTGACCGACATTCCCCCCGGCCGATACGAAACGGCCATCCTGGCGCGGCACGGCGAATCGGCCGCGCTGGTCAGCATCGCCACCTACCAATCCGTCAACGGCGTCGAAACCCGGCAGCAGGAGCTGTTCGCAGGCAAGGTCGCGCATGTCTCGCCCGGCTCCGCGCTGCAATACACGCTGGCGCCGCTGGCGGTGCGCGGCTGGACGGTGGCGTATGGCGGGCCCAACAGCCCCCGGCTGGACGCCGGCAGCGCCGTGCTGCTGGCCTACCCGGCGCGCAGCGGCAAGAAACTGGACACCCGCCCCGAAGCGGGTCGCACACCGACCGAAGTCGTGCCCTTGGCGCCCTGCCCCGCGCCGCGCGGCAAATAGCGCCAGGCGCAGCCGCCTTCGCCATACGGGCGCCGATGCGTCCGCTTGACGGATGCCCTACGTACCGCTGAGCAGGTCGCGCTCGTTCAAGAGCGCATAGACGATCTCAGGCGTGTTGTCGAAGCCGCGCCGAATGGCGGCCGGGATCGACGCGCGCGTCTTGCGGCACAGGCCGGGCTGGGCGTCGAGCTGGATGGCGATGCCGCGCGAGGTGCGCACTTCGTTGTCGCTGGGGGTGATGCGCACCACGATGCCCAGCTGCGCCTCGATACGGCCCTGCATGGCGCGCAGGTCTTCCAGGCTGGAGATGCTTTCCAGCCTCGCCACCAACCGCTTTTCTTCTTCGCGGGTCAGCCGCAGCACGCGCACGTCCGCCGCTGGATCGGCCAGCAGCCGGTCGCGGTCGCACTCACAGGCGCCCGGCGGGCATTCTTGACGGATGGGAAACGGGAAGTTCATGGCGCACCGCAAGCTATCCGTTGATTCTACAAGGCATAATTCGCCGACACGAAAATCCGGGAGGCGGTATCTTGAAAACGTTCCTGCTCGCGGCTGCCCTGGCCACCGTCGGCGCCCCTGCCTGCGCACGGGATTTCCCCTACGCCATCAAGCCGGACTTGCCGGCCGTCGTGACGGTCACCGGCACCGATCGCCAGGCGGTCAGCGTGCGCGTGCGCGGTGGCGCCAGGCAGGACCTGGCCAGCCTGGACGATGACGCCATCGACCAGATCCAGACCCCGGACATCAACCACGACGGCTATCGCGACCTCGTCATCGGCCAAAGCGGCGGCAGCACCCAGGTCTATGTCCGCCTGTTCCTGTATCGGCCAAAAGACGGCACCTTCCAGGAAATTCCGCATCCGGCGCCCGACGCCAGCCCCTGCCATCAGTTCGTCAATCCGGTATTCGACGCCCAACGGGCCGCCTTCTCGGTGGGCTGCCGCTACGGCGCAGACAGCTATGGGTCCGAAGACTACGTGCTGCGCGCCGATGGCACGGCGCGTCCGGTGCGCTGGATGAGCCGCGCGCGGTTCGACCTGGAAGACGCCTCCTTCGACGTCAACACCCGTTTCGATGACCAGGGCGCGGTGGCGCGCATCCAGATCGACGGCGAAGGCTCGCCGCTGGACGGCGACAGCCGCGTGCCGGTCAGCCGGCTCGACCTGTACGACGCACCCGACGTCAAGGCGCCCGCCACGCAGACGGCCCAGGCCGGCGAGCCACTGGAAGTGGTGGCGCTGCGCCCGCAATGGTTGCAGGTGCGCTATCCCGCGGGCCAGGCGGACGCGCCCCTGAAATGGGTGCGCTACGCGGACCTGAAGATCGACAAATACGCCTACGTGCCGCAACAGCGCTTGCCCATGCGCGGGCTGGAACTGTCGGTACGCGGCCACCTGGGCACGCAGCTTTACGAGGCCGGCGGCCGCTTCACGCTGTACGTGGCGAACCTGGGCCCCGGCACGGCGACGCTGGCATCGCCGCGCGTCTGGCTGCTGTTCTCCGATGCACAAGGGCGCCGCACCTTGCAGCCCCTGTACCCGCGCCCCGCGGTCACACTGGGCGCCCCGGCCCCGCCGCCCGCGCCGGCGGCCGACTCGTATTCGTCCCAGGTCGAAGACCGCCCCGCTCCGCCCCCCGCGGCCGCCCCCCACCACGTGGCGCGCTGGGCCGACGACCCGGTCGTGTGGCGCGCCGGAGAAGACGGCAGGCAGCAGTACCAGGTCAGCGAAGGCAACGGCCAGTACGTGCCGTTCTTTCCCGACCTGGCGCCGGGCCGCTACCGCCTGGCCGTGGTACTGACCGACCCGGACCTGCCAGCGCCGGTCTATTCGAACGAGATCGAAGTCGACTACCCGTTCCCGAAGCGGCCCTCCTGACGTGCAACCAATGAAAACCTCTTTGACACGCGGCTTGTGGCGCGCCCTGGCCGCCGGGGTCGCGCTCGTGCTGATCGCGGCAGGCGCCCTGGTGGCCGCGGGCCTGCTGGCCGACGCCCCCGCCGCCGACGTCGCCGTCGTGCTGGGCAATACCGTCGACGCCAACGGCAAGCCCTCACCGCGCCTGGCGGCCCGGCTGGACCGCGCCTACGACTGCCATGCCGCCGCGCGCTGCAAGATCGTCTTCGTGAGCGGCGGCGTCGACCCGGATGGCCACGACGAAGCCGCCGTGATGCGCGATTACCTGATCGCACGCGGCGTGCCCGCCGAACACATCGTGGCGGACAGCCTGGGCAACGACAGCTGGGCCACGGCCCGCCATGCCAGCGCCTACCTGCGCGAGCACGGCTACACCAGCGCCCTGGCGGTGACGCAGTACTTCCATATGCCGCGCACCATGCTGGCGCTCAAGCGCCAGGGCGTGGCGCAGGTGGGCGGCGCCTCGCCCCGGTTCTTCGAGGCCCGCGACCTGTATTCGATCCTGCGCGAGCTGCCGGCCTTGGCCTGGTACGCCGTGCGGCCGCTATAGTTTCGCTTTCCCCTTTCCCTTTTCCTGCGCAGGCAACCCCGTGCATATCTTCCACAACCCCGTCCACAGCAAACACGATGGCCGCCAGGAAATGTTCCGCGGCAAGCTGGTGCCCTGCCACGAAACGCCGGCACGGCTCGAATACGTGCTGGATGCGCTGCGCCAGCGCGGCATCGGCGCGTTGCAGGCCCCGTCGGCGGCCGACATGGACCTGGTCCGGCGCGTGCACAGCCCGCGCTACGTCGACTTCCTGCAACGCGCCTGGGCCGACTGGATCGCGCTGGACCCGGCCAACGCCGACCTGGACATCCTGCCGTCGGTGTGGCCGGTGCGCGGTTTTCGCCACGACATCGCGCCCACCAACTTCGCCGCCCGCGTCGGCCTGTTCTCGTTCGACAGCGGCAGCCCGCTGACCGCCGGCACCTGGGAAGCCGCCACCGCCGGCGCGGCCTGCGCCATCGATGCCGCGCGGGCCGTCTCGGCCACGGGCGGCCCCCGCGCGGCCATGGCGCTGACGCGTCCGCCCGGCCACCATGCCGGGGCGGATTTCTTTGGCGGCTACTGCTTCCTGAACAACGCGGCGCTGGCCGCGCAGGCGCTGCGCGATGCCGGCGCTGCGCGCGTGGCCGTGCTTGACGTCGACTATCACCACGGCAACGGCACGCAGAGCATTTTCTACGAACGCGGCGACGTGCTGACGGTCTCGGTGCATGGCGACCCCACCACCGAATATCCGTTCTTCCTGGGCTATGCCGATGAAACCGGCCAGGGCGACGGCGCCGGCTGCAACCTGAACCTGCCGCTGGCCGCCGGCACCGACTTCGCCACCTGGATGCAGGCGCTGGACCAGGGCATCGACGCCATTCGGCGCTTCAAGGCGGACGCGGTGGTCATCGCCCTGGGCGTGGACACCTACGCAGGCGATCCGATTTCCAAGTTCAAGCTGCAAAGCGCGGACTACGTCCAGGTCGGTGCGCGACTGGCGCAACTGGGCCTGCCGGCGGTGTTCACGATGGAAGGCGGCTATGCGGTCGCCGAGGTCGGCATCAACGTCGCCAACGTGCTGGAAGGCTACGCCGGCTGAGCCATCGCGCGCATCCGCTGCCACAGCGCATCGACGGCGGGGCGCGCGTCGCGACGGTCCTTGAACGCCAGGATCGCCACTTCGATATCCCAGGCCCGATTAGCCAGCGGCTGCAGGTCGGCCACCCCGCGCCGTTGCAACGCGCTGTCGGCCAACCAGGCCACGCCCAGGCCCTGGGCGGCCATGTCGCCCAGCACGTCCGACATCTCGGCTTCGAACAGCTTCACACCATGCAGCGGCTCGGGCCCGTTCTCAATCGCCGCATCGATCAGCCGCGCGAAATAGACGTTGGGCGAATACATCAGCAACGGTGCCGGCCGCGCAAGGGTGCCCGGGAAATCCAGGCCATCGCGCGCCGACAGCGCCCGCGACGCGTAGGGGCGAATCAACTCCGTGCCCAAGGTCAGGCTCTCGTAGCGCGCCAGATCCAGCGGCAAGGGCTGCGCCACCTGGTGAAAGCAGATCAGCAGGTCGGCCGTGCCCGACGTGAAGGCCGACACGGTGTCGTGCACATTGCCCGTCTGCAGGCTGCAACTGAGCTGCTGCCCCGCGCTCCATTTGCGCCACCACCCCGGCAGGTGCGTGGTCGCCAACGCGTATGACGTTGCCAGGCGTAACTGGTTGCGCGCCGGCACGGCGGCAATGCCGGCCCTGGCTTCGGCCAGCTGATTGACCAGTTCGATGGCCGAGACGAGAAAGCGCTCGCCCGCTTCGGTCAGCTGGGTGGGAAACGCGGACCGGTCGATCAGGCGCGCCCCGGCCCAATTCTCAAGGCTCTGTATGCGGCGGCTGAAAGCGGCCTGCGACAGATTGCGGGTTTCGGCCGCGCGGGTGAAATTGCGCAGCTCCGACAAGGTGATGAAGTCCTGCAGCCACCGGGTATCCATACTGCTCCTCGCGTGATTCGCACAGGCCATGCGTGCCGCGCATCGCCCATGCGTACTTCGCATTGGACGCCGGCTCCGCCGCGCCAGACACTGCGCCTGACGGTTCCGCATTGGAACCTGCCTACCGCCGGAGTATCAACATGGATCAAACCCTGCGCGCCGCAGCCCGCGAATACCTCATTCGCTACGGCGGCGACACCTTCCCGAACCTGTTCAGGTCGGCCAAGGGCACGATCGTGCGCGACGACACCGGACGTGAAATCCTGGATTTCACTTCCGGCCAGATGTGCGCGACCATCGGCCACAATCACCCCGCCATCGTCGAAGCCGTACACCGCGCGGGCGAGACGGCTTTCCACTTCTTCAGCGGGATGATCCCGGAAGTGGTGGCGCAACTGGCCCAGACCGTGGCGCGCGACTGGATGCCGACCGGCCTGACCAAATCGATCTTCGTGAACACCGGTTCGGAGAGCAACGAAATCGCGCTGCGCATGGCCAAGATGCACAAAAGCGGCTTCGAAATCGTGGCCGTCGGCGGCTCCTGGCATGGCGTCACCAGCGGTGCGGGATCGGTCTCGTATGCCAGCGACCGCAAGGGCTACGGCGTGCCTCCGGCCGGCGTGTTCGTCATGCCCGAGCCCAATGCCTACCGACCCTACATCGCCGGACTGGATGGCGAGCAATCCGCCCTGGCCTGCCTGGAGATCGGCCTGAAAATGTTCGACATGGCATCCGCCGGCAGGCCCGCGGCCATCATCGTCGAACCGGTGATCAGTGCAGGCGGCGTGCTGGTGCCGCCCAAGTCGTACATGCAGGCCTTGCGCCGTGCCGCCGACGAGCGCGGCATGCTGCTGATCTTCGACGAGGCCCAGACCGCCTTCGGCCGCATCGGCAGCCGCACCGGCGCCGACCACTTCGACGTCACGCCCGACATCATCAGCGTATCCAAGACCCTGGGCGGCGGCCTGCCACTGGCCGCCACCATCACCACGCCGGCCATCGAACAGGACGTGCATGAAAAGGGTTTCACCTTCTACACCAGCCATGTGTCGGACCCCCTGCCCGCCACCGTCGGCCTGGCCGTGCTGGACACCCTGCAACGCGAACACCTGATCGAGCGTGCCCGCAAGCAGGGCGATTACCTGCGCCGCGGCCTGCTGGAACTGCAGCAACGCCATGAGGCCATCGGCGACGTGCGCGGCCTGGGCCTGCTGCTGGGCGTGGAACTGGTGCGCGATCGAGCCACCCGCGAGCCGTACCACGAATTGGGCGCCCTCACGACGCAGCGCTGCTTCGAGCTGGGCCTGTCGATGAACATCCGCCGCCGCCCCGAACGCGGAGCGGTCTGGCGCATTGCGCCGCCACTGACCGGCAGCAACGGCGAGATCGATCGTGCCATTTCGATCCTGGACCAGGCCCTGACCGAAAGCCTGGACAAGATCGCCACCACCCGCGCGCTGGCCGCGTAAACCCCTCATGGCGCCGGGCTGGGCCCGGCCGGAGAAGCAATGTCGATGTTCCACACTGTGTTCCGAACGACGGCCGGCGCCCTGGCGCTGGCCGCCACCAGCCTGGCCTATGCCGGCCCCACCCTGGACGCCGTCAAGAAGCGCGGCTACGTGCAATGCGGCGTCTCGACCGGCATCCAGGGCTTTTCCGCGCCCGACAGCAAGGGCGACTGGCAAGGCCTGGACGTGGACCTGTGCCGCGCCATCGCGGCCACCGTCTTCAACGATGCCAGCAAGTTCCGCCTGGCGCCGTTGACCACCCAGGCCCGCTTCACGGCCCTGCAATCCGGCGAGGTGGACGTGCTGACCCGCAACGTCACGCCGACCCTGGCACGCGACACCACCCTGGGCCTGCTCAGCGTGGCCGTGAACTACTACGACGCCCAGGGGGTGATGGTGCCCGCCAGGCTCGGCGTCAAGACCCTGAAGGAACTGGACGGCGCCACCTTCTGCGTGCAGCCCGGCACGGTGACCGAGCTGGCCCTGGCCGACTGGTTCCGCGGCAACAACCTGCACTTCAAGCCCGTGGTGATCGACAAGTACGACGAAATCGTGCGGGCCTTTTCCGCGGGCCGCTGCGATGCGTTCACGTCCGACAAATCACAGCTGGCCGCTTCGCGCACCACCCTGGAGCATCCCGAGCGCTACGTGATCATGGATGAGAACATCACCAAGAGTCCGCTCGGCCCCATGGTGCGCCAGGGCGACGAAAGCTGGCTGAACGTGGTCCGGTGGACCTTCTACGCCACGCTGGAAGCGGAAGAATTCGGCCTGACCTCGGCCAATGTGGACAGCCAGTTGCAAAGCGCCAACCCCAATGTGCAGCGCATCCTGGGCGTCACGCCCGGCATGGGCCGCAACCTGGGCGTGGACGACAAGTGGGCGTACTCGGTGATCAAGCAGGTGGGCAACTACGGCGAAAGCTACGAGCGCAACCTGGGCATGGGCAGCGCCATGAAACTGCCGCGCGCGCTCAATGCACAGTGGCGCGATGGCGGGCTGATGTACGGCTGGCCGGTGCGTTGACGCGGGGCGGGCAGTCGTCGCAACCGGATCAGTCACGCGTTTCCAGCGCTTTGTTGATGCGCAGCGCCAGCAGCGTGCAGGCCGTGCCGGACAGCAGATAGATGCTGACCGCCACCAGCCCGAAGCGCGCCGACAGCCCCAGCGCCACCAGCGGCGCGAAGGCCGCACCGATCAGCCAGGCCATGTCGGTGGTGAGCGCGGCGCCGGTGTAGCGGAAACGCTTGCTGAAGTTGGCCGTGACGGTGCCGGACGCCTGGCCGTACGACAGGCCCAACAGCGCGAAACCGATCAGGATGAAGGCATCCTGCGCCGTGGGGCTGCCGCCCAGCAGCCAGGGCGTGAACAGCGCGAACACGCCGATCAGGCCGGCCAGGAGGCCCAGCGTGGTGCGCCGGCCGATGCGGTCAGCGATCAGGCCCGAAGCGATGGTGCCCAGGATGCCGACGAACGCACCGATGATCTGCACGATCAGGACGTCGGATATCTGCTGCGTGGCGCTGACCGCAATCCAGGACAGCGGGAACACGGTCACCAGGTGGAACAGCGCATAGCTGGCCAGCGCCGCGAACGCTCCCAGGAACAGGTTGTAGCCCTGCTCGCGGACCATCTGCGTGGTGCCGATGGGTTCGAGTTCGCCTTCTTCGAGCAGTTGGGTGTATTCCTCGGTCAGCACCAGCCGCAACCGCGCGAACAGCGCCACCACGTTGATGGCGAAGGCCACGAAGAACGGGTAGCGCCAGCCCCAGTCGAGGAAATCGGCTTCGGTCAGCGTGGCGTGCAGGTACAGGAACAGCGCGCTGGCAATCATGAAGCCGATAGGCGCGCCCAGCTGCCCCAGCATCGCATACCAGCCGCGGCGGTTGGGCGGCGCGTTCAGCGCCAAGAGCGACGGCAGGCCGTCCCACGAACCGCCGAAGGCCAGGCCCTGCAGGCAACGGAACACGGCCAGCAGCACGATCGCATGCGCACCGATGACGTTGTAGCCGGGCAGGAATGCCATGCCCACCGTGGCGGTGCCGAGCAGGAACAGCGCGGTGGTGAGCTTGGTGCCGCGGCCCCAGCGCCGCTGGATGGCCATCGACAGCGCCGTGCCGATGGGCCGCGCGATGAAAGCGAACGAGAAGATGACGAAGGCCCACAGCGTGCCTTCCAGCTGCGGCTCGAACGGGAAGAAGACGCGCGGAAACACCAGCACGCAGGCGATGCCGAACACGAAAAAGTCGAAGTATTCGGACGCCCGTCCGATGACGACGCCGACGGCGATCTCGCCAGGCGCCACCTTGGCGTGGCTGGGCGCGGCGCCCGCCGAACCCGGAAGGGGCAAGGGGGAGACGTGACCGGGAACCTGCGTGGTGGTCGCCATGTGATTGCTCGCTGAAAGGAAGTTAAGACGCCTTGTCTACGCTTTTGCAATACACCGGTATGCACGGGCGCCAATGGCTTTGCGGGCCGCAGCCCGACAGTGCCCGGCCCCGCCCCGCACGCCTTGGGCGTGCATACTTTTGCTCTTTTTACCCTAGATTTTTCGCGGCTTCCAGCGTAGTGTTGCGTTTACCTCCCACGGTTACGTTTCGAGGTATGGCCATGCCGTCTTTCCCCAGGCTTAGCGGTTTGATCCTGTTTGCCGCCCTGCCATTGCTCGCAGGATGCAATGCAGTATTGCTCTCGCCATCCGGCGACGTGGCGGTGCAGCAGCGCAACCTCATCATCATCTCCACGGGCCTGATGCTGCTGATCATCGTGCCGGTGATCTTCCTGACCTTCCTGTTCGCATGGCGCTACCGCGCCAGCAACCGCGAGGCCCACTACGATCCCGACTGGAACCACTCCACCATGCTGGAGCTGCTGATCTGGGCCGCGCCGCTCCTGATCATCATCGCGCTGGGCGCCCTGACCTGGGTCAGCACCCACCAGCTGGATCCTTACCGGCCGCTGGCGCGCCTGTCCGAAGGCCGCGAGGTGCCGGCCGGCACCAAGCCGCTGGTGGTCGAAGTGGTGGCGCTGGACTGGAAATGGCTGTTCCTGTACCCCGAACAGGGCATCGCCACCGTCAACGAAATGGCCGCCCCCGTCGACCGCCCGATCCAGTTCAAGATCACCTCGTCGACGGTCATGAATTCGTTCTTCGTGCCCGCGCTGGCCGGCCAGATCTACGCCATGCCTGGAATGCAGACCACGCTGCACGCGGTGATCAACCATCCCGGCGACTACGAAGGCCTGTCGGCCAACTACAGCGGCGCGGGCTTCTCGGGCATGCGCTTTCGCTTCCATGGCATGGACACGCAGGGCTTCGAAAAATGGATCGCCGACGCACGCGCCTCGGGCAATGCGCTCAGCCGCGAAACCTACCTGAAGCTAGAGCAACCCAGCGAACGCAACCCGGTGCAGCGCTATGCCAGCGTGGCGCCCGGCCTGTTCGACGCCATCGTCAATCGCTGCGTGGAACCCAACCGCATGTGCATGAAAGACGCCATGGCGATCGACGCGGGCGGCGGCATGGGCATTCCCGGCGCGCACAACATCGCCAGCCTGGATGCCGCCACGCGCGAACGCCTGGGCCTGACCGACACCCCGCCGCGCAAGTACGTGGGCGCCATGTGCACGTCGGCCGCCGAATTGACGATGTAGGGCCGGCCCGGCGCACCGGTCCGGCCGCATGAAATCAAGGTCTTCACCCTGGAACCGAGATGACTGATCAACCAGACCTCACCAAGCTGATCTTCGGTCGCCTGACCTGGGATGCCATTCCCTTTCACGAGCCCATCCTGCTGGTCACCTTCCTGATGGTGGCCGTGGGCGGGGTGGTGGTGCTGGGCGCCATCACCTACTACAGGAAGTGGGGCTACCTGTGGCACGAATGGTTCACCAGCATCGACCACAAGAAGATCGGCATCATGTACATGATCCTGGGCATCGTGATGCTGCTGCGCGGCTTTGCCGACGCCATCATGATGCGGTTGCAGCAGGCCGTGGCCTTCGGCGATTCGACCGGCTACCTGCCGCCGCACCACTATGACCAGATCTTCACCGCGCACGGCGTGATCATGATCTTCTTCGTGGCCATGCCGCTGGTCACGGGGCTGATGAACTACGTGGTGCCGCTGCAGATCGGTGCGCGCGACGTGGCCTTCCCGTTCCTGAACAACTTCAGCTTCTGGATGACCACCGGCGGCGTCGTGCTGGTGATGATGTCGCTGTTCGTCGGTGAATTCGCCCGCACCGGCTGGCTGGCGTATCCGCCTTTGTCAGGCATCGCGCAAAGTCCGGACGTCGGGGTCGATTACTACATATGGGCGTTGCAGATCGCGGGGGTAGGCACATTATTGTCAGGGGTGAACCTGCTGGTCACCATCGTCAAGATGCGCGCGCCAGGCATGTCGCTGATGCGCATGCCCATCTTCACCTGGACCGCGCTGTGCACCAACGTGCTGATCGTGGCGGCCTTCCCGGTGCTGACCGCGGTGCTGGCACTGCTGTCGATGGACCGCTACGTGGGCACCAACTTCTTCACGGCGGACTTCGGCGGCAACGCCATGATGTACGTGAACCTGATCTGGATCTGGGGCCACCCCGAGGTCTACATCCTGATCCTGCCGGCCTTCGGCATTTTCTCGGAAGTCGTGGCCACCTTCTGCAGCAAGCGCCTGTTCGGCTACGCGTCGATGGTGTACGCCACGGTCGTGATCACGGTGCTGTCGTACCTGGTGTGGCTGCATCACTTCTTCACCATGGGGTCCGGGGCCAGCGTGAACTCGTTCTTCGGGATCACGACGATGATCATCTCGATCCCCACGGGGGCCAAGATCTTCAACTGGCTGTTCACGATGTACCGCGGCCGCATCCGCTTCGAAGTGCCGATGCTCTGGACCATGGGCTTCATGGTGACCTTCGTGATCGGCGGCATGACCGGCGTGCTGCTGGCGGTGCCGCCGGCCGACTTCGCGCTGCACAACAGCCTGTTCCTGATCGCGCACTTTCACAACGTCATCATCGGTGGCGTGCTGTTCGGCCTGATGGCCGGCATCACCTACTGGTTCCCCAAGGCCTTCGGCTACAAGCTGGATCCGTTCTGGGGCAAGTGTTCATTCTGGTTCTGGCTGGTGGGCTTTTACTTCGCCTTCATGCCGCTGTACGTGCTGGGGTTGATGGGCGTGACCCGCCGCGTCAATCACTTCGAGGACATGTCGCTGCAGATCTGGTTCCAGGTGGCCGCATTCGGTGCCTTCCTGATCGCCATCGGCATTGCCTGCTTCCTGATCCAGCTGGTGGTCAGCTACCGCCGCCGCGAATCGTTGCGCGACCTGACCGGCGACCCCTGGAACGGCCGCACGCTGGAATGGTCGACGTCGTCGCCGCCGCCCAACTACAACTTCGCCTTCACGCCGCGCGTGCATGACCAGGACGCGTGGTGGCAGATGAAGCAGCATGGCTACCAGCGCCCGCAGACCGGCTTCATTCCCATCCACATGCCCAAGAACACCTGGGCGGGCATCGTGCTGGCGGGCATCAGCGTGGTGATGGGCTTTGCGCTGATCTGGCACATGTGGCCGCTGGCGGTGCTGTCGTTCGCCGCGCTGGTCGTCGTGTCCATCGTCCATACCTTCAACTACAAGCGCGAGTACTACGTGCCGGCCGACGAGGTCGTGCGCACGGAAGACGCCCGCACCCACTTGTTGGCGAAACATGTCTGATACCCTGGCCCCCACCCTGCCCGGCGGCGCCACGCCGCCCCCGGAGCCCGTTTTCCACGTGCCCGGCGAACATCACCCGAAGAACGGCACCCTGCTGGGCTTCTGGGTCTACCTGATGAGCGACTGCCTCATCTTCGCCTGCCTGTTCGCTACCTATGGCGTGCTGGGGCGCAACTACGCGGCCGGGCCGTCCGGCGCCGACCTGTTCGACCTGCCGCTGGTGGCCGTGAACACGTCGCTGCTGCTGCTGTCGTCCATCACCTACGGTTTTGCCATGCTGGAGATGCGGCGCAACCGGGTGGGCGCCACGCAGGGCTGGCTGGCGGTCACCGGCATCCTGGGGCTGGGCTTCCTGTGCCTGGAACTGTATGAGTTCGCGCACCTGATCCACATCGGTGCGGGTCCGCAGCGCAGCGCGTTCCTGTCGTCGTTCTTCACCCTGGTGGGCACGCACGGGCTGCACGTCACGTTCGGCATCGTCTGGCTGGTGACCATGATGGTGCAGGTCCGCATGCACGGCCTGATCCCCGAAAACCGCCGCCGGCTGATGTGCCTGTCGATGTTCTGGCACTTCCTGGACCTGATCTGGGTCGGCGTGTTCACCTTTGTCTACCTGATGGGAGTGCTGCCATGACCGCCCATGCCGACCACGCTGGCCACGGCGGCCACGACCACGACGACGACGACGAAGGCGCCGCCCACGGCACCCTGAAAAGCTACGTCACCGGCTTCGTGCTGGCGGCCATCCTGACGGCGATTCCATTCTGGCTGGTGATGGGCCGCGTGTTCGACAGTTCGCGCACCACCGCGCTGATCATCCTGGCGTTCGCGGCGGTGCAGATCGTGGTGCACATCGTGTACTTCCTGCACATGGACGCCAAGTCCGAAAGCGGCTGGAACATGTTGGCGTTAATATTCACCCTGGTGCTGGTCGTGATTACGCTCAGCGGATCCATCTGGATCATGTATCACTTGAACTCCAACATGATGCCCATGTCCGTCCACGACATGCGGAATATGCCCTGATGTGATGGCGGCAACAAAAGACTCTTCCCTACCCGGCGACACCTCCCGCAATCCCCGCAAGGCAAGCACCCTGGTCATACTCGGGGTGATTGCCGTTGCGCTGTTCGCGGGCCTGTGCGCCCTGGGCACCTGGCAGGTGCATCGGCTGGCCTGGAAACAAGGCCTGATCGCGCAGGTCGACCAGCGCGCCCACGCGGCGCCCACGCCCGCCCCGGCGCGGGCCGACTGGGCGGCGCTGACGTCGGACAACGCGGAATACCGCCGCGTGTCGGCGGCCGGCGTGTACCAATACGACAAGCAGACGCTGGTGCAGGCGGCCACCGAGCTGGGCAGCGGCTACTGGGTCATGACGCCCCTGCAACTGGCGAATGGCGGCGGCACGGTGCTGGTGAACCGCGGCTTCGTGTTGCCCGAGTGGCGCAAGAGCCAGGCCGCCGGCCAGGCGCAAGCCCAGGCCGAGGCCGCGGCGGCCCCGGTGCAGGTCACCGGCCTGTTGCGCATGGGTGAACCGGGCAGCGGCTTTCTGCGCAACAACGATCCGGCGTCCAACCTCTGGTATTCGCGCGATCTGCCGGCCATTGCGGCGGCGCGCGGGCTGACGGCGTCGGACGTGGCGCCCTACTTCATCGACGCGGACGCCGCCCCCGGCGCCGCCCGCGATCCGGCCAAGGCCCCCGTGGCCGGCCTGACGGTGCTGACCTTCCCGAACAATCACCTGGTGTATGCCATCACCTGGTACGCCCTGGCCGCCATGGTCATCGTGGGCGTGGCCATCGTGGTGCGGGAAGAACGACGCCTGCGCGGGCGCCGCGGCTAGGACGGCGGCGACGGTCTCTCGGGCCGTGGCCGCGCGCTCAGACCGGTCTGGAAATTGCCGTAAATAGCCAGATCTTCGTCCGAATTGCCGGAAAATAGACCAGACTGGTCTACACTAAGGGTTGGGAACACCGCTGGGCGCCTTGCCTAACGTGCTGTTCCCTTTGTTTTTTCCACCCTTACTCTAGGAGTTTTCCGGATGAAAAAGACGCTGCTCGCAGCCGCAATGTTGACCACCTTTGCAGGCGTCGCTCAGGCAGAAACGTCAGTCACTCTCTATGGTGTCATCGACACCGGCCTCGGCTACAACAAGATCAAGGGCGATGGCTATGACGGCAGCAAACTCGGCATGATCAACGGCATCCAGGCCGGCTCCCGCTGGGGCCTGCGCGGATCCGAAGATCTGGGCGACGGCCTGCGCGCCGTGTTCACGCTGGAAAGCGGTTTCGATTCGGGCAACGGCTCGCGCGCCCAGAACGGCCGCCTGTTCGGCCGCCAGGCCACCATCGGCCTGGCCAGCGACGCCTGGGGTACCGTGGAATTCGGCCGCCAGGCGACCGTGGGCTCGAACTACCTGGCCGACATCGACCCCTTCTACACCAGCTACACGCAATCCAACCTGGGCCTGGGTTTCAGCGCAGCCAACACCATGCGCTGGGACAACATGGTCATGTACCGCAGCCCCTCGATGAGCGGCTTCGAGTTCGCCGCGGGCTACTCGTTCAACGCGGACGACACCAACGCCAACGAAACGGGCTTTCGCACCGCCGACAACTCGCGCGGCATCACCGTCGGCGCGCGCTATGTGCAAGGGCCCCTGAACCTTACGCTGACCTACGACCAGCTCAACGGCTCGAACCGCGCCGCCATCGACCACGATGCCACCCCGCGCCAGTACGCCGCCGGCATCTCGTACGACCTGGAAGTCGTGAAGCTGGCCGCCGCCTACGGCCGCACCACCGATGGCTGGTTCGTCGGCCAGGACCTGCCCGGCGGCACGCCGTTCAGCGATGAGTTCGGCACCAACCGCTACGTCGACGGCTTCAAGGCCAACGCCTACATGCTGGGCGCGACCATCCCCGTGGGTGGCGCCAGCAGCGTGTTCACGTCGTGGCAGCACGTGTCGCCGTCCAACGACCGCCTGACCGGCGGCGATGCCAACATGAACGTCTGGAGCGTGGGCTACACCTACGACCTGTCCAAGCGCACCAACCTGTACGCCTACGGTTCGTACGGCAAGGACTACGCGTTCATCGACGGCCTGAAGAGCACCGCGGCCGGCGTCGGCATCCGCCACGTGTTCTAAGGCGCTGCGGCGCGCCTGTGCAGCCTTCGTCCCGGAGGCTCGCCATAGGCGCGCCGAAACATGGCAATGAAGGCGCTGTCACTGGCATAGCCCACCGAATGCGCCACTTCGGTGACCGAGGCCCCCTCGGCCAGCCGGGCCCGCGCGATCAGCAGCCGGCACTGGGTGCGCCAGCGGGTGAACGGCAACCCCGTCTCGGCCAGGAAGGCGCGCGCCAAGGTGCGGCCGCTGGCACCGACCTGCTTGCCCCAGTCTTCGATGGACCGCGGGCAAGCCGGGTCGGCCAGCAGCGCCTGCGCAATCGGCGCCAGCCGCCGGTCGCGCGGCATCGGCAGATGCAGCGGCGCCGTGGGCGCCGCTGCCAGTTCATCCAGCAGGGCGGCCACCAGGCGCTGCCGGACTGCGTCCAGCGGCTGGTCCGACGGCCACTGCGTGATGCGCACGATCATCTCGCGCAGCAAGGGATTGACGTCCAGGATGCCCGGTTGCTGCGGCAGGTCCGGAAAAGAATCCACGTCGAAATACAGGCTGCGATAGGCGAATGCGCCCTGCATGACCGTGCGGTGCACGCAACCTGCCGGCAGCCAGGCCGCCTGCAAGGGCGCCAGTTGCCCCACGCGGTCCGCCAGATGCAAGGTCACCCCGCCCCGCACCTGATACAGCAATTGCGCGCGCCGATGGGCATGCCAGTCCGAGGCATGCGCGCGGGTGTCGATGGCCTGGCCCACGACAGGACAGGCCACGCTGTCGGGATCTTCGACGAACGCGGGAGAATAGACGGGCATGTCCGATTGGCGATGTTTTATGGCGAGATGTCGTGATTTTGCGCAAAGCCGGCCGGATACGCTAGGGTCCTTTTGCCGCACCGCCTCGCCATGTCTCATTCTCCCTCGTCCGCGCCCGCATTGCCGCCGCGCTGGCTCATCATCGCGCTGCTTGCCTTGCCCCAGATCGCGGAAACCATCCTGGCCCCGGCCCTGCCGGACCTGGCGCGCCAGTGGCGCCTGGACGCGGCCGCCACCCAGCCTGTCATGGGCGTTTTCTTCGTGGGCTTTGCCTGCGGCGTGCTGCTGTGGGGCCAACTGGCCGACGCCTGGGGCCGCCGCCCGGCGTTGCTGACCGCGCTGGCCATCAGCCTGGCGGGCACGCTGGGCGCCGCGGTCGCCCCGCACTACGAGTGGCTGCTGGCCGGACGCTTCGTGCAGGCACTCGGCCTGGCGGCGTGCTCGGTCGTGACGCAGACGCTGTTGCGGGACTGCCTGGCCGGTGAACCCCTGACGCGCTACTTCGTGACGCTGGGCGCGGTGCTGGCGTGGTCCCCCGCCGTGGGCCCGCTGACGGGGCAACTGGTAGCGCAGCGCCAGGGCTATGCGGGCGTGCTGACCGCGATCGCGCTGGCCATTGCCGCGCTGTTGCTTTGCGCCCTGCGCCATTGGCGCGAAACACGGCCGGCCGCCACGACCGCGGTGCCGCTGGCGGCGCTGGCGCGCCAGATGCTGGCCGATGCCGACCTGCGCGTGGCCGTGCTGCGCGTGGCGGGCCTGAACCTGCTGGTGTTTTCGTTCTATGCCGCCGGGCCGTTCATGACCGGCGAATTGCCTGGCCTGGGATTCGGCTGGGTCGGGTTGGGCGTCGCCCTGGCCGGCACGCTGGGCGCGATGTTGAACCGTCTGCTGCCCGCCGCCTCGTCCGCGGACACGCGGGTAGGCCATGGCCTGCGTTGCGTCGCCGCGGGCGCGGTTGCGCAAGCCGCCGCCGTGCTGTGGCGCCCCGAACCGGGCTGGCTGTGGGCGGCCACGGCGCTGCCGATCTTCGTGGGCTATGGCCTGGCGATTCCCAATCTGCTGGGGCCGGCGCTGCGCCGCTATGGGCATTGCCTGGGGCGGGCCGGCGCGCTGTTCGGGCTGGCCTATTACAGTCTGCTGGGTCTGGGGCTGGCGGCCAGTGCGTGGCTGCCGTTCGACACGCCCCGGCCGCTGTCCGCGGCCTGGGTGGCCGTGGCCCTGCTGTTGATCGGGCTGCGCGGCAGCGCGCCGACCATTTTGTCGCGGACATGACAGATGCAATGATCACGCAACACGATTCCGTCATCATTGGATACTTCCCTGATCAATCCCCCTTTGACGCCCATGCCCCGCACGCCTGCCTCCGTTGCTCCCCTGCCCTTTGCCGCCCGCTGGCGCCCCGCCTTGCGTGTGCTGGCGCTGGCCACGCTGCCGTTGTGGCTGGCGGCCTGCAATGGCAGCAGCGACGATGACGACGCCCCCCCGCCCCCGGTCGCGCAAACCCCGACCCCGACGCCGCCGCCCGTCGACACCCGCAACCCGGCCTACCTGGCCGCCAAGACGGGCGACGTGCTCAAAGTGCGTATCGAAGAACTGCGCCCCACCCAGGCGGCCATCGGCTACGACCAGATCTACTACAAGCTCGGCCGCTGGCAGGGCGACTTCGCCCGCCCGACCTGGGCCGGCAACCCGACCAACCAGCTGGACTACGTGAACCGCACGGTCGGCAAGAAATTCAGCGACTACTGCGAAGACATGGGCGGCACCACGGCCATCGCATTCACCTCGGTCGCCCAGGCCCAGGCCGCCCGCCTGGACAAGCCCGACACCTTCGCCTGCACCGCAGCGCCCGGCAGCGATCCCGCCAACCTGAAGACGGTGGTGATCGGCTGGGACGGCAATCTGTACCTGACGGACGGGCACCACACGTTCTCGTCGTTGCGCGAGATCTTCGACGGCGGTCCCAAGCTGCCGGTGTGGGTCAAGGTCAGCGCCAACTACAGCAACCTGGGCACGGCGTCCGCGTTCTGGCAACGCATGGTCGACGAGCGTCGCGCCTGGTTGCGTGACGGGCAGAACCAGCCCATTACCGTGGACCAGCTGCCATCCCGCGTGGGCATCGCCAATGCGCAGGAAGCCGGCGGCATGCAGGAAGACCGCTACCGCTCGCTGGTGTATTTCACTCGCGACATCGCCTACAGCAACGGCAACCTGCCCGAGTTCGCCGAATTCCTGTGGGGCGACTGGTTGCGCCGCCAGGTGGCCGGCGGCCAACTGGCCGGCCTGGACACGTACGCCATGGTGGCGCCGGCCACGCCCGCGCAGATCCTGACCGTCAGCACGCTGAGCGCCGCGTTGGCGCCCACCGGCGCCAACGACGGCTACGCCGCCGCGGTCCGCAACGCCGCCCTGAAGATGTCGGCGCTGGCCGACACCGACATCGTGTACCAGGACACCACCGCGGCCAGCCTGGGCCGCATCGTGCTGGTGCCGGGCGCCGCCAGCGGCACGCCCACCAAGGCGGCGCGCGACGCGCTTGAAGAGCTGCCGCGCAATGACGTCAAGACCAACGGCGACCCGCGCACGGCCGGCAAGCTCTGGTATTCGGTGAACTACCGCGCTTGCGGCAAGCCCGCCGCCGGCACCTGCTGGGGCTGGTAGGCGCGCGCCGCGGTCGCGCGCCCTGTGCCGGACAACGCCGCGCCGCTCAGGCGCGGCGTTGTCACGTTCAGACTTCGCCTTGCATCGCCGGACGGCTCTTGACCTTGCCCAGCCACGCCTGCACCCTGGGATGCGCCGCCACCGGCGCCCCCACCATGGCGGAGTAGCCGACCACGGACCCGACCACCAGGTCCGCCAGCGAGTACTCGCCGCCCAGCATCCAGGGCTGGCGCGTCAGGTGCGCATCCAGCAACCCCAGCAGCGAATCCAGGTCGGCGGTGGCGCGTGCGGCCTGGCCGGCATCCCGGATGTGTTCATCGCCATAGGCCGTCAGGAACAGGCGCGACAGCACCGCGCCATACGTCACGTAGGCCCAGGCGCACCACGACAGCGCGGCCAGCCGCTCGGGCGTGCCGGCGGCGGGCCACAGGCCTTGCTTGACGCCCCAGTTTTCGCCCAGCCACAGGTGGATCGCCAAGGCCTCGAACATCGGCGCGCCGCCCACCGTCAGCGTCGGCACCTTGCCATTGGGATTGAGGGCCAGGAATTCCGGGCGGCGCTGTTCGCCCGCGCGGATATCCACCTTCACGCGTTCGTGCGGGACCTGCAATTCGGCCAGGGCGCAGGCGATGGGCGACGCGCTGGACTGGGGATACCAATAGAAAACGATGGACATGGAAAAGCCTCCGGATGTCGGGGTAGGTGCCGCGGCCCCATGGCCGCTGACGACGGACGAACTGTAGAATCCATTGCGGACAGTTTCCGCCCTCGATAAGGGCTATCGTCGACGCACCATGCTCAGCTCCAGCAACCGCCTGCTACGCCTGCTTTCCCTGTTGCAGACCCGCCGTCATTGGGCCGGCGCCGACCTGGCGCAGACCCTGGCGGTGCATCCGCGCACGCTGCGGCGCGACATCGACCGGCTGCGCGAACTGGGTTATCCGATCCAGGCCAGCAGCGGCGTGGCGGGCGGCTATGCGTTTCGCGCGGGCAACACGCTGCCCCCCCTGCTGCTGGACGATGATGAAGCCATGACGGTGGCAATCACGCTGCGCACGGCCGCCACCGGCTCGGTCGGCGGCGTGGAAGAAGCCGCGCTGCGCGCCCTGGTCAAGCTGGAACAGGTCATGCCGACGCGGCTGCGGCACAAGCTGGACGCGCTGCGCTCGGCCATCGTACCGCTGCCGCGCGGCGGCCCGCTGGTGGACGCGGGCCAGCTGGCCACGCTGGCGGCCGCCTGCCGCGACCAGCTGCGCGTGAACTTCGATTACGCCGACAGCCGCGGCCAGGCCAGCACCCGCCAGGTCGAGCCGCAGGGGCTGGCGCACACGGGCTACCGCTGGTATCTGGTGGCGTGGGATCCGGCGCGCGACGATTGGCGCACCTTCCGGCTGGACCGCATCACCGGCCCGGTCGCGCCGGGCGCGCACTTCGCGCCGCGTCCGCCGCCCGAAGGGGGCGACCTGCGGGCCTATGTGGCGCGTTCCGTCGGCCAGGCGCCCAATGCCGAAGAGGCCCGCATTGTGCTGCACGCGCCGCGCGCGGTGATGGCGGCGCGCATACCCGCATCGGCCGGCCAGGTCGAGGCGCTGGACGACGACAGCCGCTGCCTGCTGCGCTGCACCGGCCAGTCACTGGAAGCGCTGACGTACTGGCTGCTGGCGCTGGAAGTGGAATTCGACGTGCTGGCGCCGGCCTCGCTGGCCGAGCGCTTTCGGGCGGCGGGCGAGCGGGTCGGCCGCATGCTGCAACGGCATGCGGCCGGCGGCCGCGGCTAGGCGGGCAGAGGCGGCGGCGACAGGCGGGCGGCCATCCTGCAACATCGAGGGCCGCGGCCCTGCCGACAACAGAGGATCGCGGTGCCGCCCGCTTGCGAACGTCAGCTTACCTGCTTGGCCTGGTCGGCCTTGGCCAGCTGCTGCATCATCAGCGACACCTTCTCGGCGACCTTCAGCTTGTCGGCGGCCGACATGGCGTCGTAGTCCTTCTTGGAAATGCCCAACGCGGCCAGCGCGGCGTAGAACATCTTGTCCTGCAGCGACATGGACGCGTACTCCGTGAACTCCTGCTCGGCCGCGGACGGCGCGGCCTGGGCCGCGCCCTTCACGCCGCCGGCCAGGGCCGAAGCGCCGCGTTCCTGCGCATTGACGAACGCGGCACGGAAAGCGCCAGACGACGCGCTCTGGCCAGAGGAGGTCTTGCGGGTGTCGTCCGCCTTGCCGGCGGTCAAGGGATTCACGGCGATCATGGGGTAGCCTGGTCGTGGAGAGTCTCGATCATCCGAACGTTACTCCCGCGGCGGCCGGGGCGATTGGCCGGACTGCCGCCCGATACGGCGCCTTATCCGCCGATTGCCCCCGATGCGCATTCGCCGCCGTTCGAGTATCTTGTGACTCCCTTGCACCCAACCGGAGCTCGACCCCATGAGTCTCGATCCCACGCCTGACACGCCCGTTTCCCCCGTCGCCGCCAATCCGCAGGCCGACGTGTTCCTGCAATTCCTGGTGAACCTGGTGAACAACGGCGGCCAGCTCAAGAGCATCGGCGTCACGCTGCAGATGGGCGGCATGCTGGTGTCCGGCTCGATCGTGTCGGGCGCCGAATACTTCGACCGCTTCGCCGAAAGCTTCGCCGATTCGCTGACGGACATGGAATCGTCGGCCCGGCAAACCGTGCGCAGTTCGCTGGCCGAGCTGGGCGACGTGTTCCGCCTGCCGCAGCCGGCCGAACCGCTGCCCAACTACATCCACCTGGCCGATGCCTTGTTCTTCACCGCCGACGGCACGCCCATCGCCGGGCAGCCCACGCTGTGGCGCGGCCGCAGCAACGCGGTCGACGGCTTCATCCTGGGCCGCCTGCAGGCCGAGCAGATCGGTTGAGCGGGCCGCGCAATCCTGGTGCAGAATAGTCCGTCCGCCCTTCCAGCCCACTTGACCGCGCCCCGCATGCAAAGACTACGCATCGTCCTCGCCGATGACCATCCGCTGGTGCTGATGGGCATGAGCGACCTGCTCGCCAAGGACCTGAGTTTCGATGTCGTGGCCACGCTGTCGAGCCCGACGGCGTTGGTCGAGCACCTGGCGCAAGATCTGCCGCAGGTCGTCATCACCGATTATTCGATGCCCGGCGACGAGACCTACGGCGATGGCATCCGCCTGGTCAAGTACCTCATCCGCCACTACCCGGCCACCCGCATCGTGGTGCTGACCATGGTGTCCAACCCCATGATCATCTCGGCGCTGTACGACGCCGGGGTCGCGGCGGTGGTGCTCAAGCGCGATGACCTGGCCGAAATCGTCACCGCGCTGCACACCCTGCAAGCCGGCCGCCGCTACTATCCGCCGGATTTCCAGCGCGACGGCAGCGCGGCCGCGCGCACCCGCTTCCTGGGCGAACGCATCAACAGCCTTACGCCCAAGGAATTCGAAGTGCTGCGGCTCTTCGTGCGCGGCGAATCCATGATGCAGGTCGCCGACAGCCTGAAGCGCAGCGTCAAGACCGTCAGCGGCCAGAAGATATCGGCCATGCGCAAGCTGAACGTGCAGACCGACCAGGAACTGGTGACGTTCTGCGCCGAAAGCGGCATGTTCCAATAGCGCCTTTACCGCAACACCACAGAGACGATGGCATGACGCAGCCCCCGATAACGGGCCTGGCGCTGGATCGCAAGGCCATGCAGGCGCTGATCGAACAGGCACAGGACCGCCCCCTGGTCTTCGAAGACTGCGATTTCCAGGACGCCGATTTTTCCCGGCTGGACCTGCGCGGCGCGCGCTTTACCGCCTGCGCCATCGCCGACACCTCGTTCCAGGGCGCCACGCTGGCCGACACCGAGTGGCTGCGCTGCCGCGGCGGCCACGCCGTGTTTGCCTCGGCCGACGCCAGCGACGCGGTGTTTTCCGGCTGCGACCTGAACAATTCCAGCTGGCGCCGCGCGCGCCTGGCCACGGCCCGCTTTCGTGGCTGCAAGCTGACGGGGTCCGACTTCGACGGCATCGCCTGCCTGGGCTGGACGCTCGAAGAATGCCTGCTGGTCGGCGCGCTGGTGCGCGGCATCTCGTTTCGCAAGACCGCCCTGCACCAGCTGGATTTTTCCGATGCCGACCTGACCGGCTGCGACTTTCGCGACACGGTGTTCCACGGCGGCAGCCTGCGCAATGCCACGCTGAAGAATGCGCGCTTCGAAGGCGCGGACCTGCGCGAGGCCGACCTGGGCGGCATCGACCTGTCGGCCGCCGCACGGCTGGCCGGCGCCGCCATTTCCAAGACCCAGGCGGCGACCCTGCTGGCCGAGCTGCGCATCACCGTGATCTGATACACCGCCGGGCCGCGCCGGACGGGCGCGGCCCGCGCCGCGTCAGGCCACCACGCCCATGGCCGGATCGCTGACCGTGTGCGCGCCGGTTTCCACGCGGCCGGCGAAACGGCGATAGAACGCCGGGTCGCTGGAACACGTGACGGCGAAGTCGTACCACAGCCCGCTGGCCGCCAGCGCCCAGTTCATCGACGCCTTGCCGCCGCCAGGCACCGCCTGCGGCCAGGGACCGTCCTGCCGATATGCCAGCGGCGTGATGGTGAAGGTGCAGGCCTTGCCGCCGGTGTTGAGCAGCTCGGTGTAGACCTCGCCATTGGCGATGTCGTAGCAGACGCGGATCTCGGGCAGCACGCCACTGTCGGCGATGCGGTTGGTGTCGCCCTTGAAATGGCGGTGATAGCCGTTGGGGCCCAGCACCCACAGGTCGTACATGCCCAGGTTGTCGGCCAGCACGTTCCAGGTGTCGTCCAGGGTCTTGCCCGGCTCGACCGAATAACGGCGCGGCAGGCGGTCCAGGTGGTAGCGGTCGTACACGTGGAATACCGCGGCCTGCGTGCCGGTATTGGCGAACACCAGTTGCACCGTGCCGGCCGCGTCGCAGCGCGCGCTGGTGTGCAGTTCATACGGCAAGGCGCGCGACGGGCGCGTGCCGCTGGCCTGCAGCGGCAGCTGCATGTCGGTGGGCAGCGGCATCTGCGGCAGGGCTTCCTGCGCGGTACGCAGCTGGTCCGCCGCGCTGCGGGTGGCGCGACCGGCCAGGGTCGGCAGCGATTCGGTGTTGGGCGTCTTGAAATTGAAGGCGCTGGTCAGGTCGCCGCAGACGGCGCGGCGGAACGGGCTGATGTTGGGCTCGGCCACGCCGAAGCGCGCTTCCAGGAAGCGCAGCACCGAGGTGTGGTCGAACACCTGCGAATTGACCCAGCCGCCGCGGCTCCAGGGCGAAATCACGTACATCGGCACGCGCGGGCCGGGGCCGTAGACGCGGCCGTCCGGGGCGGGCTGGCTGGTGCTGCCGGTGGGCGCGCCGTGGGTGAAATACTCGAACGCCATGTCGGCGGCCGACAGCGTCGTCTTGCCCGCGAAGGCGCCGCCGCCAGCCGGCGCCGGCGCGGACGGCGACGGCACGTGGTCGAAGTAGCCGTCGTTCTCGTCGAAGTTGATCAGCAGCACCGTCTTGCTCCAGACCTCGGGCACGGCGGTCAGCGCGTCCAGCACCTCTTGCAGGAACCAGGCGCCCTGCACGGGGCTGGACGGGTCGGGATGCTCGCAATAGATCGACGGCGCGTTCATCCAGCAGACCTGCGGCAGCTTGCCTTCGCGGATGTCGCGCTTGAAGGCATCCAGGTACTGCTCGGGCGCCGTGCCCGGCAGCGTGTTGGCGATGCCCTTGTAGAGCGGGTTGGCGGCGTTGTCGGTGGCCGGATCGTAGGCCTTGTACGGCAGCGCCTGGCCGGTGTTGGCGTACGGCGAACCGGGCGAGCCGCCGCTGGACACCGGAAAGCCCGAGGCGATGTTGGCCTGGCGGAACTGGCGGAACGCGCCCAGCATGTTGTCGCCCCATTCGTCGGGCATGTTCTGGTACGAGATCCAGCTGACGCCGGCCGCCTCCAGGCGCTCGGCGTAGGTCTTCCAGGTGTAGCCGGTGTTGACGCCGGCTGGCAGGCCGTCGATCCAGTCCCATTCGTTGTTGACGAAGGCGGTGTTGGTGGCCGTGGCGCCATTGGTACCGGTCAGGTGGAACGAACGGTTGGCGTCGGTGCCCGTGTGCATGGCGCAGTGATAGGCATCGCACAGCGTGAAGGCATTGGCCAGTGCGAACTGGAACGGAATCTCGCGCTCTTTGAAGTAGCCCATCGAGATGTCGGTCTTGTACGTGGGCCACTTGGCCATGCGGCCGTGGTCCCAGGCATTCTGGCTGTCGTTCCAGCTGTGCGGCGTGCCGTTGGCGCGTTGCGCGTTATGGGTGCTGCCATCCAGGTGGAAAGGCGTCAGCACGGCGCCGTTGCTGCGCTGCTGCTGCCAGACCTTGCGGCCGTTGGCCAACGGAATGGTGATGCGGTCGCCAAAGCCGCGCACGCCCTTGAGCGTGCCGAAGTAATGGTCGAACGAGCGATTCTCCTGCATCAGGATGATCACATGCTCGACGTCCTTGATGGTGCCGGTGGCATTGTTGGCGGGAATGGCGAGCGCGCGGCGGATGCTGGGCGGAAAGGCGGCCAGGGCGGCGGCGGCAAAGCCCGCGCCCGTGGCGGTCTGCAGGAAATTGCGGCGGGTAGTCATCAGGTGTACTCGGGATCGTTGAGGACGGCGCAACCGCCGCTTACGGTGCGCAGCGCAACTGGGGCGCAGGCTTGGGCTGTTCGGTCACCGGCGGGGTGGACGGCGCGGGATCATCATCGGAGGAATCGTCACCGCCACAGGCGGTGAGCGTGGCGGCCGCGAGCAGGATCGCGGCAAGGCTTCTTGCAAGACGCATGGAGGGCATGGGGAGGTTCTTCAGAAAGGGAGAGACCGACCTTGCCGGGCAGTACCGGCAAGACCCCAGCGAGTCTAGGAACGTGAAGTGACAGCGCCGTGAAAGGTGGCGTGTTCAAGCGGGCCGCGGCGCGTTTGCGCGGCCCTTTAGTGTGTCCAGATGCGTCAGCGCGCGGGTCGGCTGAAGCGCTGCTCGACCACCACGCCGCCCCACTGCGTGCCTTCGGCTTCGTCGGTCAGCACGAAGCCGGCGGACTCGTACAAGTGCCGGGCGGCATCCAGGCCCTTGAAGGTCCACAGATACGTTTCATCCACATCGAGCGTATCGGCAAAGCGCAGCGCGCGCGCCAGCAAGGCGCGGCCCACGCCCATGCCGCGCAGCGATTCGTCGACGATGAACCAGCGCAGGTGCGCGGTGCGCGCGGGCAGGTCGCTGTCGATGGCGATCGAGGCCAGCGTGCGGCTGCCGTCGGTGTAGCGCCACAGGTTCTTGCCGGGCGCGGGCAGCGCTTCGGCGAAGGCGGCCAGGCCCGTGGCCACCAGGCGTTCGAACACCACGCCGAAACCGGCGGCCTGCGCGTAGTAGCGCGCGTGCAGGCTGGCCACGTCGCCGATGCAGCCGGGCGCGTAGCCTTCCTGGATCTGTGCGTCGATGGCCTCGGCGGCCTGCGCGGCGCGGGTGTTGGGGTTCTCGCGAGCCAGCGCATCGGCATACAGCGACAGGTAGCGGATCAGCGCTTCCTGGTCGTGGGGCGCCAGTTGGCGCAGGGCCTTGGACACCTGGTCGGTGGCGAACTGGTCGATGCGCTTGCGCAGCTCGACCCCGGCCGGGGTCAGCGACAGCCGCGAGGCGCGGGCGTCGCCGCTGTCGGTTTCGCGGCTGACCAGGCCGGCGGCTTCCAGCTTGGCCACCTGGCGGCTGGTGTTGGATTTGTCCAGACGCAGGATCAGCGCCAGGTCGCGCGCCTGGATGCCGGGTTGCAGCCCGATCTCGATGATGGCGTGCACGGCGGACGGCGCCAGGTCGCTGTCGGCCAGCGACGCGCGCATGAAACCCAGTTCGCGCACCAGCTTGCGCGAGAATTCCCGCAGGTCGCGGATGGTCTGGTCACGGGATCGGGCGGGAAAGTCGATAACATCCATGATGGCGCGTCCTGAAGTTGCGGGTCGCAACCAATATACTTGCGTGTCGCAACCAAAACAAGCCCCCGGCCCATGAAAATTCAACTGCTGTCCGACCTGCACCTGGAGAACAACCCCACGTTCGTGGCGTCACCCACCCCGGGGGCCGACCTGCTGGTGCTGGCGGGCGACATCGGTTCGTACCAGCCGCGTTCCCGCCTGACCTCCGACGACTTTGGCCTGGGCACCTATTCGCCGCGCAACGGCTGGCCGACGCCGGTGGTCTATGTGCCGGGCAACCACGAATACGACAACCTGGATTTCGACGAGACGCATGACCGTCTGCAGGCGCTGTGCCACGCGCTGGACATCCAGTGGCTGGAGCGCGAGACCCGGGTCATCGACGGCGTGCGGCTGGTGGGCACCACGCTCTGGACCGACTTCGACGCGCTGGCCGCGCCCGGCGACACGCTGACGCAGGCGCTGAACAAGCGCGGCAAGGCGTTTCGTGCGGCGGACTTCTACCTGGAAAAGGCGCAAATGCGGCGCCACGGCGCGCCCTTCATGGCCGAGCAGATGCGCGAACAGGGCCTGGCCTGCCAGGCCTGGCTGGAAGACGCACTGCGCACGCCCTTCGACGGCCCCACCCTGGCCATCACCCACTTCGCACCGTCGCTGGCCAGCGCCGACCCGCGCTACGGCGTTACGCCCGGCACGGCGGGGTTCTGCAACGCGCTGGATGCGTTGCTGCCCCTGGCCGACGTCTGGATGCACGGCCACCTGCACTGCGCGCTGGACTACGTGAAGGACGGCTGCCGCGTGATCGCCAATCCGCTGGGCTATGCCAAGAAGGGCGAACAGGAAGGCTTCCTGCCGGACGCGTTGTGGGACGTGCCGGGGCCCTGAGGCCGCGGGCGGGCCTGCGCCCCGATGACCTGCCTGCCGCCCAGGCGGCCCCCCCCGGCCGGCGCCGCTCCCGGTCCGCCCGGCCATCAAGGCGCCGCCGTTTCCAGCTCGGCCAGCACCTGCCGCGCGATCTCGTCCAGCGATCGCCGCTGGTCCATCGCCGCGCGCTGCAAGCGGTCATGCGCGGCCTGCTCGCTGACGCCATAGCGGCTGACCAGCAGCCATTTGGCGCGTTCCACCCGCTTGCGTTCTTCCAGCGCGCCGCGCGCCAGCGCCAGCGCGTCGTCGGATTGCCGCAGGCGCAGCGCCTGTTCGCGCATCAGGTCCAGGATGGACCGTTCCATTTCCTCGCCCACGCCGTCTTCGGGCGGCACGTCCAGGATGCGGCCTTGCAGCTTGAACAGCATGGCGGGCGCGTCGTCGCGGGCCTGGTCAGCGAAGCGGTTCAGCAGCAGGCGATGGTTGTCGAGTTCAGCGCGGGTTTCCACGATCCGGCGGTGGCATTGCAGCGTCAGCGCTTCGGCCAGCAGGCTTTCCACCGCGCGCATGGCGTCGATGCGCTCGGTGCAGACGCCGAACCATACCTCGGCCAGCCCCGCGTCCACGCGTGCCGCCTCCGACGTGCGCAGCGCCATGTCGCGCAGGCGCTGCACCTGGCCGGCGCCAGGCGCCAATTGTTCCCAGGCGGCCAGCGCGTCGGGCGCGGCGCATTGCGCAAAGCCGTCGAAGCAACGCTTTTGCAGATCGGCCAGTTCCAGCAGGCGGACCTTTTGCGGCTCGGTGAAAAAGCCGGCGGTGTAGCCCATGACGCCGTGGGCCCTTTCCTGGCCGCACAATTCCTTGCCCTGCATGAAGTTCAACAACGCCACCAGCAGCTGCGTCACCCCCGCGTCCAGCGACGAATCGGCGGCTTCGAACACCAGCGCGAACAGGCTGGCGATCAGGCGGGTGAACGCGGCGCCGGCCTCCTCGGCCACCACGCGGCGGTCGCGGATGCGGCCGCGCAGGCGCGGCAGTTCATCCAGCCGGTACAGCGCATAGGCCACGCAGTTCAGCAGCCGCGCCTTGCCGGCGCTGCGGGTCACGTCGGGTTCGAGCCGGTCCAGGAAGCGACGCACCTCTTCTTCGACGGCGGACGCGTCCGAGCTCAATCCGGCCAGCGTCGGCCGCAGCGCGTCCGAGCCGCCACACAGATACAGGTTGGAGCAGCCCCGTTCCTTTTGCAGCACGTGCGCCAGCTTGCTGACGCGCGTGGCCAGTTCACAGGTGCTGGCCAGCGTTTCCAGCCCGTGCAGTTCGCTGCGGCGGGCGGCGAGCAGAAAGCGCAGCGTGGGGGGCATGGCGTATGGGCTCATCGGGGGGGCGTCATGGCGCGACCGGCGGCGCGATTTCCACCGCGTCGCCATTGAAGCGCACGGGCCAGGCACGCAGGGACTGATCAGGGTATTCCACGCAGGCGCCGTCGCGCAGCCGGAAATGCTGCTTGTACAGCGGCGAGGCCACCACCAGCTCGCCGCCCAGGTGGCCGACGATGCCGCGGCCGATCACGTTGGCGCCGGACTTCGGGTCGCGGTTGTCGAGGGCATACAGCGTCGGGCCGGCGGCGTCGGGCAGGTAGAACACCGCCACCTGGCATTGGCCCACCAGCGCCACCACGCCGGAATTGGCAACCAGGTCGCGGCGCGTGCAGGCCGGTTGCCATGCGGTGGCCGGATGGGTCGCCTCGGTCGGGCGGGTCGGCGTGGCGGGCGTATCAGTCGGTACAGCCGCGCGGGCAGCGGTCGGCGGGGGCATCAGGCAATCTCCTCGTTGATCGGAATGACACGTGCCGTGGCACGCGCGGCGGCCTCTTGCGCCAGCGGCGCGGGGCGCGGCTGGCCTCGCTCCTGCACGAAGCGGATGTCGGGGTCTCCCCCCGCGCGGTTGACGAAGGTGCGAAAGCGCTTGAGCTTTTCCGGGTCGGACAGGGCGTTGGCCCATTCGCATTCGTAGCGGTCCACCACGGCCTGCATCTGCGCTTCGAGTTCGGCGCCCAGGCCCAGGCTGTCGTCGATGACCACCTCCCTCAGGTAGTCCAGTCCGCCCTCGAGCGACTCGCGCCACACCGAGGTGCGCTGCAGCTTGTCGGCGGTGCGGATGTAGAACATCAGCAGGCGGTCGATGTGGCGGATCAGGGTGGCGTCGTCCAGGTCCTGCGCGAACAGCTCGGCGTGGCGCGGCCGCATGCCGCCATTGCCGCACACGTACAGGTTCCAGCCGTTTTCGGTGGCGATGACGCCGATGTCCTTGCTTTGCGCCTCGGCGCATTCGCGGGTGCAGCCGGACACCGCGAACTTGAGCTTGTGCGGCGCGCGCAGGCCCTTGTAGCGGTCTTCGATGCGCAGCGCCATGGCCACGCTGTCCTGCACGCCATAGCGGCACCAGGTGCTGCCCACGCAGGACTTCACGGTACGGGTGGACTTGCCGTAGGCGTGGCCGGTCTCGAAGCCGGCGGCGATCAGTTCGGCCCAGATGTCCGGCAGCTCGTGCAGTTGGGCGCCGAACAGGTCGATGCGCTGGCCGCCCGTGATCTTGGTGTACAGCCGGTACTTCTTGGCCACGGCGCCGATGGCGATCAGGCCATCGGGCGTGACCTCGCCGCCGGGGATGCGCGGCACCACCGAATAGGTGCCGTTCTTCTGCATATTGGCCATGAAGGTGTCGTTGGTGTCCTGCAGCGGCACCAGGTGCGGGTCCTGGATCGGCCGGTTCCAGCACGACGCCAGGATCGACGCCACCGTCGGCTTGCAGATGTCGCAGCCGACGTGGCCGCGGCCATGGCGGGCCAACAGTTCCTCGAACGATTCAATGCCCTGCACCCGCACGATGGCGTAGAGTTCCTGCCGGGTATGGGCGAAGTGTTCGCACAGGCTCTTGTCCACGGCCACGCCGCGGCGCGCAAGCTCGTGCTCCACGACCTGCTTGAGCAACGCCGCGCAGCCGCCGCACCCCGTGGCCGCCTTGGTGCAGGCCTTGACGCCGCCCAGGTCCGAACAGCCGCCGTCCAGCGCGTCGCAGATCGCGCCCTTGCTGACGTTGTGGCACGAACAGACGGTGGCCGCCAGGGGCAGCGCATCCACGCCCAGCGTGGGCGCGCCCTGGCCCACGGGCAGGATCAGGCTGGCCGGATCCTTGGGCGGCGCGATGCCGTTCTGCGCGTATTGCAGCAGCGTGTCGTAATAGCTGTTGTCGCCCACCAGCACGGCGCCCAGCACGCGCTTGCCGTCTTCGGACACCACCAGCCGGCGGTACGAGGCGCCGGCCTCGTCGATATAGCGGTAGCTGCGCGCGCCGGGTGTGGTGCCGTGCGCGTCGCCGATCGAACCCACGTCCACGCCCAGCAGCTTGAGCTTGGTGGACATGTCGGCGCCCTGGAAGGCCGCGGCATCGTCGCCGCACAGGTCCGCAGCCGCGGTGCGCGCCATCTGATAGCCGGGCGCCACCAGGCCGAAGATGGCGCCATTGAACGCCGCGCACTCGCCGATGGCGTAGATGTTCGGATCGCTGCTGCGGCACTGGCCGTCAACCGCGATGCCGCCGCGCTCGGCCACCGCCAGCCCGGCGTGGCGCGCCAGCGCGTCCTGGGGGCGGATGCCGGCCGAGAACACGATCAGGTCGGTTTCCAGCGGCGCGCCTTCGGCAAAGCGCATGCGGTAGCGGTACTGCGTGCCGTCCTTGATTTCCTGGGTGGCGCGCGCCAGATGCACGCCTACGCCCAGCGCTTCGATGCGCGCCTTGAGCGCCGCGCCACCGGCTTCATCCAGCTGCACCGGCATCAGGCGCGGCGCGAATTCCACCACGTGCGCCTCCAGCCCCAGCGACTTCAGCGCGTTGGCCGCTTCCAGCCCCAGCAGGCCGCCGCCCACCACCACGCCGCGGCGCGCGCCGTCGGCCGCCTCGCGAATGCGGTCCAGATCGTCCAGCGTGCGGTAGACCAGGCGGGAAGCGCCTTGCGCGCCCGCGATGGGCGGCACGAACGGGTACGACCCCGTAGCCAGCACCAGCTTGTCGTAGGGATGGCTACCGTCGGCCGTGACCACCTGGCGCTGCTGGCGGTCGATGCGCAGCACGGGCGTGCCCAGGCGCAGCGTCAGGCCCGGTTGCTCGTAGAAGGCGGCCTCGCCCATCGCCATCGATTCCGCATCGCGCCCGCCGATGTATTCGGACAGATGCACGCGGTCATAGGCGCGGCGGGTTTCTTCGCCGAACACCACGATGCGCCAGCGTGCGAGCGCGCCGCGTTCCACCAGCTGCTCGACGCAGTGATGGCCGACCATGCCGTTGCCGATGACGATCAGGGTCTGCATGGAATTCGAGGAAGTCGCTGTGCTCATGGGGTTTCAGCTGCCATTTGGGTTTCGAAAAGACAAACGGCGCCCGGGACTGGAGGGTCCGGGCGCCGTTGCCTGCACTGCATGCGTTGTCTGGCCGGACTCGGGCCCGGTATGGATTTCAAAGCAATAAGCGTGCCATCGGCTTTGCGCCCGGATGCGGCCCGCGACGCTGCCCGCCACGCACCTGAACGGGTCGTTCTCGCACCATCCCGGTGCAGACGCGCACCGCCGTGCGCGACCCCCCCCCGGTTCCCCGGGCGAACCGCCACTGGCATGGAACTTGCATCGAATGCCGTATCGACCCGGCGACGCCGGGCACCAGGGCAAGGGCGCCCTGCCCGTCCGGCCCTGCGGCCGCACCGGCAGGGCGCATTTTTTTTGGAAGCGAGCATGAACGGCAGCCTGCGCACCGTAGACACCGTCTGCCCCTATTGCGGCGTGGGCTGCGGCATGACCCTGCACGTGCAGGGCGAACAGGTGGTGAAGATCACCGGCAACCGCGAGCATCCCGGCAACGCCGGCCGCCTGTGCACCAAGGGCGCGTCGGCCCACGTCGCATTGCGCCAGTCGGGGCGGCTGGAACACGCCTGCGCGCGATTGCAGCGCGATCAGGACCCCGTGCCGCGCCCCCTGCGCGACACCGTGCAGGACACCGCACGGCGGCTGCGCGCCATCATCGATACCCACGGCCCCGACGCGGTGTCGCTGTATGTGTCGGGGCAGATGTCGATCGAAGCCCAGTACCTGGCCAACAAGCTGGCCAAGGGTTTCATCGGCACCAACAATATCGAATCGAATTCGCGCCTGTGCATGGCCAGCGCCGGCAGCGGCTACAAGCTGTCGCTGGGCGCCGACGGGCCGCCCGGCTCGTACCAGGACATCGACCGCGCCGACCTTTTCCTGGTCATCGGCGCCAACATGGCCGACTGCCATCCCATCCTGTACCTGCGCATGATGGACCGCGTGAAGGCCGGCGCGCGACTGATCGTGGTGGACCCGCGCCGCACCGTCACGGCCGAGAAGGCCGGGCTGCACCTGGCCATCCGCCCGGGCACCGACCTGGCCCTGCTCAATGGCCTGCTGCACCTGTTGCACCAGGCCGGCAAGACCGACGCCGCCTTCATCGCCGCCTGCACCGACGGCTGGGACGCGATGCCCGCGTTCCTGGCGGACTACGCGCCCGAACGGGTCGAGGCCATCACCGGCCTGCCCGCCGCGCAACTGCGCCAGGCGGCCGAGTGGATCGGCGCGGCGGGGCAATGGATGAGCTGCTGGACCATGGGCCTGAACCAGAGCACCCATGGCACCTGGAACACCAACGCGCTGTGCAACCTGCACCTGGCCACCGGCGCGATCTGCCGCCCGGGCAGCGGCCCGTTTTCGCTGACGGGTCAGCCCAATGCCATGGGCGGGCGCGAGATGGGCTACATGGGGCCGGGCCTGCCGGGCCAGCGCAGCGTGCTGTCGGCCGACGACCGCGCCTTTGTCGAACAGCGCTGGGGGGTGGCGGCCGGCACGCTGCACACGCGCCTGGGCAAGGGCACCATCGACCTGTTCCAGCGCATGGCGCAGGGCGAGGTCAAGGCCTGCTGGATCATCTGCACCAACCCCGTGGCCAGCGTCGCCAATCGCCAGACCGTGGTGGCGGGCCTGCGCGCGGCCGAACTGGTGATCACGCAGGATGCCTACCTGGACACCGAGACCAATCGCTACGCCGACATCCTGCTGCCCGGCGCGCTGTGGGCCGAGGCCGATGGCGTGATGATCAATTCCGAGCGCACCCTGACGTTGATGCCGCAAGCCGTGCCGCCGCCAGGCGATGCCGCGCCCGACTGGCGACTCATCGCCGACGTCGCCTGCGAGATGGGCTACGGCCACGCCTTCACCTACGCCAGCGCGGCCGAAGTGTTCGAGGAAATCACCGGCTTCTTCAACCCCGCCACCGGTTACGACCTGCGCGGCGCCAGCCATGCGCGGCTGCGCGATACCCCGCTGCAATGGCCCTGTGCACGACCCGACGGCCCCGTACGCAATCCGATCCGCTACCTGAACGATGGCGTCAGCCAGACGCTGCGTGAGGACGCGGACGGCACGCGCCCGCGCCTGGCGTTCGCCACCGCCAGCGGCCGGGCGCAGTTCTTCGCGCGGCCGCACGTCGACCCGGCCGAGCTGCCCGATGACGAGTACCCATTGGTGCTGAACACCGGGCGCGTGCAGCACCAGTGGCACACGCTGACCAAGACCGGCAAAGTGCCGATGCTGAACAAGCTCAACCCCGGCCCTTTCATCGAGATGCATCCCGACGACGCCCAGGCCCTGGGCATCGGCGCGGGGGACCGCGTGCAAGTGCGCTCGCGCCGCGGCCGCGCGGTGCTGCCGGCGACGATCACCGACCGGGTGCAGCCCGGCCAGTGCTTTGCCCCCATGCACTGGAACGACGTGTACGGCGACGACCTGTGCATCAACGCGGTGACCCACGACGCCATCGACCCGGTGTCGCAGCAGCCCGAACTGAAATACTGCGCGGTGGCGCTGTGCCGGGTGGCGGCCGCCGCGCCCAAGGCCAGGGCGTCGGACGAGGCGGCCGCAGCCGAAACCTTGACGGCCGGTGCCGTCCAGATCATCGGCCCCCGCCCCCGCGTGACGCTCCTGTGGGCCTCGCAGACCGGCAACGCCGAAGCGCTGGTGGAACGCCATGCCAACGCCTTGTCGGAGGCCGGCTTTCAGTTGCGCACGGCCTGCATGGCCGACGTGACCGCGGACATGCTGACGCGCAACCCCTACCTGCTGCTCATCAGCAGCACCTTCGGCGATGGCGATGCGCCCGACAACGGCCAGGACCTGTGGCGCGCGCTGGCGGCGACTGACGCGCCATCGCTGGCATCGGTGCGCTACGCGGTGCTGGCACTGGGCGACAGCAACTATGCCGCCTTCTGCGGCCATGGCCGCAACCTGGATGCACGGCTGCAAGCGCTGGGCGCACGGCGGCTGGTGGCGCGGGTCGATTGCGATACGGATTTCGAGGCTCCTGCCGACGCCTGGCTGGCGGATGTGGTGGCCGCCATTCGCACGGCCGAGGGCAATCCGCGCACGCATTGCGCACCGGGCGTCCCGCCCGACGACATCGCCGCGTCGCGGACGGCCGAGGACGACTGGCCCGCTGCCGCCGCGCCGGGCAACGCCGGGCCCTCTCACCCGGCCCCGTCCAAAACCCGCCCCACCCTGGCCCGCCTGGTCCAGAACCGACGCCTGAATACCGCCGGCGGCGCCAAGGACACGCGCGCCTTCGCGCTGGATATCGGTGAAACCGGCCTGGCGTACGAGGCCGGCGACGCGCTGGGCGTGTGGCCCGAGAACTGTCCCGAACTGGTGCTCGAACTGCTGGCGCAGACCCGCCTGCCGCCCGATACCCTCGTCACGGTGCCGGGCGTCGGCGACATGTCGCTGGCCCAGGCCTGGGCCCGGCATTACGAGATCGCGCGGCCCGCGCCCGCCGCCCTGGCGTTGATCGCCGAGCGCACCCGCGACCCGGGCCTGCGCCGGTTGCTGCACGAGGCGCATCGCGCCGACCTGCAGCAATGGCTGTGGGGCAAGCAATTGGCCGACGTGCTGCACGCCTACCCGGCGGCATTGTCCGCCGGCGAATGGCTGGGTGTCCTGAAGCGCCTTCAGCCGCGGCTGTACTCCATTTCGTCCAGCCCCAAGGCGTACCCCGGGCACGTCCACCTGACCGTCTCGGCCGTGCGCTACGACAACGGCCGGCGCACCCGCAAGGGGGTGTCGTCCACGTTCCTGGCCGACCGCGCGGGCAGCGTGGACGTGCCGATCTTCGTGCAGCCGACGCGCCACTTCCGTCCCCCGCAGGGCGGCGACACGCCGATGATCATGGTGGGCCCGGGCACGGGTGTCGCACCGTTTCGCGCGTTCCTGCAAGAACGCCAGGCGCGCGGCGACCCGGGCCGCAACTGGCTGTTCTTCGGTGAACAGCACGCGGCCAGCGACTTCTACTATCGCGAGGAACTGGAGGCGTTGCAGCGCCAGGGCCTGCTCACCCGGCTGGACCTGGCGTTTTCACGCGACCAGGCGGCCAAGATCTACGTGCAGGACCGCATGCGCGAACAAGGCGCGCAGCTATGGGCGTGGCTGGACGCGGGCGCGCACTTCTATGTGTGCGGCGATGCCAGCCGCATGGCCAAGGACGTGGACGCCGCGCTGCGGCAGGTCGTGGCAGACCATGGCGGCATGGACGCCGACGCGGCCACCGCCTACGTCGCCGGCATGGCGGCGGACAAGCGGTACGTGCGGGATGTGTATTGACCTCGGGAACGGGGGTCGCGCGGGCGGCCCTCGTCCCCGGCAAGCGGGATCAGGGCGCCGGATTCGGGTGGCGCACGTGGATCTGGTCGATGGCCTTGAGCACGTCGGCCGACAGGTCCACATCGACGCTGTCGATATTTTCCTTGAGTTGATCGAGGTTGGTGGCGCCGATCAGGTTGCTGGTGACGAACGGGCGCTGGTTGATCCAGGCCAACGCCAGGTGCGTGGGCGACACGCCGTGCTGGCGCGCCAGTTCGACGTATTCGCGGGTGGCGGCCTCGGCCTGCGGATTGCTGTAGCGCGTGAAGCGCGTGTACAGCGTCAGCCGCGCGTTGGCCGGACGGGCGCCGTCCAGATACTTGCCGCACAGCATGCCCATCGCCAGCGGCGAATAGGCCAACAGGCCCACGCCTTCGTGGTGGGTGAATTCGGACAGGCCGATTTCATACACGCGGTTGAGCAGGCTGTAGGCGTTTTGAATGGACGCGATGCGCGGCAGGCCCAGGTTGTCGGACGCCTTCAGGAATTGCGACACGCCCCACGGCGTTTCGTTGGACACGCCCACGTGGCGCACCTTGCCGGCGCGCACGAAATCCTGCAAGACCGACAGGGTTTCTTCGATCGGCACGGTGTGGTCGTCCTTGACCCAGGGGTACGACAGCTGGCCGAAGGTGGCGGTGGTGCGGTCGGGCCAGTGCAGCTGGTACAGGTCCAGGTAGTCCGTCTGCAGGCGCTTCAGGCTGGCGTCCAGCGCTTCGGTCAGGTTCTTGCGGTCCAGGAACGTCTTGCCGTCGCGGATGTGGCCGGGGCGCTTGGGGTCGCGCACCGGGCCGGCCACCTTGCTGGCCAGCACGATGTCCTGGCGGCGCTTGCTGCGCGCCAGCCAGGTGCCGATATAGGTTTCGGTCAGGCCCTGGGTTTCGGGCTTGGGCGGCACCGGGTACATCTCGGCCACGTCGACCAGGTTGATGCCGCGCTCCAGCGCGTAATCCAACTGCTGGTGGGCGTCGGCCTCGGTATTCTGCTCGCCCCAGGTCATGGTGCCCAGGCCGATCAGGCTGACGTCCAGGTCGGTACGGCCGAGTTTGCGGTATTTCAAGTTCTGCTCCGTGCGGTGTCACTGAAGGGGAACGATTACCTTACCGCAACTCGGTTGGCGTTTTGCTGACGGCGGCCGGCCGTTGGGCCATCCCGTGGACGGCCGGCCCGCCGAGCATGGGGCGCGCCCCCGCCTTACGCGATGGCGTCGCGCACCCAGGCGATCACGTCGCCGTGGCGCGGCGCCCAGCCCAGTTCCCGGCGCGCCTTGCCCGACCGGACCCGGCTGTTGGATCCCAACGCGTAGGCGCCCAGGTCCTGCCCCCAGTACGCCACCGCCTGGACGGGGTCCCAGGCCTGGGCCGGCCCCAGCTTCAGTGCCTGGGCAATGGCGCCCACCAGGTCGACAAAGGCCGTTTCGCCGTTCTCGACAAAATAGAAGCTGCCCGCCGGCGCCTGGGCCAGCGCCAGGTGGTACAGCTCGGCCACGTCCGCAATGTGCACGTTGGACCAGCGGTTCAGGCCCCGGCCCACGTACCGCGCGATGCCGCTTTCGCGGGCCTGTGCCACCAGCGGCGGAATCTGCACGCTCTGCGCGCGCGGCGCCTCGGTGGAACCATAGATCAGGCTGTGGCACAGCACGACGCTGCGCACGCCCGGCGCGGCGCCCAGGATCAGGTCGTTGATGGCAATGCGCGCCACCTTGCCGGGCACCGGGTCGACCGGCGTGGTTTCGTCGAACACCGCGTCCCCCGGCTCGCCCAGCGCGTCGTCGCTGACCAGGCTGCTGCCGCTGGTGTGGATGAACGCCTTGCCGCTGCCGCCCAGCCCGGCCAGCAGCGCTTCGACCGCGCCGCGGTGGTCGCTGCTGGCCGCGTTGATGACGGCGTCGGCGGCCTGCGCTTCGGCCTTGAGCCGCGCGACGTCGTCCAGCGTGCCCAGCACGGGTTCGATGCCGAACCGGCGCAGCTCATCCGCCCGCTCCGGATTGCGGATCAGGCCGCGGACCTGATGGCCGGCGCGGGCCATCGAGGCGGCCACCGCGCCGCCGATGAAACCGCTGGCGCCTGTGATGAATAGCTTCATGATGCGTTGCTCCTTGCGTGCCGCGTCCGCGGGCCAGGCCCCGGACACCGGGGTCCAGTCGTGGCGGATCTCAATCCCAGGCGGCGGCCAGGCCGTCGGGGCTGACTTCACGGCCGTTGCGATCCAGCGCGGCGATCTGCGCCATGTCGTCCTCGGTCAGGCGCAGGTCGCGGGCCAGCAGGTTGCTGGCCAGGTTGTCGCGCTTGGTCGACGACGGAATCACGGCAAAGCCGCGCTGCAATGCCCAGGCCAGGGCCACCTGGGCCGGCGTGGCGTTGTGGCGCTGCGCGATCTGGCCGATCACCGGGTCCTTGAGCACCTTGCCGTAGGCCAGGGTCATGTACGAGGTGATGTGAATGCCCTGCGCCTGCAGGAAGCTCACCAGCGTGGGGCTTTGCAGGTACGGGCTCAGTTCGATCTGGTTGGTGGCGATGGCGTCCTTGCCCACCGCGGCGATGGCCTCGCGGGTTTCGGCGATGGGGAAGTTGGAAATGCCGATCTGGCGGGTCAGGCCCTGTTCGCGGGCGTCGGCCAGCGCGGCCATGAATTCGGCCACGGACACGCCATTGCCGGGCGCGGGCCAATGGATCAGGGTCAGGTCGACGTAATCAGTGCGCAACTTGGCCAGGCTTTCCTTCAGGCTGGGCACGAGTTTCGCGCGGCTGTAGTTGGGCACCCAGATCTTGGTGGTCAGGAACAGGTCGCCTCGGGCCACGCCGCTGGCCTCGATGGCCTGGCCGACCTCGGCTTCGTTTTCATAGATCTGGGCGGTATCGACGGCGCGGTAGCCCACGTCCAGCGCGTTGCGCACCGAATCGATGACGACCTGGCCCTGCAGGCGGAAGGTCCCCACGCCAAAAGACGGAATGCTCATGTAAAAACTCCGGATAAGTGTTGGAATGGGTTCAGTGTGCCTGCGCGATACTTGCGGAATAAGCCCTGTATTGGCGAAATACTTTTGATATAACTTCAAATATGAAGACGACACTCGACGAAATGCAGGTCTTTATCGCCATCGTGGACAGCGGCTCGATCACCGCCGCCGCCGATGTGCTGCAGCAGACCATTTCCGCCACCAGCCGCACCATGAGCCGGCTGGAAGAAAAGCTGCAGACCACGCTGATGCGCCGCACCACCCGCCGGCTGGAACTGACCGAAGAGGGCCGCGCCTACCTGGAGCAGGCCAGGAAGATCATCGCCGCCGTCGAGGAAACCGAAGAACTGATGACCGCGCGCCGCAACCAGCCGGCCGGCCGCCTGCGGGTCGACGCCGCCTCGCCCTTCATGCTGCACGTCATCGTGCCGCTGGTGCCGGGCTACCGCGCGCGCTATCCCAAGGTCGAGCTGGAACTGAACAGCAACGAAGGCAACATCGACCTGCTCGAACGCCGTACCGACCTGGCGCTGCGCATCGGCAGCCTGAAGGATTCGTCGCTGCACGCCGTGCCCATCGGCCGCAGCCGCGTGCGGGTGCTGGCCAGCCCCGCCTACCTGGCGGCGCACGGCACGCCCAAGCGCATCGACGACCTGCAAGCCCATACCCTGCTGGGTTTCTCGCAGCTGGAAGCGCTGAACCAATGGCCCCTGGCCGACAGCACCGGCGAACCGCTGCACATCCAGCCCGCCATCCGTTCGCACAGCGGCGAAACCCTGCGGCAACTGGCGCTGCACGGTGCCGGCATCGTCTGCCTGTCCGACTTCATGACCCGCGCCGACCGCCAGTCGGGCGCCTTGCAGCCGCTGTTTGCGCGCCAGACGCTGGACGTGCGCCAGCCGATCAACGCGGTCTACTACCGCAACACCGCGATCTCGTCGCGCATCAAGTCGTTCATCGACTACCTGACCGACACCCTGGGCCCGCGTGGCTTTGACGAGTAGGCGGTGCGGCATAATGGCCGCTTGAACCTGCCTCACCCCGCAACACCATGAAGAACAGCTCCAAGGGCGGACTCGTCTATTCCACCGACGGCGGCCGGATGTGCCCGGATTGCCGGCGCCCGCTTGCCGATTGCCAATGCCAGGCGCCAGCGCGCCCCGCCCCGGCCCCCGGCGGCGTGCGCGTCATGCGGGAAACCAAGGGCCGCGGCGGCAAGGCCGTGACCGTGGTGAAAGGCCTGCCGCTGGACGCCGACGCGCTCGCCGCGCTGGGCAAGCAATTGCGCACCGCCTGCGGCTCGGGCGGCACCGTCAAGGACGGCATCATCGAAGTCCAGGGCGACCACTGCGACCGCATCCTGGACGCACTCAACAAACTGGGCCACCGCGCCAAACGCGCCGGAGGCTGACGCCATGACCCTGAACCCCGAACTCGTCGACAGCTGGCACGCCCACGTCTATTTCAACGCCGACAGCCGCGACGCGGCCTGGGCCCTGCGCGAACAGGTCATCGCGCACTTCGGCGACACGGTCGACATGGGCCGCTTCCATGAACGCCCGGTCGGCCCGCATCCGCAATGGAGCTACCAGATCGCGTTCGCGCCGGCCGCGCTGCATCAGGTCATGACGTGGCTGACGCTGAACCATGGCGCGCTGGACGTGTTCCTGCACCCCAACACCGGCCAGTCACTGCGCGACCACCGCGACTGCGCGGCCTGGATCGGGCATAGCCATGTGTTGAACCTGGCCGCGCTGGGCGGCTGACGACGCTAGGCGGCTGACGCCGCGGGCGTCTCGAACCGCGCCATCAGGAAATCGATGAACGCGCGCGTGCGCGCCGACAGGTTGCGCTTGCTGGGGTAATACACGAACAGGTCCGCCGACGGCAGGATGAAATCCGGCAGCACCACGCGCAGCCGGCCGCTTTCGAGGTACTTGGCCAGGTCCCATTCCGAACGAATCAAAATGCCGTGGCCGTCCAGCGCCCAGTTCAGCACGATGTCGCCGTCGTTGCTGGACAGCGCGCCGTGCACCTTTACGGTGTCGGCGCGGCCGTTGCGCGTGAAGCGCCACACGCCGTAGGCGTCTTCGTTCTGGCGGTGAATGATGCACTGGTGCCGCTCAAGGTCTTTCAGGCTGGCGGGTTCGCCACGCTGCGCCAGGTAGCGCGGCGCGGCGCACAGGAAGCGCCGGTTCGACAGGACGCGCCGGGCCACCAGGCGCTGGTCGGGCAAGGCGCCAAAACGAATGCCCAGGTCCACCCCGCTTTCGACCAGGTCAATGGGGCGGTCGGTGACGTCCAACTGCACCTCGACCTGCGGATGGCGCACGGCGAATTCGGACACGATGGGCGCAATGGCGGTGCGGCCGAAGCCCAGCGTGGCATTGATGCGCAACAGGCCCTTGGGCACCGAGCGGCTGGACGACACCACGTCTTCCATCTCGCGCACATCGGCCAGGATGCGCGTGGCGTAGTGCAGATAGGTTTCGCCTTCGGGCGTGAGGCTGATGCTGCGCGTGGTGCGGTTCACCAGCCGCACGCCCAGCCGCGCTTCAAGTTGCGCCAGGCGCTTGGTGGCCGCGGGCGGGGTCAGGTCGAGCATACGCGCCACCGCCGACAGATTGCCGTGGCGGGCCAGCAGCACGAAGAATTCCAGCGAAGACGCCAGGTCGTGGTTCATGGGAAGCCCTTGCGCGAAGGCACTATCGCACCCGATGCCGGGCGCGGCTTTATTCACTTCAAGTTAATAAAGATGTGATTTTCAGCGAATCATAATGCGAGGCGACGCGAATAATCTACGGTTTTCCCATCCGCCGCCCGGCCCAGGAGACAGCATGAAAATCATCGAGATCCGCGAAAAGACCGTTCCCATCAGCTCGCCCATCCGCAACGCCTACATCGACTTCAGCAAGATGACGCTGAGCCTGGTGGCGGTGGTGACAGACGTGGTGCGCAACGGCAAGCGCGTGATCGGCTACGGCTTCAATTCCAATGGCCGCTATGGCCAGGGCATGCTGATGCGCGAACGCTTCATTCCCCGCCTGCTGGAAGCGGACCCCGCCAGCCTGTTGAACGACGCGGGCGACAACCTGGATCCGCACCGCATCTGGAACACGATGTACACCAACGAAAAGCCCGGCGGCCACGGCGAACGCTCGGTGGCCATCGGCACGCTGGACATGGCGGTGTGGGACGCGGTGGCCAAGATCGAAGGCAAGCCCCTGTTCCAGCTGCTGGCCGAACGCTATGGCAACGGCCAACCTGACCGCCGCGTGTTCGTCTACGCGGCCGGGGGCTACTACTACCCGGGGCAGGACCACGCCAAGCTCAAGGACGAAATGCGCAGCTACGTCGACCGCGGCTACACGGTGGTGAAAAAGAAGATCGGCGGCGCCTCGCTGGACGAAGACCTGCGCCGCATCGACTCGATCCTGAGCGTGCTGGGCGACGGCCGCAAGCTGGCGGTCGACGCCAATGGCCGCTTCGACCTGGACACCGCCATCCAGTACGCCAAGGCGCTGTCGCAGTACGACCTCTTCTGGTATGAAGAAGCCGGCGACCCGCTGGACTTCGAACTGCAGGCCACCTTGCGCAATTACTACGACAAGCCGATGGCCACGGGCGAAAACCTCTTCTCGATGCAGGACGCGCGCAACCTGGTCCGCTACGGCGGCATGCGCCCCGACCGCGACTGGCTGCAGTTCGACTGTGCGCTCAGCTACGGCCTGGTGGAATACCTGCGCACGCTGGACATGCTGCGCCAGCATGGCTGGTCGGCCAGCCGCTGCATTCCGCATGGCGGCCACCAGATGTCGCTGAACATCGCGGCCGGCCTGGGGCTGGGCGGCAACGAATCCTACCCCGACCTGTTCCAGCCGTATGGCGGCTTTCCCGATGGCGTGCAGGTCGACAACGGCTACGTCACACTTCCGGAATTGCCCGGCATCGGCTTCGAGGGCAAGTCGGACCTGATCGCCGAGATGCACAAGCTGGCGGAATAAGGGCCTGCTGTTGGGGGCCCCAAGACCTGGCGGAGCGGCGGGCGCGACTGGCAAGCCCGGGTATCCTTCGGCTTGTTCCATTTTCCTTGCCTTGCCATGAGCCTCGTCTACCGCCCCGCCCGGCCCGAAGACGCCGCCGCCTGCATCGACCTGCGCGGCCGCACCCGTGAAAACGCGTTCTCGGCCGATGACCTGCGCGCCGTCGGCGTCACGCAGGAAAGTTGGTCCGACGGTATCCGCGACGGCGCGCTGCCCGGCGTGGTGGCGTTGGCCGACGGCGTGCTGGCCGGCTACTGCTTCGGCGACCGCGACAGCGGTGAAATCATGGTGCTGGCCCTGCTGCCGGCGTACGAAGGCCTGGGCATCGGCCGCGCCCTGCTCGCGCAGGTCATGGCGATGTTGCGGCAGGCGGGCCACACGCGGCTGTTCCTGAGCTGCGCGGCAGATCCCCAAGTGCGTTCCTACGGCTTTTACCGGCATCTGGGCTGGGTCGCCACCGGCGAACGGGACGAGGCCGGCGACGACGTGCTGGCCTATCAGTACGAGTAATCCGGGGTCGACGCTGGCCGCCGCGCGCATCATGGGGCGCTGACTCATTGGGCCGGATGGACGATAATCAGCGGCTTGAAGTTGCCGCTCGACACCCGGCCCATCTCCCCTCCCACCGCCGACATGCGCATGCGATCGACACTTTGCCATGGCCTCCTTGCCACGCTCGTCCTGAGCGCCGCGCCCCTCGCGCAGGCGCAGGACTGCAAGGCGGACGACTACTCGCCCATCTGTACCGACATGCGGGCACAGGCCGCCTACGAGGCGGCCGATAGTGATCTCAACAAGGTCTACCAGCAGGTGCTGAAAAGGCTGTCGCAGCCTCGCACCGAGGATATCGACTACCCCACGCTGAAAACGAAATTCACCCAGGCCCAACGGCAGTGGGTGCGTTTTCGGGATAGCGAGTGCGATGCCTGGTACGGGGTCAACCAGGCCGGTACCGGACGCAACGCAGACCAGATGGCCTGCCTGCTCAAGAGAACGCAACAGCGAACCGGGCAGTTGCAGGAGTGGCAGGCCTATCTGCCCTAGGCCCCGTCCACCCGGCAAGCCGTGTCGACAGGGCCATGCGGCCTCAATGGTCGGCGGTCTGCGGGGCCAGCGCCGGGGCTTTGCGCGCCTTGCGCATGAACACCACCAGCTGCCACACCACCGCCGCGCCGATCAGGCCCAGCAGCGTGCCGCTGATCGGACGCGAGAAGAACGTGCCGAACTCGCCGCGGCTGAGCAGCATGGCGCGACGGAAGTTCTCTTCCAGCATGGGGCCCAGGATGAAGCCCAGCATCAACGGCGCCGCTTCCATGCCCAGGCGCAGGAACAGATAGCCGATCAGGCCGAAGATCGCCGTGATGTAGATGTCGTCCAGGTTGTTGTTGATGCTGAACGTGCCGATGCAGCAGAAGAACAGGATCGCCGGGAACAGCACCGTGTACGGGATCTTGAACACCGACAGCCAGTAGCGCACCAGCGGCACGTTCAGGATCAGCAGGAAGCAGTTGCCCACCCACATGCTGGCCACCAGGCCCCAGAACAGGTCCGGGTGGGTGGCGATCATGTTGGGGCCGGGCTGGATGCCCTTGACGATGAACGCGGCCAGCATCAGCGCCATGACGGCGTTTTCGGGGATGCCGATGGCCATCAAAGGAATGAAGCTGGTGCGTGCGGCCGCTTCGTCGGCAGCGGCTTGACCGGCCACGCCTTCGATGGCGCCGCTACCGATTTCGTCGCGATACTTGCTGAAGCGCTTGTCGGCGGCATAGGCGGCGAACTGCGCGATGGTGGGGCCGCCGCCGGGCAGGATGCCCAGCACCGAACCGACCACGCTGCCGCGCAACGCGCTGGGGATGATGCGCTTGAACTCCGGCCACGTCGGAATCAGCTTGATCTTGCCGTTGAACGGCGTGAGCGTATTGCGGTTGTCCAGGTTCTTGACGATTTCGGCGATGCCGAAGCAGCCCAGC